>Ga0207714_1001731_pt1 | contig 13889 bp, 15 predicted proteins | sample PonA232FremontCA_2_FD_187270 | JGI IMG/M metagenome (GOLD analysis project Ga0207714, IMG submission 187270) | Marine sediment microbial community from Fremont, CA, USA - Pond A23 Sediment 2 (SPAdes) | ecosystem: Environmental > Aquatic > Marine > Unclassified | place: USA: Fremont, California... | reverse complement strand
CCGACGGGGACGGTCGTCCCCGCGGTCGCCTGCCAGTGCTGCCAGAGCGGGACCAGCAGGGCCAGCCCCGCCACGAGCAACAGCAGGCCGAGCGCACGGACCGGGTCGCCGTACGTTCGGCCGCGACCCTCGTCCCGGTGCAGGCGGTGGTCGGCCAGCCCGGCCGCGAGCGGGGCGACTGTCGCTGCCGCCAGCAGGACCAGGAGGTCGCCGGACAGCTTCGCAGCCAGCGCCGCAGCGAGGACGAGCACGGCACTCGCGGCGACCAGGCCGAAGGTCAGCCGCGGCGTGAACCGCCGCTCGAGCCGGTCATCGCGGAGGTAGTAGACGACGCTCAGTCCCAGCGGGACGAGGAAGGCGGCGCTGCCGGCCAGCCACGCCGTCGCGGCCAGCGTCTCCCCGGGGGTGGCGACGAAGCCGGGGACCTGCCAGACAAAGAGGAGGGGACGCTCGCCGGGGAGCTCGGTCCCGAGGATGTACAGCAGGCGAAGCGGGAGAAAGCGAAAGGTAAGCGCGGTGAGCCCCTGCGGGGAGAACAGCGTCACCGACCAGGGCAACAGCGCACACAGCCACGTCGCCAGCACGGCGAGTTCGCCGGCGTACTCCGAGCGTGCCCACATACCATCCTGGGCGACCGGCTGGCGATAAAAGCTGTCGGCTTCGCGTCCGGGAGCGCCGACCGGGGTCGGGGTCGACCGGCGTTACGTTCTTGCCCGCGGGCGACGTACGGTGGGGTATCGGATGAGGCGTGACCACTTTACCGTCGAGACAGACCCAGCGCGCGACCCGCCAGCCGTGGCCATCACCTTCGACGGCCCGGCGGGAACCCTCGCCGAGCGGCTCGCGGACGACGGCGTCCCCCCCGCAGAGGATGTCGACGTCGTCCTCCGGCTCCAGGGGCCAGTCGACGACACCGACACGACCGGCGTCCTCAGTCTGACACGACGCCTCACCGGGGAGTACCTGCTCGAGGTCAACGCGCAGGCGGCCGGGCTGCTCGAGGTCGTCAGCGCGGCCCGCGACGCCGAGGACACCTACGCCGTCCGGATCGAGCGGCCGGCCGACGAGACGGTCGTCTACGAGAAGGGGACCTTCCTTGTCTACGACGAGGAGGGTAGCCTCCTGCGCCAGCACAGCCTCATCCCGAGCGGCGTCGAACTGTAGCGGCGACCTCCGGCAGGGCCTCCGTCACGTCCGCGCGGATGTCGTCGTCGGCCTGGCCGGTCACCGGCGTCTCCTCCAGATTCACGAGTGAGAGCCGTGCCCCCTCCCGCGCTGCCACGCGGGGCAGCGAGGCCGCGGGCTCGACCTTCAGCGAGGAGCCGACCGCCAGGAAGACGTCGGCCTCGCGGGCGTGCCGGCGGGCCTGCTGGAGCGCGCCCGTCGGGAGCTGTTCGCCGAAGAGGACGGTGTCGGGCTTGAAGACGCCGCCACAGGAACACTCGGGAGGGAGCTCCCCCTCGCGGGCGCGCCGTTCGACGGGGTCGGCGTCCAGCCGGGTGCCACAGTCCTGGCAGGCGACCCGGCGGCTGTTGCCGTGAAGCTCGATGACGGACTCCGAGCCCGCGGTCTGGTGGAGTCCGTCGGTGTTCTGAGTGACGAGGGCGTCGAGCTGTCCCGCCTGCTCCAGCTCCGCCAGCGCCTCGTGGGCGGCGTTGGGCGCGACGTCGTCAGGGAACATCCGCTCGGAGAGCTCGAGCCGTTCCGCCCAGAATCCCCCGGGGTCGGCCTGGAACCGCGAGTAGTGGAAGTCCGCGGGGTCGAACTCCGTCTTCCAGATGCCGTCCTCGCCGCGAAAGGAGGGGATGCCGGAGGCGGTGCTCACGCCCGCGCCCGTGAGCGCGGCGACGTGGTCGGCATCCGCGATGGCCGCCGCGAGCGATTCCGTCAGGTTGCTCATACACGACAGTGGTCGCCGACGCCCCAAAACGGTACTGCCGGCCGTCAACCGTGTTACAATCATACCTCCACAAAGTGATATCTCGGTGGAAAGAACGGCTTTGCGCCCATCCGGTGACGTTCGAGGTGGGATGACAGATCCCCACGACCAGTCATCGACCGACGACTGGCCGGAGACTGACGCCCGCGTCGCGCGTCGAACCGTTCTGAAAGCAGCGGGCGCCTCCGCGGCACTGCTCGGGACGACCGGCGTCGCCGCCCAGTCCGGGCCGCCGGAGGAGACGCCAGGGGAGGGGCCGCCCGAGGGGACGCCCGGGCACGGACCACCTGACGGCGGGGAGGGCGGGAAGACGCCGGACTCCCCGGCGGCGCTCGACCCGCTGTTCGGCAAGCCCTCTGCCGGCCCGAACCCCTGTGGCGGGGACGCTGGCACGGACTGCTTCGAGGACATCTCACCGACGCCGGACTACGAGGTCGAACTCCACATCGACCTGCCCGGCCTCCTCTTCGCGGTCGTCGAACAGGAACTGCTCTCGGTGGAGACACTTAACAGCATCAACGAGGACGTGGCCGACGGCGAGGTCACGCCGGAGACCCTCCACAATCCGAGGACGGAGCTCGAGGTCGAACAGGCCGACGGGAGCACCACAGGGGTCACCGTCGAGGGAGTCGCCCGACTGCCCGCGGGCACCGTCGGCTTCCACTTCGAGCCCGCCGGACTCCACGTCGAGCCCGGGTCGGTAGTGCTGTTCAGCGCCGAGACGCCCGACCACGGCGTCGCTCCCTACCACGCACGCCACGGCCGGCAGAACCGGGTCCCCGACGGGGTCGGACCGTTCGCCTCGCCGCTGATTCCCGTCGGTGGCTACTGGCTGTTTTGCTTCTCGAAGCCGGGGGTCTACGACTGTTACTGTCCGCCACACGACCCCTTCGGGATGGTGTTCCGGGTCGTCGTCTCAGATGGAGAGGGGGTCCCCGACCCGAACGTCGAAAACACCGGCCGGCCCCCGCCCGGCGCGAACGAGCTGCCGTCGGTGCTGGGCGGTCTGGACCCGAACGTCCCGAGTTCCCTGGCGGCGCTGAACTCGGAGGCACTCGCACCGGCTACCATCGTGGAGGACGGCGCCGTCTCCTGGGAGACGGTCGTCGCCTCCCACCGCTCGGACGGCTGACCCCGGACTCCGGGGCGTCGTCGTCCTGCGGTGTCGGGCAGCCGGCGTCGGCGCGGCGGTGCCCGGAGTGGACTGACGGCAGCCTCGTGGTACCGACCCGCATTTCGATACTCCTAACACGGCTTCGGTGAAACTACCGGGAGAGTCCGACATGAAACTGCACGAGTATCAGGCAAAGGAGGTGTTCGCGGACGCCGGGATCCCGACGCCGTCCTCGGCGCTGGCGACGACCGTCGACGAGGCGGTCGACGCGGCGGGGGAGATCGGCTACCCGGTCGCGATCAAGGCGCAGGTACAGGTCGGCGGCCGCGGGAAGGCCGGCGGGATCAAACTCGTCGAGAGCGACGAGGAGGCCCGCGAGGCCGCCGACGCGATCCTGGGGATGGAACTGAAGGGGTACACCGTCGACCGCGTCCTCGTCGAGGAGGCCGTCGACTTCACGAACGAACTCTACGTGGGCGTGACGATGGACCGGGGCGAGGGCGAGCCCGTGGCGATGGTCTCGACCCGCGGCGGCGTCAACATCGAGGAGGTCGCCGCGGAGGACCCCGACGCCATCGCCCGCGAGCATATCGACCCCGCCTTCGGGATGCACCCGTTTCAGGCCCGCAAGGCGGTCTACGACGCCGGCGTCGACCGCGAGGTGGCAAACGACGTGGCGGGCGTCCTCCAGACGCTGTACGAACTCTGGGACGAGAAGGACGGCGCCGACGCGGAGATCAACCCGCTGATGGTCACCGCCGACGACGAGGTCATCGCCGCCGACGCCGTGATGAACATCGACGACGACGCCCTTTTTCGCCAGCCCGACCTCGCGGAGATGGAGGAGGAAGCTGCGGAGGACGACCTCGAGGCCAAGGCCAACGAGTACGGCTTCGACTACGTCCGGCTCTCGGGCAACGTGGGCATCATCGGCAACGGCGCGGGCCTCGTGATGACGACGCTCGACCTGGTCGATTACTACGGCGGTGAGCCGGCGAACTTCCTGGACATCGGCGGCGGCGCCCAGGCCGAGCGCGTCGCCAACGCGCTCGACATGGTCTTCTCCGACGACAACGTCGACGCCGTCGTCTTCAACATCTTCGGCGGCATCACCCGCGGCGACGAGGTGGCAGAGGGGATCAACACCGCACTCGAACAGTTCGATGAGATCCCCAAGCAGGTGATCGTCCGGCTCGCGGGGACCCGCTCGGAGGAAGGCATGGAGATACTCAACACTGACCTCGTGCAGGTAGAAGAGACGCTGGAAGCAGCCGTCCAGGCGGCCGTCGCGGCCGCCGAGGAGGTGGAAGAATGAGCGTGCTCGTCGACTCCGAGACCCGCGTCGTCGTCCAGGGGATCACCGGCGGCGAGGGGAAGTTCCACACCGAGCAGATGCTCGAGTACGGCACCAACGTCGTCGCGGGCGCGGTCCCGGGACGTGGCGGCCAGGAGGTCGCGGGCGTCCCCGTCTACGACACCGTCCACGAGGCCGCCCGCGAGGAGGACGCCGACGCCTCCGTGGTCTTCGTCCCGCCGGCCTTCGCCGCGGACGCCGCCTTCGAGGCGCTCGACTCTCCGGTCGACCTGGTGGTGACGATCACCGAGGGGATCCCGACCCAGGACATGAGCCGGGTCTACCGGAAGCTCCGGGAGACCGACGCCCACATGGTCGGCCCGAACTGCCCCGGCGTCATCACGCCCGGCGAGTCCAAGCTGGGGATCCTGCCGGGCAACATCTTCTCCTCGGGTAACGTCGGCTTAGTCTCCCGGTCGGGCACCCTTACATATCAGGTTGTGGACAACCTCACCGACCGCGGGCTCGGCCAGTCGACCGCCATCGGCATCGGCGGCGACCCGATCATCGGCACCGACTTCATCGGCGCCCTCGAACTCTTCGAGGCCGACCCCGACACGCACGCGGTCGTGATGTGCGGGGAGATCGGCGGCGAGGACGAGGAGGAAGCGGCCCGCTTCATCGGCGAGCACATGGACACGCCGGTGGCGGGCTTCATCGCCGGCCGCACCGCCCCGCCGGGCAAGCGGATGGGCCACGCCGGTGCCATCGTCTCCGGCTCTGGCACCGGCACGGCAGACTCGAAGATCACCGCACTCGAGAACAACGGCGTTCCCGTGGGCGACACGCCGGAGGAAGTGGCCGACCACGTCGAGGACCTGCTGTAGTCACGACCCTGCCTCCGGCATCCGGTGTCAGGTCGCTGTGACCGGCCGGCTCCGAGCGCCTCTTTTGTGACAGTATCTCACACGACTCCCCCGTAGGTTTCAGGGCCGAGCGGCCTACTCCGGGCGGATCGGGGTGCGTGAACGTTCCGATGGGATTTTATGAGATGCGGTAGGAGATCATGTTATGACTCATACCTGTCGCGACTGCAAGCGGACGTTCAGCTCCGAGCTCGAACTCGAGCTCCACCGGGACACCTGCTCGGAGGGCCAGCTGATCTGTGACTCCTGTGGCGAGCGGTTCGCGGAGCGATCGGCCACGACCGACGGCTGGCACTATCGATGCCCCAACGAGGACTGTGACGGTGCCGGGATCGGCGAGGACATCCACAAGGTACAGGACGTACGCCTGGAAGTCTGACGTCCGGCTCCGCACGCCTCACCCCTCCGCGAGGTCGGCGATCCGGTCCAGCGCCCGGCGACAGACCGGTGCGTAGCCGACGGCGTACAGCCGCAGTTCGAATCCGACGCGACAGGTGCCCATTTTTCCTCCCTCCCCCGGCTCGACGAAGTGACCGGTGGCCGGCACGCGCGCGACCCGCCAGGTCCACCGGTCGTCCCGACAGGTCTCCACCTCGAAGGGGAGCCAGATACCGCCCGGGACGCGGACGCGGCCGGTCGTCCCCGCCTCGATGTAGCGGCGGTCGCACTCGACCGCGCGCACCGACGGCCCCCACTCGGGCCACCGCTCCGTGTCCGTCAGCAGGTCCCAGGCCGTCTCGCGGTCGGCCCCGACCTCGCGGGTGACTGCGAGCCGGTGCCCGTCGGGCGTCCGTCGGCATTCCATGCCCTGCCTTCGTGTTCAGGCCTGATAACTGGACCCAACACATAGGACGGTGGCGCCGTAACGCGGAGGCGATGATAGAGGCCCGGCACCTGCGCAAGGAGTACGGCGGCTTCGCCGCCGTCGAGGGGAACACGTTCTCGGTCCAGGCCGGCGAGGTGTTCGGCGTCGTCGGTCCCAACGGGGCGGGCAAGACGACGACGCTGAAGATGCTCGCCGGCCTGCTCGAACCCACTTCCGGGACCGCCACCGTCGCCGGCTACGACGCCGGCGAGACGGAGATGCGCACCCGGCTGGGCTTTCTGCCCGAGGAGTCGCCGCTGTACGAGGAGATGACGCCGCTGTCGTATCTCCGCTTTTTCGCCGACCTCTACGACGTGCCCCGCGCCGTCGCAACCGAGCGGATCCACGGGACGCTGGACGAACTCGACCTGAACCACCGCGAGCGCCAGCTCGGCGACATGTCCAAGGGGATGAAACGGAAGGTCGCCATCGCCCGCTCGCTGGTCAACGACCCCGACGTGCTCATCTACGACGAGCCCGCCAGCGGGCTGGATCCTCTTACCACTAACTACATAATCGAGTTCACCGAACAGCTCGCCGAAGAGGGCAAGACGGTCGTCTTCTCGGCGCACAACCTCTATCACGTCGAGTCGATCTGCGACCGTGTCGCGATCATGAACGAGGGGGCGATCGTCGCCCGCGGCGACCTCGCGCAACTGCAGGCCGAGCACGGCGAGACACGGTACCACGTCTACACGAGCGTCGAGGTGCCCGGGAGCGTCCGGGAGAACGGCCGGTACCGCCGCGTGGTCAGGAGTATGGACGCCGTCGACGACGTTCGGGAGGCCGCTGAAGCCGCTGACGGGCGCGTCGAGGACATCCGCACCGAGGAGTCCAGCCTGGAGGAGGTCTTTCTCACCGTCGCCGAGGACGGGGCCAGCGCCGGTAGCCACAGTGACACCGACCGGCGGGGTGACGCGCCGACGGAAAAGCGCCGACCGGGGCGGGGGAGCGAGGAGGCCTGATGCATCCGCGCAAGCTGTTGCGCATCGCCCGCTGGGAGGTGACGAAAAACGCCGGCGGGGTCGACCGCCGCACGCTCGCCGTCACGGTCGGTGCGTTGCTCCTGCTCGGGGTGCTCGCCCCGGCCATCGCCGGCAGCGGCGTCGCGGTCGACCGGGGTATCTACCGCGTCGGGGTCGTCCCCGACAGCCCCTACCATCCCGTCGCCGCGGGCGACGACACTTTCGCCGTCCGCGACCCCGAACCCGAGGCGCTCCGGGAGGGCGACCTCGACCTGCTGGTGACGGGCACGGACCCGGTGACGGTCCGACCTGCCCCCGATGCGAAGGGCCGGGCGGCGGCCGCGGAGTTCCGGTCCGCCGTGGAGGCATACAACGATGCACAGCTGCAACGCGAGGGTGAGAACGCGACCGCCGCGTTCCCGGTGTCGGTCACCCTGACCTACGAGGACCGGACAGCAGGCGCGGTCACGGCGAGCGGCGGTAGCGGTGACGCTGGCAGCGGTACCGCACCCGGTGGTGGCGACGGGGACGGCGACGCTGGTGGTGACGCGGGCAGTTCCGGCTCCGGCGGGGGCGGACCCGGGGATGCCGGGGGCGACTCGGGCGCGAGCGGCGCAGGCGGCACGAGCGGCGTGGGTGGCGCTCTCGGGAACCTCGGGTCAGGCAGCAGTTCCACGACCAACCCCTCGACGCTCGCTCCCCCCTTCCCCTTCGAGTCGCTCGTGCTCGCCTTCGTTTTCGTCGTCCCCCTCAACTTTCTCATCCAGGCCTACGGCTCCACCTTCCTTTCGGAGCGGCTGAACCGCCGCGGGGAGTTGCTGCTCGTCTCGCCGGTGACCCGACTCGACATCATCGCCGGGAAGACGCTGCCGTACTTCTTGGGAGCGATGGCGCTGGAGGCGGCCATCGCTGTCGGCCTCACGTACCTCGCGACCGGCTCGCTCGGCGGGCTCGTCTCCGTGCTCGCCGTCGCGCCGCTGGTCCTGCTCTTTCTCGCCGCCACTTTCCTCGGGGCGATGTTCGCCCGGTCGTTCAAGGAGCTCACCTTCCTCACCGTGACGACCACGGTCACGCTGACCAGCTACGCCTTCGTCCCCGCGATCTTCACCAACGCCGGCCCGGTCGCGCTGATTTCGCCGCTGACCATCGTGGTCCGGGACCTCCAGGGCCAGGCGGTCTCGCTGCTCGAGTTCGCCTTCTCGACGCTGCCGCCGCTCCTGACCGCGGCCGTCCTGTTCGGGCTCGGAGCCGGGCTCTACCGCGAGGAGGACCTGTTCGCCCAGCGGTCGGTCCCGCTGAAAGTGCTGGACGCCTTGGCGGGCCCGATCAGAAAGCGCTGGCACGTCGGCGCGGTGACCGCCTTCCTGATTCCCTTCGTCTTCGTGCTCGAACTGCTCGCGGTCGCCTTCCTGTTTGCGCTCGGCGAACTCTCCATCCCGCTGGTGCTCGTGGCGGTGGCAGTCATCGAGGAGGTGGCCAAGAGCCTCCACGTCTACGCCAGCTTCGAGCACGGCCGCTTCGAGCGGACCGCGCGGGCGGGCCTGCTCGTCGGCGCCATCAGCGGCGTCGGCTTCTTCCTGGCGGAGAAGCTGACGGCCATCGCGCAGGCGGTCGGCCTCGACGCGGTCCCCACCGGCGAGGCGGCCCTGAGGACCGGCCTGATCCAGGGCGCCGACCCCGTCGTGTTGCTCGTCGCCTCCCTCGCCCTCCCGCTGCTGTTGCACGTCGTCACCGCAGCCATCTCCGCGGTCGGCGCCAGCCGGAGCCGCCGGGCGTACGTCGCCACGCTTGGGGTCGCAATCGCCGTCCACCTCGTCTATAATCTCGCTATCCTCGGGGCGGTGGTCGGCCGTGTCTGACCTCTTCTCCTCGCCGCGGGCGACCATCGCGAGGCGGGACCTGGCCTCGCTGCGCAGCGAGAAGACCATCGTGCTGGCCCTGCTGATCCAGCTCTTTATCGCCGCCTTCTCCTCGTTTCTGGTCGTCGGCCTCACCTCGCTGTACGACCCCGGCTCCGTCCAGGGCGGCGGGGTCGACATCGGGGTCAGCGGCGAGGTCCGGGAGGAACTCGTCGCCGCCGCCAGCGAGGTTGAGGGGGTCACGACCTCGACGTACGCCGACCCCGGCACCGCGCGCTCACAGTTCCAGGGCGGCCGGCTCGACGCCGTCCTGGTCGCCGAGTACACGGACGCCGGGGACGGCAGGCGGGTCGCGGTCACGGCCACCGTCCCCGACGGCAACGTCCGGACGACGCTCGTGGTCGTCCAGCTGCGGTCGGTGCTTACCCAGCTCGAACGCGAGGAGCGGGCCGACCGGGTCGAACACCTCCAGTTCCGTCCGCTCGACCTGCCGGAGGAAGCAGACGCCAGCCCCTACTTCGGCTTCACCTACACCGTCCTCGTTCCGCTCCTGCTCTTCTTGCCGCCCTTCATCAGCGGCTCTGTGGCCGTCGACACCCTGACCGAGGAGTTCGAGCGCGGGACCCTCGAGCTGCTCCGGGTCGCGCCGGTCTCGCTGACCGACATTGTGGACGCGAAGGCAGCCGCGATGATACTGCTCGCCCCGATTCAGGCCGGAGCCTGGCTGCTCCTGCTGGGGGTCAACGGGATCACCGTCGGGAGCCCGCTGGCCCTGCTGACGATGGTGGCCGCTATCGCCACCGTCCTCGTCGTGCTGGGGCTGGGACTGGGGCTGGTGACCCAGGACCGCCGCAAGGCACAGCTGCTGTACTCGGTCGTTGCTTTGCTGGTCTTCGGGGGCGCGGCGCTCCTCCCGGAACACCCGGCCGCGACCGTCGCCCGGCTGGCCGTCGGGAGCGCCACCCCCGGGACGTTCGCCCACGTCGCCGGCTTCCTCGCGCTCGCGGTCGTCAGTGCCGTTGCTCTCCGGACCTACGCCGGCCGGGTCGACGTCGAGTCGCTGGGCTGACTCCGGTCCGGCGGTCGACCCGCGTCCGCGCGGACCACCCCCACTTTTGAGCCCCGCACCCGACGTGGGGGCCATGGAGTACACGACACTGGGCGACACCGGCATGGAGGTCAGCCGGATCTGTCTGGGCTGTATGAGCTTCGGCTCCCCGGAGTGGCGCGAGTGGGTGCTCGACGAGGAGGAGAGCAAACCGATAATCGAGCGCGCAATCGACCTGGGGATCAACTTCTTCGACACCGCCAACATGTACTCGGTCGGCGAGTCCGAGCGCGTGCTGGGAAACGCCCTCGCCGAGTACGACCGCGACCGGATGGTCGTCGCCACGAAGGGTTTTTTCCGGATGGACGAGCGCAACCGCAACTCCGGGGGGCTCTCCCGAAAGGCCATCGAGCAGGAACTCGACAACTCCCGCGAGCGGCTGGGGATGGACACCATCGACCTCTACCAGCCCCACCGCTGGGACTACGATACGCCCATCGAGGTGACGCTCGAGGCACTCGACGACGCGGTCCGCCGGGAGAAGACCCGGTATTTCGGAGCCTCCTCGATGTGGGCCCGCCAGTTCGCCGAGGCGCTGCACACCAGCGACCGGCTCGGGCTGGACCGGTTCATGACGATGCAGAACCACTACAACCTCGTCTACCGCGAGGAGGAACGGGAGATGCTGCCGCTCTGCGAGCAGGAGGGGGTCGGCGTCATCCCCTGGAGCCCGCTTGCACGGGGATATCTCACCCGGCCCCACGAAGAGGTCGACGCCACCACGCGGGGAGAGAACGAAGAGCGGCTCTACGAGCACCCCTACCGGGAGGGCGGCGGCCCCGAGGTGAACGAGCGGGTCCAGGAACTGGCTGCAGAGAAGGGGATAACGATGGCTCAGACCGCCCTCGCCTGGGTGCTACACAAGGAGTGGGTCGACGCCCCGATCATCGGCACGACCAGCGTCGAACACCTCGAGGACGCCGTCGAGGCGCTGGAGGTCGACCTCTCGGCCTCGGACATCGAGTACCTCGAAGAGCCCTACGAACCCGTCCGGGTCTCGGGCCACCGGTAACCCCACAGACACAGCCGGCGCTCCCGTGTCCGGCAAACACTCTTCCACTTTCTCTACCCGATATTCCGATATGCGGTAATTTTCCGATCTACTGTAACGTGTTATGCGTCCGAGACCGTTTCGGTACGTATGAGCGTCCAGAACACGCGGAACGCAGTCATCGTGGGCGGCGGCCGGGTCGGTCGGCGGACGGCCACCAAGATCACTGAGCGTGGGTACACGGTCACCATCGTCGAGGCCGACGAGAAGAAAGCGGACTCGCTGTCGGTTCCCCCGTCCAGTCGGGTGGTCGTCGGCGACGGGGCGGATATCGGTGTGTTCAAGGGGGCCAACCCGACGATGGCCGACGTCGTCGCCGGGCTCACCAACGACACCGACACCAACCTCGCGGTCTGCGAACTCGCTCGCGAGGTCGTCCCGGAGGCGACGACGGTGCTGCGGATCAACGCCGACGGCGAACAGGACTACGCCTACCTCAACCACGTCGACAACATCGTCTACCCTGCAGCCGCGGGCGCGTCGGTCGCCGCCACGCAGATCACGGGCGGACACGTCCAGTGACGCCGGACAGTCCGGTTCCTCCGGCGACGAGGTCTGCCCGCGCGCCGGCGTCCGTCAGACGGTCGCGTCCTCGGCGGCTGACGGCACGCCGGCGTACCAGTACCAGAGGACGGCGACGGCCGTGACCGTCACGTAGCCGGCGGTCACGGCGAGCGCCGAGTAGCTCCGGACGGCGACCAGGTAGACTGCCCCGACGCCGCCGAGCAGGACGCCGAGTACGAGAAATACCGACAGGCCGGCCGACGACCGGACGCTCGCGTCGGCGCCCGTGAGCACCCGAACGCCGACGGACGCGACCGTCAGGACCGCCCAGGTGAGCACCGGCAGCCCGAAGACGGTCAGGGCGGTCGCGTCCAGCCACGCCACCTCCGTGATGAGGATTGGCCAGCCGACTATCCCGAGACCGAGCCACGCGATGCTGCGCAACAACTCCTCCCGGACGATCCCGCGCAGTTCCGGGTTCATATTCATAGTTTCCAGGGCCACCAATATAAACCACCTCGCGCCGTCGCTGAGCCCACAACCCGTCACAACCTTTTTTACCCCGGTCAGCACGCGCAGTGTTTCCGGCTGCGAGCCGTCGCTCGCTCTTCCTACTCCCGCCGCACCTCCTCGGCGACCCGCTGGAGCGTCCCGTACTCCTCGTCGCTGTACGCGATGAAGCGGACGTCCGCCAGACTGTCGGGCTCGAACCGGCCGAGTTCCTCGCAGATGATCCGGGCGCCCTCTGCGAGGTCGAAGCCGGCGACGCCACAGCCAAGCGCCGGGATGACCAGCGATTCGGCGCCCAGCTCCTCGCCCCGTTCGAGGGTGTTGCGGGTGGCGTCGCGTATCGACTCCGCCGTCGCCTGCCCGTCGCCGTAGTGGGGCATCGCCGCCGCGTGAATCACGTACTTGGCGTCGAGGTCGTAGGCGTCGGTGACGGCGACCCCACCGAGGTCGACCGGCCCTTTCGAGGTCGCCTCGTCGTTGATCGGTCCGCCGGCACCGCGCCGGAGCGCGCCGGCGACCCCCGACCCCATCCGGAGGCTCGTCCCGGCGGCGTTGACCAGCACGTCCGCCGACTGTGCGGCGATGTCGCCCTGGATGACGCTGAACTCCATGTGCGAGCACAGGACGGTCGGCGGCAAAAATCCCGGTGGCTTAACAGGCCAGCGCCCCTCGATAGAGGGGATGGCTGACCCCTCCGATACGGACGCTACCGCCTCCGACGCCCCGGAGGCCACCTCCGCGGATGCCGACGCCTCCGGGGCGGACACCGCTGTGTCCGCCGCGGCTGCGGGCTCCGAACCCGCCCCCGGCGCCAGCGACTCCCCGGACGGGACCGACCTCGAGGCGTACACGACAGACCGGCGGACTCTCTCGTCGCGGGTGCGCGTCCAGTGGGGGACCCGCGTGCTCGTTACCACGCTGGTTCTGGGGCTCGTGCTCTCGGCGGTCGCCAGCCGGTTCAACCTCGACCCGCGGCTCGGCGGCGTGGCCGCGCTCGCGCTCGGACTGGTGGGCCTGGTCTGGGTCGCCCTGCGGTACCGGATGTGGGCCTACGAGGTCCGGACGGACGCGCTCTATCTCCAGCGCGGTGTCGTCACCCACACCCGGACACTGGCTCCCTACGTCCGCATCCAGCACGTCGACACCTCGCGGGGTCCCCTGGAGCGGGGGCTCGGGCTCTCGACGCTGGTGGTCTACACCGCCGGCTCGCGCGGGGCCGACGTCTCCGTCCCCGGCCTGACGCCCGAAGAGGCGACGGACCTGCAGGACCGGCTGAAGGAGCTGGCCATCGAGGCCGAGGGCGGTGACGCGCTGTGAGGCTCTCCCCGCGCTCGGTGCCGGTCCGGGTCCTCGAGAACGGCGGGCGGGTCGTCTTCTTCGCCGCCGTCGGTATCGTCTCCAGTTCCGGGGGTGACCTCCCGCCGCTGTCCGTCGTCGCCGGCATCATCGTCCTCGCCGCCGGCCTCGTAACGGTCTGGCAGACGGCCTACGTCCAGCGGTTCAGCTACGAGGTCACCGAGGACACCTTCGACATCGCCTCCGGCGTCCTCTCCCGGCGCGAACGGGAGATCCCCTACGAACGGGTCCAGAACGTCGACATCTCGGAGAACGTCCTCCAGCGGTTGCTCGGACTCGCACAGGTCCGCATCGAAACCGCCGGCGGCAGCGGCACCGAGGCCCGGCTCCGCTACGTCAGCCGCGCGGAGGCCGGGCGGCTCCAGGAACTGCTCGGCGAACGGAAGCGCCGGGCGACC
>Ga0207714_1001729_pt1 | contig 13899 bp, 10 predicted proteins | sample PonA232FremontCA_2_FD_187270 | JGI IMG/M metagenome (GOLD analysis project Ga0207714, IMG submission 187270) | Marine sediment microbial community from Fremont, CA, USA - Pond A23 Sediment 2 (SPAdes) | ecosystem: Environmental > Aquatic > Marine > Unclassified | place: USA: Fremont, California... | reverse complement strand
CTCGCTAATCGATTTTCGGAGAGTGCTATATTCCGCGATGTATATCCCTTGTACCGAGCAGTGGTATCAGTCTCAATCAGACCATTTGTTCGTGCAAGACTCGCGCATTCCATCTTGCACGGTATTTCTGTCAGGAATTAGTACTATCCACCCGTTGGGGGAGCGATAAACCCGCAAGTTGAGGCTTGAAGCGCGACTGAGTACGTATACAGGTGCTTACGTGAGTACTTATCGAAATCCTCTGTGCAGTACCAACTGAGTGGATCGAGTACGACTACAATCACAACTCATGGTCGGTAAATCGGTTCGAAGAAACCCTCGAAAATCGCCCGCGCAGCACCGCAGGCATTTGAACTCTGAGTCTAATGCCGCCTCCTGGATTGTGAACTCCGCCCGAGAACCTGCTCGCTTCGCTCGCAGAACCTCGGTCTAGTTCAAATCCGCTCGGGAGCATTTTCACTGCTCACAGTTCGGTCGCTACGCTCCCTCACGTTGTTCGCAGGAAAATGCCGCCTCCCAGCATTTGAATCTATTTATTACTATCGGGCATCCGCTGATAGGTCGATTCAGCTCTGCAACTGTGATCCGGTACTGAAACTCGTGAGGTCGTCGATACGGTCTTCGAGTTCTTCGATTTCTCGTCGTAGATCGTCGGTCTCTTCCTCTTCGCTCGCTGCCAAGCGGTCTTTCAGCCCCTGGAGACGCGACTCTTTGACGTCCTCGTCAACCTCAGCTTTCCGGACGTACTCGCTCTTGTCGATCTCATAGACAGCCGACTCCGAGAGTTCCGTCACCTCTAATGCTTCGTCAACCTTGCTCGAATCGACGCTCGTCACACGTTCCCTGTCTATCCCTTCGTCTTCCAACGCGGCTAGTACTTCCTCGTCGTTTTTGAGCGAGCGGTTGCGGCGTGACGTGCGCTGGACGGACCCGTACTGGCCGTGGACTGGTTGGTCGTGATGCAGTCTGTCGAGCAACACGGCAGCGATATCCTGTCGGAATTCGTCGGCGTTTCGCTGGACGTCCGAGCACAACGTGTAGAGATTCACGAGCGCGTCAGTCCCTAGTTCGGAAAGATCGGATACGTCGTGATGTTCGAGCGCGTCGACGAGAAGTAACGCGTCCGAATAGACGTCCACTCCGTCAGGTTCGACGCGCTCGCTTTCGTCCGTCTCTGTCTCGTCGCTCACCAGTTGCGTGGCAGTCGCGTCCTCTTTTTCGGTGATGGTCCCCGTCTGCTCGTCGATCTCGAAGCGGGGATGCAGACTGAGTACAGCGGGATATGGGGCGGCATCTGGTGGCAGTCGGTCGAGGTCGAACCCACTGTTCGCCTCCTGAATCCGTCGGTAGAGGGTTTCGAACTGTTCGCGTTGCAGGGGCATTCGGTCCCCCGTCTCGGTGAACGTGATAATGATACGGTGTTCTTGCACATCCGCAATGTGGAACCGATCGTGAGAGAGCGGCGTGATGAGTTCGGCACTGTCGGAAAGGTCGTCGAGTTCGTTGAGCAACGTGTGCCAGCTAACGTTGAACGCCATATCGAACCGTAGCGCGTACTCGGATAAAACACTCAGGGCGTCGACCGACCATTTTTTTCTCAGCCGACTGGATGACCGATATGGTCGATACCGAGTATCTCCCGAACCGGCCGTTGACCGAGGGCGAGTTCGAGGATTTCGCCGAGACACAGGACATTGAGTGTCCGCTCGCCTTCCACTCGTACTGCACTCACTGCGACACCGAGGGGATCGTCGACGCGCTCGTTCGAGATGGACGGCAAGTCTACGCACTGCATCACGGATGGAACGAGTGGGAACTCAAAACACTCGAACGGGATATGGACCCTGAGACGTTCCGGTTGATGGTCTCACAACTCGATCCGGCGATGCTCCGGCAGTTAGGCGGGGATCAACTCCCGGAAGTCGAGACCGATGTCGAAAGCGAACTCAACTTCGATCAGATCGGCGACGACATTGGCTTTGATTTGCCCCCCACGGAAGGTGTGGGAGTACCCGACGCTGAAGCGATTGAGATACCCGACGGACCACCGTTGCGCGATCTCGTCGACGAGGACACACGGCAGGAACTAGACGCGCATCTCCAGCAGATCATGAACGACCACGTCGATTCGCTGGACGAGCAGGAGATAGAACACATCTTCGAGCAGACAGACGGTCCGACACCGGCTGAACTGGCTGAACTCCTTGATCCGGCGCTCATGCAGGAACTCAACCAGGCCATAGAGGAGGCAATTGACGACGAGATGCTTGAGGAAATCGCTGCCGAACACGGTGGTATGACCGACGGCGACTCCCCAATGATGCTCGATCTGGAGAGTGAAGATCGGTTCCTCGACCTGTACGCCCACTTGCTCGTCTACGTCAACGATCGGTTCGACGTAATCGAGGATGTCGAAACGGTCGGCGACATCTCCGAGCGCGATACCGGCGAACTCCTGCCACTCCGCGAGCGCCTCTACGAGGAAGACACAGCGGCGGTCATCGAAGCGTTCGTTGACGAGAACCCCGCGGATCTCTCTGCGGACGACCTCGACACGGTCGCGGGCTGGATCGACTACGAGTACGGTGATTTCGTCGTCGTCCGGCACCTTCCGGAGTACGCAGTGTTTCTCGACTGGAACGACCCACCACGAGCGTTCGGTGTCAAGGCCGTTCGCATGTCCTTTAGCGACCTCTGGCCGAAAGAGCGGCTCCCGGTGTTCATCTCGGAAGTCGCTTTGCTCCCGTTCGAGGACCAGATCGTGACTGACGGCTGGTTGGCTATCCAGCGGCTGGTCGCCGGTGGCAATCTCAGTACCGATATCGATGACAGCTACGAGGAAGCCAAACACCGATTCGGGATCATCGAAACCTTGCCGGCACCCGATGAGTCCGAGAAATCCGACGCTGAACAGCTTCGATACTACATGAAGAACAAGCGTAATCGGGAGCGGTACGCCGAGGAGATAACCGACCTCAAGAACAAATCGAACGAGTTAGAACGGATCTACCATCAGGAGATGGGCAAGGCCCGGGCACGGAGCCTGGGACGGGAGCTACGTGAGACTGACCTCAAGGAAGCGTACTTTGCGATTTACGACGACCGCATCGTCGCAAGTGGGACTTCCGAACAACAAGTCCGGGAGATTCTGGCGGATATCTTACCCGACGATAAGGCAACACACCCCTATATCTATCACTACGACCCATGACGTGACTGCGGATATATATGCGAGTCCGCACGTATTGTCTTCTGTGGACGAGTTCGTCGACTGGGTTCGGCATCGAGACTACTACCACAACCAGATACAGTTCCAGCGGTCGATCCCTGCCCGCCGCCCCGAGACACGCTCATGTGAGATGGCCCCCGAGGTCACCGCACAGCTCGCTGACCGGGGCATCGACGAACTCTATGCACACCAAGCAGACGCTATCGACGCAGTCCGCCGGGGCCAGAACGTCGTATTGGCGACGCCGACAGCGAGCGGCAAGAGTCTCACGTACACGATTCCAGCTATAGAGCGTGCACGCGACCACGACGGACGCACGCTGTATATCGGCCCGCAGGTCGCTCTGATCAACGATCAGGAAGCGACACTATCGGCGTTTGCCGAACCGTTCGATGATGTGTCGGTAACGCAGTATACTGGGGCGCTCTCCGGATCAGAGCGTCAAGAGGCCCGCAAGGGGGATCCGTCGATCGTGTTGACGACGCCTGATATGCTTCACTGTGGCCTACTCAGTCACGCTAATGACATCTGGCGCACGTTTTTCGAGTCACTTGACTTCGTGGTCGTTGACGAAGTTCATGAGTATCGCGGGGTCTTCGGAAGCCATGTCGGGCTTGTGCTTCGCCGGCTCACACGACTCTGTGAACAGTTCGATGCTGATCCCCAGTTCGTGTGTTGTTCCGCGACGATCGGCAATCCCCGCGAGCATGCGGCGACGATTACTGGTCAACCCACGGATTCGTTCGCCCTCGTCGACGAGGATACCAGCGAGACCGGCCCCACACACTGGCTGTTCTGGCAGCCGCCAAAATACGACGAGGGAGATGCACCCGCCGGGGCAGGCCAACGTCGCTCCCATCACGGGGAAACCATGCGTCTGTTCGTCGATCTCGTCCAGCGGGGCTACCAGACGGTGGCGTTTACGCGGGCCAGACAGACCGCCGAACGCTACGCAACCATCAGCAGCGACACGCTCGCCGAGCGCGGCAAGGGCAACCTCGCAGAGAGTGTTACGGCATACCACGCGGGCTTGCGCGACAATCGGCGTGGGGCCATCGAGACGGCGCTTCACAACGACGAGTGTGCGGGCGTCTGGAGTACTAGCGCACTCGAACTCGGCGTCGATATCGGGAGTCTCGACGCCGTGCTGTTGGACGGCTATCCGGGCACGCAAATGTCGACGTTCCAGCAGGCCGGCCGCGCCGGGCGTGGGACCGAACCGAGTCTCGTCGCGCTCGTCGCCAGCGAAGACCAGCTCGACCAGTACGTCATCAACCATCCCAGCGAACTATTCGAGGGCACGCCAGAACGTGCTGTCGCCGATCCGTCCAACCCACATCTCCTCCGACTGCACGCCCACGCCGGGGCCATCGAACAGCCGCTTCGAACCACAGACGAGCGGTATTTCGGGCCGACGTTCCCCGATATCGTCAGCGCGCTCACCGACGACGGCGAACTGAGCCGTCGACAGACAGCCGATGGCCTCGAATGGCGACGTACTGCCAGCGGTCGAACCGTGAATCCATACGAGCGAGGGCTCCGGACTGTCACCGACCGCACTGTCGTCCTCCGGGTCCGGAGCGGGCAGTCGGACGAACTCGGAGAATTACCCCTCGACGCTGCGCTTCGGGATGTCCACCCGGGCGCAATCTACCATCACCAGGGTCAAAGCTACGAGGTCCAGTCGCTCGACCTGAACAGCGACGTGGCGTGGCTGGTTCCGACCGAAAGTGATCAGCGAACCCGCGTCCAGTTCGAGGAGTCGATGACAATCGAGGAGGACATCACCAGCAAACCGCTGGCGACCCGCGAGGACGTTACAGTCCACTTTGCGGACGTGACCCGCCGAAAACAGGTCACTGGCTTCCAGCGACGTGACCATCGAACGGGTGAGATTCTACACGAGGAGTCACTCGATCTGCCAGAGACGACGCTGTCGACGCGTGCGTTGTATCTGACGCTCCCACCCGGACTCGAAAGCCTCATGCAGACGATGTCCGGGTCGTTCGACGGGGGACTCCACGCCGTCCAGCATGCCCTCGTTGCGACGTTCCCGCTGGTTATCCTCTGTGACCGGCGTGATGTCGGCAGCGTCTCGACAACCGACCACCTACAAACCGAGACGAGTGCGCTGTTCATCTACGATGGCTACCAGGGTGGTGTCGGACTGGCCCGGAACGGATACGACCACATCGAGGAACTCCTCCAGCACACGTGGGGGTTGCTCGCTGACTGTGGCTGTTCGGATGGCTGTCCAGCCTGTATCCAGTCTCCTCACTGCGGCCGGGCGAACGAACCACTCGATAAACGCCTCGCGGTGACACTCACGATGGCGCTGGCCGACCCGAACCGGCAGGATGACACTGTCAAACCGAAATCAGATTAGACTCGGCCGCGAACGACGAGATATGAACGTCGACGAGGACACTATCCGGAATCGGAGCACCGAGGCCGTGTTTGAGCGTGGACAAAAGTACCGGAAGGAGGGGCGCATTCAGCAACTTGACCGGTTCGGCGACCTCGTAACGGCAGTTGTCAGTGGGTCGAAGCTGTACAACGTGACCATCGAGTTCGGTGGGCGGAGTCTCGATACGAAGTGCACCTGCCCGTATGATGGAAGCGGCGACTGCAAGCACGTGGTCGCCGTCTTGTTAGAGATTGCCGCAGGCCCGCCAGAGGACGAGAGCGAGCGTGTCGAGGCAGTCCTTGCGGACGTGTCAGCCGACGACCTGCGTGGGTTCGTTCGTGACGCACTCGCCGGACACGCGGAGTTGCGCGAGCAGTTTCTCGCACAGTTCGGCGACGACCACAAATCGGTCGAGGAGTATCGTGAGGAAATCGCCCAACTGTTCAAGCAACACGCGGATCCAGGCGTGTACGACGCGATCGACTTCTCTCGATTTTTCGAGATTGCCGAGCAGTATCGTGACCGAGACCGGTACCTGGCCGCCGCGACAGTCTATCGGGCGGTGTTCGAAGAAGTCGACGAGAAATACAGCTGGGTCGATGGTGCCTACGACCACTACGCCCAGGTCATCCAAACGGCGATCGACGGCTACGCCGACTGCGTCCTGGCGACCGATCCGACGCCCGAGGAGTTCGACACGTACGCTGGTGTGCTGGAAGCGCGGACGTCGACGGATCTGGCACTCAACAGCGAACAGTTCTGGCGTGCGCTCGACGAGCTTGAAGAGCGATACGAACAGTAATGTCACGCATGAACGAGAGAGCTTGAAAATGGAACGGTGAGAAACTACAATTATGCCCCATACATGCGATGATTGCGGTGAAGAGTTCGAAACGCTGACGCGTCTTCGCCTGCATGACTGCCCGGAAGAAGAGGAATCCACCGCCGGTGAAGACTTATTCGAAGACAGGAGGGAGGAAATCAAAAAACAGGAGCGCGAGACCGAGCGGAGAGTGAAACGAGCGGCCAGCGAGGATCTGACAGATGCGATCGAACAAGCACAGCAGGGCGACGAAATGGCCGTCTACCAGACACTCGCGCAATACGAGCGTCAGCTCTCTGATGAGTGGGCACAGGAAGATTGGGGAGACTACTGGGGCTTCCATCGCCTCTTTTTCGGGCCGGTGGTCGAGGGGCTCGAAACGGTCGCGCAGCGAGAGGGGTGGCCGTTCCTGATTGATGTCCTTAACGCGTACTGGCCCGAAGCCACGTACGACTTCGACACCTATCCCGACCACGAGGCGTTCGGCGGCGCGGAGCGAGGCGATTTCGAGGAGTACCCACACGTCAGCCACGTGCTCGTAACCGTGACTGGCAAGCAAGTGGTTCGGACGCGCCGTGCAGACGGTGTCGCGGCAATCCCGGCCGAGGCACTCGACTATCTGATGCTGTTCCATCGCCATCCCGGGGACACACAGCCCTGGATCGACTCGATGAGTTACGGCTGGGGGATCGGTCATCCGGACCACCCGTTCGAGGAAACTATCGAGACGGTCGTCGACGGGGAGTACGAGATTTGGGCCGGTACAGCCCTCGAACACGCCATGCATGCTGACCAACACGCCGCGACGACACTCCTCGAAGACCTGTTCGCCGCGGATCTCGTCTCGGACCCCGCACAACTGCTTCAGATCGTCGGCGTAATCGACCGTGGGTACTACCCCGATTCGAGCGACCACTGGGACTGGGAGACACTGTACCCCGAATTCCATGCGGACGGCTTCGACTGGGATCCAGCGATTCGAGATCGACTTCGCGCTATTGTCGTTGACTGTGGACTCGCTCGACAACTACCCGACGACTGGTCGTTTACCGATATCGTCCTGTAACACCGATAAAAATGAGTGAAACAACAGATCGATTCGTGATTGAGGTCGGAAGCGGAACAGTCGCGCATATCATCGATACGGAGGCGAGCAAGTCGGAGGCAGAAAATCAACCGTTGCTCGGCCCCAGCGCGCCCGGCGAAAAGATGTGCAGTAGGGGCTACCGTCATCATACCGATCAGCGCGTTTCGTTTGCCGAGTTCAGCACGGCTCATGATATCGATAAAACGGGTTTTGAGGGTGATGCCCCGGACGAGATTTGTTCGTACTGCTGGTCGAACACGCGCGAAGCGCTCGAAAAGGAACAGGCCGACGACGACGTCTCCGAGAAGATTGGAACTGTCGGATATCGTCTCCGGTGGAAGCAGAAAGGCCGTGCGCGGGACGAGTGGTACGATATCGTCGTCAGACCGGAGACGACAGTAGCAGAACTGGACAGACTCGTGTGCCGGTTTACCACACTTGATGACTTCCATCTCCGGATGTACGGCCTCGAAGACGAGTATATTGATTCGAGTCTCAAGGTGATTCCCGACCGCCAGTACGAGCAAGCGGGAGACCGGTCATACACGAAAGCGAGCGAGATGACGATTGCAGATGTCGCCGAGCGTGCCGGGCTCTGGGAGGGTGACAGACTCAGCTTGGTCTACGACTTCGGCACGCCATCGCACTACTACTGCATCGTCAAGGAGGTCTACGAACCTGCGGAGATCGACGAACTTCTCGAAGATAGCGACGTGATCAGCTCAACCGACACAGCTGCGATTATCAAGGAAAAGAGGCCATGACACGAGAAACAGACGAAGAGCGAGACGAGCGCATTCGAAGGGAAATACTCACCGACGCCTACACGGCAGACGAGCAGGCGATCAGCTGGTGCTATTATCTCGAACGCGAGCTTGCCTTCCCATTCCAGGCACGGTGCATCGAGGAGAGGACAATCTCCCCACTGAGAGAAGACGAAGAAGTGCCAGTCGTCGGGATGACCGACGAAGTAGTCAGCAGTAGAGAAATGTTCGTTCTCGTAGAATGGATGGATCGGGAATTTGGCGTGCCACTATCACAGCTCGAAGTACTTGACGTGGACAGCGAGACTCGAAATGCAGTTGACGACTGGCAGTACTGGAACGGCGATGGCGGGCGATTAGGCTGAACACGCGATTAACTGCGGTCCATCTCGGTGTTCGACGCGTACGCCTCGGCCAGTTCGACCACATCGTAGACGTGAATCCCGGTTTTGAACCACAGCACGCGGTCCGCAGCGTCGCCGAAGTCCTCGCCGGCGCAATCGAGTCGCTCTGAGACCGCAAGAACGAAATTATCGGCCTCGACCTGACGGATCTTCGTCAGTTTCGACGCCAGGTACTCGGGCGTCCAGAAGCCGACGATCTCAAGGATTGCTCGGCGTCCGTTGGGATGTTCGATGGCGAAATCCGGAATCATCACCTCGTCACCGAGGTCGAAGACGTCATCTTCCCGCTGGAGTTCCCACTCGGTGTTCGCTCGCTCCCACTTCCGAGCGAGCGTCCGTTCGATGTCGCTGTCGAACCGCTGGCCGGTGCTGTAGTGCGAGACGAGCCCATCAGTGTGGTCAAGCGTGAACTGATGGCTGTTACTGGTCGATTCGTCGTCGAGAATTTCGGCGTTCATCTCCCAGCGGTCACACAGTGGCAGGGTCGGCAGGAAGTTCGCCATCCGTATGCCGTACTTCTGGGACTTCCGAAACAGCGACGCTGGACCGTCGAGTTCGGCTTCGTAGCCGGCGGCGTCGTCCGTACTGTCAACGCGGGTCCCGTCGGCGTCGATCGGATAGATGCGGTGCATCAACCCGAACAGCTTCACGTAGCTAAACACCGTGCCGAAGTGGTCCCACACACGAATCCGCATTTCCGAAGCGTCGTAGAGAACGGCCTGGGCCAGCGCCAGATTGTACCGCGCCAGCAACCAGTCGACAGTCTGTTCGGTCTGGTCGTACGCCTGCTTGCTGTTTCCGGTCAGCTTGGTCGTCGATGTGTCACTCGCGTCCTCGTCGTACCCGTCGACAGTCTGCTCCCCGAACCGCACCAGTCGTTTGTTATGATCCAGATCCGCGTACATACCTCGGTAGCACGCTTCGAGTGAGATACCGAGCTCGTCGGCGACGGCACTGTACACTTCCAGTTTCTGTGTGTCTTCACCGAGGGTGGGCTGGCGAACGATCGGGTAACGGTCGTTCGCGCGCTCGAACAGGCGCTGGCGAATCTCCCGGGGATCGACAGCGGCCTGTTGCTCGAATTCACACTCGTCTGTGAGGAGTTTCGCCAACCCCTGTACAATCTTGTAGTCCGTATCGTCGACGGTCAGTTCGTCGATGGCCGCTTCGAGGTCGCCTTTGGGTTCCCCGAGGTGGGTTTCGAAGAGGTCAATGAGTGTGGCTGCTGTCTCTCGATACTGCTCATCGGACATGTCGATGAAGAGCGGGTGAACTTCTCCATTACGTGTACGCGAACGTGCAAGATCAGCTGTCAGCACTGCTTTTCACCCCGTCGCGGCGTCGCTGGGAGACGTACGTCTCCATCGTGTCAGTCGTGATAATCTCGTAGAGGCGTGCCGGCTGGCGGTCGTCAGTCGGTCGGAGGATACGGCCGAGCCGTTGGGCGTACTGTCGTTTCGAGGCGCTTCCCGAGAGGATGATGCCGACGTTGGCCGCGGGCACGTCAATTCCCTCGTCGAGCACCTGCGAGGTTGCCAGCATCGAGTACTCACCGCTCCGGAACCGGTCGAGAATCTCGGTGCGCTCGTCGGTGTCGGTCTGGTGGGTGATACACGGGAGGATGAACTCCCGTGAGATGTCGTAGGCGAAGTCGTTGTTCGCAGTGAAGACGATGACGCGGTCGTCATGGTGGCGTTTGAGGAGATTATCGAGGGTATCGAGTTTCTTGGTCGCCGTGCGAGCGATGCGCTCGGCCCGTTGCTTTGCGACGAGCGCGCGTCGTCCATGTGGGTCGTAGGACGTGCGCTTGAGAAACTCCGCGTAGCCCTGCTCTTTCCAGATGTCGAAATCGTGACTGTCGACGTAGTCCCGGTAGATCTGGTATTCCTCGTCGTATTCAGTCCGCTCCTCGCTGGTGAGTTCGACGGACATCTGGATGGTTTCGTACTCACTGAGAAACTCGCCAGCGAGATTGCCGACAGCCTCTTCGTAGACGACCGGTCCCATGCGGTCTTCGAGGAGCTCTTCGCGGCCGTCGGCCCGCTCATAGGTCGCTGTCAGGCCGAGCCGGTAGGGCGCGATCGTCATTTCGGGAATCTGGAGATAGGTTTCGGCGGCTAGATGGTGGGTTTCGTCGGTGATGAGCAGGCCGAACTGGTCACCGTACTCGTCGATATAGCGGTAGGCGCTGTCATAAGTGGTCACAGTCACTGCTCCGATCTCGTGACTCCCACCACCGAGGACGCCGATATCGTCCGTGAGTTGGTCACCGAACGCGTTGGTGAGCGTGGCGTGCCACTGGTTCATGAGGTCGATCGTGGGTGTGACGACGAGCGCGCTGACGCCGGCGTCGGCAATCGCTTGCAATCCGAGGAAGGTTTTCCCGCTGCCAGTCGGCAAGATGACGGATCCCTGTCGGTCGTGGGCACGCCACGCGTCGAGGGCAGCCTGCTGGTAGTCACGTGGTTCGATCTGGAGTGCTGGCGTCAGGGCTAGGTCAGGATAGGCCCGGGCAGCATCTTCGATGTCGTGCGTAAATCCGTCTTGCAGTGTGGCCTGTCTATCGTCCTCTGTCCAGTGGCCAGCCCAGTCGAGGAGCGCTCGGTATCGATAGGCTTGCGCGCGATACTCGTCGACGCGGTCGTCCCACTCGGCGTACGGGACTGTTTCCGGTGCGTCGTGAAGCACGAGCGTGCCGTCGTCGAATTCGAGCCGCATTCAGTATTGAACACACGCGCCGGGTAGGATTCAGTCTGTCGGGTACAGCAGTACGTTTTCGGACTCGGACCGTGTAGTGGCACCCAACAGATGGACTACCCGACGCGGGAAGAGATACGGTCTCTCTGTACGGAACAGTCCTTCGAGCGGGGGCGCAACTACTATCACCAGGGTCGTATTCAGGAACTGAATATCGACGGCGGCGAAATCAGCGCAACCGTCCGGGGCTCCAACGACTACGACGTGGCCATCGACGTAGCGACTGATCCAATCCGTACCCGCTGTAGCTGCCCGTACGACTATGCGGGCGACTGCAAGCACGTCGTCGCAGTCCTGTTGGCTGTCAAGGACCGTGATACCGGGACGACCCGCGGTGCTGACAAGACAGAGGGAACACTATCAGAAGCCGTAGACATCGACGCTCTGGTCGAACAAACGGCCGCTGGGGACCTCCGAGCGTTTCTCCTCGCAGTCCTCGAAGACGACCGTGACATCCGCGACCGTTTTGTCGCGTTCACGGGCGAAGACACGGGCAAAACCGTGTACGACTATAAGCAGGAGATCGACCGGTTGTTCGAGGACGCGGCCGGTCGCCGGGGAATGGTCGAATACGACATGCACATCGACTTCTCACAGTACCACGACCTCGCGGAGACACACCGAGAGCGCGACAACATCGATGCGGCGACTGCCATCTATCGAGCGATTGGGGAGGCGATACGTGAGAACCTGAACCGGGTTGACGAGAGCGGTGGCCATTACGGACGTGAACTGGAGCGAGCTATCGAGTCGTACGCGGAGACGATTGTGGAACAGGACCTTGACCACGAACAAAAACAACCGTATATCGAGTATCTCTGCGGGGAGTTTATCGAAGCCGACTACGGGTTCGCAAGTGACTACTACGACGACGCGCTGCGGACACTCTGTACGACGACTGACGACCTCGAATACTGGCTGGAGTTGCTTGATTCCCGTGTATCGGGTGTCGATCTCGATGCAGTGTCATCAGGGGAGCTGCCTTCGCAAGTCGACAAACAAGGCGGTACATCCAGCGCTGAGAACGGGACTTCGGAGGTCGAGTCAGCGACAGACGATGAATTGGAGCGCCATCGTGAGCGAACGGACGATATCCTCTATACCTCTGATTTCACCGACGGACCGCTCACGACCGACGATTTTACCGGTGGAACGCTCGATGTCGAACATCCGGGAGTCGGGACACTGAAACTGGCGTACTTCGTCGGTGACGCGTTCGAGGAACTTCGCGTGGACGACCCGACCACCATCGAGGAACACACCGTAGATGTCGAACCAGCCGGGTCACGTGCCGATGAGACGGCGATATCCTCGTCACTTCGCACACGGCGTGTTATCTCCACGTACATCTACCTCCTCGAAGAACTCGGTGAAGGAGAAGCACTTTCGGCGCTGTACGAGGCGGTCTATCTCGAAAGCGCCCGTTTCTGCAAGGCGTACGCCGAGCGACTGAGAGACGATGGGAACGAAGAGCGGGCAATCGACGTCATCGAAGACGGCATCCATACCTTCGGCTCGACGCGTAATCTTCGTTGGCTCGCTGCCGATCTCTACGAAGGACGGAACCCGGATAGATACCGTGACACACTGAAAACATTGTTTCTCGACCACACGGAGTGGGCAGCCTACGACGACCTGAAAGACGTCTGTGACGACCAGGAGTGGCAATCGATCCACGAAGAGTTCGAACAGCATTTTGCGGACGACCGACAGCAGCTCATCGCGCTGTACGTCCACGATGGCGACCTCGAAAAAGCGTTCGCCGAAGTAATAGACAGTGACGACCTATCCCTACTGAAACGATACCGGGACCCGGTCGCAAGCGTTGCTCCGGTAGATTACTTCGAGCGGTACCGGGAACTGCTCGTCCCGTTTGCCGCCGGTGAGACCGGACGACGCCACTACCGAGAGATTGCCGACCACCTGGAAGAGATGCAGGGACTGGTTCCCGATGAGCGGTTCGAGGAGTTCGTCGATTTCCTCAAGGATAAACATTCGAACCGGCCGGCGTTTCTCGACGAACTGGAGACGGCCGGATTTTGATTGCGACGAACGTTTACCCGTGATACCGGACACAGACTCCCTAGATGGTCGAGACGCGAGAGACAACGCCGATCCCGACGACGATCCTGCGAGACACGCGCGAACGACGACCGTGGACCTTCGAAGGCTGTCCGGTCGAGACGCGCGACGTGACGCTTTCGACCGGTGACTACGCCGTGCCGAGACACTGTTCTCACGACCCGGAACAGGACACGTATCACCCGCAATTCGCCGTCGAGCGGAAGTCCGGACACGACTTTCTCACAGCCCTCACCTGGGAGCGAGAGCGGTTCAAACGCGAGTTACAGCGGGCGGCCCAGTGGGGACAGGCGCTCCCCGTTGTCGTCGAGACATCGTGGAAGACCCTGCTCCGTAATCGGGGGTG
>Ga0207714_1001728_pt1 | contig 13900 bp, 9 predicted proteins | sample PonA232FremontCA_2_FD_187270 | JGI IMG/M metagenome (GOLD analysis project Ga0207714, IMG submission 187270) | Marine sediment microbial community from Fremont, CA, USA - Pond A23 Sediment 2 (SPAdes) | ecosystem: Environmental > Aquatic > Marine > Unclassified | place: USA: Fremont, California... | reverse complement strand
CCGCCGTCTCGGGGATGCCGATGTCGGCGACGGTCACGTCCCAGTCGTCGAGTCCGGGTTTGGCATCGTGGAACGTGACGACGTGGTCGGCGTCGACGGCGGCGCCCGCCGCCTCGCCCGTGTCGGCGTCGACGCCGGAGGGCACGTCGACGGCGACGACGGTCGCATCCGACTCGTTGATCGCCGCCGCGGCCGACCGCTCGGGGTCGCGGAGTGCGCCCGTCACGCCCGTCCCGAGCATCGCGTCGACGACCACGTCCGGATCGCCCAGGTCGAGACCCTGGGAGTCGCGGACGACGCGGGTGTCGTCCTCGGCCCGCTCCAGCGCCGCCCAGTTCTCGCGAGCAATGTCGGTGGCGATGGTCTCGGGGCGGCCCAGTAGGTGGACCGTCGCGTCGTAGTCATCGAGGAAGCGCGCGGCGACGAAGGCGTCGCCGCCGTTGTTGCCGCGGCCACAGACCAGCGCGACCGAGTCGTCGGGATCCGCGATCCGACGGACCGCGGCGGCGACGGCGTTGCCGCTCGACTCCATCAACTGCTTGCGCGGGACGCCGAGGGCGGCCGCGTTCTCGTCCACCGCGGCCATGCGTTCGGCTGTGATCATACCCGAACGTCGCCCCGACAGCCGTTATACTATTCGCCACGGCGCGAACGCAACGCTTCTTTCACCGGCCATCGAAGTCCCGCCGTGACCCGCCGGCTCTTCACCTCCCTCTGTGGCCTCGTCTTCTGTGCCAACTTCGGCCGCGTGGCCTTCGCGCCCCTCCTCGAAACCTTCCGCACCTCCTTCGAGGTGGGGACGGCCGGGCTGGGGCTGGTGACGACGCTCGTCTGGGTCGGGACGGCCGTCCCCCGCATCCCGGTGGGCTATCTCGTCACGCGCGTCCCGCGGGGGCGGATCGTGATGGGCGCCGGAGCGTTGCTGACCGCGGGCGCGGCGCTGACCGCCGTCGCCACGTCGCTCCCGCTCCTGCAGGCCGGCGCCGTCGCCCTCGGCGTCGCCTCGGGTGCGTACTACGCTGCCGCCGTCCCGCTCATCGGCGACCTCTACCCCGACGCGGTGGGGCGAGCGGTCGGGATTCACGGCACCGCGGCGCAGGCGGCGGCCGTGATCGCGCCGGCGCTGACTGTCGCCGTCGTCGCCACTGCCTCGTGGCGCGCCGTCTTCTGGCTGCTCGCGGGGCTGGGCGCGCTCCTGACGCTCGCGCTCGTCGGCGTCGCGCGGCGGCGGGCGGGCGGCGTCCCCCGCGGGACGGACCGCGACTTCCGGGCGGCGCTCGCTCACTGGCGGATCATCCTCGCCGCCGTCGTGATGATCGGCGGCGCCGGCTTCGTCTGGCAGGGCGTGTTCAACTTCTACGTCACCTACCTCGTGGCGAGCAAGGGGCTGGCGGCGGGGCGGGCGGGCACGCTCCTGACCGTCGCCTTCGCCGCCGGCCTGCCCGCCTTCTGGGTGGGCGGCCGCCTCGCCGACCGCCTGCCACACGTCCCCTACATCCTCGCCCTCGGCGCGAGCGTCGCCGCCGGCGTCGGCACGCTGACCGTCGCGGAGTCGCTGCCCGCGCTCGTGGCCGTGAGCGTCGCGCTCGGCCTCGCGGCCCACAGCCTCTTTCCCGCCCTCGACGCGTACGTCCTCGGCGCGGTTCCCGACAACCGCGGGAGCGCCTACGCCGTCTACGGCGGCCTCGCGCTCCTCGTCCAAGCACCCGGGAGCGGCGCCGTCGGCGTCCTCGGAGAGCGGTTCGCGTTCGACGCCGTCTTCCAGGGGTTCGCGGCGGGACTGCTCGCGCTCGTGCTCCTCCTCGCCGGCCTGTATCTGACCGGCGGCTTCCCGACGATCGACGCCGCGTGAACGTATCATATTCCTTACTGAACGAGATTGGGGCGAAGGATTTTTTATCTGGATTCGTAACCATCGGTCCGATGTCAGGGCTCTTACCCTCCCACCTAGAACGGGACGTGACGCCCGAGGAGGACGGCGAGCTCCGCGTCCTGTCCCTGACGGACGACGATGCGGAACGCCTGATCGGGTCGGTCTCCTCCGAGACGGCCCGGTCCATCTTGACCGCGCTGGAAGAACGCCCCGCGACCGCGTCGGAACTCGCCGACTCGGTGTCGACCTCCCTCCAGAACGTGCGCCACCACCTCGGCAACTTACAGGAGGCGGGCCTCGTCGAAGTCGCCGGCACGCGCTACTCCGTGAAGGGTCGCGAGATGAAGGTGTACGCGCCGAGTCAGGACTCGCTGGTCGTCGTCGGCTCCGAGGCGGACAAGGAGCGATTTCTGGACTCGCTGGACCGCCTGGTTGGCGTCCTCGCCGTCCTCGCGGTCGGCGCGTTCGCCGTCCAGCGGGCGTTCGGGACCGGCGTCGTCGACCTCGGCGGTCCGGGGACGGCACCCCGCGTCGGCGACGGCGTCGGGAGCGCGACCGGACCACTCCTCGGCCTCGTGCCGCCGGGCGTCGCCTTCCTCGCCGGCGGCCTCCTCGTCGTCGCCCTCCTCGCGGCCTGGAACCGGTACACCGACTAAAATTCGTTATGCCCCCCCGATCCCGCGTCGCCTTCCTCACCGTCGTCGTCGTCCTCGCGGCCGTCGAGCCGACGCTGGCGGGGGCGGCGTCGACCGACGGGTCCCGAAGCGTCGGCGACGTGGGACCCACCGTCGGCGCTGCGATGGAGCGTCATCCGTCGGGGGCCGGCGCCACCGCCGGCGGGCTCCGGGCGGTCCGGGCCGATACGGTCCACGAACGCGGCCACACGGGGTCGGGCGTCTCGGTCGGCGTCATCGGACAAGGGTTCGAGACGGACGGGGCGCTCGGACCTCACACCGCCGGCTGGCGACAGGTCGGTGATGCCCCGCGTTCGACCGCCCACGACACCGCCGTCGCAGAAGTGGTGTCCGAGACGGCGCCAGATGCGGACCTGTATCTCGCGGGCGTCGGTCGGACGCCCACACCCGCGGAGTACGCGGCGGCCGTCGAGTGGCTGATCACCCGCGGCGTCGACATCATCGTCGACTCGGGGAGCTACTTCCCGAGCGTCGCGAGCGACGAGCGACGGATCACCGCGGCCGCCGAGCGGGCGAGCGAGCAGGGCGTCGTCTTTGTCACCTCCGCCGGCAACTACGCGAACCGCCACTGGGCCGGGCCGGGGACCGCCGAGGGCTGGGTCGCCTTCGACGACGGCGACGCGGCGAACGTCCTCGCCGACGGCGACCGCCTCCGGGGACGGGTGACCGTCCGCCTGCGCTGGCGCTCCGCCGCCGACTACGACCTGTATCTCTACCGCCGCCTCCCGAACGGCGACGACCGGGTCGTCGCGAAGTCCGTCGGCGACGAGACTGGGCCCGGAGCCACCATCGAGGGCGTCGACGTGGCGGTTCCCGCCGGACGGTACTACGTCGCCGTCTACGCCGACGACGGCGTCGCCGACCCCGACCGCGTGCAGGTGTTCGCCGCACGGCACGAACTCGAACACACGACCGCCCGGGGAAGCATGCTCGCCCCCGCGACGGGCGACAGCGTGGTCGCCGTCGGCGCCGCGGCGGGCGGCGAGCGCCACGACTACAGTTCGCTCCCGGCGACGGGGGCGGTGGACCTGACCGCACCGGGCGACGCCCGCACGCGCGCCGGTCCCGACCTCAGAGGCACGTCGGCCGCCGCACCGTACGTCGCCGGCACCGCGGCGCTGGTGACGGCCGCCGGCGGCGACCCCTCGCCCACCCGCGTCGAGTCCATCCTCGAACGCACCGCGGCAGGCGAGGGCGAGACGGTCGACGCGCTGGCCGCCGTCGAGGCGGCGACCGCAGGGGGCGCCACGCCGGCGGCCGTCGGCGACGCGCCCAACGGAGGGTCGACCGGGCCCACCATCTCGACCGACGGTACGGCGACGCTGGTCGACACGACCACCCGCTCGGAGGGCGACGACCGGCGGGTGACCGACGCGACGGCGGACGCCGACGGGGCGAACTCGGTCGACCGCTCCGCGCGCAACGTCACTCGGCCGGCGGGTGAGGGAGAGCGCGCCGGCGACGAGCGCTCGACCGACGAGCGCCGTGACGGCACCACTCGCGACGACACCCGGGACTCGGACGAGCGAAACCGCGATGAGGATCGGAGCCGAAGCGACGAGCGTGACGAGCAGGAACGCGGGACCGAGACGCCCGACCGGACGGACGAGCGGACGTCGGACCGGCGGGACGAGGAGGGATAGCTCGTGACGACGCGAATCGCGGAATCGCGCATCGAGGAGTACTGGGACTGGGTCGCCGTCGCGCTCTTTCTCCTCCTCGCGGTCGACCTGCTGACGACGCTCGCGGCCGCTCGCCTCGTCGGGACCGGCGCCGAGAGCAACCCGCTGATGCGGTGGCTACTCGGCCGGGGTGTTCTCGTCGTGATCGGTGCCCACCTCGCCGTCGTGGTGCTCGTCACCGGCTGTTTCCGCTTGCTCGTCGAGCGCCTGCGACGGACACCGTCGCCGGCGAACCGCTATTTCGCGTTCGCCATCGAGGCGTGGTTGGGCGTCCTCGTCGCCGTCGGTCTCGGCGTCTTCGCCAACAACCTCAGCGTGATCGTCCTCGGTGGCAGCCTGCTGTGATACAGTGTCGTGTGAGTCGTTACCGGTGGTCCGCCGAACTGTCCCGGCGAACCACCGGTGACCAGTTACGCTGCTCCGTATGAGCCGAGCTTTTTATCCGAAGACGCCGCCAGCCTCCGGGTGATGGGTGAGACGTGGCGGGCGGTGTTCGGCCACGACGAACCGTACCCCGAACAGGCCGACGGCATCGAGACGGCGGTCGAGACGGCCGAGCGGGGCGGGTTCGCCGTGATCGAAGGCGCCTGCGGCACCGGGAAGACGATGCTCGCGCTGACCGCGGGCATCGACCGCGTGCGCGACCCCGACTCCGATTTCGAGCGGGTGGTCGTGCTCACGAGCGTCAAACAACAGCTCCGGCAGTTCGAGGCGGACGTGCGCACGATCAACGCGAATCTGCCCGACGACTGGCGGCCCGTCTCGGCGCTGACGCTCGTCGGCAAGGCAGACGTGTGTCCGTACAGCCGGGAACGCGTGGGACGGATCGACGAGTCGACGGTCTACGACCGCTGTGAGGGGCTCCGCGAGCGGACGCGCAACCTCACCGGGAGCGAGGGACCGACGACGGCGGCGACGCTGGCGTCGGAGGCGCGACGGGCCCAAACCGGACTCCTCGATTCGGGCGGCACCGCGTCGGCGGCGCCGGACTACCTCGAAACCGCGGGCGAACCCACGCCCTACCTCCCCGACACCGCCGAGCACGGCGACACCGAATACTGTCCCTTCTACGCGCAGTATCTCGACGACCTGCCCGAGGATGGCGACCCCGTCGAGGCCGTTCCCTTCGACTTCGAGGACGCCGGCCTCCTCGACACCGAGGACCTCGTCGGCCTCGCGGCGGGGCACGGTACCTGTCCGCACTCGATGCTCGGGGCGCTCCTCCCGCACGTCGAGATAGTTATCGGGAACTACTATCACGCGTTCGACCCGCGGACCGTCGACTCCTTCACCGGCGCCCTCCTCGACGATTCGACCTTCGTCGTCTGCGACGAGGCGCACATGCTCGAACCGCGGGTGCGCGACCTGGTGAGCGACGGGGTGGCCGACGCCACCCTGCGGGACGCCGAGTCGGAGTTGACGCGGGTGATCCAGCCGGTCGAACTCGATCCCGAGTCGGGAGATGGCGCCCTCGTGCGCGGCGAACTGGAGGAGGCGGACGTGTGTCTCGCGGAACTGAAAGAGACGCGGGCGTTCGTCCGCGACCTGCGGGAGGAACTCGACCGGCAGGTGCGCGCCCACCTCGACCGGAAACACCCGTCGTGGCGGACGGCGATGGACGACCTGCCGGACGACGAGGTTCCCCTCCGGGACCCGGAGACGCCGGAGCCCGACCGGCTAACGGAGTGGGCGGAGCGGGAGTACGGCGACGACGTGTGGGCGCGCGCCGAGACGGTCGGCGCCGTCGTGGCGCGCGTCCTGAACGAACTGGAAGAGGGGGACCGCGAGCGCGCCGCCCCCACCGCCGGCCGGGTGCTGAGCGCGTGGTACCGCGCGGATCACAGCCGCTACTTCCGGTCCGTCGATCTCTCGCGGACGTGGAACGAGGCCGAGCCCGCCGATTCGTGGCGCCGCGTCTACAACGCGCGGCTGTCGCTCCACAACTGCGTCCCCGGCGACGCCATCGCGGATCGGCTGGCCGAGTTCGGCGGCGGCGTGTTGATGTCGGCGACACTGGAACCGCTTTCGGTGTTCCGAACCGTGACGGGACTGGACGACCTAGCGGCCGACGGTCGACCGATCGTCGAACGGACCTACGGGCTGGGCTTCCCCGCCGAGAACCGCGCGAGTTTCGCCGTCGACGCGCCGGCGTTCACCCACGAGAACCGCGGAGCAACGGGATCGGAGAGCGACACCAGACGGGTGTACGTCGACGCCGTCGCCGAGGTGGCGAGTCGGGACGGCAACGTCCTCGTCGGGATGCCGAACTACGCCGAGGCGGAGTGGATGGCCGGCGAGTTGGAAGCCCGTCTCGACTCGCCGGTCCTGCTCGACGAGTCGAGCGACGACGGGACGACGGAGGCGTTGAAGTCGGACTTCTTCGCCGGCGGGTCGAAGACGCTCGTCACCAGCCTCCGGGGAACGCTCACGGAGGGCGTCGACTACCGCGGTGACCGCCTCCACGCGGCGGTGGTCTGTGGGGTGCCACTCGTCGATACGACGCGCCCGCGGACGCGGGCGGTCGTGACGGCGTACGACCGTGCCTTCGGCAGCGACGCGCGTGGCGGCCGGAGCGGGTTCGAGACGGCGTTGACGGTGCCGGCGGTCAGGAAGGCCCGGCAGGCGGTCGGGCGGGTCATTCGCGGCCCAGACGAGCGTGGCGTCCGGGTGTTCGTCGACGCCCGCTACGCTCGCGACCGGTGGAACGGCGTGCGGGAGTACTTCCCCGAGTGGGAGCGCGAGGAGTTCCAGCCCGTCAGTCCGGATATGCTGTCGCTGGGGCTGGATCGCTTCGGCCGGTAACTATCGCGGCCGCCGCCCACTCCAGTCCTCGCGGCACTCGTCGTCACAGAAGTGGAGATGCTCGACAGCCCCCTCGTCGACCCACGAGACGACCCGATGGTTCGGCTCCTGCATGATCTTCTTCCCACACGTATAACACGTCGGTGCGGTGCTCTCGTCGACGTCCTCCCCAATATCGGATGTGGGGTCGATCATCTTTCCAGTCAGTAACGGGGAGGCCATCTTAAATCCCGCTACCTCGGCCGGCACAGGGGTCACCCGCCGGGATGGGGACAACGCAACGTCGTCCGGGTGCCGGGATCGGCCATCGTTCGCTCGCGGCCGTCGGGCCAGCGGACGGTGACCTCGTGAGGCGTCGCCGTCCCGAGGCCGAAGTGGGCGACGGGTTCCATCTGACAGAGGTAGCCGCTCCCGGCGTCGACGAGACGGCTCTGTCGGCCGTCGTCGGTCGTCAGGTCGACGCGTGCGCCGCGGGCGGGCGCCCCGTCGGGCGTGAGCGGGCGGACGCGGAGCCAGTCGCCGTCGTTGGGGGCGGCAAACAGGGAGAGCGGCTGGGCCTCGGCCTCGCCGTGGACGACGAGGAGTTCGAGCGTCCCGTCGCCGTCGAGGTCGGCGACGGCGGCGCCGGTACCCATGCCCTCCGGTTCGAGGGCGTCGCCGACGCCCGTCTGGGTCCACTCGCCGTCGTACGCGAGCAGGCGGTTGGGGGCGCCGAGGCAGTTGACGAACAGTTCCTGGCGTCCGTCGTTGTCGAAGTCGGCGGCGACGACGGTGCGGACGCGGGCCGGGCGGGCGAGGGTGGGCGGGGCGGCGTCCACGAACGCGTCGCCGTCGTGGGCGAAGAGTCGGTTCTCGCCGTTCCAGTTGCCACAGACGATGTCGGGCGTCGACGCGCCGTCGGGGGCGACGAGCGCCGTCCCCCGCGCGTTCTCCTCGGCGTCGGCGACGCCGTACTCCCGGGCCACGTCGACGAATTTGCCGCCGACGTTCCGGAGCAGGAGGTTCGGCCCGCGCTCAGCGCCGACGAACACGTCCGTCCGGTCCGAGAGGATGGGACCGGCGGCGACCGACCGTCCGCCGGTCACCACGTCGAGCCCCACCGCGTCCGCGAGGTCCGTGATGCCGCCGTCGTCGCCCACCTCGTAGAAGCGGGCCGGGGCGCCGTATCCGGTGACGAACATCCCGTACCGGCCGGTGCCGAGGCGGTCGACGGCGGCGACCGAGCGGCCGACGTGGTAGTTCTCGCGGCCGCGGTTCACCGGGTCGGCAAAGAGATCGCGCCACGTCCCCTCGCCGGTCGGATCGAGGAGGAGGTCCGCCTCCGCGGAGGTGCCGCCGAAGGCGGCGACGTTGTGAACGTACACCTCCTCGCGGCCGTCGGCGTCGAGGTCGGCGGCGGCGATGCCGATGGCGTGACGCGCTTCGTCGGCGAGGACGCCACACGCCACGTCGACGACCGACCCCTCCGCCCACCCGAGGACGCGGTTGGCGTTGCCGAAGCCCGCGACGAACACCCGTGACCCGTCGGGACCGGCCGTGACGGCCGCGCCGTACCCTCGAAACGGGGGGTTGTCGGCGAGGAGTCCCGAGCGGTCCTCGAACATACGCCCCCCAGACGATGCGGAGTTAAGAGTCGCACGCTCCGCGCCGGGGTAGCGGGTCCCGTCCGGGTGGGCCCGACGCCCTCGTCGCCGGCGACGACCGGACGCGGCACCGGACGGTTGCTGTACGTCAGTACTGGCAGTTTACCGGGCTGTCACGCCGAACCCAGTACAGCGAGCCGCCTCAGTCCTCGTAGGCGTCCGAGAGGGTGCGCTGGACCGCCTCCTCGCCGACGGCGGCGGCGAGGTGTTCGAACCCCTGTCGAACCCGCCGGTCGCCCGCGTTCGCGACGAGGCGGGAGACGATGAACTCCGGCGTCGACTTGCCGACGGTGCCGAAGCGGGGCTGGTAGTCCACCCGGAGCGCCAGGTCCGACGTCAGGCCCTCGGCGAAGATGCCGTCGATCCGAGCGGCCGGGGGAAGCGGGCTCAGGTCGGCCGCGAGGTGGGTGACGTACACCCCGAGGGCGCCGCGTTCGACGGTCAGATCGACCAAGCCGTTCAGCAGATCCGCGGCGCGGCCGGGTTCGGTAATCGCCTCGAACTCGTCGACCAACATCAGCGTCCGGCCGTCGTCGGTCAGCGGCGGGACGATTGACTTCAGCGTCGACTCCAACACCCCTGCATTGAAGCTCGCGTGCCGGCGGTGGAAGACGACGGCGTCGAACGCCCCCACCGCAGCACGGTCGGCGGGAACGGGCAGGCCCATCGCGGCGAGGAGGGCGACCGAACAGCACGTCTCCAGCAGGGTCGTCTTCCCGCCGCTGTTCGCGCCGGTCAACACGGCCACGCGGTCGCCCGTCGGCGGCGACAGGTCGTGGTCGCCGACCGCGTAGTCAACGGGGTCGGGGTCGTCGAGAAAGAGGTTGCGCGCCCCCTCGACGGCGAGGCCGTCGCCCCCCAGTGCCGGCCGCACGAGGTCGTGGGCCGCCGCGAAGCGCGCGAGCGACAGGTCGACGGCCACGTCGTCGACGGCGGCGACCGCCCGGTCCACGTCCGCGCGGGCGTCCGCGATAGAGGCGCGGAGGTCGTCCTCGACCTCGCGTTCCCGGTCCGCGACCCGCCGTTCCAGGTCGTCGACCAGTGCCCGGAGCGCCGTACTCACGAAGTCGGCGGCGTCGTGGGCCTCGTCGGGCGCCACCTCCTCGATGGCCGAACGCGAGAGCCGCGTCTCGCGGTCCACGTAGTCCGCGAAGGCCCGGCGGAAGTCCGCCAGATCACGGACGCCCGTCTCCCGAATCCGCTCTAACACGTCGAACGCGGAGTTCTCCAGGTCGCGGGCGTCGTCGAGGCGACCACGCAGGTCGTCGAGGCGGTCGTCGGCGCCCGCGGCCACGCCGTCGGGCGTGACGTACTGCAGGGCGTCGGCCGCCTCCCGGACTGCGTCGGGGTCGATGTCGCCGAGGGTGTCGAATGTCGATCCGTCCAGTCCGGCGTCCCGGAGCGCGAGGACGGTGTCGACGGCGGCGCGTTCGGTGCCCGCCGCTGCGTCGTAGGCGTCGAAGGCGTCCACGGCCGCCCCGCGACTCGCGTCGTCGAGGCCGGTCCACGCCTCGCGCGCGGCGTCGATGGCGTCCAACCGCTCGATCACGGCAGCGGGATCGGAGAGCGGCGTCAGGACGCGAATTCGGTCGGCTGCGTGGCGGGTGAGGGCGTACTCGCTCGCCAGCGCCAGCAGGTCGTCGTACACCTCGCGCGTGTCGCGGGTGGCCAGCGCGTCCATCCCCGCTTCGTCGTTGGCGCGGCGGAGGATACGCGTCGCCCGGCCGCGCGTGATCCCCGCGTCGGTCAGTGCGCGCACGTCCGCGGACTCGATGGCCTCGACGGCCGCCTCCTCGCCCAGCGCCTCCCGGAGGCGCTCGCTCGTCTTCGGCCCCACGCCCCAGTAGTCCTCCAGTCGCATACCGGAGGCAGTCGGGCGGGGCGTATAGTGGTTGCCTCCGAGGCGGCGCCGGACGGCCGGTCCCGACGGGTCGACGCCGAGCTATCCCGAGACGTCTTCCGGGGGCGATAGGTCCCGGCCGAACTCGTCGAACTCGTCGAACGACTCGGGGAACTCCGTCGGGAGTCGTCGGCGTTCGCGGTTGTCCGGCAGCGGTCCCAGGTCGTCGGCGACCGAGTCCCACCCCGGCTTGACTTTGACGCTCTTTGCCGGCGACCCGGCGACGATGTGGTGGGCCGGTGCATCACCCAGCGTCGTCGCCCCCGATCCGACCATCGCGTTTCGTCCGATCCGACAACCGGCGCTGATCATCGAGCCGTACCCGAGCCGAACGTCGTCTTCGAGGATCGTCTCGTACGTCGTTACGTCCGTCTGGTCGACGGTATCGTGGTCGTGGGTGTGGACGTGACTCCGATCCGCGATAGAAACTCGATCGCCGATCGACAGCCGCCCACGGTCGTCAAGGAGGACGTCGTTGTGGACGACGACGTTGTCGCCCATGACGATATTGTGGCCACACTGGATCTTGATGCCGCCGAACAGGCGGAGTCCGTCGCCGGCTTCGGCGAACAGGTGGTTCGCGAGCATCTGCCGGAAGGGAATCGCGAACGCGAGGTTGTTCGACAGGGGCGACAGATCGAACCCCTGCCAGAGATACCGCAGACACTTCGCCTCCTGCAGCGCCGAGAGCGTCTGTTCCGCCCAGTGTTCGGTTTCGATGAGTGCGTTCCGTGGGTCGTAGCTTTGAAGACGAGCGTGGGTTATCGGTGGGACCGACGCCCCGTTTCGATACCGCTGGTACGCGTCCCAGTCGCCGAACAGGTCGGCAAGTAACTCCGCGACCGTGGGAGCGAGAGGCTCCTCCGTGAGCCGTGTCTCGATATGCTCGATGGTTTCATCGATCGCCGCCTGTGCCTCCGGTGGGATGTCGACGTGGCGTTTCGTCATGGTGTGTTCGGGCTGATCGGTGGCTTCCGTCGTGGGCCGGGCAGTTGATTACGATGCGTGTCCGACAGTCGTACGCATCCCATCCACATCACACATCTATTCGGTTAGAGGCTGATAAGTATGGATTTCGGAACACATTTTGCAAAACAGTTGTGCACCTGCACCACCACGCACCGGGTCGGGAGCGGAGGGCGATCGCTACCGGTCGGGTCGTTCGTTGGCCAGCGTCCGACGGCTCGCCCAGTCTGGGACGAGTCTCGACCGGGACACGACGCAGGAACGGCCGATCCCCTCCATCGGCGGACAGGTAGGATCTCGTCCCACTGGGCCGTACGGGACGGCAGACCGACCGGCTGGGCGCCCCGACAACGACACCCCTTTTCAGCCGCACGCGCAAAGGCCACAGCATGGACGCGAAGCGGGAGCTGACGAGCGTCGACCTCGCCGCCCTCGTCACCGAACTCAACCGGTACGAGGGCGCGAAAGTCGACAAGGCCTACCTCTACGACGACGACCTTCTCCGATTTCGGATGCGGGATTTCGACCGCGGCCGCATCGAACTCATGATCGAGGTGGGCGACGTGAAACGCGCCCACGTCGCCGATCCCGAGCACGTCGCGGACGCGCCGGGCCGTCCCCCGAACTTCGCGATGATGCTCCGGAACCGCCTGAGCGGCGCCGACTTCGCCGGGGTCGAGCAGTACGAGTTCGACCGCATCCTCGTCTTCGAGTTCGAACGCGACGACGCGAACACCCGCATCGTCGCCGAACTGTTCGGCCAAGGGAACGTCGCGGTGTTGGACGAGAGCGGGGACGTGGTCCGGAGTCTGGAGACCGTTCGGTTGAAATCGCGGACGGTCGCGCCGGGGTCGCAGTACGGCTTCCCCGAGTCGCGCATCCACCCGCTGAAGATGGGGTACAACGCCTTCGTCCGGCGGATGGAGGAGTCGGACACGGACGTGGTGCGCACCCTCGCGACCCAGCTCAACTTCGGCGGCCTCTACGGCGAGGAACTCTGTTCGCGGGCTGGCGTCGAGAAGACCCTCGACATCGCCGACGCGGACGACGACGTCTACCGCGCCCTCTACGACGCCATCGACCGCTTGGCCGAGCGACTCCGCGAGGGCGACGTCGACCCCCGCGTCTACCTCGACGAGGATCGCGTCGTCGACGTGACTCCCTTCCCGCTGGACGAACGCGAGGGACTCGACGCGGAGGTGTACGACTCGTTCAACGCCGCCGTCGACGACTACGTCCACCGCCTCGAACGCGAGCCCGAGGAGGAGACGTCGACGGGGCGGGAACGGCCGGATTTCGAGGCCGAAATCGCGAAACAGGAGCGCATCATCGATCAGCAGGAAGGAGCCATCGAGGGGTTCAAGGAGGAGGCCGAAGCGGAACGGGAACGCGCCGAGGCGCTCTACGCCGACTACGACCTCGTCGACGACATCATCTCGACGGTCCGGGCGGCCCGCGAGTCGGGACACGGCTGGGAGGACATCGAGGCGACCCTCGCCGAGGGCGCCGAACGCGGCATCCCGGCCGCCGAGGCGGTCGTCGACGTGAACCCGAAGGAGGGGACGGTGACGGTCGATCTCGACGGGACGCGCGTCCCCGTCGACCCCTCGATGGGCGTCGAAAAGAACGCCGACCGGCGCTACAAGGAGGCGAAACGCGTCGAGGGCAAGAAGGAAGGGGCCCTGGAGGCCATCGAGAACACCCGCGCGGAGCTGGAAGCGGTGAAACGGCGGCGCGAGGAGTGGGAGGCCGACGACGAGGAGGAAGCGGACGAGGAACCGGACGAGGAGCCACGGGACCGGGACTGGCTCTCGATGTCGTCGGTGCCGATCAAGCAGCCGGAACACTGGTACGAGGAGTTCCGGTGGTTCCACACGAGCGACGGCTTCCTCGTGGTCGGCGGTCGGAACGCCGACGAGAACGAGGCACTGGTCAAGAAGTACATGGAGAGCAACGACCGCTTCTTCCACGCACAGGCCCACGGCGGCCCGGTGACGATTCTGAAGGCGACGGGGCCGAGCGAGAAGGCGCGGGATGTGGACTTTCCCCAGTCGTCGCTCGACGAAGCCGCGGGCTTTGCCGTCTCGTACTCCTCGGTCTGGAAGGACGGCCGGTTCGCGGGCGACGCGTACATGGTCGACCCGGATCAGGTGTCGAAGACACCCGAGAGCGGCGAGTACATCGAGAAAGGCGGGTTCGTCATCCGCGGGGACCGCACCTACTTCCGCGATACGAGCGCGAGGGTCGCCGTCGGCATCCAATGTGAGCCGGAGACCCGGGTGATCGGCGGGCCGCCGTCGGCGATCGACCCCCGGGCGGCGACGACGAGGTGTTCTACG
>Ga0207714_1001726_pt1 | contig 13916 bp, 7 predicted proteins | sample PonA232FremontCA_2_FD_187270 | JGI IMG/M metagenome (GOLD analysis project Ga0207714, IMG submission 187270) | Marine sediment microbial community from Fremont, CA, USA - Pond A23 Sediment 2 (SPAdes) | ecosystem: Environmental > Aquatic > Marine > Unclassified | place: USA: Fremont, California... | reverse complement strand
ATTGTTATTTGCTTCATCCTGGTCATATCAAGCACCAGGTCGCGGCTCATCACAAAGCCCATTACACTTGATCCGTTACCCCGAACTGCAAAATCCATTTCATATTTCTTACACACTTTCATTATAGCAGAAACTTCCTCTTCATTACCGGGTAAAACCACATAGGAAGGTATGGTTTCCATCGTAGCAGGGCAGGGATCATTCGCATAGGCTATACGGATGGCAGGATCAACACTGCACCATTTATCTCCTGTTATGCCGACTAAATCTTTATAAATTTTGTCATCTGTTATTTTTTCGGTAATATGTTCTCTGTATTCCTCAATATAGTTTTTTAGAGCATGCATAGCCTTCATGGGGCGCAATTCCGTGATAAAATGGCACTGTGAATCACAGATTCCGCACAAATTGCAATCATCGGCTATTTCTATAGCTTCTTTGGTTAGAGGAATCCGCTCTTCACGTAGAGCAGCATACAAATCCATTCGTCCCTGTGGATAATAGCTGACAAAATGCTTCTGAGCCCCGGAAGGACAAAGGCCTGTCCCTAGAAAATCAATCTTACACATGGCATAATGCCTGCAATAAGATGCTGTTTCCTGGGGATTTAGTCGATTATCTTTTTTTTCTTTCTGATCATTCATTTTTATGCTTTAAGGGGAGTAAATCACTATTTATATATCTGTTTTTTGGCAGGGTTTTTTTAAGGTGTATGTTTCAAATAAAAATTAATGTCTTTTCCAAATTTAAAAAAAACATTCGGTATCATGTTCTTAGGTGCTTTATTTTTCTTTTCCTGTAAATGAAATTGTGGGCCTGGTAAAATAGTTTCCTCTTTTCCAAAAGCGTAGAAAAAAATCGATATCGTCCAGTAATAATTTGCCGTCCGGGGATTTGAAAAAGTTCAGAGCATTCTTAAAATTATTAACAAAAAACATGGCCAACTCAGTTGATATCGATTCGGAAGATAATAAGTACATAATGTGTTCTCCACTCTCATCTTCATTGAAAAATGGATTGTTTTTCATGGGGAATGCGCTATTAACCCCCATGGCGATTTCTACTCCACTTTTGGGGTTAAAAAACACCAATCCGCTTTCTGCCCCCTCAGAAAAATCCTTCGTCTCATTTTCATCGCCGAACAAGCCATCCTTTCTTGCTTTCTGTCTGGCTTCATTTTTTTCTTTTTTGGAGAGTTTTAGAGAGTTATTATAAAACTCCGTATATTCTCTTATGAAAGATTCAATTTTATCAGACTCCATGAATGCAATCTGCTGATTATGGTTGAATTTTTTAAATGCTTTTAATTGTTTTCTCAGAATATCATCCACATCCTGGTTTTGATGGTCTAGAAAATCGACAGCGCTTCTGCTCTTCATTGAATTTTTTTCATCCAGAACCAAATCAGGGTCAAAATCGGTTTGGAAATAAATTCCGGAAAACCACCATTCACCCTTCCAACGAGCAATTCCCATAAAAAGAATGGTATCAATTTCTTTTAGACTATCAGAATGGTCAAATGACTTTTTCGTCAGGTTAAACTTCTTTCCTGAGGCAATATGCTCAATAAATACATTTTTTTCATCCTGTCCTTTGTAGAAGAAATAACCGCTTATTTTCTTTGAAATTGCTAAAAAATCTTTACTTAAACTGTGATTTTCCCCTAAAATTTCGGCAACCCATTCATTGCCTTTTAAACTAAGTAACCTGGTATGTGCATTATGAAGTGTTTGGTCCCGGTTTTCGTTTAAAAGACTTATAATGTGTTCCTCATTTTCAGCTTCTTCTTCTATTTCCAATTCACTTTCCCGCAAATCCATTAGGGTATCAGGATAAAATAAGTAGGTTTTAAATAATACAGTATCAATTAGGTTTCTGGCGATATAAAAATCTGTTTCCGATTCATTAATAGAATAAAAGGTTTTTAAAAACTCATTTTCCGGGGCATATTCCCATGCATTATCAAAAACCTTCATTACTTGTTTTGATGTCTCAACAATAAAATCAATATATGGAGGAATAAAAGTATCAAGCTGTATTGTATTCATAAAATACCACATCAAAAAGCATACATCCGGAAAATTAATTTCCTCCTCATAGTATTCTGTGTCTGTTTTGTAAAAAGGCAACTGTTTTCCATACAGCCTCTTATGAGCCCTAATAAAGGTATTCCAAATATTTGTTTCAGAAATTAAATCCTCAAAGTAAGACGTCAGGAAGCAAGCTAGAGCGTCTATACTATCAGTATCTAAATAATCCTGAAGCACCAATGATTGTTTATTGGTGATCATTGCCTGTTTTACTTCATTACTGAGTTTTAAATAGTAATTATCCGTAGGAGCCTGGTTATAATAAGGTTTTAAATCCAGCCACTGTTTTATAAATATCCGGTTCTTTAATTTATTCATGTCAAATTAATTTTATAACAGTTCCGAAATTTAATATATCTAGTTTATTTTTCCGATTTATTGACCTTGTGGTTTAAAAGCTTTTCTTCCTTTTTCCTTGTAAAATTTTCCTAATCCTCTTGATTAAAAGAATACGAAGAGCTCCTTTAAGGATGAAAGATATATTTTAACTAAAACAGTAACCTTTGCTTTTTATATGAAATTCAAGTATTTTTATCTATATGTCTCATTAAAATATAGGAGGTTATTATGGCTATAAAGAAAGTATGGATTGTAGAAGGGTGCATTGCAGACGGAATTTGTCAGGACATTTGCCCTGATGTTTTTGGCGAAAATGATGATGGGGAAGCATTTGTCAAGGATGGTGCTGATTTTAAGGCAAATGAAGATTGTATCAAGGAAGCAACAGAGGAATGCCCTGTTGAAGTGATTCGATACGAAGAGTAGCAAAAAAAAGCCGATTCTCCGATCGGCTTTTTCGTTTTAACTCAATTATTAAATTTTATTTATAATTCTCTGGGATGTTTTCCGGAAAGAAAATGTTCTTCAATTTTTTCCAGTGAATGTCCTTTGGTTTCAGGAATGTAGGAGTAAATAAAAAATAAACCTAAAATTCCAACTGCAGCATATATAAAGAAGGCTCCACCCGGATTAACGAGCATTCCTTCTCCGGCCGGGTTGGGCATTTCCCCTGTAGTTACCTTTCCTAGCGATAAGAATGTATTCGCTATCAAAAAATTAGCGCCCCAGTTCACCATTGTGGCAAGGCTCATCCCTAAACCTCTGATTTTTGTCGGATATACTTCAGAAATAAGCAGCCAGGCGATAGGTCCCATACTAATAGCAAAAAACGGGATGTAAATAATCATGCTAACAAAAGATATCCATTTCAACGCATCACCTAATGAATTGTGGAAAGTAAATCCGATGCCCAATGCAATAAGAGCAATAGTCATGCCTGTTAAGCCAAGATATAGAAGTGGTTTCCTTCCCCACTTGTCAACAAGGTAAATGGCTACGATCGTGAATAAAACATTGACAAATCCGATTGGTAGTGCGGGAAGAATGGCTTCATATACTGCATTGGCACTTTCGGCACCAAAACCGGCCATTTCAAATATAGTAGGTGAATAGTAAATTATGGTATTAATTCCGGTAAATTGTTGAAAGATCATTATTCCGATACCTATAATTAAGGCAGGCATTACCCATTTTCTTTTCAGTATACTGATTGAGCCTGTCTCCTTATTTTCCTTTTTTATGTTGGTTTTGATCTGCTCCAGTACTTCCTCTTTTTTCGCCTCACCAACTCTATCCAGAACCTTTCTGGCTTTATCTTCACCTTTGTTAGCCATAAGCCATCTCGGTGTGTCCGGGAGAAAGAACATTCCAATTGCGAGAATAAGCGATGGAACCAAGCCTACGAGAAACATCCAACGCCAGCCTTCTTCCACGTTTGCAAATCCGAGGTCAACCAAATAAGAAGCAAAAATACCTACGGTAATTGCCAATTGGTTGATTGATACGAGGGCCCCTCTTACATGCGTTGGTGAAAGCTCAGAAATATATAATGGCACGGTATAAGAAGCTACACCAATGGCTATACCAATGATTAAACGCCATACGATTAACATTGTAACAGAATTTGCCATTGCCAGGCCTACTGACCCAATAGCAAAAATGAAAGCGATGATAATTAAAACTTTTTTGCGACCGAGTATGTCCGTAATTCTTCCACTACTCAGTGCCCCTACAGCTGCGCCCAATACTGTAATACTTACGATCCACTCCTGCGTTCGTTCAGGTAGCTGTGTCATTCCATTCAGTACCAATTCCGGGTCATTTTTTATGAGCAGCAAGGCTCCTGAAATGACACCGGTATCAAACCCAAAAAGCAGACCACCAAATGCTGCAATGGTGGCTATTAAAATTACATAACCTCTGTTATACGATCTTGCTTTTGCCATAATTTTGTAGTTTTAAAATACTGTTAATTTAAATATTTTTTTAATAGTGCTTATAAAATTTAACTGACTTTTTTGAGGGTAGAATTCCCTATGTTACGATTTACTCCCTTTTTACTTATCATCTTTTCAGGAATTGTTTGCTGAGAAATTTCGAAGTCTTTGTTTTTATCCTGATTATGTACATACCTGGTTTCAAGTCTGGTAAGTCTAATGTGAATTGTTTTGTTTTAGGAGGAAGATTTTTATGCTTCATATTTATCCCCAGCATATTCAAAACCTCGACAGAATGCATGGAATTGTTTGATTCAATCACTAATCTGGTTTTCACAGGATTTGGATATATCCGTAAATTAGCTGTTTCATGAACATTTTTCAGATTAGTGGCTTCTTCTTCTTTGAACTGCATTCTGCCGAGGTTAAATCCACCTCCTTCAGCTTCTATTCTTAACAAAGTATCTTCAGGTGTAAGTAAAATGGGTCCTGTATTTTGAGTGATAAAATTTCCCCAGCCCTCTGTATCTGGAATCATTACATCAGTTATTTGCTTATAACCATTTATTAGAACAGATAATGGACCACCCCCTCCCAGCGAAGCTGTACGAAAGCTAAGCTCTAAAAAAATAGTGTCTTGCACCTCAATGGAGTATTCGAGCCATTCACCTGTTTCAATCCAGCCTACATTGCCCTTTGGTTCGGCATATTCAGTGTCCACTCCCTTATTTTGTCTTGGGCCGTCACCCTGATTTGTGCTCTCCAAATCATGATAGGCAACACCTTCGCCGCCATAATCATAATGGATTGCTTCAATATTTCCGGGAAGTATATGTGGTTGATAAGGATCAGGGTAGGGGTACTGTCCGTCCGGTTTGAGAATCTTGCGTTGTATTTGTTCGTCTGCACATTCATTGCTGACTTCAACACTTACGTGCCCATTTGCTTCGTTCCAGTCAACTGAGATGGCGTTTTTACCCTGGCCCTGTATTATAGAAGCCGCTTTGGGTACAGACCATTCAAAGGTTGTTGTATGCATGCTGTCTAAAAAAAAAAGCAATGGGGTATTTTCTTCATTCCAGAAATAATCCCCTTGTATTTTTAAGTCCTTTGAGCTAATACTTAGTGTATCTTTATAAGTTTCTTCATTAAAATCCGTGGATAGGATAACATCTCCCTCCTGACATCCCCAATTCACGTAAATATTTTTATTTGTATCCTGTGAAAGCATTTCTGCATCATCAGGTATGGACCATTGGTAATTTTCTCCATTGAGCAGCCTGGAAGAAAATTTTACATTCGCCGCGTTTGGTACAAGTTTTTCTTCTCCATCTATCAGATTGCTAAGTTGATCCTTTTTTTTGTACACTCTTACATAATCAATTTCCATTTTTTGTGGGAATATGGTATCGGCAACACCTTCGCTTCCTCCCCAATCGCCGCCAACAGCAATATTTAAAATAAGATGAAAAGGGTGATCAAAAGGCCATGCTGACCATCCATCCCCATTGTTTTCATAGGTGAAATATTTTTCATCATCCACGTACCACTCAATTTTGTCCTCAGTCCATTCAATCGCATAAACATGAAATGCATCGACAGCATCAGGTATAGTAATTTGACCGCTTTGCTGAGTGCCATCCATGTGATTGAAATCATGGGTATGAATTGTTCCATGTATAACTCCTTCATCCCAACCGACATGCTCCATGATATCAATTTCTCCTACATCGGGCCAGTCGCCGTCGCCATATATCCATTCGGTAGGCAGCATCCAGATAGCAGGCCATGTGCCTTTACCTTTGGGCAGTTTGGCACGAGCTTCTATCCTGCCATAAGTCCAGTCTCCTTTATTCCTGCTGACCAGTCGGGCTGATGTATAGTCATTTCCACTGTATGCTTCTTTCCGGGCTTCAATAATGAGTTTCCCGTCTTCCACACGTGCGTTCTCTTCACGCTCATTTGTATAGTACTGCAGTTCATTATTGCCCCAGCCGTGTCCGCCAACATCATAAGACCATTTTGACGTATCGGGTAAACCAGTGTATTCAAAATCATCCTCCCAAACCAACATGTTAAATTGAGAATGAGCCATAAAAGGTATTAGATACAAGCAGATTAAAATGATTTGTTTTTTCATAAAACTTATTTTTAAAAAAAGGCCGCCTATCTTGCTGTTTTTAGACGGCCTTTCACCTAATATAGAATCACAACAACTGTATAACCTATTCTTTTAGTAATTTAAGCGAGTTGCTTTGTCCTTTTTCATTGCGGAAGATAACAAAGTATATACCTTCATTCAGCCCCTCAACATTTATATTCATTCTTTCATTATTCACTGGAACTTCTTTTATTGTTGCACCCAAAACATTGCATATACTGACTGTTTTTACATCTTTCAGGTTTTCCAGAGAAATGTGTTTTTGAGCTGGATTTGGATACATTTTTATATTTTTTAAAGATTCAGGAGTCTGATTGATACTGGTTTCATCATCATCACCATCATCGCCTCCTCCAACAAGGGTAATTGTGCCAAATTTTGATGTATTTTTATATGCAATATCTTCATCAGTAGCCCAGGACTCTATATATACACGGGCTCCACTTTCTGCTGTTACATCCGCAGCATTACAGTCATAATTGAATTTTTCTCCTTCCAAAGGCAGGAAAGTAGATGAAAGAGAAATCCATGGTATAGCCATTTCAATAATATAGCCTTCATTATTTTCCATTTGATTTTGAGCTCTTTCCAGATCGCTAGCCCATGTACTGTCTACATTTTCTGAGCCGGACCAAACATCGGAGTTTCTGACTGTTCTGATTTGCCAGTCGTTATTATCGTAGCCTTCTGAAGCTGATTGATCCATATCAAAGAAAGTTTCAACATTATCATTTTTGTAAAACAATGAGTCTGTGTTTTCTGCATAGGGCGTATCGTCTTCAATGATGTATAACAAGTAAACATTATCAGTATCCCACATTATCTTCCATTTAGAATAAAGACCTGTTGGAGAACCATACCAGCCGCGTTGCTGCATTGTGTGAGTTTTAGCGCTATCCCATACAGCATCAATTTCTCCGTCAATAGTTGGGGGAGTATCGCCAACGTTGATTGCATCAGCAGTTCCATCTTCAGGCTCTTCATCAAGTAACAGATAATTCCAGTCCATCGTAGCTGCATCTCCTGTAACAGTGATTAGGGTGGTGTCAAAAGGTTCTCCGTTAACATTTATGATGGCTTCATATTCACCTCCTCCTTCTGGCATTGTATAGGGAGCAAGGGTTGTTGTATCGGTCCAAACGTCATTGTTTTCTTCTGTAAGAGAAATATTGGAACCGTTTACATCAATAGATACACTGCTTGCATTACCTGATTTATCTTCTACTATCAGGTTTACATCAACATCACTTCCAAATGTTGCACTAGGGCCAATGATGTTATCGAAATACCAGTTTGTGGAATCGGTTGTACCCTCATTGAAAAAGAGAACAATTTGACCGTAAGTGTCTGCAGAAACGGTATCCGGGAAAGCAAATTCCATCGTTTCCCAGGTATTTGTTGCTGTGTACTCTTGTGATACCTCCACTGCTATATCGGAATTGGAAGTATTTTCCAGTTTAAACAAGACTGTACCACTTACGGCAGAATAGACATCCATGGTAAAGGTAGTGTCTCCCGGAGCAAAATCGATCGTGCCACCAATAGGCATTGCAAGACCACTCCAGGTTTCACCACCGGTAGCACTCCATGCTACTTTTGATGATGTATTATTGCCAGACTGATCAGGATTATCGATGCCTGGAGTATAGGTGTTTCCACCAAAGACATACCCTGTAGGCTCCTGCGATTCAAAGTCTGCATACGTCAGCTGTGCAAAGCTGCTGCTTGCCATAATCAGCAAGCTTGTGATAATTAGTAAAACTTTTTTCATAACTGTAGGTTTTAAGGGTTAAATTTATGCGGGGAATATCCCCTGTTTATTTAGTAATTGTCGTTTTGTTCAAGTTTCCCGTTTGAGTTATCAATTTCTTGTTGTGGAATAGGGAATACTTCATGTTTGCCTTCCACAAAACCAAGGTCACCAAGTTTAGCTGAAGCATCACCCCAACGTACCAGGTCAAAAAAGCGATGCCCCTCCATTGCAAGTTCCAGCCGTCTTTCCAGTTTGATATCATCCATTGTCACAGAGCCAAGTTCATCAAGCGAAGCACGATCACGCACCTCATTTACCAGGGGCAAGGGGTCACCTGTGCCAGACTGAAGATAAGCTTCAGCACACATAAGAAGTACATCGGCATAGCGAATTATGCGTTCATTGGTCTCATAATTCCACTCATTATCAACATCTGAAGTAATATGTTTCCATGTAGCTCTTTTTTTGCTAAACCAACCGGTATATCCTTCATTTTCTTCCCAGTCGCTGGCTCCAATCTCATTCAGAAAATCTTCACCGTAAGCTGTACCATATTTCCTGGCAGAATCACCTTCAGCATCATAAGCAGCAATTAAATCTTCGGTAACCATATCAAATCCCCAGCCTGCTAATAGTGTATCTGTTGCAATTCCACGCGGGCCAGACATCTGAACATCTATATTCCCTCCATTTACTCGTCCATTGTCCCAGCTTCCGGCTCTGTCGATGTTGGCATATTCTATTTCAAATATTGATTCTGTTCCGTGCTCATGACTATACCGCCAAATGTCATCGTAATTGTCTTCCAGTTCATATATCCCGTCAATTACTTGCTCAAATTGGCCGGCAGCAAGCTCATAGTATTCATTTTCCGATTTTGGGAAATCGTAGGTTTGCTGGTAATAGGGAGAAGCCATGTACAGGTATGCTTTGCCCAGCAAAGATCGCCCTGCTCCCTTAGTTGCTCTGTAAAGTTCATTGCTCCCTAAAGCAGTTTTTGTCGACAAATCAGGAATGGCTTTAGTCAAATCATCAATGATTTGTTTAAAGACTTCTTCAGCAGGATCTTTAGATTGATTGTATTCGTCACTATTTAAAATGCCTGTTATTAGAGGTACATCACCAAAAAACCTTACTAGTTCAAAATAAAAATAAGCACGTAGAAACCTGGCTTCAGCTATATATTCCCTTGATTTTTCGGAGGCTTCCGGGTTTGCATTTTTAATGACTACATTGGCCCTGTAAACTCCATAGAAATCTCTGCGCCATAGCTGCAGAATTGCAGGATTAGTCGAAACAGTATTATATTTACCTATTTCAGTATATTCCGGACGGTCATTAGGTCCTCCGCCGACAACCTTTGCATCATCGCTTGGAAAATTTGCCAGAAAATAGTAAGATGACCAACCACTGTAATATTTTGGTTGTAATAATGAGTATGCAGAAACCAGTCCGGAAAATATTTCTTCCTCCGATTGATAATAATTTGACTCAAATTTCTCTCCGATAGGATCCAGTTCTAACCAGTCCTCAGAACAAGAAGTAGCGAAAAAAATGAGTAAACTAAGTAAAATTAACTTCTTCATATCTTTTGATTTTTTATTTTAATATTCAACTTAAAAGGTTAAGTTAGCACCCAGTGAAAAAATGCGTGCCCGTGGATATAGCCCACGATCCACTCCTATACTGTTCCCATTATATCCTCCTGTGTCTCCTAATTCAGGATCTCCCGGATATTTTGTTAATAAAAACAAGTTCTGACCCGAAACATATACTCTCAACTTATCTACATTAATCTTACCAGAGACGGTTTTGGGAAGGGTATAGCCTATTTCAGCATTTTGTAATCTGAGGAATGATCCATCAAATACGAACATGCTGTTATGTGAGAAATTCCGATTTGCATCACTTGAAGTGTATCTTGGAAATTCTGCAGTCGTATTCTCAGGAGTCCAGCCATCTTCATAGAAGAATTCCGGTTTGTTGTTCTTGTTTAAATCAGTACGATATGCACCAAAATATACATCAACGTTAGCCCGTCCATTAAAAAATAAGCTAAGGTCAAAATTCTTATATTTAAAATTACTTGAGAGACTGAACGTCCACTTTGGATGAGGATTACCAATCATTGTTTTGTCTTTTTCGTTAATTTTTCCATCGCCATTGATGTCTTTAAACTTCACATCACCGGCTATAGCGCTAGGTTGTATCAAGTCTCCTTCCTGATTAACATAGGAATTGACTTCTTCTCTGTTTTTAAAAATACCATCATCCTGGTACCCATAGAGAAACCAAATGGGCTTACCTTCTTCAGATCTTGTAATTGCCCCGGTGGTTCCTAAGTTTGCTCCCACAAGCGCCGATGCTTTATTACCGATATAGGTGACTTCATTTGTCAGATATGAAGCCATGGCTTTAATGTCGTATGAGAAAGAGCCCATTCGTTTTTTGTGACCAAGCTCTAGTTCAAAACCTTTGTTTACAACATCTCCGGCATTTACTTTGGGTTGATCGTTTCCGACATACAGCGGCACCGGACCGTTGGTGATTAGATCTATTGTTGTTTTTTCGAAATAATCTGCTGAAAAAGTAAGTTGGTTCCTGAAAAGATAAAGGTCAAGCCCTATATCAATTTGTTGACTTGTTTCCCAAACCAGATCAGGATTGGCAAGCTTGCCTGGCTCAGCACCGGTCAGTTTCTCTCCCCCACTCAGGTAATAACTGGCTTCCGCATTGCTTGAAATCGTAGATACATATTCGAAATTACCCAAAGATTTAATAGAACCGTTTCGTCCCCAACTGGCTCTTAGTTTTAAGAAATTTATAAAATCAGGTATTCCAAAATTTTCTTTTGTTACAATCCAACCAAGTGAAACCGATGGGAAATACCTGAATTTATTTCCCTTAGACAATTTTGATGAGCCATCGGCCCTGAGCGTGGCATTCAACATATATTTTTCTCTGTAATCATATTGTACACGGCCAAAGTAGGAAAGCAAACGATTTTCGTCCCGGTATCCGCCTGCTGCGGAACGAGTTGTATCGCTTAGAACTGCATCCAATACTGCAAAATCCCAACTCTCTTCCTGGAGTACTTCTCCTCTGCCATTAAGATTAAAGTGACTGTATTCTCTGGCTGTCATACCCGCCATAATGTTCATGGAGTGGTCACCAATATCTTTCGAATAATCAGCGACATTTTCTAATTGCCAGGTGAACCATTTATCGGTAGATTGGCCTGTACTGTTTCTATAATTATTCGATGCTAAATGGTAATAATATTCCGGTTCCCAGTAGAAAGAATTTCCATAGGCCAGATCAATATCATAACTCGAGCGGATAGTTAAATCTTCCAGAGGTTTTAATTCGGTGAAAAATCCGGCCACTAACTTATCTTGTTGCCATCTGTTATGATCATTATGAATTTGGGCAACCGGATTAACAATTTCATTCTGTACATACGGAGACATGCCGAAATACCCACTGTTTCCAGGGGCTTTCAAAGATGAATTTTCAGGATTGCTGAAATTGTCGTATATCTGTGGCAGGTATTTATCTGGCAAGTCTTTAATGTTATCAACATAAACCTGCGTAAGCGGGTCGATAGCCATTGCATTGCTGATTACTCCGCCGAATTCATTGTTCTCATTAATATTCTTTCGTTTTAAGTTTGTATAGGATATTTTACTTCCTACTTTCAGCCAGTCTTTCACATCGTGATCCAGGTTTAAGCGAACCGTTGTACGGTTAAAATTCGCTTTATTTCCTCCAACTATTCCATCCTGATTATAGTAAGAAGCAGATGCAAATATTTTGGTTTTCTCAGAACCTCCTTCAATAGACAAATTATGTTGTTGCATTGGCGCCATCCGGAAAATCTCATTCATCCAGTTTGTTCCTGTGCCAAGTGTATCCGGGGAGAAAGGGTAAAAGTTATTTAGGCGTTGATTTATTAAATTTTCAGGAATATCCTTGTCTGGGGGAAACTGACTTAAAATTTCATGGCGAAGCCCATCACGAAAATAGCTTGCATATTGTGAGGCATTCATCACCTCAATATAATTTGCTGCCTCTTGCCAACCACGGCTAAAATTGTAATTGATTTTAGATTCACCTTCTTCTGCTGATTTTGTTGTAACCAGAACAACTCCATTAGCTCCCTCTGCTCCATAAATTGCTGCTGATGCAGCATCCTTCAATACTTCGATTGACTCAATATCGTCGGGGTTTAGGTACTCCATACCATCTGTTCGCATTCCGTCTACAATAAACAGGGGTTCAGAATTCATATTGGTGCCTGTTCCACGAATACGTATAGTCATATTTGCGCCCGGTGAACCGGATTCCTGCATGATGTTAACCCCTGCAGTCTTTCCCTGGATCGATTGCTCTATTCTTGATTGGTTTTGAATAATATCATCATTGGATACCTTTGAAATAGCTCCACTGACAAGGCTTTTCTTCTGCGTGCCATAACCTACAACCACAACTTCTTCCAGCGACTCTACTGAAGGCTTCAGAGAAACATTAATTTTTGTACGGTCATTAATTGTTACCTCTTTCTGCTTATACCCTACGAACGAAAATATTAAAGATTTGCTTTCACCGGGTACTGTAATCTTGTAATTGCCATCTATGTCAGATGTAGTACCTATTGTAGTTCCTTCCACGTATATGTTAACTCCGGGCAGGGATGTACCATTGGTCGAGTCAGTAACTGTCCCGGTTATTGTTTTCTCCTGACCAAAAGCAAAAACGTAGAACAACAGCATGAATAATGTTAAAATACCTTTTTTCATTTGAATATCGTTTTTATGCGTTTACTTACTCTTTTATTATTTTATCTTATCGTTTGTTTTGATTCTTATTATCCCGAAAACGATTGCAATCCTGAATCAAAAAAATCTATTAATAATAATTATTCCAGTTTTATTTGGGTTTTTAAATCCCCAATACTTATTGTAAATCTACCTCTCTCTGCAATACGGCTGTTATCTTTTCCTATGAATGACAGGTCTTCTTTATTAATACTGAATCCTACAGTCTCTGATTTCCCTGCATCAAGCGTTATCTTTTTAAATTTTTTTAATCGTTTCACAGAAGGCGTAATGCTGGCATAATGATCGCTTATAAATAGCATTATAGTTTCTTTTCCTTTCCTTTCTCCCTCGTTTTTTACTTTAACAGTTATATCTATTGGATTTCCTTCACTAACAATTGAATCATTTACTCTTATATTTGAATAAGTGAAATTCGTGTAGCTTAAACCATGGCCAAATCCAAATTGTGGATTGTAAGAAGTTTTATTTTTTCCCTCATCAAGATTTTCCGTATGTTTTCGATCATAGGTTTCCAGTGCATTTGGATATTTTGGATAGGTGAATGGTAATTTCCCGGAAGGATTAACATCCCCGAACAGTACATTTGCAATGGCATCTCCACCACGATTTCCGGGTAAATAGGCCATTAAAATGCCGTCCATTTTCTCTTCAAACTTTGAAATCAATCTTGGTCTTCCTTCAACAAGGACGAGAGTAACAGGTTTTCCGGTTGCAGATAACTGCATTGCCAGTTCTTTTTGAGCATCGGGCAGATAAAGATCATTTATATCGCCGGGTTTTTCGCAATATGCATCT
>Ga0207714_1001725_pt1 | contig 13919 bp, 14 predicted proteins | sample PonA232FremontCA_2_FD_187270 | JGI IMG/M metagenome (GOLD analysis project Ga0207714, IMG submission 187270) | Marine sediment microbial community from Fremont, CA, USA - Pond A23 Sediment 2 (SPAdes) | ecosystem: Environmental > Aquatic > Marine > Unclassified | place: USA: Fremont, California... | reverse complement strand
CCGCGCCCGCGCCCGAGTCGGCGTCGCCGGGCTTCGGCGCGCTCGACGCCTGCCGCGCCCGCGTCGAGGCGCTCCGCGACGACTACGACCGGATCGCGGCCCGGCGGCAGCGCGTCATCGCGGACCACGACCGGTCGCTCGCGCTGCCCGACGACCTCGATCTCCCGACGTACTGCTACCACGACCTCGACGCCTCCTACCCGGTCCTCGCCGCGATCGGTCGGACCGGCGACCGGCTCGACGCGCTCCGCCGCCGGATCGAACGGGCGATCGCGCGGGTCGAGTGAGCCGGGCCCGGCCCGCGGCCCGGACGCGACCGAGGGTTTGAGTCGGGCGGGGCCGAACGTCGACCCATGACCGAGGACCTCGGGACCCCCGTGTTAGACAACCACCTCCATCTCGACCCGCGACACGGACGCGGCGTCGACGCCGTCGAGGAGTTCGTCCGGCTGGGCGGCACCCACCTGCTCGTGGTGAACAAGCCCTCGTGGCTGCTGGGCGTCGAGCCCGACGCGCCCGCCGACTTCCGGGCCGTCTTCGAGGAGACGCTCGACGCGGTCGCGGCCGCGGACGCGGTCCTGCCGGGGCGCGCGTGGCCGGTGCTCGGCGTCCATCCCGGACTCGTCAGCCGGCTCGTCGACGACCGCGGCTTCTCGCCCGAGGCGGCTCGCGATCTCATGTGCGGCGGGCTCGACCTCGCGAGCGAGTACGTGGCCGACGGCGACGCGCTCGCGGTGAAGTCCGGCCGGCCCCACTACGACGTGTCCGACGCGGTGTGGGAGGCGTCGAACGCTGTCACCCGGCACGCGTTCGGGCTCGCCGCGGACGTCGACTGCGCGGTCCAGCTCCACACCGAGGCGACGGCGGACCTGACCGACCTCGCGGCGGCCGCCGAGGCGGTCGGGCTCGACCCGTCGCGCGTCGTCAAACACTACGCCCCCGGCGAGCTTGCTGGCGTCACGCCGAGCGTGATGAGCGACAAAGACCGGCTGGAACGCGCCGCCGACGCCGGCGAGCCGTTCCTGATGGAGACGGATTTCGTCGACGACCCCGACCGTCCCGGCATGGTGCTCGGTCCGAAGACCGTCCCGCGGCGGGTGCGGTGGCTGCTTGCGGCGGGGCGCGACGAGGCCGTCCGGCGCGCGCACGTCGAGACCCCGGCCGCGGTGTACGGGATAGACACCGAGGCGACGCTCCGCCGATCGCCGTGACGCCGGGCTCTCGGCCGTGCGGCCGCGGCGGCGGCCGATAGGAAAGGCCTTTGAACAGTCCGGGCGACGTGTGGGGCATGAGCGACGACGACGCCGTTGAGACGTTCTATACCACCGAACGCTGGCAAAACTGGCTCGACCGCCTAGCCGAAGAGGAGCTCGATCCGGAACACGAAGACTCCGCCCGGCTCCTCTTGAACCTCCAGGACGACGCGGCGATCGCCGTCGCGAAGGTGCTCGCGGCGTTCGACGACGGGACCGTCGACGAGGAGCGCGCCGTCACGGAGGTCCGCGAGATTAGCGACATCGTCCTCGCCGATGTCGCGTTCGACGACGAGGACAAAGAGATGCTGATCGACGGCGTCCAGACGTCGCTCGTCCCCGTCTTCTACGCGGCCGAAGAGTACGTCGTCGGCGGCGTCGTCGACGGCGACGTCGACGAGTTCGTGCGGGCGGCCGCCGACGCGGAGGCCGAGGAGGACCTCGACGCCGCGCTCGGCTACGTCGTGCAGGCCGGCACCCGCGTCGTCGGCGGCGAGCGGCTCGACATCGAGACGGTCGAAGCGCTCGATTACGGGCTCGTCTCGGAGTGGGTCAACGGGCTCGACTCGCTCCAGTCGGCCGTCGAAGACCCCGAAGTCGTCGAAGAAGAGGACTGAGACGCGGTCGGGCGTCGCCGTCCCCCCACGAAGCGTTTTGTCTTCCCGCGTCTTCGCTCTCGTATGCCCGTTTCAGCGGCCGAACTGGCGGTGGTCCTCCTCGTCGTCTGGACGGTCAGTTCCTTCGTCCCGCTCGTTCCGAGCGGCGTCCTCGCGGCGCTGACCGTCGTCGGATACGCCTCCGTCGCCGGGGCCTCCGGGCCGGGACTCGCCGTGCTGTCGGCGCTCGTGGTCGTCTCGCTTCTCGCCTCCGCGGCGGAACTGCTCTCTGGTATCGTCTCCGGACGGGCCGGCGGCGCGTCGACGCGGACCGTCGTCGTCGGGACGCTCGTCGGCCTCGCGCTGCTTTTTCCGATGGGCCCGGTCGGTCTCGTCGTCGGGCTCGGCGGCACCGTCTTCCTCGCCGCCATGCGCGAGGACGACGCCGAACCGCGCGTCGCCGTCCGACGGGCGGCCTACGCGGTGGTCGGCGCTCTCGCCAGCTCGGTCGTACAGGCGGTGCTTTTAGCCGGCGTCACGGTCGCGTTCGCGCTATCCGTCTGGTGACACCCGACCGACTGCGGGCGCTCTGCCCGCCGGGCCCGAGTCGGTGCCTCCCGTCGGCACCGGCGTCACCCGACCGTCGAAAACAGCAGCAGATTGTGTATCCCGGGGCCGAGCCCGACGGCCGCCACGAACCCCAAAAGCAGGTAGCCCTCGGCGGGCGTCTCGCGCACGGACGCCGCGAGCAGCCACGTCACGCCGCACGCGACCGCAAGCTTGACGAGCGCGAACAGCCATCCCTCGCCGAGCACCGGTACCGACGGGAGTCCACCGAGTTCGAGCAGAAACCGCGAGAGCGGGGTCCGCTCGCCGAAGCCGAGCCGGGTCGTCCCGACCGCGGTCGAGACGCCGTCGAGCGCGTGGCCGAACACCGCGAGCGCGCCGACGCGACCGGTGACGACGGTCTCCGGGACGGCCCGGGTCAGCCCGACCCACGCGGCGGCCGCCGTCGGGACGGTGACGGCGACCGCGACGGCGGACCAATACCGCCCGACCGGCGCGAGCCCCGCTGCGAGCGAGGCGGCGACGACCGGCGCGAGCGCCGTCCCGCCGGCGACCGCGAGCGCGGCGGGCACCCGATCGCGTGTCGGTCCGGCCGCCGCGGCGACGAGCCACGTCGCGCCGGCGGCCGTTCCGACGACCAGGTAGACGGTCGGCGACCCGCCGAGCGGGGCGATCGCCGGCGGAAGCCCGTCGCGGACGTACAACACGTGCGCCGCTGCGCCGACGGCCATCCACGGCGCGAGCGCGAGAACGTGCCGGTCGGTGACCGGCGGCGGCCGCCGTCGGAGCGCGACCGCGACCCCGACGGCCGCGAGCAGGACGCCGACGAGGTACGGCGCGGGCGGGAGCGTCGTCCCCGCGGGGAGGATCGGCAGCCTGTCGAGCATGACCGAAGGCGGACGCGCTCCGGGTGAAAGCGTTTCGGGTCTCGCCGACCGCGCCGCGAGCGGCCGGCCGCCGCGATCTGTCCCGGTCCGTTTCGGTGAGCGCCCGACGCCGGAGCGCGGCACACCTGTGTGATCGTCTCCCACAACGCCTTTGGGCTCCGGACCGAGCGGTACGGTATGACAGCGCTGCCGGATCGCGTCGTCGGCGACGCGCGGACGAGCGACTTCGGGTGGGACGTCCTCACCGACCTGACGGACATCGGGAGCCGCATGGCCGGGTCGGCCGGCGAGCGCCGCGGGGCCGAGCGCGTCGTCGAGGCGTTCACGGCGGCCGGGCTGCGGAACGCCGGGCTCGACGAGTTCCCGATCCCCGGCTGGTGGCGGGGCGACTCGTCTTTGTCCGTGTCCGGCCCGGTCGACCGCCGCCACGACGGCTCTCACGAGGTGATCGCGCTGCCGGGCACGCCGAGCGGAGCGGTCGCGGCACCGCTCGTCGACGTCTGCGACGGGACCGACGAGTCGTTCGCGGCGGCCGACGACGCGATCGAGGGCGCGGTCGTGATGGCGTCATCGCGGACGCCAGCGGGCCGCGACCGCTGGATCCATCGGATGGAGAAGTACGCTGCCGCGGCGCGCCGCGGCGGCGTCGGATTCGTCTTCCGGAACCACGTCGAGGGGGCGCTCCCCCCGACCGGGGAGGTCGGCTACCACGAGCGACCGGGACCGATCCCGGCGGTCGGCGTCTCGAAGGAGGTCGGCGACCGGCTGGCGCGGGTCGCCGCCGCGGCCGACGCGGGGACGGGGACCCGACCCGAGGTCGCGATCGACGTCGGCTGTCGGAACGAGCCGACGGCCTCGGTCAACGCGGCCGCCGAGGTCGGTCCAGACACCGACGAGGCGGTGTTTCTGACCGCCCACGTCGACGCCCACGACATCAGCGACGGCGCGAACGACAACGGCGCGGGGTCGGCGCTCGTCGCGGAGGTCGGCCGCCTGCTCGCGAGCGTCGAGGACGACCTCGACACCCGCGTCCGGCTCGTGACGTTCGGCTCCGAGGAGATCGGACTGTGGGGCGCGTCTCACACCGCAGCGACGACGCCCCGCGAGGCGGTCGCCTGCGTCGTCAACCTCGACGGGGCCTGCGGCTCCCGCGACCTCCGTGTCGGGACGAACGGCTTCGGCGGCCTGCGCGAGACGTTCGAGACGGTCGCGGACGCGTTCGACGCGCCGCTCGCGACCGACGACGCGATAACGCCCCACGGCGACCAGTGGGCGTTCGTCCGCGAGGGGATCCCGGCCGCGCTGGTCTCGACCGCGAGCGACCGACGAGGCCGCGGGTGGGGCCACACCCACGCCGACACCCTCGACAAGCTGGATCCTCGCGACCTCAGGGAGGTCGGCGCGGTCGTCGCAGCGGCGGTCTACCGTCTCGCGACGGGGACGGTCCCGACGGCGCACCGCTCCCGGGAGTCCGTCCGAGACGCGCTCGACGACGGGTACGTGACGGAGCTGAAAGCGAGCGGTCGCTGGCCGTACGAAGAGTGATCCCGGGAGCGGGGCGACGGCCCGCGGTCAGTCGCGGTCGGCCGCCTCCGCGTCGCTGTCGTCACAGACGCCGAGCGGGAGGGTGTCGGCGGGGACGCAGTCTCCGTCGAGGCCGGCGTAGGCGTCGTCGATGAGCCGCGCCAGCTGCGTCTCCGGCGTCACGCCCCGGGCCGCCGCGATCGCGACGAGCCGGTCGTGCTGTTCGGCCGGCACGGTCACCGTCTTCTCCTCCATACGCGGCGGTGCGGTCCGAGCGGATAAAAGAGTTGCCGGGCCTCGCGTCGTCCCGCGCCCCCGCCGTCCGCGGTCCGACGCTGCCCCGGCCCGGGCGCAGACGGGCCGCGACCGCCGGTGAGCGGACCGGTCGCCCGTGTGCTTATCAGCGCGCGCCGTCAACGCGGGATCGATGGCGAATCGGGCGAGCGGAGACGACGAGTCCCTGGCGACGCCCGACGGGCGGGAGCCGGTCGCGACGCCCGAGGGCCCGGGGACCGAGGGCGGAGACGTCGGCGTCGACGACGCGGTGAAACGCCGGCTCCGAGAGGCGTACCTCAACGACGAGGAGCGCGCGCTCATCGTCACCCGGGTGCGCTCGGTCGGCGACCGCGTCGCCGTCGAGATGCGCCCGCCGCACGGCGACGCCGTCCACACGGAGCGGTTCGACGCCCCGCGCGACGGGTCGCTCGCCGAGTCCGAGGCGTTCCTCTCGTTCCTGCGGGCCGCCGGCGTCTCGCCGCTCGACGTCGACGACCTCGTCGGGACCCGCGTGCCGGCGACGTACGACACCGACGAGGGCTGGCGGATCGACCCCGCGTACCGCGGCGCGCCCGAGTCGCGGCTCTCCAGAGGGGTCGGTCGCGCCCGCGACTGGCTGTGGACCTACCGCACGTGGCTGGCCGCGGCGCTGCTCATCGGCGGAGAGCTCGTGTTCGTGCTCGCGATCCTCTTGGTGTACGGCTGAACGGCCGTCACTTCCCCCAGAACGGGTCCCGCTTGCGCCGCGTGTCGAGGTACCCCTGCAGCGCCTCGCGCTCGTCTGCGGTGAGCTCCGATCGCAGCTCCTGTTCTAAGATCTTCGCGTGCTTTTCGGGCACCTCGGTCCAGAGCGTGTCGCCCTCCTCGACGTCGCGACCGACCGTCGGCCCGTCGATGGCGATGCTGACGCGCTCGCCGGCCCTGGCCTCGTCAACGTCTTCGCCCTGCTTTTGAATCCCGGAGAGCCCGCCGGCGCGCTCGAACTCGTTCCCCTCGAAGGCGCCGACGTTGCGGTTGTTCTGGAGGGTGCCGGCGAGCACCTCGACGCCGACGACCGCGGGGTCGTTCTGTCGGAACGTGTGGTCCGGCAGGATGCGGAAGCGGGCGGGTCGCACGACCTTGTCGAGCACCGTCTCCTGTTGGGCGCGTCTGCGCTCCTCGACGTAGTGTTCGTAGTCCTCGACGAGCTGGTAGATGACCTCGTTTTTAAACAGCTTCACGTCGGCGTTCTCCAAGTCGGTCTCCGCGTTCGCCAGGAGCTCGACGTTGAACCCGAGGATGGCCTTGTGTTCGTCCTGGTTCGCGGTCTCGGCGACCGCGATGTCGCGCGGGGCGATATCGCCGACCTCCGCGCGGAGGATCGGGACCTCGGCCTCCTGAAGCGCGTTCGCCATCGCCTCCAGCGAGCCGAGGGTGTCCGCCTTGACCACGACGCCGTTGTCGGCGGTGTCGACCTCGATCTCGGCGAGTTCGGCTTTCACCTCGTCGACGACCGCGTCGACCGCGCGGTCGCGGACGACGCGGACCGGCGCGCCGGCCATCGCCCGGTCGAGGTCGGGCGCGGCGATCTTCACGCCGGCCGCGGCACCGACCGCGTCGACCTTCTCGAACTGTTTTTCGGTGCGGATCTCCGCGAGCGGCTGCGGCCGGAGCAGCGCGCGGACCTCCGTGACGATCGGCTCGTCTTGACCGCCGACGACGACCGTGTCGCCGCTGCGGATCACGCCGTCGTAGACGACGGTGTCGACGGTGGCGCCGAACCCCCGCTCGTCTTTCACCTCGAGGACCGTCCCCTCGCCGGGCCCCTCCACGTCGATGGCCATCTCCGCTCGCATGAACCGCTGGGAGAGCCCCATCAGGACCGTCAGCAGGTCCGGAACGCCCTCGCCGGTGAGCGCCGACAGCGGGACGACGCCGATGTTCTTCTGGAAGTCCTGGACGCGCCAGTAGAGGTCGGCCGAGAAGCCGGCGTCCGACAGCTGGCCGATGATCTCGTAGAGGTTCTCGTCGAGCAATGACTTCGCGCGCTCGGACTGCGCGTCCATGCTCGCCTGGATCGGTTCGCCGTCCTGCGGGTTCCAGCCGGGCGTCGTGTCGACTTTGTTCGCCGCGACGACGAACGGGGTGCCGGTCCGCCGGAGGATGTCTATCGCCTCCTCGGTCTGGGGCTGGAAGCCGTCGTTGACGTCGACGACGAGCACCGCAATGTCCGCGAGCGCGCCGCCGCGGGCCCGCAGCGTCGAAAAGGAGTGGTGGCCGGGCGTGTCGATGAAAAGCAGCCCGGGGAGATCGAAGTCGTCGGGGTCGATGAGCTCGCCCGCCATACCGGAGATCGTGTCGAGCGGAATGTCCGTCGCCCCGATGTGTTGGGTGATCGCGCCGGCCTCGCCCTCGCTGACGGCGGAGCCCCGGACCATGTCGAGCAGGCTCGTCTTGCCGTGGTCGACGTGACCCAGCACGGCGACGATGGGCGTTCGAAGGGTGTCCGCGTGTGTGTGGTCGGTCATGTGTGATCGCCCCGAGAAGGACCGTCTACTGACGTGTCGCGTCGGACGCCAGTTAAGTGTTTCAAAACCGTCTCGCGCGCCGCCGACATCCGGGCCCGCCGACCGTCCGACGCCCCGTGGCGTTTAAGTTCGTCGGATGGGACGGTGCGCGTATGGTCGACATTCTCGCGGAGAACCTCTCCGGGAAGGCGGTGATGAGCGACGACGGCACCGAGCTCGGCGATCTGTACAACATCACGATGGATCTCAAAACCGGGGAACTGAACGACCTCCTGATCAGCCCCCACGAGCAGCTCTCGTCGGACCGCGTCGGCTTCGATGTCGACGAGCGGGGACGGCTCTGCGTCCCGGTCGCGAACGTCCAGGCGGTGAAAGACTACATCGTCGTCGCCCGGTGATGGAAGTCCTCGACTCGTCCGCGTTCATCCGGGAGTACACCACGGACGAGCCCGTCGTCTCCGTTCCGGAGGTCCACGACGAGCTCACCGGAGAGGTCGCGCTCCGGTTCGACGCGATGGAGGGGGCGGGAATGACCGTCCACGTCCCGGCTCCGGAGGCGATCGAGAACGTCCGCCGGGCCGCGAACGGCTCCGGCGACGCCGCGGAGCTGTCGGAGACGGACGTCCGGCTGATCGCGACCGCGCTGGAGCTTCACGCGACGCTCGTCACGGACGATTACGCGATGCAGAACGTCGCCGAGCGGCTCGATCTCCCCGTCGAGGCGGTCGCCCGCGAGGGGATCGACGAGGAGCGCGCGTGGCGCTTCCAGTGTGTCGGCTGCAGCCGGACGTTCGACGAGAACCGCGACCGCTGTCCGGTCTGTGGAAGCGACCTGACCCGGAAAAACCCCGCCTGAGCGCCGCGCCGACCCCGGCGGGGAACCCGCGTCAGTCCGACCGCGCCGACTCGGCCTCGCCGGCGTCGAAGGGCTCGCCGCCGGGGAACGAGCGCTCGACCGCGTCGCCGTCGAGCCGGGGCACGCGCCGCCGGAGGCGGGCGGCGGCGTCGCGAGCCTCCGCCAGCTCGACCTCCGCGACCGCCCGGACGAGCGCCGCGGCCCGCTCCGCCCGGGCGCGCTGCCACGACTCCTCTCGCGACTCGTACGTTCGGATCGCCCGCAGGAAGTCCGCCTCGGAGAACTCCGGCCAGTACGGCGCACAGAAGTAGACGGCCGCCTCGTTGCCGTTGGCGTGCCACGGGAGGAAGTTCGACGTCCGCTCGTCGCCGCCCGTGCGGACGATCAGGTCAACGTCGCGGACCGGCCGGTCGTACAGCCGCCGCTCGACGGCCTCGACGTCGACGTCGGCGGGCGTCATCTCCCCGTCGGCGACGTCGCGGGCGATCGCCCGGGCGGCGTCGAGCAGCTCGGTCCGACCGCCGTACGCGAGGGCCACGTTGAGCGTGAACCGGTCGTTACCGGCGGTGCGACGCTCCGCGTACGCGACCGCGTCCCGAACGCGAGGGGGGAGCCGCGGCACGTCCCCGATGGCGCGAACGCGGACGCCCTGCTCGTGAACCCGGTCGGCGTCGGCGAACTCGCGGAGCTTCCGTTCGAGGAGATCGAAGAGCGGCTCCAGCTCGGCGTCCGGACGCGCGAAGTTCTCCGTCGAGAGGGCGTACAGCGTGAGCTCGGAGACCCCGAGGCCGGCACACCAGTCGAGGACCCGCTCCGTGGTGTCTGCGCCCGCCCGGTGACCCTCCGGAGCGTTGTCGCCGCGCTGACGGGCGTACCGGCGGTTTCCGTCCTGGATGACCGCGACGTGGTCGGGAACGTCGTCGATCTCGCGGCGGAGGTGCCGCCGATATGCCCGGCCGCCGAGGTCGCGGAGTCGCTGCAGCATACGTCGGGCGGACGGAAGCGAGCGGTATGTACTTTTACTCTCGACCCGCCCGGACGGCGGTCCTCGCGCCGCTTCGTAACGCACTTTGCCGCACCCGACGTATCGGGGCCGCGATGGCCGTCGCCGACTACGACTTCCACCTGTTCGACCTCGACGGCACGCTCGTCGACGCCGAGTGGCGGTACACCCGCGCGGTGTTCGACCGGGTCGGCGACCGGCTCGGGCGGCGGTTCTCCGACCGGGAAGCGCGCACGCTCTGGAACGGTCTCGGCGGGTCGCGCCGGGAGACGCTCGACGAGATCGGCGTCGCCCCCGACGAGTTCTGGGCGGCCTTCCACGCCGCCGAGGACCCGCCGGCGCGCGCGGCGGCGACGGTCCTCCACGACGACGCCGCCCGCCTGCTGGACCGCGTCGCCGAGACCGGCGGTCCGACCGGGCTCGTCACGCACTGCCAGCGGTTCCTCACGGAGCCCGTTCTCGACCGACTCGACCTGCGCGACCGCTTCGACGCGGTCGTCTGCTGTACCGACGAGACAGGCTGGAAGCCGGACCCCGCCCCGATCGAGGCCGCGATGGAGTCGCTCGGCGTCGACCCCCGCGCCGACCGGGGCTACTACGCGGGCGACGGTCAAAGCGACGTGGCCGCCGCCTGGAACGCCGGGATCGACGCGATCCACGTCGAGCGCGTCGGACACGCGGAGCGCGGGCGGTGCGTGCTCGGCGACCGCCGCGTGAGGCGGCTCGACGAGCTCGTCGACGGGCGCGCGTCGACCGACGCGTCGTGAGCGACTTGTACGCGGGGGACCGAACCACCGTCATGCCGACGTGGCTCCACAGCGGCCGCCGCCGCGACCTGTGTGCGCTCGTGTACGAGGCCGGTGAACTGCGCGCGCAGCCGCTGAAAACCCGGCTGGAATCGCACTACGACGAGCGGATCGACCCCCAATCGTTTCGCGCGACCCTCTCGTCGCTCGTGGACGCCGGTCACCTCCACCGCCGCACGGAGGGGATCGCGGACGTGTACGCGCTCACCGACGCGGGCGAGGACGCGTTACTCGACCACCGCGCGTGGCTCGACGAGCGGGTCGACGGCAGCGACGCGCCCGACGACGGCGGGGACTGACCGCGGCTCAGTCGCTCTCCGGCCGGACCGTCTCCAACGCGGCGTCGAAGTCGTCGCCGGTGATCCCGACCTCGTCGGCGTGGTCGTTCGCGGCCGCGCCGTGCTCGTCGGCGACGCGCTCGATCGCCCGCATCGCGGCCGCCCGCGACAGCGCGGCGATCTCGGCGCCGGAGTAGCCCTCGGTCTCGTCGGCGAGCCGATCGACGTCGATCCCGTCGGCGAGGGGCTTCTCGCGCGTGTGAACGTCGAGTATCTTCACGCGAGCCTCCCGGTCCGGCTCGGGCACCTCGACGTGCGTCTCCAGCCGGCCGGGCCGGAGCAGCGCGCGGTCGAGCGCGTCGCGCCGGTTCGTCGCCGCGAGCACGACGAGGTTCGGGTTGTCGCCGGCGCGGTCGAGCTCGGTCAACAGCTGCGAGACGACGCGCTCGCCGACGCCGGAGCCGTCGCCGCCGACGCCGTCGCGGTCGGTCGCGATCGCGTCGATCTCGTCGAAAAAGACGATGACTGGCGCTGCCTGCCGCGCGCGGTCGAACAGCTCCCGGACCGCCTTCTCCGACTCCCCGACGTAGCGGTCGAGCAGCTCAGGACCGGCGACCTGAATGAAGTTCACGCCGCTCTCGCCGGCGATGGCGCGGGCGAGCAGCGTCTTGCCGGTCCCGGGCGGGCCGTGGAGCAGGACGCCGGTCGGCGGGTCCGTGTTCGCGGCGTCGAAGAGCGGGCCGTACGACAGCGGCCACGTCACGGCGCGTTCGAGCGCCGCCTTCGCGTCGTCTAAGCCGCCGACGTCGGCGAAGTCGGTCGTCGGCTGCTCGGCGACGTACTCGCGCATCGCGCTCGGCTCGACCGACGCGTGGGCCGCCTCGAAGTCCGCCTTCGTGACGGTCACCTCGGCGAGCGCCGCCGCGTCGTCCTGCCGCGCGCGCCGCAGGGCCGTCATCGCCGCCTCCTGTGTGAGCCCCTCGATGTCGGCACCGACGAACCCGTGGGTCCGGCCCGCGATCCGGTCTAAGTCGACGTCGTCAGCGAGCGGCATCCGGCGCGTGTGGACGTCGAGGATCTGCCGGCGGCCCGTCTCGCCGGGGACGCCGATCTCGATCTCGCGGTCGAAGCGCCCGCCGCGCCGGAGCGCGGGATCGATCGTGTCGGCCCGGTTCGTCGCCCCGATGACGATCACGTCGCCGCGGGCGTCGAGCCCGTCCATCAGCGAGAGCAGCTGGCCGACCACCCGGTTCTCGACGTCGCCGCCGTCGTCGCGTTTGCCCGCGATCGAGTCGATCTCGTCGAAGAAGATTATCGACGGGGCCTCGTCGCTCGCGCGCTCGAACACCTCTCGCAGGCGCTCTTCGCTCTCGCCTTTGTACTTCGACATTATCTCCGGGCCGTCGACCGTGATAAACGTCGCGTCCACCTCGTTGGCGACGGCGCGGGCGATGAGCGTCTTGCCCGTTCCCGGCGGTCCGTAGAGCAAGACGCCCTTCGGCGGGTCGACGCCGAGCCGGGTGAACACCTCGGGCTCCGACAGCGGGAGCTCGATCGTCTCTCGGACGAGCTCCAGCTCCTCGTCTAACCCGCCGATGTCCTCGTAGGTCGCGCCCGCCGTGTGCTCGGCGGGCGGGGAGTCGCCGGCCTTCGGGCGAGCGTCGTCCGTCGGGAGCTCTGCTCGGTCGCCGCCCGCTTCCGCCGACGCGTCGGCCGAATCGGCCGCGTCCCCCGCGTACTCGACACTCACGTCGGTGCCGGCGGTGATCCGGACGGTGCCCGCGGGTGCCGTCTCGGCGACGATAAACCGGAGCCCGCCGAGCCGCTCGACGTGGACGGCCTCCCCCCGCGTGACGGGTCGGTCCCGGAGCTCCCGCGAGAGCGCGCGCTCGACGACCGCCCGGCTCACGTCGACGTCGGCGAGGCGTCCGGGGGCCGTCAGCGTCACGTGGTCGGCGTCGCCGACGTCGACGGGCGCGACGGTCACCGTGTCGCCGACCTTCACGCCGGCGTTCGCGCGCGTGTCGGCGTCGACGAGGACGGACCCGTCCGCGACGCCGGGACCGCCCGGCCACACCTTCGCGACCGCGGTGCGTTCGCCGCGGACCTCGACCGCGTCGCCGCTGAGGAGGGCGAGCCGCTTGCGAGCCGACTCGGGGAGCCTGGCGATGCCCCGGCCCGCGTCCCGCTTTTCGGCGGCACGTACCGTGAGCCGGAGCCCTGCGGTGTCGTTCATACCAGTCGTTCTCGCCGGCGGCTCTTTATCCTTGTCCGACGCCGTGGTGAGCCGGTTCACGCCGCGGACGCGGAACGAAAAACGGGCGTGTGGGGAAGCGGCGATCGCCTATAAATGAAACGCGGTGGCGCGTGCCGACTCGCGCCCCGGGCGCGAGTCGCACGCGCGAGGGAGTCGGCTGCGACGAGGGCGACCGGAGGGAGCCCGACGGTCGCAGCCGACGAGGCTGGGGAGGTGTGAGGTGCGGCTGCCGTGCGGTGCAGGGTGGGAATCGAAGGGGCAGTCGTGAGGACGCCAGAGGCGACGTAAGTACCGGAAGGAGCGAACGAAGTGAGCGACTGAGGAACGCAGGGAGCGTCTGGCGTCCTCACAACTGGGGCTTCGGTGGTGTTCGTGTCTATCGGCCACCTATAAGTAGAGACGTATCGCCGAGCGACTGTGGCTTCGGTGGTGCTCGCGCTCGTTACTCATACATAAACGGAATCAACGTAGCACAGCCGGGCGACCGCGATCTCAGAGAGATTCGTTGCCGACCCGTACACGACTATTTATAAATAAGAGAGCGCGGACCCGGCCGCGCTCTCCGCGGCGGCACCGCCCATTTATAAGCACCCGCTCGTCCGAGCCGCTCCGTTCTACTCACGCGATATTCGACCGCAACCCCCTTCCCTCGGCCGCCCGCCGTGACGGGTATGCAACCGACCGGCCACCTGCGCGGCGACGCGGTCCGCGTCGGCGGAGACGCCCGCCAGCGATTCCACGACTCGCGGGGGTACGGCCGCCCGCTCGACGGCGACGAGATCGCGCTCTCGCGGGTCGAGGCCGCCCACCTGCTGTTCCGCGGCGACCTCTCGGGGATCGCCCTCTCCGAAGGCGTCGACCCCGTCGGTTTCGAGCGCTTCTTCGTCGCGAGCGCGGCCGTCGCCGAGCGCTTCGCGGTGCGGTTTCTCGTCTACTCCGACCTCCGTGACCGCGGCTTCTACCTCTCGCCCGCCCGCGAGCCGTGGCCGGGCGGGAGCGACGCGCCGGGCGACGCGGTCGACTTCGTCGCCTACGAGCGCGGGTCGACGCCGGACACGGGCGACGTGGCGCACCCGATCCGGGTCGTCGGCGAGCGCGAGCCGGTCCGG
>Ga0207714_1001724_pt1 | contig 13920 bp, 24 predicted proteins | sample PonA232FremontCA_2_FD_187270 | JGI IMG/M metagenome (GOLD analysis project Ga0207714, IMG submission 187270) | Marine sediment microbial community from Fremont, CA, USA - Pond A23 Sediment 2 (SPAdes) | ecosystem: Environmental > Aquatic > Marine > Unclassified | place: USA: Fremont, California... | reverse complement strand
CTCAACGACCCCGGCGACCCCTGGACCGAGCGCGACCCCGAGGGCTCCGCCGCGTTCTTCCGGACCGAGGCCGGCACCGTCCACGCCGTCCGGTCGGTCACCGAGAACCCCACCGGCGACTCCGTCTGCTACGGCTACTGCGGGATACGGCGGCTCGCCGAGCCCCAGGAGGCCGAGCCGCCGCTGGACCCCGCCGGCGACGGCTGCGGCCGGTGCGCGCTGTCCGCGCCCCACCTGTTCGAGGAGGACGAGGCGTGAACGACCCGTTCTGGCCCCGGTACGACTGGCTCGTTCCCGTCGAGACACCCAACGACCGCGGCGGGCCCGGCGGCGAGCGGCCCAGCGACTCGCCGGTCATCGCCGCGGAGCTCCGCGACGGCATCGCGGGCATCACGGAGACCTCCGCGACCTTCCGCGTGTCCGACATCGTCGGCCGCAAGCACGCCACGAACGCGTCGGACCGGCTGGTGAACTTCTGCGGCGCCTGGAAGGTCCCGGGTTTCTATCCGGCGACCCGCGGGCGGACCCGCAAGTTCGTCAACCCCGGCTACGTGCACGCCCACCGCTACCCCGGCGTCTGGGGCCGGTGCCGCTGCGGCGCCCTCGCCGTCAAGCCCGACCCCAACAGGACCGGCGGGGCCGTCGACGGCGCCCACGAGCACTCCGACCGCTGCCGCCGGACCTGGCGCCTCTCGATGCGGGCCCTGATCGGCCAGAAGAGGGCCCGCGCCGCCGCGAGGCTGGCCGCGCTCGGCCTGTCGTGCCGGTCGATGTCCCCGATGTTCGGCGTCGAGGACAGCATGGCCGTGGGGCACGTCTTCGACGCGGAGTGCATCGACCGCGGCAAGATAGCCGCCCGCGCGTCCGCCAAGAAGACCAACACCATGGCGGCGCTGTTCGCCTGCGGGTTCACCGCCGACACCGCCGGCGCCGCCTTCGGCCTGACCCGCAACACCGTCCGCGGCCGGTTCCGCAAGGCCGGCTTCGGCATAAAAGACCTGCGCCCGCTGCGGGAGACCGGCTGGACCCCCGGCGGGCGCCGGACCGCCCGCGGCTCGCCGGTCCCCACCGGCACCGCGGACCTCGCGGAGATCCACAACGCCACGCCCGGGGTGGTGGTCGACCCGTGAACGTCGAGTGCGACTGCGGGAACAACACCTTCCACCTGGTGTTCGCGCCGCCGCTGCGGGTGGCGGCCGTCTGCGCCGAGTGCGGCGAGCGCACCGAGGTCGGCGGGGCCGGGCGCGACGAGGCGTTCCCCGGCGGGGGTGACGGGCCGTGATGGAGTGGTACCACCTCGGCGAGCCGCGGGGCCGCGCCGAAAAAGTGGTCGTGCACGACGACGCCTTCGTCGTCCACACGACCGAGTGCAAAATACACTACGACCGCTCGTGGGCCGCCGGCGCCGACTCGTTCCTGGCGCTGGTGCCCGACGGCGTCGAAGTGGTCAGGGAGGACCGGCCGTGAGCGGGCGCGAGCCCTACTACCTGACCGCCTCGTTCGCCGACGGCGGCGCCTTCGAGTCGGTTCGAGACGACGCCTTCGAATCGGCGCGGCCGCCCGCCTCGGGCCACCACCGCGTCGAGCCGCACCTCACCGTGCACCCGGGGTTCAGCGCCGAACCGTCGGCGCTCGGCGCCGTCGAGAACGCCGCGGGGGTCCTCGAAGGCAACCGGGTCCGGACGGAGGGCTTCGAAGCGTACCCGTCGTGGGACGAGCCGCACGTCGTCATGCTGTCGCTGGACGTCGAGGGCCTCCGGGCCGTCCGCCGCGCCGTCGGCCGCGCCCTCGACCGGCACCCCGGCTCGACCGAGGACCGCGACCCCGTCCCGCCGCACGCCACGCTGTTCAAGACCGGCGACTCGTGGGGCGACACCGGCGGCGGGCCGCCGCGCGCCGACCCCTCGGGGCTGCCCGAACCGCCGCGCATCGAAACCCGCGTCGCGTCGGTGGACGCCGAAACGCGGTACTGAACAACCCGCGCGGCGCCGCGGCGGAGCCCCCGCCCCAGCGCCGCCGGCGTTGTTCCCGTTGCCCGCCGGCCCCGCCCGACACCGCCCGCAGCCCCGCCGGAGGCCCCCGCGTCGGGGCGCTCCGGGGGGCGCGGACAGCGCGCGTCGGGTGTACAACACACCGACAGCTCCGCGGCGACCGCCGCGCTTTCATGGATGCTACGGCATACCGTAGGTATGGTTCGACCGCCGCGCTTTCCCGCGGTCTCGGGGGGTTGGGCGCGGGGGTGCGTCTCCAGCGGCTTTTTTTAAAAAAACAAAGCGCGATAGAGACGAACGCCGCTTCGAGACACCGAAGACCGCAATACGGCGCCGGTGCGAACACATACCTGCAGCGTGCAGGATATTAGACACGACCGCCTCGCCCGAGAACCGCAAAACCCCGGCTCTGAGGGCCGCGCGCGGCCCCCGCGCCGCCCTCGGGCGTCCCGTGCCGGACCGCGGGTGGGCCGGTGACGGCCCGCGGAACGGGCGGGGGCGGCGCCGAGCCGCCGGGGGCGTGCCCCGCGACAAGCGTGTAATGGTCACTCCGCGCGCGCCCGCCTATCCCACGTAGCGCGCTACCCCTTTGGCGCCCCGGCCGGGCCGTCGGGGCCTGGGGCGGGTGGCCTCGTCGCACCGTTCGTCGCCCGGGAGCGCAGAAAAGGCCGTTGTGACTCCGAACGACGCGAGGGGTGTTCAGCCCGCGTGACGCTCGCCCAGGCCGCGGACCCCGGAACGGCAGAGCTGTTGATAGCCTATACCGCGCTCGTCATCACCGTTGTCGGCGGCGTGCTGGCGTTCCTGATGTACCACTTTTTCCCACTCATGCGCGACGTCGATGCGATGAAGGACGACCTCTACAACGGCGAAAACGACGACGGCCACATCGGCGCGTCCGAGGCCGGCCGCGAGGACATCCGCGCCGAGATAAAGGACCTGCGCGAGGAGGTGCGGAGCGAGCACGAGACGGTGCGGCTGCGGCTGGACGACCTGGTTTTGTACGTCGACGACCTCGGCACCTGGATGGCGGACGCCGACGCCCTCGACGACCCGCCGGATTACCCGAGCCGGCGCCGCGCGCGCTTCTCCGGGCCCTACCGCGAGGACTCCGGCGACGTGGAAAGCGACGGCGGGCGCCGGCGCAACGGCCGCGGCTTCCGCGACGGCGACGACGACTGAACACCGCCTCGTTCTATCGCACAACAGCGTTGAACACAGATGCCAGACGCAGACACCGCGGCGGTCGAGCCGAGGGACGCCGAAGTTAAAGTATCCGTTTCCGGCGCCACGCGCGGCGAGCTCCGGTCGCTCAAGCGCGGCGGCGAGACCTACGACTGCTTGCTCCAGAAGATGATCGACCAGTACGACCCCGACGGCGCGCCGGAGGTGTACCTATGAGCGCCGCCGGCCGGCACAACTCCGCCGGCTGCGCCGGCTCGTTCCGGCAGGTGAGGGGCTCGACCGCCAAGCTGGGCTCGGCGCCCGACGCTTTGGTTTGCCCGGAGTGCGGCGCGCTGGTGGGCGTCGACCGCCTCGGGCCGGACCCGGACCCCGACGGGGGCGAGGACGACGGGGGGCCGGCGGACCGCGAGCCGTCGGCGCCCGCCCCAGGCCCCGGTGGTGGCGGCGCGTGAGCGACCACGACCTGTGGGCCTGCCCGAACTGTTCGGCGGTCCACGCGACCGAGTCGGACCCGACCGGCTCGCCGCCCGGCGCCGGCGACAACCCGGCGATGGGCTGTTCGGCGTGCAGGACGCGGAAGGTCGACCCGGACTCCTGGAGGCGGGTGTCGCCGTGACCCGGGACTCGGTCCGCGTGACCTGCCCCTCGTGCTACGCGGAAATCACCGTGCGCCCGGGCGACCTCGTGTGCTCCGAGTGCGGCGAGTCCGTCCCGTACCGCGTCGTCGAGTCCGCGGAGGCCGCCGTCGGCAGGGGTGACGGGCGGTGATCGGCGGCTCCGGTCCGCTCCCGAACGCCGCCCCGGCCGCGCTGGAGGCGCTCGACCGCGCCAAGCAGGAGGCGGTGGGGCGGGCGTTCCGCGACGGGGACCCGTTCGTCGTCATCATGGTCCCGGAGGACGAGGGACTGCCGGTGGTCCGGCCCTCGGAGTCGGCCGAGGCGGCGCCGCCGGGGTGGCGCGTCTCCACGGTGTACGACCTGCGGCCGGTCGCGTACGCCGACCTCCGCGAGGCGCTGGAGGCCCACGAGGAGGGCGACGAGGACCGTCTGCTGGAGCTGCGGCGGCGCCACGAGGAGACCGCCAGGTCGATGGGCGGCGGGCCGTGGGGCGGCACCACCGCGGTCCCGCCGGGGGGCCGGCGGTGAGCCCCGCCAGCGGGTCCGCCGCCCGGCCCGAACCCCACGCCGAGCGCGCCCTCGAAGCGGTGGCGTCGTTCGGCGGCGCCGCGAGGGGCGGCCGCGTCCGCGAGGACGACGGCTGGTCCGGCGGCGGGGCGCTGTCGGACCTCTCGGCCGCGTCGCTGCTGGAGACGAGGGAGTACGTGTTCAAGCCCGGCGAGTACGTGTGGGTCGTCACGCCCGCCGGCGAGGCGGTGCTGTCGGGCGGCGAGCCGGCCGACCACGGGCCGGACGGCGGCGCCCCGGAGCCGTGCTGCGCGGGCACCGAGCCGATGTGGAACGCCCACGCCGGCGAGTGGTTTTGCGCGGTTTGTTTGGGTGGTCCCGAATGACCGTCCGCGAGCAACACGAGTCGCGGCAGCGCCGGAGGGACGCCGTCGACGGCGAGGCCTTCCGCGTGATGCTCGACCTGCTCATGGTCTCCGACCCGTTCCCCGCCGACGAGCCCGGCCGCGACGCGTTCGCCGGTTTCCTCGACGCCGAGGCGTGGAAGCGCGGCTACGCGGACTGGGTGGAGGCGTACCACGGCTTCGACCCGGGCGCGGAGGGGCAGCGATGAGCGGGCTCGAACTGGCGACCGCGGAGGTGGGGCCGCTCGAACGGCTCCACGACGCGGGCTCGGTGCTTGTGACCTGCCCGTCGCGCGGCGGCTCGTGCGCCTACCAGCACGGGCCGGACCGCTTCGACGACGCGGGCCTGCCGTCGTGGCTGGAGTTCCCCTTTTGCTGCTCGTGCGGCGTGTCGCTGGTCGTCGTGGGGCGGCGCGACTACGGCGGACCCGACCACGGGTTCCGCGACCTGGACGCGCCGGCGGACGACGAGGGGGTGGATCTGCTGCCGTGACGGACCGAGACTGCGTGGTGGGCCACGGATGGTGCGACGGCCCGGACGGCGAGACCGACGACGGCGAGCCGTTCGGCGGCCTGTGCGGCAGCTGCCACATCAAACGCTCGAAGGAACAGGAGCGGAGCGAGGAGCCGTCGGTGCCCGCGGGGCCGCTCCGCGAGCTGGTCGACGAGTGGCTGTTCAACGGCTACGACCGGAGCCACCCGAACAGCGAGGTGGCCCAGGCGGTCGACAAGGCGCGCGCCGAGGACCTCGAAGAGCTGGTGACCGAGCACGCGGGCCCGAGGCGGGGGGAGGAGGAGGACCAGAGGTGATCCACCTCGAAGACCACCCCGGCGTGTTCGGTCCCGAGCAGGGCGGCTGCCGGCTCGTCCACGAGGCCGTCGCGGACGACCTGCTCGAAATCCGCGTCGAGTACGGCCCGAGGGGGTACCGGAACGACCCGCGGTTGTTGCGGAGCGTGCGGCCGATGCGCGGCAAAGAGGTCGATCTGGCGGCCCCCAACGGCGTGGCGCGGAGGCTTTTGCACTACGAGGCGCGGCGGCTGTGCCGGGAGCACGAGGGGAGGTTGGTGCCGCTATGACGGGCCGCGGGGCGGAGGCCCGCGACTGCCCGGTGTCGGCGGGCGACTCGGCGCGGGTCTCCTACACCAGCGAACGGTCGGGCAACGAGGTGTCGCGGTCGGGGACCGTCGCCCGCGTCGTGCGGGACGGCGGCGCCGTGATGCCGTGGCTGCTGACCGGCGAGAACGGGCCGGCGAAGAACACCTACGCGGTGGTGGTCTACCGCCCGGGCGGCGACCCGGGGCGCGACGCCGTCGTGTCGGTGACGGCGGAGTTGTCGATCGCCGGGGGGCCGCCGATGCCCGACGAGCCGCTGGAGGCCGAGTACGAGACGAGCCGCAGGACGGTCCTCGGGCCGCTGGTGTCGCTGGAGCGCACCGGCGCCGGCGGCGGCGAGCAGCGCGACGGGCCGGCGGCCGCCACCCGCCCCACGCTCTCCGGGGGTGACGCGTGTTGACGCCGGACCCCGACCCGGCGGAACTCGCTTGGGCGGCCGAATGCCTCGACCGCATGGCGGCCGCGGAGTCGTTCGGGGACTACGAGGAGCCCGAGCCGCCCGCCTCCGTGGTCGAGGAGAGGGAGCGGCGCCGCGACCGCCGGCGGGCGAGGCGCGCCGCCTCCCTGGCCGTCGCGTACGGCTACGAGGAGGACGTGCCTTTCGACGAGCGGTGCGTGGGCGCGGGGACTGTTTGCGTCCTCTGCGGCGAGCCGCTGCCGGAGCCGGGGGACCCGCCGCGGCGCTGCGGCGGAAGTGGGGGTGGTGGCGTGTGATCCGCGCCCCGGCGGTCGTCACCGAGCGGCCGCTCCAGGCCGTTCTTTTCCTCGTCGCGGCCGCGACGTCGCCGTATTACTGGTTCGCCGGCCAGCCGGTGGCGGCGGTCGTCATACCGATCTTGTGCACGGCGGTGCTGATCGAGGCGTCGATATCGATCGGGTGGAAGCGCCGCTACTACGAAGAGCTCGACGGCGGGGGCGGGCCGGGGAACGGGGGCCGAGACCCGTGAGCGGCGGCGAACCCGGCGAGAGCCCGGCGGGTCGCTACTCGACGGCGTCGGAGTTGGCGGAGGCGCTGGGGCGGGCGGACCCCGACGCGCCGTTGGAGGTCGACCACGAGGGCGTGCGGGTCGACGGCGTGGAGGTCCGCGTCGACAACGGGGTGTTGGTCTTCTTTTGAACGGACGCCGCTACGAGCGCAGGCTGGTGAGGGCCTTCGAGGACCGCGGGTGGAAGACGCTGCCGTCGGGCTCGTCCGGTTCGGGGACCGACTCGGACCGGCCGGACCTGCTCGTCGGCAAGTCGGGGCTGCCGGTGCCGCCGCTCGCCATCGAGGCGAAGTCGACCCGCCAGGACGCCTACACGGTGCGCGAGGGCGAGGCGGACCAACTGCGCCGGTGGTCGGTGTCTTTCGACGCCGAGCCGGTCCTGGCGTTCTACTGGGTGGGGCCGGCGGGCGGCAACACCTCCTACGGCGGCTGGTGGTTCCGGTCGCTGGCGGCGGTGCGGCGCTCGCCGGCCGTGAACGGCTCCGGCGGGCACCACCTCCGGCCGCGCCGCGCGGACCGCGCCGCGTGGGCCTCGCTGGACGACCTCGACAACGGCCGGCTCGTTCCGCCGCACAACAGCGTTGAACGAGAATGACCGAGGACAACAGCGGGAACGCCGACGGCGTCGGAAACCCCGGCCCCGACATGGAGCCGGCCGACGTCATCAAGTGCCGCGAGTGCGGGAACATGGTCAGGCGCGTCAACCAGGAGCACCTGAGGACCGACCGGTGCCGGTACGTCGACACCGAGGAGGCGTCGGTGGCGCGATACGACAAGGACGACCACCTGCGGGAGGACCACCCGGAGACGCTCGACGCCTACAAGGAGAAGCACCCGGACGCGCCGACGGTGTCGCCGCGGCTGCGCCAGGAGCTGGCCGAGCGGGCCTCCGACGAGGAGGTGGCCCAGCGCCGCCGCGAGCTGATACGCGCGAGGTGGCGCGGCGAGGAGCCCGGCCCCGTGGCCGAGAGGCTCGCCGAGAAGTACGGCGTCGCCGAGTCGACGGTCAAGCGCGACTGGCGCGACCGGGGCGAGTGGATCGGGCGCGTGTTCGGCGTCGAGGACGCGGAGGCGGTCGTGCTCGAATCGATCGCCCAGAAGAAGGAGGTCCGCGAACAGCTGCTGAGGCTGGGCCAGAGGGCGGCCGACACCGAGGACATCAACGCCGCCGTCCGGGCGATGAAGGCCGCCGACTCGAACATCGACGACACCATCGAGCACCTCCGCAAGCTCGGGGAGGTGGCGTCGGCGGCCGACGAGAAGCACATCACCGTGGAGGGCGGCGTCGAGGTCGAGCACGACCACGACCACACCGACCCCGGCGAGTCGCTCGACGACGACACCCTCGAAAAGCTCGACGCGCTGACCACGGACGCCGACGGGGACGGGGACGGGGGCTCCGGGGACGTCATCAACGCCGACTACCGCGAGGTAAACTGAAGTGGGGTACCGCGAGAAGGCCCGCGAGCGGTTCCGGGGGCGGTGCTGCCGGTGCGGCGAGGAGGCGGAGTGGTCCGAGGTCGAGGTCCACCACGTCGACCGCGACCGCTCGAACGAGTCGCTGGACAACCTGGAGCCGGTGTGCAAGGAGTGCCACAACAACGAGCACCACGGCGGGCAGCTGTGGGGGCTCGTCGTGAAGGTCCCGAGGCCGATGCTGGACGCGGTCGACAACGCCGTGGAGGCCGAGGGCTACTCGTCGCGCTCGGAGGCGGTCAACCGGGCGCTGGCGGAGGCGTTCGGCGAGCACGCCGACGACACCTGGATGGGCGGCCCGCGCCAGTCGGTCGAGGCGTGGTTCGGCCGCGCCGGCTCGGAGCCGCCGGGCGAGCGCGCCGTCCGCCCGCCCCATGCTGACCGCGGGGACCAAAACGACTGACCATGGCACAAGTCGTAGACAGCTACGTCGCGCTGAAGGCTATCCTGAACGGCCCCGCGGAGGTCAAGAGGGCGCCGTCCGACGACCTCGGCCGGCTGACGCCCTCGGAGATGAGGGTCGTCGACTCGACCGACAGCGACCAGATGTTTTTGGGCGACGGCCAGGAGTGGCTGGAGATAACTTCCGCGTTGCAGTTGAGCGCCGAGGACCCCGCCGACGGCGCCGACGCGCCGTTCGGGCCGACCCGCGGCGGCGGCCCGCGCGACCTCAACGGCGTCGTCGCCCAGGACGGCGCCATAGCGGTGCACGACGGCACGGGCACGACCGCCGGCCGGTCGATATGCGAGTACCGCGACGACGACGGCGACTGGTACCACTACGACGCGGGCGCCCTGCTGTCGAACGCCTGATATGGCGGCCGCGGGCGACTCCACGCTGCGGAAGCTGGCCGCCGACAGGCCGGGCGCGCACCCCCTCGCGTGGCAGATACGCTGGGAGGACCACGGCGAGGCGCCCCCGCCGCACCTCCGGGAGCTGTGCGGCGGCGTCTTCCGCGGCATGTCGCCCGAGTACCCCGAGGCGCCGAAGAAGCTCTGCCGCATCTACCCGCGCGAGCACGGCAAGTCCGCGACCGGCGCCGGCACGGTGCCGTCGTGGGCGGTGTGCCGCGACCCCTCGATACGCGTCCTTTTGATGTCGGAGACGGCGAGCCAGGCCAAGGGGCTGATGCAGCAGGTGAAGGACACGATAGGCGTCGACGACGGCTCCGTTCTGCCGGGGACGCCGGCGGACGCCCACGGCCTGTCGGTGCGGCAGGACACGTCCCGGAAGCTGACCTTCGAGCGGGACGCGACCCACCGCGAGCCGACGGTGAGGGCGGCGGGGTTCGACACGGGGGTCACGGGCGGCCACTACGACCTCCTGGTGTTCGACGACGTGGTCTCGTGGAAGACCCAGCGGACGCAGGCCCGCCGCAACAAGGTGTGGCACCAGTTCAGCGACTACAGCCAGAACCTCGGCAGCGAGGGCGACTCGGTGTACCTGGTGCTCGGCACGCGGAAGCACCCCCAGGACCTGTACTCGCAGCTCGAAGGGTCGTTCGGGTGGGACGTCGTCACGAAGCCGGCGATATCCGACTGGTCCGTCGTCGAGCGCCGCGAGTTCGCCGTCGTCACGGCGGAGGGGCGCCGCTACGACGGCTCGGAGCTGGGCGACATCGACCCGCGCAACGAGACGGTCACGCGCGTCGAGCCCAAGAGGGAGGTGCCGGTGCTGTGGCCCGAGCGGTACCCGCTGTCGAAGCTCCTGGAGAAGTACGTCGCGTCGATGGGCGGCGAGGGCGAGGGCTCCCTCATCTGGAAGCGCGAGAACCAGAACGACCCCGAGGCGCTGATGGGGCGGGTGCTCGGCGAGGACATGCTACACTTCGAGGAGTCGCTGCCTGGCGGGCACCCCGACGACAACCGCCGGCTGGTGTTCCACGCCGGCGTGGACATCGGCATCGAGGACGACCCCCAGAAGGCGGCGAGCAACGACTCCGACTACTGGTCCGTCACGGTCGGGGGCCACGACGCCGAGACCGGCATCACGTACCTCGTCGACAACTGGCGCCGGCGCGGCATGACCCTCCAGCAGGCGATACGGTGGGTCGACGCGAAGACGGCGCCGTACGCGCCCAACAAGGTCATGGTCGAGTCGAACCAGGCCCAGCGGTGGTTCGTCCAGACCGCGAGGGACGAGGGGCTGCGGTTCACCAAGTCCAACTCGTCGGGCTCGAAGGAGGACCGCATCATCTCGATGTCGAGCCGCTTCGAGTCCGGCAAGGTGAGGCTGTGGGACCCGACGCGCTCGGACGGGAACGACCGCGGCAACGGCGTCCGCACGGAGGACCCCTGGCGCGGCTTCACGAACGAGTGGGCCGCTTTCCCGACCGGCGCCCACGACGACCGGCTCGACTCGGCCGAGATAATGCTGCGGGGCGTCGGCACCGACACGGTCTCGTCTTCGAGCCACAGCATGGGGGACCTCCCGCTCGGATGACCGCCGCGCCGTGGCAGGACGCCGCCATCGCGCTGGGGGCGGCCGTCGGGCTGGTCACGAAGGCGTACGCGCTGTCGGACGGCGAGACCTCCTGGAGCCGGCGCTCGTCGCTGGTCAACGCCGCTTTCTACCCGCCGTCGCTGGCGGCGTTCGCCTCGCTGGGGTTGTGGCTGACGTTCGCGACGACCGCCGCGTCGTTCCTTTTGTGGGTCGGCATCGCGGCGTGGCGCGCGCCGGAGTCGGAGGACTGGCTCGGACGCAGGTGACACACGCTCCGCCGCGGGGGCAACGGGACCAAACGCCGCTCGGCGTCCCGTTCCGTGGCGCCGAAGCGGACGCTGAGCGCGACTGCCCAAGTCATACGCGGATTGTGTGTCTTCGGTCGGCCGCCGGGCGCGGCGGACGGAGGGTCGCAGTCGGTTCCCACCCACCCACACACCCACCGACCAGCCCGATTTCTGCCCGCCCCACGCTCGGCGGGGCGGCCAACCATTACGCTTAATGAGCACCGACGACGGCGAAGACTCAAGGATCCCCGGCCCGCCCGGCGCCGTGCCGATAGGCGGCGGCGGTGGGGCGGGTGGCCAGATGTTCATGATGCCGTACACGCGGGGCGACGCCGCCGACAGCGTGGTGGACGGCGTCAACCCCAAGGCCTCGTCGTCCCGGGGCGGCGGCGGCGACTCGAAGACCCCCGCCCCCGACGGGACCGAGAACTACCGCTCGGAGCCCGGCCCGATACGCCGGTTCAACGACGTCTTCACCTCGCTCGGGAGCGTCCAACTCGAAGCGCTCGGGCTCGACGGCCACGAGATCGCGTCGGCGACGTCGAAACTCCGCGACGAGATGTACCGGTCGCAGTTCCCGCTGGTGCAGCCGCGGTTCTCCTCGAAGTGCGCCGACGAGTCCTGCGGCGCCGAGTACGACAAGGACTTCGACTTCTGCCCGGAGTGCGCCCGCAACGAGATGATCAACGACGGCGTCGCCCGGCCGCCGTCGGACCCCGAGCAGATACCCGAGGAGTACCGCGACCACCCGGTTCGGGGGCCGGACCCGGCCGAGAAGAAGGAGGCGCGCAACCTCGCGGAGTCGGTCAACCGCGAGGGCCAGTCGCTGCGCGAGCTGATGAAATCCGCCGAGGACCACCAGAGCCACCTCGGCGTCTCGACGGTGATCGTCCGGAAGAACTACGCCGTCGCGGCCGGCGACTCGGTCGGGTTCGACCGCGGCGACATGATCCTGGAGGAACCGGACGAGGTCATACGCGGCGACCCCAAGCGCGTCGTGCCGGTCACCGACGAGGACGGCCGCGCCGGCGGGTGGCGCTGGACCTGCCCCGTCCACCGCGAGGAGGCGCTCGTCGACGACTCCGCCCACGGGGAGGGCGACCGCTGCCCGGAGTGCGGCGCGGAACTGCGGGAGGTCCGTTTCGTCGAGCGGAAGAGCCCGAGCCGGGCGTCGTACGTCTCCTCTGGCGGGTCGGTCGAGAAGTACTTCTTCTCGGACGAGGTCGTGACGTGGGCGCGGTATTTCCCGCGGCTCCACGGGCTCGACGGCCTCTCGCCGGTGCACCACGTATGGGTCAAGCAGGCGGTGCTGCGGTGGATGGACATCTACGGCGCGGCCTTCTTCGACCCCGACAGCGAGTCGTACCCGAACAAGTTCATGGTGGTCCACACCACGAACCCCGACGCGTGGGAGAAGCAGTTCGAGAAGTCCGAGGACGCCGCGCGGGACAACCCCTACGCCGAGAAGATCATGTACAACGAGTACTCGCCGGAGTCCTCGTCGGCGCCGGAGGTCCAGACCATCGACCTCATGCAGGACGACCTGATCGGCCAGAACCAGCAGATACGCGACCAGTACAAGAAGGACATCCGAACGCAGTTCGGCGTCACGGACATCTTCGAGTCGGAGCTTGAGGACGCCGGCGGGCTCAACAACGAGGGCCTCCAGATGGAGGTGACCGACCGCGAGATCGCCTCGGCGATGCGGGACACCGTCGCCGGCCCGCTCGACGAGCTGTCGAAGGCGCTCGGGATCGACGACTGGATATACGAGTTCGTCCCGCCGCAGGAGTCCGACGCCGAGGACCTCCAGCAGGAGATCGCCACGGGCGAGAAGGCCGCCGAGGCCGGCCTGGACGCGAGGCTCGAAGACGGCCGCGCCGTGGTCGACGACGGCGACTTCGAGGAGCCCGAGGGCGGCGACGAGGGCGGCCTCGGGGCGCTGTTCAGCGGCGACTTCGGCGGGCTCGAAGACGTCGTCGACCACAAGGCCGGCGACGTGGAGGTCGACGTGTACCGCATCGTGGCGCCGGACGACGGCGACTACGTACACGACCTGCTCGGGCTGGCGGTGGACATGCCGGAGCACGACGTGTACTGCGACTGGAACCGCGCGGCGTGGTCCGACGGCGGGCTCGAAGAGCCGCACGTCTCGGTGTACGGGAACCTCTCGGACCTCCAGACCGTCGCGGACGGGTCGCTGGAGTTCGTGGACTCCGTCGGCAGCGCGGCCGACTTCAAGTCGGTCCGGGACGAGCACGGGCCGGGCGCGGGCGGCGGCGGCGCGGGCGGCGGCGGGCCGGGCGCGGGCGGCGCCGTGGCCTCCGAGACCGACGGCACGGACCGGACGCCGGCGACAGCGCGCGGCGAGCGAGACGACGAGAGAGGGCGTCGTATTGGCGAGTACCGCGACGAGCTCAACGACGAGGTGTACGTCGTGAGCGAGACCGACCGCGACGGCGTGGTGGAGGTCGCCTACCGCGACGGGACCGACTCGTGGCTGGAGGCCCGCCCCACGTTCGAGCAGCGCGTCGGGTCGGGGACGTGGACCGAGGCCGGCGGTGGTCCGGGAAACGCGGGCGGCGGTGAGGCGGGCGGCCTCACCACCGACGAGAAGCTCGAACAGCTCCGGACGCTCGACGAGGCGTTTAAGCACATCGTGTGGGCGGACGAGACGGCGAAGGCCGACCCGTTCTGGGACGAGGACGACACGGTGCCGGAGTTCGTCATGGACGCCATCGAGAGCGTGACGCCGACGTCGATCTGGCCGGACTTCGAGTCCATACCGGGCGCGCTGCCGACGTCCATCGCCGACCACGTCCTCGACACGCTGACGCAGCCGCAGGGGTGGTCGCTGTCGTCGATCAGCGAGAACATCCGCGAGGCGTTCGGCGTCGACCCCGAGGAC
>Ga0207714_1001723_pt1 | contig 13924 bp, 14 predicted proteins | sample PonA232FremontCA_2_FD_187270 | JGI IMG/M metagenome (GOLD analysis project Ga0207714, IMG submission 187270) | Marine sediment microbial community from Fremont, CA, USA - Pond A23 Sediment 2 (SPAdes) | ecosystem: Environmental > Aquatic > Marine > Unclassified | place: USA: Fremont, California... | reverse complement strand
ATTCATGGAGCGCGCGCGCACGGAATGGCTGCGCAGCCTGGGCTATGTGCAGTCCAGCCTGCTGGCGAACAATATCCAGTTTGTCGTCCGGGCCACGGATCTGCGCTACCGACAGCCTGCGCGCATCGACGATGAGCTGGCGGTCACCGCCGCCCTGGAGAAGGCGGGCCGGGCCAGCATGGCCTTCCATCAACAGGTGTGGCGTTCGGGTGAGCTGCTCTGCGATGGACGCATCCAGGTGGCCTGTGTGCGGGCGGATACGCTGGCGCCCACGGCGTTGCCGTCGGCGGTCTATCAAGCAATACGGGAAGGGGAGAACGCCTGATGGCGGAAACCGAAAGCATGTCCATGCTCGCGCTCATCGGTAGCGCCGGCCCCGTGGTCCAACTGGTGATGCTGCTGTTGCTGGCCGCCTCGGTGGTTTCCTGGGTCATGATCGGCGTGCGCTACCGGGTGTTCAATCGCGCTCGGCGCGCCACCCACGCCTTCCAGGAGCGGTTCTGGTCGGGCCAGAATCTGGCGGAGCTTTATCGCGAGGTGAATGACCACCCGGACCCGGATTCGGGCACGGAAACCATCTTCCGGGCCGGCTTTGCCGAATATGTGCGCCTGTCGCGCACCTCGCGTCATCCGGATGCCACCATGGAAGGCGTACAACGCGCCATGCGCGTGGCGCTGCAGCGGGAACAGACCCGGCTCAACCGCAGCCTGCCGTTTCTCGCCACCGTGGGCTCCACCAGTCCCTATATCGGCCTGTTCGGCACCGTCTGGGGCATCATGAATTCCTTCCGGGCCCTGGCCAATGTGAGCCAGGCCACGCTCCAGGTGGTCGCGCCCGGCATCGCCGAGGCGCTGATCGCCACGGCCATGGGGCTGTTCGCGGCGATTCCCGCGGTCATGGCCTATAACCGCTATGCCACCGTGGCGGACGAGCTGGTGGGCGAATGCGAACTCTTCTCCGAAGAATTCTCCTCGGTGCTGCACCGTCAGGCTCACGGCCGGGAGAACGCGGCATGAGTCAGGTGCGCAAGCCCCGTCGCATGATGGCGGACATCAATGTGGTGCCCTACATCGACGTCATGCTGGTGCTGCTGGTGGTGTTCATGATTACGGCGCCCATGATGACGCAGGGGATTCAGGTAAACCTGCCCGAGACGGACAGTGGTGCGGTGGGGGATGATCAGGAACCCGTGGTGGTGACGGTGCGCGAGGGCGGGGACTACCACATCAATGTGGGCGAGGATCAGAAGGAATCCGCCAGCCTGGAAACGGTGAAAGGGCATGTGCTGCGCATCATGAAGAATCAGCCCGGCACGCTCTTCCTGGTGGAAGGCGACCGGGCCGTGCCCTACGGCAAGGTGATCGAGCTCATGTCCAGTCTTCAGGGCGCGGGCGTGGAGCAAGTGGGCCTGGTGACGGAACCACCGGAACCGGCCGACAGCTGACCCATGAACCGTGATCTGCCGCTGGCCATTGCGTTCGCCGCTGCCGTCCATCTGCTGGTGGTGGGGGTGACGCTGTTCAGGTGGCAGGCGGACGCGGAGGTCATGAAACCGGACGTGCCGCCCCATGTGAAAGCCGTGGTGGTGGAGCGGGAACCCGAGCCGCCGAGCCCGCCCCGACCCGAGCCGGAACCCGCTCCGAAACCGGAGCCTGAACCCCGACCGGAGCCGGAACCGGACAAGGAGTCGGTCTCAACAGAACCGGAACCCGAGCCTGAGCCCGAACGAGAGCCGGAGCCTGAAAGCGAGCCCCCGGAACAGCACTCGTTTGAACAGCCCAGCCTGGAAGAAATGCTCGCGCGCGAGGAGCTGGAAATGGAGCAGGTGCAAAAGGAAAAGGCAATCGAGGCTGAACCGCAAAGCTCTGAAACAGCCGAGGGCGAGACCACGGACGAGGAACTTGCGCGCCAGATTACGGCCATACGCAATGCGGTGGCCCGCCACTGGAATCGCCCTCCGGGGGCGCGCAATAACATGAAGACGGTATTGCGCCTGCGGTTGTTGCCCGGCGGTGAAGTGGTCGAGGTCACCGTCGTGGAATCCAGCGGCAATGTCCCCCTGGATCGTTCCACCGTGGCCGCCGTGAAAAACGCCAGTCCCTTGCCCGTACCCTCGGGCAAGGATTTCAATCGTTTCCGGGAATTCCGGATGAGTTTCAAGCCCGAGGATTTGAGCCTGTGAGAGTTCTTGTCGGTATTCTCCTGCTGTGGTTATGCAACGTATTGCACGCGTCAGAACTGGAAATCCAGGTGACCCAGGGGCGTGATGATGCCCTGCCCATTGCGGTGGTCCCCTTCGGCACGCCGGATAGCGATCCGCCCGAGGATATCGGCGCCATCGTCGCCGCCGATCTGCACCGGAGCGGGCAGTTCGATCCGCTGCCGCCGGAAGACTTGTTGAGCCGACCCCATGGCCAGGAAGACATGATCTGGCGGGACTTCAGGGTACTGGGCACGGATTATGTGGTGGCCGGCCGGGTGGAGACTACGGGCGAAGGGCAGTACCGGGTCCGCTACGGCCTTTATGACGTGCCTCGTCAGGAAAAAGTGCTGTCCCAGACCTATGAGCCTTCCGGAAAGGGCTTGCGGGACGTGGCCCACGCGATCTCGGACCGTATCTATGAACATCTCACCGGCGTGCCCGGCGCCTTTTCCACACGCATTCTCTACGTCACCAAGAATATCGACCTGGAGCGACCCTACCGGTTGCAGTACGCGGATGCTGACGGTGCCCGGGTGCAGACCATACTGCGCAGCCGTGAACCTATCATGAGCGCGTCCTGGTCGCCCAACGGCAAGCGTGTGGCCTATGTGTCCTTCGAGGACGAAGGCATGCCCGGCATCTATGTCCATGACCTGGCCACGGCCGAACGCCGCCGGGTGTCCTCCTATCCCGGCATCAATGGTGCGCCCGCCTGGTCACCGGACGGCGATCGGCTGGCCATAACCCTGTCGCGGGATGGCAATCCGGAGATCTATCTGCTCGAACTGGGGTCCGGGGAGCTGACCCGGCTGACGGACCACTACGGCATCGACACCGAGCCGCGCTGGATGCCGGACGGGGAGTCGCTGCTGTTTACGTCCAATCGTGCGGGCGGGCCCCAGATCTACGAGATCAATGTGAATACCGGCAATACCCGCCGGGTCACCTTCGAGGGCAGTTACAACGCCCGCGCCGATGTCACCCCGGACGGCCGATTCATGGTCTTTGTTCACAGGATAGACGGTGATTTCCATGTTGCCGTCAAGGACCTGGAACGGGGCACCTTTGATGTGGTCACAAGCACGGAATTGGACGAGTCGCCCAGTGTTGCCCCCAATGGAAGTATGATAATTTATGCTACACAGGAAGGGGGCGAGGGTATCCTTAAGGCCGTCTCCATGGACGGGCAGGTGAAAGTGGAACTGCCCTCCCGGGAAGGCGAAGTACGAGAACCGGCCTGGTCGCCTTTTCTTTGAACGGGTTCTCACAACGATTAGCCAACGGAAACTGATAGGAGTCAAGCATGCGCTCAAGCACCCTGAACCGGCTGTTCGCTCTGACGCTGGTGGCCACCCTGGCCGCGTGTCAAAGCACGCCCGAGCAGGAAGACACTGCCGAGACGGAACAGCAGGACCAGCAGGAACAGCAGGAACAACAGGATACGGCGGAACCTGAGCCGACCGAGCCCTCGGAGCCTGCCGAAGCTATGGACGAAGAGGAAGAGGAAACGACCCGCCCGGTCACCGCGGATAACTTCCACAATCATCCGTCCAACTATGACGCCAGCACGGATACGCGCACGGTCCACTTCGCGTTCGACAAGTCCACCGTGCCCTCGGCGGCTTTCGGCGCGCTCAAGGCACATGCGCGTCACCTGAAGTCCAACAGCAACGCGCGGGTGCGCCTGGCCGGCCATACGGACGAGCGTGGCACGCGTGAATACAACGTGGCTCTGGGTGAGCGGCGCGCCAAGGCGGTACAGAAGTACCTGCGTCTGCAGGGCGTGTCCTCCGACCAGCTGGAAACCGTTTCCTATGGCGAGGAAAAGCCGGCCCGTCGCGGCACCAGTGACATGGACTATGCCCACAATCGCCGTGTGGAAATCGAGTATCGCGCCGGTCGGCCCTGATGATGTTTGCTTGGCGTAAATCGCTGGCCGTTGTGGCACTCACTGGTGGACTGGTGGGGACTGTCCTGGGACAGTCCTCCACCGGGCCGCTGGCAGTGGAGGACCGGTCCGTGGACCGGGACAGCGCTGGCGATGGATCATCGCAGTCCGGACGGGACGACGGCGTGATGATCCTCATGCAGGAACTGGAGCAGTATCAACGCGAGACCCGGAAGCTGCGCAATCAAGTGGAGAAGCTCCAGCATCGCCTGGACCAGATGCGGAAAGCCCAGCGCGAGCGCTATCTGGATCTCGATACCCGCCTGAATGCCCTCGCGGAAGCGAGCACGCGGGATAAACCGGAAGAATCATCTTCCTCCGGTAAGGACGAGCCAAGTGACTCGTCCACGAACCCCCAAGCGGATCGTCAGGCCTATCAGTCAGCCAAGGACAAGCTGCTGCAGCGCAATTTTCAGGCGGCGGCAAAGTCGTTCGAAGATTATCTCGAGGATTTCCCCGACGGCCAGTTCCGGGCCTATGCGCACTTCTGGCTGGGCGAGGTCTATCGCAATATGCCCGACCGGGACGACGGCGCCCGGGAGCAGTTCCAGGTGGTCGTGAACGACCATCCCGAGCACAGCAAGGCCCCGGCGGCCATGTATAAACTCGCTACACTCCAGGCGGATGGCGGTAACCAGGGCGAAGCCCGGGTAACGCTGGAAAAACTGCGCATGGAGTTCCCCGACAGCCGCGAAGCCGAGCTGGCCGCACGCATGCTGGATGAACTGGATGCAAAAGGCGGCGGTGACAACGGCGACTGACCCACGTCTTGATCTGCTAGAATCGGCGCTCCAGCAGGCTGTTCAAGAACCCTTTGCAATGTTCAGGCTTTCAGGCTGGTTCGCAATCGAGGAGCGCTTTTGAAGGCGGGTGTCTGCTCTCTTCGAAAAAGGGCAACGATGAGTGCGTGCCAGCCTGAAAGCCCCGTAGGGCGTGGCCTGAAGCGCCTATCTGCTGCACTTTGCGGCTCGGAAAGGGAACCACCCTGTCCGTTGCAACAAAGCACGCCAGCCACACGCTTCAGGCCACGCTGAACATGCAAGGGGTTCTTCAACAGCCTGCCCAACAGGAGGGCCCGTTGAATCTTCGCATTACCGAAATCTTTTATTCCCTGCAGGGCGAGGCGCGCACCATGGGGGTGCCCACCGTCTTCGTGCGCCTGACCGGCTGTCCGCTACGCTGCAGCTGGTGTGATACCGAGTACGCCTTTCACGGCGGCGAAAGCCGTGATCTCGAGGCCGTGGTCGAGGAGGTGCTGGAGCATGGCGCCACCCATGTCACCGTCACCGGCGGTGAGCCCCTGGCCCAGCCGGAGTGCCGCGAACTGCTGCGCCGGCTCTGCGATACAGGCCTGAACGTAAGTATCGAAACCAGCGGCGCGCTGGATATTGCCGATCTGGACGAGCGTGTGTCCGTGGTCATGGATCTCAAGGCGCCCGGCTCCGGCGAGAGCGAACGCAACCGCTGGGCGAATCTGGAACACCTGGGAGCCGGAGACCAGCTCAAGTTCGTGCTGGCCGATCGCCGCGATTATGACTGGGCGCGGATGCAGCTGGATCAGTATAACCTCGCCGCGCGTGTGGACGAGGTGTTGTTCTCCCCCGCCTGGGAGCAGCTGCCCGCGGCCGAGCTGGCGCAATGGATTCTGGAGGATCATCTGCCCGTGCGTTTCCAGATGCAGCTGCACAAGCTGCTCTGGGGGGAGGCGCCGGGTCGATGAGTCAAGCGAACGCCGTGGTACTGCTTTCGGGCGGACTGGATTCGGCGACCTGCCTGGCGCTCGCCCGGCATCATGGCTATCAGTGCCATACGGTCGCGTTCGATTACGGCCAGCGCCATCGGGTGGAGCTGGACGCGGCGGCGCGGGTGGCCGATCACCTGGGCGCGGCCTCGCACCGGGTGCTGTCCCTCGGACTGGGCGGCATCGGCGGTTCAGCGCTCACCGATGACAATATTGATGTGCCGGAAGAGCAGGGCGAGGGCATACCGGCTACCTATGTGCCCGCCCGCAACACGGTTTTCCTGTCCCTGGCGCTGGGTCTGGCCGAGGTAGTGGACGCCTCGGTGATCTATATCGGCGTCAATGCCGTGGACTATTCCGGCTATCCGGATTGCCGTCCGGAATTCATGGACGCCTTCCGTCATCTGGCCGCCGTTGCCACCCGGGCGGGTGTGGAAGGCCGCGGACCGACCATCGAAGCGCCGTTGCTGGAGCTGCCCAAGTGGGCGATCATCCGGCAAGGGGCCGACCTGGGCCTCGACTACGGCTGGACAGTGTCTTGCTACCAGGCGGATGAAGCGGGCCGGGCCTGCGGTCGTTGCGACAGTTGTCGCTTCCGCCGGCAGGGTTTCGCCGAGGCCGGTGTGCCGGACCCGACACCCTATCAGTGAGGCAAATTCCCTCGGACGACCCCTTGTCACAACGCCAAAAAACAGTATGATTTGCGCCTCCCGGTTGGGTCGTTAGCTCAGTTGGTAGAGCAGTTGGCTTTTAACCAATTGGTCGCTGGTTCGAATCCAGCACGACCCACCATATTTCCCGCTTGCGGCTCTCGTGTGCGCTCTGCAGCAGTGGACCTGTCCCCCGAGCCCCAGATTTTCTATCTCGGCTTCTCTGCAAACCTTCGGGTTCACGGCTTATTGACGTCTGCTGACGCATGCTCCATTCAGGAGTTAACGCATCGACTGGATGAAGAGAGCACGCCATGACTACCCGTATTCCTGTGGGCATCAGTGCCTGTCTGATGGGCGACAATGTCCGGCACGACGGCGGTCACAAGCGCTCCCGGTATTGCACCGACGTGCTCTCCCGGTCCTTTGAACTGCAGCCGCAATGTCCGGAAGTCGGGGCGGGGCTGGGGACGCCGCGTCCGGCCATGCATCTGGTTGAGTGTGACGACGAGCTGCGCCTGGAGGAAGTCCGGAGTGGTGCGGAGCACTCCACCGCGTTGAAGGACTGGACGCACGAGACCCTGCCGGGACTGGCCCATCTGCGTGGTTTTATCCTGATGCAGAAATCGCCCAGCTGCGGCATGGAACGGGTACGTATCTATAACGAGGCGGGCCATGTTCAACACCGCCAGGGACGGGGCCTTTTTGCCGCCGCCCTGATGGAGCACTATCCGCTGATGCCCGTGGAGGAGGCCGGTCGGCTGAACGACGACCATCTGCTGGAGCGCTTTGTCCAACGGGTCTTTGTGTATGATGACTGGATGCGGCTGCGCGAGGCCGGGCTGACGCCTAAAGCGCTGATCGATTTTCACACCCGCCACAAGTTCCAGCTGCTGGCGCATTGCCAGCGCACGTATCGGGAGCTGGGCCCCCTGCTTTCGGATCTCTCCGGCGGCCGGCTGGAGGCTGTGGCCGAGCACTACATAAGCGCGTTCATGGCCGCGCTGGAGCGCCCGGTTTCCCGGGGTGCGCACGCCAATGCCATGTTGCACCTGCTGGGCCATTTCCGCGACGTCATGGAAGATGATCAGCGCCGCGCCGTGGCGGAACAAGTGGATGCCTACCAGCGCGGCGAGGTGCCGCTGGTGGTGCCCATGACCCTCTTGCGTCTGGCCCAGCGCCATCACCCCCGGGATTATGTGGGCGGGCAGGAGTATCTCCAGCCCTATCCGGACCAGCTGGGGCTGCGTAACCGGGTATGACGCGACTGGTCTGGTATCGCAATGATCTGCGCCTGCGTCACGCCGGCTTGCGCGACGCGCTGGACAGCGGCGAGCGTGTGCGCGCGCTCTACCTGCTTTGCCCCGGACAGTGGGACCGGCACGGTGTGGCCCCGGCCCGGCGCTGGTATGTGCTGGAGAGCCTGCGCGAACTGGGTCAGGGGCTGGCGCGTAGAGGTGTTCCCCTGGATGTAATCGATGCCGGGGCTTTCGAGCACTGCCCCGAGGTGCTCGAGGATTATGTCCAGCGTCATGGTATTCACTCCGTCCACTGTTCCCGTGAGTATCCGCTCAACGAGAAACGCCGGGATCAGGCCGTGGCCGAGCGTATGTCCGCGCTGGGCGTGACGCTGCACGGCCGGGACGAAACCGTGCTGGTGCCGCCGCAAGCGCTGCGGACCGGACAGGGGACCCCCTATACGGTATTCACCCCCTACAGCCGGGCCTGGCACAGGCTGCTCGATCAGGCCCCGCCACTGCCGGAACAGCCGCCGCGAACCAGGATGCCGGTGACCTTTCCCGGTGAAGCGGTCATTGATTCTGCATTGAGCCAACTCCGGGTCCCGGAATCCGTGCGCAGCGCCTGGCCTCCGGGCGAGGCGGCGGCGCAGCGCCGTTTGACGGATTTCCTGCAGAAGGGATTGCCCGCCTATGCCAACCGGCGGGATGATCCGGGCAAAATGGGGACGAGCCGGTTGTCGGCCGCGCTATCGGCGGGAACCCTGGCACCCGCCGAGGCCTGGTGGCGCGCGCGCCAGGCGGCCGACGGCTCGGCCGGCGCCGCCTGGATCAATGAACTGGCCTGGCGGGATTTCTACCGCCAGATCATGGCGCTGTTTCCCCGCCTGAGCCGGGGTGAAGCCTTCCAGTCCGTGGATCGTATGTTGACGTGGGAAACAGACGAAGGGCTTTGGCGGGCCTGGTGCGAGGGCCGCACGGGGTACCCACTGGTGGACGCGGGTATGCGTCAGCTGACGCACCAGGGCTGGATGCACAACCGGCTGCGCATGGTTACGGCCATGTTTCTCAGCAAACATTTGATGATCGACTGGCGCCGGGGCGAACGGTTTTTCATGGAGCATCTGGTGGACGGGGATTTCGCCGCCAACAACGGCGGCTGGCAATGGAGTGCATCGGTGGGCACGGATGCCGTGCCCTATTTCCGGGTGTTCAATCCGGTGCGCCAGAGCCGGCGCTTTGACCCCAGCGGGCACTATATCGCCCGTTATGTGCCCGAACTGGCCCATCTGGATGCCGACAGTATTCACGAGCCCTGGAAGACGCCCATGCTGGCGCCGGATTATCCGGCGCCCGTTGTGGCCCATCAGGGTGTGCGCGACCGGGTGGCGGAGCGTTTCCGCCGGGCCCGGCAACAACTGGAGAAATCCCACGCATGAAAACCATCGCCGTGGTGGGGGCCGGTATCGGCGGGCTTGCCGCCGCCTGGTGGCTGTCGCGCCACTATCGGGTGACGCTGTTCGAGGCCCGGGATTATGCCGGCGGCCACACCCATACTGTTCCGGTCAGACGCGAATACGGACACTATGAAGTGGATACCGGCTTTATCGTGTTCAACGACCGCACCTATCCGCTCTTCCGGCGATTACTGGCTGAACTGGGTATAGACGGACAACCCACCACCATGGGCTTCAGTGTCCATGGCGGGGAGACGGACCCGGAGTATTGCGGCGATGGTCCGGGCGGTTTTTTCGCCTGGCGCCGCAATCTGTTCTCGCCGGAGCACTGGCGATTGTTGCGCGAAATCCTGCGATTCAATCGCGACGCGCCCCGCTTCGTCGACGAGCACTCGGGTGAGCCGTCGCTGGGCGAGTTGCTGGAACAGGGTGGCTACAGCGAAGGGTTTCGGCGCCATTATCTGCGACCCATGGGCGCGGCGATCTGGTCCTGTGGCGAGGGAGATATCGAGGATTTCCCGGCGCGCTTTTTCGTGGAGTTCTTTCACAATCACGGTTTGTTGAGCTTGCGCGATCGACCCCAATGGTATGTGGTGCCGGGAGGATCGGCGCGCTATGTGCAAGCATTGCTGGCCCGACTCGATGCGGATCTACGGCTGCACTGTCCGGTTCGAAGTGTGCGTCGTCTGGCGAACGGGATTCGTGTCGACAGCCAGGTCGGAACAGAGGATTTCGACGAGGTGGTGTTGGCCTGTCACAGCGACCAGGCATTGCAATTGCTCACCGACGCGAGTCCGGAAGAGACCACTCTGCTGAGCGGGATTGCCTGGCGCGAAAACGAGGTAGTGCTGCATACCGACACCCGTTTGTTACCGCGCAATCGTCGCGCGTGGTCGAGCTGGAATGCGCGCCTCGGCACCGGTGACGATCGCCAGGTCCGGGTCACCTATAACATGAATATACTCCAGGGCCTGGATGCCCCGGAGACCTTCTGTGTGTCGTTGAACAGTTCCGCGGACATTGACCCGGACCGGGTGCTGGGGCGGTATCGGTTTTTTCACCCCTTATTCACCCGGGGTGCGGTACGATGTCGGGAGAAAATAGGGGAGACCAACGGGCGTCATCATACCTGGTTTTGTGGCGCCTGGTGTGGCAACGGTTTCCACGAGGATGGTGTTGCCTCGGCCGCGGCCGTGGCGCGAGCACTCGGAGTGTCGTTGTGATCACGGGACATCAGCTGATGACGGGTCAAGTCTGGCACCGCCGCGATCATGAGGCGGTGCATGCTTTTGCGTATCCGTTGTCCCTGATACTGCTGGATCTGGCAGAACCGCACACCCTGCTGGCTCGGCATCCGCTCTGGGGACGCAGGTGGCGACCGGTGACTTTGCGCAGTCGGGACTATATCGATGAACGTAGCTTGCCCCTGCTGGACAAGGTACGCGAAACCGCGCGCCAATATGATCTTGATTTCAGTAAGGGTCAGGTGTTGATGCTCGCGCAGCCGCGTGCGCTCGGGCTTTTGTTCAATCCACTGGTGCTGTATTTCCATATTCCCGCCGGCGCCAGTGCGCCCGACGCGGTCCTGGCCGAGGTGCGCAATACACCCTGGGGCGAGCGACATTTCTATGCTCATGCAGCGCTCGGCCCGGAGCGGCACTTGCGGTTTGAACATGACAAGGGGTTTCATGTTTCGCCGTTTTTACCCACGGACTTGACCTATCAGTGGTTGGTGAACTGGACTGAACCCCTGAGCGTGCGTATCAAGGCGCGCGCGGGGGCTCGCGTGCTGTTTGAAGCCGGCATGCGGTTGAGCGCGGACCAGGCCGGCCGATCGAACATGATGACGGCCGGGTACCGGTTCATGATGCAGGGCCTGCTGACCCGGCTGCGGATTTACCGGCAGGCGTTGCGCTTGTGGCGCCTGCGCGCACCCTTTTATTCGCATCCAGACAAGCGTGTTCGGGAGGGAGGCTAGCGCCATGGATTTGTCGACGACGACCCGGGTCATGAAGACCGGACAGACGTCTCGTGTCGACCGGCTGGCCCGAGCGGCGGTTGTGCGAGCTCTGGCGCGCATGCCCAAGGGCACACTGCATATCCGGGAGCCGGACGGCCGGCGGATCACGCTGGGGCAGGGCGAACCCGAGGCCGAACTGACCATTACCGATCACCGCGCCTGGCGCCGCATGATGACCGGTGGTGCGCTGGGCGCGGCCGAGGCCTTTATCGCAGGCTATTGGGAAGCGGCGGATCTGGTCAGCGTAATCCGTTTTTTCGCGGCCAATGTGGAACCCATGCAGGCACGCGACCGGAGCGGCTTGCGGCGGCTGGCGCGCCCGGCGCGGGCGCTGTGGCAGTGGAGCCGTCGCAATACGCGGTCCGGGGCGAAACGCAATATCGAAGCACACTATGATCTGGGCAATGACTTCTTTGCGCTTTTCCTGGATCAGCAGATGCAGTATTCCAGCGCCGTCTATCCGTATGCGGGCGCTTCGCTCGAAGAGGCCTCCGGACACAAGCTGAGCCTGATCTGTGAGCAGCTGGATTTGACACCCGCGACCCACCTGCTCGAAATCGGCACGGGGTGGGGCGGTCTGGCCATCCACGCGGCTAGCAAGTACGGCTGTCGGGTTACCACGGCCACCATTTCCCCGGAGCAGTATCGTCATGCCCATGAAGCCGTGTGCGCGGCGGGTCTGGCGGACCGCATCACGGTATTGGAATGCGACTACCGCGAGCTGACGGGCACCTATGATCGGATCGTGTCGGTGGAGATGATCGAAGCGGTGGGGCCCGAGTATCTGTCCACCTATTTCCGCAAGCTGGGCGAGTTGTTGCGCCCGGATGGCTTGTTACTGCTCCAGGCCATCACGGTGCCGGACCGGCGGTACAAGACGGCGCTGCGCAACACCGATTTCATCAAGCGCTATGTTTTTCCGGGCGGCTTCCTGCCATCGGTGCGCGTGCTGCTGGACGAGATGAGCCGGCATACGTCGCTGACGCCGAGGGCCCTGCGGGATATTGGCCAGGACTATGCGCAAACGCTGGCTCATTGGCGGGAGCGTTTCGACGACGCCCGGGAGCAGGTGCGTGAACAGGGCTTTGACAGGCGGTTCCGGCGCCTGTGGCACTATTATCTGTGCTACTGCGAGGGCGCCTTTCGCGAGCGCGCCATCAGCACGGTACAGCTGCTCGCCGCGGGCCCGGAGCGCTAGCAGGCTGTTGAAAACCCGTTGCGTACTCAGGCTTTCAGGCTGGTTCGCAATCGAGGCGCCCTTTTGAAGGCGGGGTCTGCCCCGTCGAAAAAGGGCAACGATGAGTGCGGACCAGCCTGAAAGCCCCGCGGGGCGAGGCCTGAAGCGCCCATCTGGCGCACTTTGTTGCTCGGAAAGGGAACCACCCTTCCCGTCGCAACCAAGCACACCAGCTGAACGCTTCAGGCCACGCTGAGTGCGCACGGGTTTTTTCAACAGCCTGCTAACAGCCTGTTAGTCCTTGTATGACACAAATGCGCCCGCATTTCGGAGCCTGTGATATTCTGAGCATACAGTCCTGAAGGGGCATCTGGCCCCGGGTGAGGAGAACGATGACAGCCCAGGCGCAAGAGCTGGTCCGCCAGCATCTCGAGCAGGCGGAGCCGGCACCGGAACTGACCGAACAGCAGCGTGCGCGCTACCGCGAGGAAATCGAGACCCTGCTGCGTGAACGTGACGCCGTCCTGGTGGCGCACTATTATACCGATGCGTCGATTCAGGCCCTGGCAGAGGAAACCGGCGGTTGTGTCTCCGATTCGCTGGAAATGGCGCGTTTTGGCAAGGACCACGCCGCGTCCACCCTGGTGGTGGCCGGGGTTCGTTTCATGGGCGAGACGGCCAAGATCCTGAGCCCCGAGAAAACGGTGCTCATGCCCACGCTTGAGGCTACGTGCTCACTGGATATCGGTTGCCCGCCGGACGAGTTCGCTGAATTCTGTGATCAGCATCCCGACCGCACCGTGGTGGTGTACGCGAATACCTCGGCGGCGGTGAAAGCGCGCGCGGACTGGGTGGTTACGTCCAGTATCGCCGTGGATCTGATCGAATACCTGGACAGCCGGGGCGAGAAGATTCTGTGGGCCCCGGACAAGCACCTGGGCGATTATGTCCGGCGTCAGACCGGCGCGGACGTGCTGTGCTGGGACGGCGCCTGTATTGTCCATGAGGAATTCAAGGCGCGCGGCATCCAGGACCTCAAGCAGGCTTATCCGGATGCCGCCGTGCTGGTCCATCCGGAAGCCCCCGAGCCGGTGATCGAGATCGCCGATGTGGTGGGTTCCACGTCCCAGCTGATTCGCGCGGTCACCGAGCGTGACGATGATACCTTTATCGTGGCTACCGACCGCGGCATCTTCTACAAGATGCACCAGCTGGCGCCGGACAAGACGTTGCTGGAAGCTCCCACAGCGGGCAGTGGCGCCACCTGCCAGAGCTGTGCGCACTGCCCCTGGATGGCCATGAACGGCCTGGACAATCTGCTCCAGGTCCTGCGTCAGGGTCGGGACAGCGGCCAGGAAATCACCGTGGATCCCGAGCTGGCCGAGCAGGCCATGGTGCCGCTGAACCGGATGCTCGAATTCAGTAGCAAGTCGAAAGCCGAAAGTCGAAAGAAATAAAGCCGGGCGCCTTCGGCGCCCCTGCCTTGTTT
>Ga0207714_1001721_pt1 | contig 13927 bp, 12 predicted proteins | sample PonA232FremontCA_2_FD_187270 | JGI IMG/M metagenome (GOLD analysis project Ga0207714, IMG submission 187270) | Marine sediment microbial community from Fremont, CA, USA - Pond A23 Sediment 2 (SPAdes) | ecosystem: Environmental > Aquatic > Marine > Unclassified | place: USA: Fremont, California... | reverse complement strand
GCTCGGCGGCCCCGATGAGGCGGGCTCGAAGATCTGGCCCTTCAAGGTCATCTACGGCCGGCAGCCCTACGACGCCGGCAACGACCACCTGGTGGTGCCGAAGCTGTTCGGCAGCGAGGGCGAGGATGCCGCCTACTGGCGCAGCTACGACTGGGATCGGGCCATCCGTGCCGGCATGGCGGAGGCACGGGCCATCGGGCAGACCGATGCCGACTACAGCGGCGACTACGGCTTCATCGACACCCGCATGTACTGGCCGGTGAACCACATGGTCGCGCCGGCCGAGGAGAGCGTGGCCTGCGGCGAGTGCCATAGCCCCGGCGGCCGCATGGCCGGGGTGGCGGGCGTCTACGTCCCCGGCGAGGACGGCCACCCGCTGATCGAGCGGATCGGCTGGGCGGCGGTGGGGCTTACGCTGCTGGCAACCCTCCTCCACGGCGGCCTGCGCTACTACCTCTACCGGCGTCAGCGGCGGGGCGGCGGACACAACGAAGCGGAGCGGGGCTCGTAGGCATGGTGCGGATCTTCACCCGGTTCGAGATCTTCTGGCACTGGACGCAGGCGGTGCTGATCTTTGGGCTGCTGCTCACCGGCCTGGAGCTGCACGGCAGCTACGCCCTGCTCGGCTTCGGCCCGGCCTTCGCCGTCCACATCGTCCTCGCCTGGGCGCTGATCGGGCTGTGGGTGTTCGCCATCTTCTGGCACCTGACCACCGGCGAGTGGCGGCAGTACGTCCCCACCGGCAGCGGCCTGGCGCGCATGGCGGCCTACTACACCTACGGGATCTTCTCCGGTGAGGCCAAGCCCTTCGTCAAGACCCGCTCGGCCAAGCACAACCCCCTGCAGCGGCTGGCGTACTTCGTCTTCAAGGCCGCCATCGCGCCGGCGCTGTGGGTCTCCGGCCTGCTGCTGCTGTCCTACAACCTCTGGGAGGGGAGCTGGCTGTCCGGGCCGCTGACTCTGGCCGTGGTCGCCGGGGTCCACGTCACGGCGGCCCTGGCGCTCATCGTCTTCCTCATCGCCCACGTCTACATGGCGGCCACCACCGGCTCGCCCTGGTACGAGTACCTCCGGGCCATGGTCACCGGCTACGACTGCGAGGAGGGGGAGTGCCTGCCGCGGCGGCGCTGAGGCATGCCCCGCTACCCTGCGCGCCGCTGCCGCCGCGGTCCACGGCACCGACAGCCAACCGCTGCACCCATCCCTAGCGGGCGCCGCTGTAACCAATAAATATTCCGCGCGGCGTGGTTCAGGGATGCCACCACGCCGCGCCCGGCGCTGCCGTAGGCTTGCCCTCGCGTACGATCCAGACGGAGAGGCAATGCTATGAGCGAGCAGACGAAGCAGACCGACGAGCAGGCCGCCACGGGCACGGCGGGGACCGGGCAGCAGCAGGCGCCGCAGCCGGGGGGCGGCAGCGGTGATGGGCAGCAGCAGAAGAGCATGTCCATCATCGTCACCAAGGGCTCCCTGGACTGGGCCTATCCGCCCTTCATCCTGGCCACCACGGCCGCGGCCATGGACGTGAAGGTGAGCCTGTTCTTCACCTTCTACGGGCTGCAGCTGCTCAAGAAGCGCCTGGACCACCTGCGGGTCACCACCCTGGGCAACCCGGGCATGGAGATGCCGATGATGGGCGGGCACATGAGCATGCCTAACATCATCTCCACGCTCCCGGGCACGGACCGGATGGCCACGACCATGATGCGCAACCTCATCGCCCGTAAGGGAGTGAGCTCAATCGAGGAGCTGCGCGAGGCGGCCCAGGAGATGGAGGTGCGCATGATCGGCTGCCAGATGACCCTCGACCTGTTCGAGCTCAAGCAGGAGGATCTCATCGACGGGGTCGAGCTCGCCGGTGCGGCGACCTACATGGAGACGGCCCTGCAGTCGGATATCAACCTCTTCATCTGACCGGAAGCGCCGCCGGCCTGCGCCCGGCGGCGCGATCTATCACCTTCGGGGAATAGGCCCCGCCCTGCGGGGCCTCTAGGCTGGGCGTGGTCATCGTCGAGGAGGCACGCCATGCCCGAGGCCGTCCCGATGGAGGCGCCGCTCGCCTGGCGCGACGGCGCCGAGGCCAGCCCGTGGGGCGACAGCCCGCTGGAGCGGATGCTCAACCGCTGCGCCCCGGCAGAGGAGCACGGCGCCTACGAGCCGGAGCGCCGTTCCCTCCGCGTCGATGGCCACTGCACGACGATCCGCCTGGAGCGCGCCTTCTGGTCCGTGCTCGACGAGATCTCCGCCGGCGAGGGGCTGTCCGTGCCGGAGATCATCGCCCAGGTGCAGGGCCACTGCCAGCGCGTCAACGACAAGAATCTGGCCAGCTGCCTGCGGGTGTTGTGCCTGAAGTACCTCAACACCCGTGCCGCCAGCGGCGCAGGCACCCCGGCGCCGCAGCCGGCCCCGGGCCACGGGGCGCGGATGGAGCTGGACACGCGCGGGCTGGGCTGCCCGCAGCCGATCCTCAAGGCCAAGCAGGCGCTGCGCAGCCTGGCCTCGGGGGAGGCGCTGCGGGTGATCACCAGCGACCTGGGCTCGGCCCTGGACTTCGAGGCCTTCTGCCGCTCGGTGGGCCACCACCTGCTGTGGGAGCGGCGCACCGAGGAGGCCGCCATCTTCCTCATCCGTAAGGGGTAGCGGCCTAGGCGCCGGCCTTCCCCGGCCCTCGCTGGGCCGGTGCCGGGTACCGGTGGCGGTGGGCGACGGGCCGCAGGCGCCGCCCCGCGCTGGTGGCCGTGGCGGCCACGGCCGGAGAGGCGCCATCGTGGCGGCGGCTGTCGGGGGCCGCGGCGCTGCTGCGGGGCTCGTCGAGGAAGCCGAGCAGCTGACCGGCGAGCTCGTCGGCGCTCAAGGCCCTGGCGCGCTCCAGGCACACCCGCGCCCGCCGCTGGTCCCCGCCGGCGAGCGCGGCCACGGCCCGCTCCAGGAGGGCGGCCGCGGCGCGCTCGGTGTCGCGCAGCAGCCCCAGCTCCATCCCGCAGCGCCGGCAGTGCTGCGCCCCGCCCTCGAGCCGCGCGCGGCAGTTGGGGCAGCGCTCCATCAGGACTCCAGGTAGAAGACGAGGTCCCCAAGGGCGTCTCCGGCGCGCCGGGCCGCGTCGGTGTCCCCCCGCCCCTCGGCGTCGCGCAGGGCCTCGATGGCGTCGACGAGGTCCTCCCGGTCCTCCGGCGTGGCCGTCTCCAGGAGCCGCTCGGCGCGCTGGACCAGCTCCGAGGCCGGCGGCGTCCCGGCGGCGGCCGGCTGCTGCGGGGCCTCGGCGTCGCTGTCCATCAGCGCCTGGACCCGCTCCCGGGCGGCGCCCATCTCCTCGCGCTCGAAGCGCGCGGCGGCGCTGTCGATGGTGATCTCCTTCTGCAGCCCGGTGAGCTTCTCCACGGAGGAGACGTGGAGGATGCCGTCCACGTCGAGGGAGAAGGTGGTGATGATGACGTTACCGGCGGGGACGTCGCTGAGCCCCTCGATCCGGAAGGAGCCGATCTGGGTGTTGTTCAGCGCGTCCGGGTCCTCGCCCTGGTAGACGCGCACGTCGATGGCCTCCTGGCCGTCGTAGGAGGTGAAGAAGGCCTCGCTGCGCGTCACCGGGATCGGGGTGTTCTTGCGGATGATGGGGATGAAGCAGTACGGGTAGCGCTCGCCGTCGAGCTCGGCGATGGCGCTGGTGCCGAAGGTGTAGGGGGTGACGTCCACCAGCATGCTGGCGACCTGCTGGCCGCTGATGACACCGCCCTGGATGGCCGCCCCCATGGCCACGCACAGCTCCGGGTCCAGCTCGCTGCGCGGCTGCAGCCCGAGCAGCCCCTCCAGGCGGGCCTGGATGAGCGGCGTCCGGGTGGCGCCGCCGACCAGGACGATCTCGTCCAGCTCGGCGACGCTCAGCCCAGCCCCCTCCAGGGCCGTGCGCACCGCCTCCAGGGTCTGCTCGACCAGCGGCTCGATCATCGCCTCGTAGTCGGCCCGGGTGAGCTCCAGGGCGAGGTTGATCGGGCCGTCCCGACCCTGGAGCAGGTACGCCTCCTCGATGCGCGCGATGGGCCCGCGGGAGAGCTCCACCTTGGCCGCCTCCGCGGCGCGGCCCAGCCGGGCCATGGCCTGCGGGTCGTCCACGGGGTCGATGCCGTGGTCGTCCTTGAGGTGGGCACGCAGCTGGTCGATGATCAGCGCGTCGAAGTCGTCGCCGCCGAGGTGGTTGTCGCCGTGGCTGGCGAGGACCTCGACCACGTCCGCCTCCATGCGCACCACGGAGACGTCGAAGGTGCCGCCGCCGAGATCGTAGACCAGGCTGTGCTTGCGCGCCGCCTGGTCGCCCTCGTAGGCCAGGGCCGCGGCGGTGGGCTCGTTGATGATCCGCGCCACCTCCAGGCCGGCGAGGCTGCCGGCGTCCCGGGTCGCCTGGCGCTGGGCGTCGGAGAAGTAGGCCGGGACGGTGATGACGGCCTGCTGCACCGGCTCGCCGAGCTGGGCCTCCGCCGCCTGCTTGAGCCGGGTGAGGATCACGGCGGAAAGCTCCTGGGGCGTGTAGTGGCGCTCGCCGAGCGGGATCTTGACGTCCTCGCCCATGCGGCGCTTGATGGAGCGGACCGTGCGCTCCGGGTGCAGGGCGTGCTGGTTGCGGGCGGCCTCGCCGACGAGCAGCTCGCCGTTGTCGTCGAGCCCGACGGCGGAGGGCATCAGGTATCGGCCTTCCACCTCGATCAGCTGCACCCGGCCGCCCCGGACGACGGCGACCTCGGAGTTGGTGGTCCCCAGGTCGATACCGATGGTGGTGTCGTTCACGTCTCGCTGCCCCTCTTGTTGACGATGACCTCAGCGGTGCGCAGCACCCGGCCGTTGCGCAGGTAGCCCGTGCGGACCTCCCGGACGACCGTGCCGTCCGGCATGCCGGGCTCCTCGGTCGTCTCCACGGCGTGCATGGCCTGCGGGTCGAAGGGCCGGTAGACGGTCTCCTGCGCCTGGACGCCGCGGCGGGCGAGGATCTCGTCCAGGTGGCGGAGGTTCATCTCCATGCCCTCGGCCATGCGCGCCAGGTACCGCCGGGTACGGCCGAGGCGGGCGAGCAGCCCCGGCCGGTGCCCCGCCGCCTGGCTGCAGCCCGCGGCCATGCGGTCGCGCAGCTCGAGCAGCTCCCGGAGCAGGTCCTGGTCCGCCTCCTCGCTGGCCGCCTCGGCCCGGCGGCGCTCGCGCTGCAGGTCCTCCTGGAGCTCCTGGCTCTGCGTGCGCAGCGTCTCACACGTCGCCGAGAGCTGGTCCAGCGCCGACTTGAACTGGCGCGACTCGAGCCGGACGTCGTTCTTCAGTGCGGCGAGCTCGGCGAGGAGGGTGAACAGGTCCGGTGCCTCCCGCTGCTCCGCGTCCGCTGCCGTGCCCGAGGCGGCCTCCGCCGCTGGCTCCCCGGCCGCCGGGGCCCGCTCCAGGTACGCCCGGAATCGGGCGACCAGGGCCTCGCGCTCGCTGGCGTCCATCAGCCGTCGCCCCTGAGTAGCGCCCGGAAGGCCTCGGCGTCCGGCCGGCCTGGCCCGGTGACCGGGGCGGCCCGCTCCAGGAGGTCCAGTGCCCCGGCGGGGGCCGTGTCGAGGCACTCGTGGGCCAGCCGGTGGCGCTCGGTGCGGATGGCCTCGTAGGCCTGGCGCAGGGCCTCGAACCGCTCCGGATCGCGCTCCGGCGGGCACGCCTTGACCGCCGCCAGGTAGGCGGCGTGGACGGTCTCGTCGTCGGCCTCGCGCCCGATGCCGAGGATCAGGTACGGATCGCGCATCTTCGGCTCCCCCTCTGTCTCGCCTCCCGCTTCTTAGCCGCTGCCGGTTGCCCGGGTCAAGGGGCGGCGGGTAGCGCCTCAGGCGTCCCCTGCCGCCGGCACCAGGCGCTTGAGCAGGGTGCCCAGCCGGTGGGCGGTGCGCTTGTCGTCCGCCGCCTGCGCGCTCCGGAAGGCGCGCTGGAGCTGATCCAGCTCGCGCCGGGTGGGCCGGCCCTCACCCTCCGGCGGATGGCGCGCCTCCAGGGCGTGGAGGATGAACAGGGGCGCCTCCAGCCGGCGGCGCAGCGCTTCCCGGGCGAAGGCCTCGCGCAGCCTGTGCTCGGCGACGGCGCGCAAGGCCTCGCATGCGCTGGCGTAGTCCGCCAGGGTCAGCTCCCCCAGGCCTGCGGCGCGCTTCAGCGGCCGCCGCAGCGGCGCTAGCGCCCGCTGGAGTCGCTCCGGGGGCTCCCCTGCGGCCTGCTCCAGGGCGCTGCAGAGGGCGAGCAGGTCGGCACGGCCCGGGCGCGCGCGGGCAGGTAGCAGGCGGGCCTGGCCGAGGAGCGCCTCGGCGCCGGCGCCGAGGCGCTCCGCCTCCAGCGCCACCGCGAAGGCCCCGGCCAGCCCGTCGCCGTGGCGCTGCGCTGCCTGGCGGAGCGCCTGGGTCTCGGCGCCGTGGCTGGCGTCGATCACGGCGCGGGCCAGCTCGATCTGCTCGCTGCCGGCTCCGGACCCGCTCCAGCCGGCCGCCTCGTCCAGGGCCCGATGTGCCGCCTCCCGCTCCCCGGCGGCGGCGCAGGAGCGCGCCCGGGCCAGGAGGGCGTCGTAGAGGGCCGTCCGTGCCTGGCGGTTGAGCGGGTCGTGCTCGAGGAGCCGCTGGGCGTAGCCGGCGGCGGCCTCGAGGGCTTGCCCCTCGACCGCGGCCTCGAGGGCCTCCTGCAGGAGCTCCGGCGCCTGGGGCCAGCGCGCCAGCGCCGCCTCCGCCGCCTCCCGCGCCTGTTGCGGCTGCCCCTGCCGGCGGCGGTGGTGGCTCAGCAGCTGGTGGCCGGGCACGTAGTCCGGGTCCAGGGCGACGCTTTCGGCGAGGGCCGCCTCGGCCTCGTGGGCCAGGCCGGCGTGCTCCAGCGGCAGCGCGGTGGCCAGGTAGCGCTGGATGACGGCGATGCGCCGGGCCTGTGGGCTGCCGGCGGCCGGCTCGCCTGCGGCGCGCAGGGCGGCGATGGCGCGCTGCCAGGCGCGGAGCGCTGCCTCGGGGTCGTCCGGGCGGTCGCGCTCCGCCTGCCAGGCGGCGAGCAGGGCCCGGTCCGCCGCCGTGAGCCGCGCCTTCAGCTCCCCGGTCAGCGGCTCCGGCAGGTGGTGGTAGGCGTAGCGGATGAGCTGCTGGCGGTGCCAGCGGTCGCCGAGCTCGGCGCGGCGCTCGAGCAGTACCGACAGCCGCGCCTCGAGGGCCGTGGCCTCGTCGCTGTGCCGGTAGAGCCGCGCCCAGAGGCTGTAGCGCTCCGCCGACCACCCCCGCAGGGCGGTCGCGAAGCGCCGCTCCGGCTCATCGACCGCGCCCAGCGCCTCGACGAGCTCCGCCTCCGGGAGCAGGGCCAGGCGCGCCGCGGCGGCGGCGCGGGCGAAGGGCGAGGCCTCGTCGATGCCCGCGAGCAGGCGCTCGCTGTGCCCCGGGTCCTCCGGGTAGGCGAGCAGGGCCTTGAGCAGGGTCGCGAAGTCCCGATAGGGGGAGCGGAAGGGGATCGCGCGCAGGGGCTCTGCGGCCGCCCTGGGCTCGCCGGCGCAGTAGGCGGTGAGGGCGGCGTGGGCGCGCTCGCCGTGGCTGCGCACCGGGTCGTCGCTCGGCAGCTCGGTAAACGCCTCCGGGGCGGTGAGGTAGCGGGCGGCCAGGCGGGGCTGTACCTCGGCCGCCTGCCCAGGCGCTGCAGCGGCCAGCTCCCGGTAGGCGGCGAGGGCGGCGCCGAGCTCATCTAGCGCCAGCAGCAGTCGGATCTCCTCGGGATCCGGCAGGGCGCCGGGGCACCGCCTCCAGCGATTGCCCCAGATGGCCAGCGCCTCCCGGGGCATGCCCTTGGCCTCGAGCTCCAGGGCGCGGCCCCGGTAGGCCTGGGCCAGGCCCTCCGCCCAGCGGTCCGCCGGCTCGGCCTGCGCCAGGGCGCGGTAGTGCCGGATGGCCTCCCGGTAGCGGCCGGCGGCCAGGGCCTCCTGCGCCGCGGGCGCCGCCGTCCCGCGCTCGGTATCCACCCCGCTCGCCTCGTGCTTGCGTCCCCGGTGCTCGGCCACGTCCGTCCCTTGCCTGCTGCTGGTGGCGGTGCCGGCCAAGCCGGCCCTAGGATGCATGATACCCGCCGAGCCGAGGCGGCTCACACCGGGGGGCGCCTGCCGGCCGGCTAGCCATCAAGCCTGTTAGGGGGTGACGAAAGGCGCTGCTGATAATGGTCAAAGGGTGTGCAAGCTGATAATTTGTCGCGCACTCCTGCCACCGCTCCGTCTGGAGGGAGGCGGCGACTATCCCGGGCAGCGTACGAGCCAGCAGAAGGTGAGGGATGAGGTTCGACTTCTTCTACGATTTCCTGATCAGCCTGGGCTACGAGCACCCCGTCCACCCCATCCTGGTCCATATCACGATCGGCCTGGTGGTGGCGTCGTTCGTCTTCGCCCTGATCGCCATCGCGCCGCGCTACAGCAAGTTCGCGGTGACCGCCCGGCACTGCGCCACCATGGCCGCCGTGACGGTGCCCCTGACCTTCCTGGCCGGGATCATGGACTGGCAGCACTTCTACGGCGGCGCCTGGACGGGGATCTTCCAGGCCAAGCTCACGCTGGGCAGCCTGCTGATCGCGCTGCTGGGGCTCGGGGTGTTCCTGGCGCGCCGGCTCACCTACCGCTCGCCGGGGATCTACGCGGTCTACCTGGCCGCCTTCATGACGGTGGTAGGGCTCGGCTACTACGGCGGCGAGCTGATCCACAGCGGCTCGGCGGCGGGCGGCGCCGAGTCCGAGGAGGGCAGCGGCGATGGTGAGCAGGCAGCGGCGGGCGCCGACGGCGAGGTCGCCTACGCGCAGATCGACCAGATCATGCAGAGCCGCTGCGTCTCCTGCCACAGTAGCGGCAATCCCATCTGGGAGCTGGACACCAGCTCCTACGCAGGCCTCATGGACGGCAGCAAGAACGGCCCCGTGGTGGAGCCTGGCAACCCGGCCGACAGCGAGCTGGTCAAGCGCATCAAGGGGATCACGCAGCCCCAGATGCCCATGGGCGGATCCCCCCTGTCCGAGCAGCAGGTGCAGCGCATCGAGCGCTGGATCGAGCAGGGCGCTCCCGGCCCCGAGGACGCGCCGAGCGGCTCCGGGGCGGAGCAGGGCTGATCCCGCCGCGAGCGCCGAGGGCATCATGAGCGGGGAGATCCTCGAGCCGATCCACACGCCGCGCACGGCCCACTACCCCGGCGCCCTGGAGCGGCTGGCCGCCTGGGCCGCCGAGCTCTGCCCCGCCGGCAGCCGCGTGACGCTGGTGACCGGGCAGCGGACCCTGGAGCGCCTGCCGGCGCTGGCGGAGGCGGTGGAGGCGCTCAGCGGCGCCGGCTGGCGGGTCACGACGGTCCGCGTCGACGGCGAGCCCAGCGCCGAGTGGGTGGATGAGCAGCGCGACAGGCAGGCGGCGGCCGGCGGCGCGGACCTGGCGATCGCGGCCGGCGGCGGCAGCGCCCTGGATACCGGCAAGGCCCTGGCCGCCATGGCCTGCGAGGCCGGGCCGACCTCGGCCTACATGGAGGGGATCGGCGACCGCGCCCCGAGCGGCGAGCGGCTGCCCTGGATCGCGGTGCCGACCACCATGGGCACGGGCAGCGAGGCCACGCACAACGCCGTGCTCGGCCGGCCCGCCCTGGAGGGTGGCTACAAGCGGTCCCTGCGCCATCCGCGCTACGTCGCCGACCGGATCATCCTCGACGCCCGGCTGTCCGCCTCCCTGCCGCGCAGCGTGGTCGCCAGCGCCGGGATGGACGCCTACGCCCAGCTGCTCGAGAGCTACCTCGCGCCTACCTCCTCGCCGCTGCTCGACCGCTGGCTGGCGTACGGGCTGGGGCTCGCCGGCGGTGCCCTGCCGGGGCTGCTGCGCCGCCACGGGGAGGAGGACCTCGAGGCGCAGCGCCACGACATGGCCCTGGCGGCCATGCTCTCCGGGGTGGCGCTGACCTACACCGGCCTCGGCGTGGTGCACGGGCTCATCGGGCCGCTCGGCGCGGTGGCACCGGTCGGCCACGGTGTCGCGTGCGCCAATTGCCTGCCGGGCGCCATGCGCCATACGCTCGCCGCGGCCCGCGCCGCGGGCGGCGAGCGGCGCGCCTTCGTGGAGGCGCGCATGGCCAGCGCCGCGGCGGCGCTGGATGAGCCCGCCGCGGCGGCCGCCGGCGTGGACGAGGCCACCGGGGCGGACGCGCTGGTCGAGGCGCTCGACGGCTGGCGGCGCCTCGCCCGCGGCACGGCGGGGGTGCCCAGCCTGGCCCAGGCCGGGGTCGAGGAGCGCCACCTCCGGGCCGTGCTCGCCAAGGCCTCCGATCGCCGCAACCCGGTGGCCCTCGACGAGGCCAGCCGGCGCGCCATCCTGGAGGAGGCCCAGGGCTAGGCGCCCTGGCTGCGCTCCTCCAGCTCCTGCCAGCGCTCGTAGCCCTGCTCCAGCCGCGCCTCCAGGTCGGCGAGCTGCTGCTGGAGCTCCTCGAGGCGCCCGTCGCCGCGCTGGTAGAGGGCCGGGTCGGCGAGCTGCTCGTGGAGCCGGGCCTGCTCCGCCTCCAGGGCCTCGATCTGCCCGGGCAGCTCGGCTAGCTCCGCCTCCTCCCGGCGCGTGAGCCGCCTCGGCGGCGTGCCGCCGCCGGCGCCGCCCGAGCCCTGCTCCCGGGGCGCCGTCCCCCCGCCGCTGCGGCCGCTGCCCCGGCCGGCGTCGTCGCGGCTGGTGCCTGCCGGGCGCTGCTGCACCCAGTCGCTGTAGCCGCCCGGATACTCCCGGAAGACGCCGCCGCCCTCGTAGGCCAGGCTCTGGGTGACCACGGCGTCGAGGAAGGCGCGGTCGTGGCTGACCACCAGCACGGTGCCGTTGAACGCCAGCAGGCGCTCCTCGAGCAGCTCCAGGGCCTCGGTGTCCAGGTCGTTGGTGGGCTCGTCGAGCACGAGCAGGTTCGCCGGCTGGCTGAACAGCCGGGCGAGGAGGAGCCGGTTGCGCTCGCCGCCGGACAGGGCGCGCACCGGCTGGCGGGCCCGCTGGGGCGGGAACAGGAAGTCCTGCAGGTAGCTGAGCACGTGCCGGGAGCGGCCGCCGATGTCGAGGTGCTCACGGCCCCCGCCCACGTTGTCCTGGACGCTGGCGTCTTCGTCGAGCGCGGCGCGCTGCTGGTCGAAGTAGGCGATCTCAAGCCGGGTGCCGCGGCTGATCTGCCCGGCGGTGGGCTCGAGGTGGCCGAGGAGCAGCCGGATGAGCGTGGTCTTGCCGCAGCCGTTGGGGCCGATCACCCCCACCTTGTCGCCGCGCAGGATGGAGGTGCTTAGCCCCCGGATCACGGTCTCGCCGCCGTAGGCGAAGGCCACGTCCTCGGCCTCGGCGACGATCTTGCCCGAGCGCTCCGCCTCCTGGACGTTGAACTGCGCCTTGCCCTGGCGCTCGCGGCGCTCGGCGCGCTCGGCGCGCATGCGCTGGAGCTGGCGGACGCGCCCCTGGTTGCGGGTGCGGCGGGCCTTGACCCCCTGGCGGATCCACGCCTCCTCCTGGGCCAGGCGCTTGTCGAACTCGGCGCGCTGGCGCTGCTCGGCGTGGAGGCGCTCGTCGCGGCGGCGCAGGTAGTCCTGGTAGTCGCCGGGGTAGCTGATCAGCGCCCCGCGGTCGATCTCCACGATGCGCGTGGCCAGGCTCTGCAGGAAGGCGCGGTCGTGGGTGACGAACAGCAGCGCCCCGGGCCAGTCCTTCAGGAACCCCTCCAGCCAGGTGATGGCGTCGATATCCAGGTGGTTGGTCGGCTCGTCGAGCAGGAGCAGATCGGGGTCCGTGACCAGGGCCCGGCCGAGCAGGACCCGCCGCTGCACCCCGCCGGAGAGCGAGGCCATGGCTGCGTCCGGGTCGAGCTGCAGGCGGCTGAGCACCGCCTCCACCCGCTGCTTGAGGTCCCAGCCGCCGTGGGCGTCCAGGGTGTCCTGGCAGGCCTGCATCTCGTCCAGCTGGGCCGTGTCCCCGGCGGCCACCGCCTCGGCGACGCGGTGGTAGCGCTCCACCACCTCGCCGAGCTCGCCGAGCCCGGCGGCGACGTGCTGGTAGACGGTGCCGCTGGTGTCCTCCGGCAGCTGCTGGGCGAGCTGGGCCACCCGGATGCCCGGGTCGCAGGCCACCTGCCCCTCGTCCGGCTCCTCGGCGCCGGTGAGGATGCGCATCAGGGTGGACTTGCCCGCCCCGTTGCGGCCGACGAGGCAGACCCGCTCGCCGTAGTCGATGGTGAGGTTCAGGCCCTCCAGCAGCGGCGGGTGGTGGCCGAGGGCGAGGTGGACGTCGCGTAGCTCGAGTAGCGGCACAGGCTCCTCAGTCGGCAGTCTCCAGACAGGAATGGTAGCGTAGACTCCAAGGTATCCGTCCCATTCCAGCAGAGGAGGTCGGCCGTGGACAGCATTCGCTCGCGCACCGGCGTTCCGGTGGAGGTCCTGGACCTCCACTTCCAGGGCAGGCCTGGGCTGATCGCCAGCTACCTGATCCGGCACCAGAACGGCGTGATGCTCGTGGAGAGCGGCCCGGGCAGCACCATCGGCGGTCTGGAGCTGGAGCTCAGCCGCCGCGGCCTGACCCCCGGCGATGTCACCCACGTCCTGCTCACCCACGTCCACCTGGACCACGCCGGCGCCGCCGGCTGGCTGGCCAGCCAGGGGGCCCACGTCTACGTCCACCCCAACGGCGCGCCGCACCTCGTGGAGCCGGAGAAGCTACTCCAGAGCGCGGCCCGGATCTACGGCGACGCCATGGAGGAGCTCTGGGGCGACTTCCACCCGGTCCCCGAGGCGCAGGTCACCACCCTGGATGACGGCGACGAGATCGCCGCGGGCGGCGTGGCGGTGTCCGCGCTCGAGACCCCGGGCCACGCCGAGCACCACATGGCCTACGTCCTCGATGACGTCTGCTTCACCGGCGACGTCGGCGGCGTGCGGATGCAGCACTCCGGGGTGGTGGTCCCGCCTATGCCGCCGCCGGAGCTCGCCCCGGAGCGCTGGCGGCGGAGCCTGGAGCACATCGAGGCGTACGAGCCCGAGTACCTGGCGCCCACGCACTTCGGCCTCTTCCTGGATCCGCCCGAGCACCTGGCGGCCCTGCGCCGCGGGCTGAAGGCGGCGGAGGAGTGGGCCGAGGCGGGCGGCGTGCCGCAGAGCGAGGACGTGCCGGACCTGCAGGCCCGCTATACCGCATGGCTCCGGGACTGGGCCGCGGAGCAGGGCCTGGATCCGGACGACTGGCCGGGCCACGAGGCCATCAACCCGGCCTGGATGTCGGCGCTGGGGCTGCGCCGCCTCTGGAGGCAGCGCCACGGTTGAGCGGCCTGCGGCGGCTGCCGAGGGGAGGGACCGCATGCCGGCGGCGATGAGCTACGATCACCTGCCCATGGCGTGGGTTGGCGACTGGGCGGGCCGGCGTGCGGCCCTGACCCCGGGGCGGCCGGCCCTCTACGAGCCGGACAGCGGGCGCCGATGCACCTTCGGGGAGATGGACCGGCGCGCCGAGCGGGCCGCCGCCTTCCTCGCCGACGGCCTTGGCGTCGGGCCGGGGCACCCCGTCTGCCTGCTCGCGCGCAATCGCCTGGAGGCGGTGGACCTCTACCTCGCCTGCGGCAAGATCGGGGCCGTGCTGGCGCCGCTCTCCCACCGCCTGGCGACCCCTGAGGTGGACGGCCTCATCCAGCGCATCGGGCCCCGGGCGCTGCTCTACGATGAGGCCCTCGCCGGGCTCGCCGAGGGCCTCACGCTCCCGGCGGGAGCGGAGCGCGTCGAGCTCGCCGACGGCCGCGGCGCCTACCACGAGGCGGTGGATGCCGGCCCGGATCCCGGCGGCACGTACAACCGCCCCCTGGCGCTGGCGGATCCGTTCCTCTACGTCCACACCGGCGGCACCACGGCGACCCCGAAGATCTGCGTGGTCTCCCACCGGCAGATGGTCTGGAACGCGGTGGACATCCTGGTC
>Ga0207714_1001720_pt1 | contig 13927 bp, 15 predicted proteins | sample PonA232FremontCA_2_FD_187270 | JGI IMG/M metagenome (GOLD analysis project Ga0207714, IMG submission 187270) | Marine sediment microbial community from Fremont, CA, USA - Pond A23 Sediment 2 (SPAdes) | ecosystem: Environmental > Aquatic > Marine > Unclassified | place: USA: Fremont, California... | reverse complement strand
AGAACCACAGCGAGCGTTCGCCCGCCTCGCGACTGGGGCTTCGGCGGTGTTCGTGTCGCTCACCAGTTTATAAGTGAGTACGTATCGCCGAGCGACTGGGGCTTCGGAGCGATTCTCGTCAATTGGCAGTCTATCAGAACCGCTGTCGTGCCGTCGAACGTCTCAGTACAGGTCGTCCAGATCCTCCTCGACGTGTGAGTGCTCTTCGGCCGGGAACTCGCCGCTCGTCACGGCCTGTTTATACGCCGCAACCGCGTCGAGCAGCTCGCCGCGCACGTCGCCGAACCGCTTCGCGAACGGCGGCGATCGCTCGCCGAGCCCGACCGCGTCGGTGACGACGAGCACCTGCCCGTCGCAGTCGGGGCCCGCGCCGATGCCGATCGTCGGAATCGAGAGCGCCTCCGTCACCGCGCCCGCGAGGTTCGCCGGGACGTGTTCCAAGACGAGCGCGAACGCCCCCGCCTCGGCGTGGTCGCCGGCCAGCTCGATTATCTCCGCGGCGGCCTCCTCGTCGGTCCCCTGGCGGGCGTACCCCCCGAGCCGGTTCACGTGCTGTGGCGTCAGGCCGAGGTGCGCCATCACCGGGATCCCGACCTCCGTCATGCGGCGCGTGGTCTCGACGGTGTGGGGACCGCTCTCGATTTTCACCGCGTCCGCGTTCGCCTCCTTCAGCAGCCGGCCGGCGTTGCGGACGGACGCCGCCTCGTCGACGCCGAACGAGAGGAACGGCATGTCGGCGACGACCAGCGTGTCCGCGGTGGCGCGAGCGACCGCCGCGGTCCGGCTCGCGATCTCGTCGAGCGTGACGGGGAGCGTGGTGTCGTAGCCGAGGACGGCGTTGCCCGCGCTGTCGCCGACGAGCGCCACGTCGATGCCCGCCTCCTCGAGGACCGCCGCGGTCGGGGCGTCGTAGGCCGTCAGCATCGTGATCGGATCCGCCCCCTCTCGGAGGTCCCGCGTCGTGGTCATGGCTCGATTCAGCCGCGCGAGGGCTAAAGTCGTCGGGGTCGACCGCGACGACCCGGATCCGGTCGTGACGACCCGGCCGCGACCGTCACCGATTTGTCGGTCGACCGCGGACAGATCCCCGTGCAATCCGTCGAGCGCGCCGAGTACGAGGGCGTCGACTACGCGTGGGTCATGCAGACGACGTTCGTCGTCGCGATCCTGGTCGGCGCGCCGGTCGTCGCGGCGCTGTCGACGCTCGTCGCCCTCGAGTCGTGGGAGGCGCGCGCGGTCTTCGCGGTCCGGGTCGGAGCTCCGATCTGGTTCGTCACCGCGGTCGCCGTCGCGCTGTACGCGCGGCGGGCCGCGGCCGGCGACGGGGGAGCGGCCGACGGTGCGGAACCGGACGGAGCGGCCGACGATGCGGAGGCAGACGACGATGACACGGAGGGCGGAGACGCCGGAACGGGCGACGATGTCGAGCCGGGAGACGACGGGCCGAACGGCCGCGGAGACCCGTAGCGGCTGACGGCCCGCGAGCGGACTGGTCCGAACCGCCAGCTCGGGACCGACCCGCGAGCCCGGACCGGCCGGTCACGCCCCGGTCAGGTCGCTCACCCACGCGAAGTCGACGCCGCCGCGCTCGGCGGCGACCGCGTCCCGCCGCGAGTCGCCGACGAACAGCGCGGTCGCCGGCTCGGCACCGAGCCGCTCGACCGCCGCGAGCAGCGACGCCGGGTCCGGCTTCCGGCTCCCGACCGTGTCCCGGCCGACGATCGCGTCGGCGACGACGGCGTCGCCGAGCCCGTGCGTCTCGACCGCGATCCGACAGGCGGCCTCGCAGTTGAGCGAGCAGACGCCGGCGGGCGGGCGCGCGGGAGCGCCGTCGGCGCTCGCGAGCCGGTCGGCGAGCGGGAGTCGCGTCGACTCCCTGGCACCGGACCGCTCGCGGCGAGCGATGGCCTCCTCGACCGGGGCTTCGAGGCCGAACTCGTCGGCCGCCTGCAGCAGCTCCCAGAGTTCTTCGCTCGGCGGGTCGGCTCCGTGCTCGGCGTACACGGCGCGTACCGCGTCCGCGACCGCGGCCCAGTCGACCGGCAGGTCGACGAGAGTCCCGTCGAGGTCGTAGACGACCGCGTCGTACCCGGCGAGCCGGGCGGCGGGGGAGTCGGTCACACGCTTCGTTCGGCCGCTCGTTCAAAAAGGCGACCGGTCGCCGGCGACGCCGTCACCGCTCGCTGAACCACTCGACGACGGCCGCGGGCTCGGCCGCGAGCCCGCCGCCCTGCGCGAAGGTCGGGCCGCCGCCCCCGCCTCCGCCGAACTCGTCCGTGACCGCGGCCACGGCGTCGCCGGCGTCGACGTCCGCGTCGGGAGCGGCGGCGACGACGACGAACGGTGCCCCGCCGGTCCCGACCGCGGCGAGGGCGTCCGGACGCTCGCCGCCGCTCCCGCCGCCGACGACCGCCGTAGCCGGCTCGCGCAGCTCGTTCGGGTCGGCGTCCGCGACCGTGCCGACGGCCCACCGCGTCCCGTCGACCGCGACGGTGTCGAACTCGCGCAGGCGGACGCAGAGCAGCTCCTCGCGGGCGTCCCGGAGGTCGGCTTCGAGCCGGTCGGCCTCCTCGCGCAGTCGCGCAGCGGCGTCCGGGAGGTCGGCGACGCGGGCGTCGAGCGCCGTCGCGGCGTCGAGCGCGGCGGCGTGGACCGCGCCGAACTCGGCTATCGCCGTCGGGCCGACCGCGAACTCGACGCGGGTCACCCCCTCGCCGGGGTTCGAGCGGTCCAACACGGTTATCGGCCCGATCTCCGCGGTGTTTGCGACGTGCGTCCCGCCGCAGGCGGCGACGTCCCACGGGCCGTCCCCCCCGGTCGTCCCGTCGACGGCGTCCGACGCGCCGCCGACCGTCACGACCCGGACCGCCCGCCCGCCGCTCATTGCGCCCTCCTCGGTCTTCGTGTTGAACGCGATCCCGTCGATGGCGCGGGCCTCGCTCGGGGAGTGTGTCGTCCACGAGACGGGCAGCGAGTCCCAGACGGCACCGTTCGCCAGCCGCTCTAACTCGATCAGGTCGCCGTCGTCGAGCGGCTCGGCGGTCGTCAGGTCGACGCGGACCTTCGTCTCCGAGATGTCGAACCCGGCGTAGCCGAGGTCGTCGGCGATCCGACGCGCCGCGCCGTACAGCACGTGCGAGGCGGTGTGTGCGCGGGTGCAGTACGTCCGGAACGCGTCGTCGACCGCAGCCGAGACGGCGTCGCCCGGCGCGAGGTCGGCGTCCGCGTCGGGTGCGAGCACGTGGACGACCGTCCCGTCGCGCTCGACGACGTCGGCGAGACGGCGGTCGTCGATCGCCCCCCGGTCGGCGGGCTGACCCCCGGACGCGGGGTAGAAGTACGTCTCGTCGAGGACGACCTCGGGGCCGTCGACGGACTCGACCGTCGCCTCGAACTCCCGGACCGTCGGTTCGGCCGGCGCGCGTGAAGCGGGCATCGCCTGGATGTCGGAACGGATCGGTAAAAAACGGGGGCGGTTCAGCCTTCGAGCTCGAACGCGACCTCGACTTCGGCTTGGTACTCGCGGTCGGCCGCGGTCTGTAGCTCGACGCCGAGCTCCTCGACTTCCACCCAGTAGACGTTGTTCAGCGTGTCCTCCGCGCGGTCGATCGCCTCGTCGGCCGCGGCGTCGAAGCTCTCCTCGCTCGTTCCGATCAGCGTGATCTTCTTAAATGCCATCTCGGCTGTGTGTTCGGCGTATGGAAGCATAAAAACACGTGTCGACCGCCGCTTAGGGACTGCCGGGCGCGCCTTCCATCACCGCGAAGTCCTCCCCGTCGCTGTCGACGCCGATGACCGCCCAGTCGTAGGGGGGTTTCAGCGAGACGAGCCGCTCTTGGAGGGCAGCGGCGTCGTCGCGCCAGGTGACGAAACACCTGAGCCGGGGGGCGTCGCCGCCGTCGGCGGGATAGGGGTCGAGATCGTCGTCGGCCGAGAGCACGGTCACGAGCACGCGCCGCCACTTGCGTTCCGCGACGAACTCGCGGCCGCCCTCGGGGACCGCGTATCCGAGTTCGCGAAAGACGTCTCTGGCCTCCGCCGTCGGTGGAATGCTCGCAGTGGCCATCTACAACTGTGTTCGGCGGGGACCGTGATAAACTTTCCCACGATTTTCGCGCGGGTGGACGCGCGGCGGTTCGGGGCGCTCTGCGGCCGGAGCGGCTCCGTTAGGTCCGGAACGACTCGCCGCAGCCGCACTCGGAGACGACGTTCGGATTCTCCACCTCGAAGCCGGCGGCCTGGAGCCCGTGCTCGTAGTCGAGCGTGCTCCCGCCGATGTAGTCGCGGCTGGCGGGGTCGACGAACACTCGGAGCCCGTGGTGTTCGACCACGAGGTCGTCCGCTTCCGGTTCGGTGTCGAAACGCATCCCGTACGAGAGGCCCGCGCAGCCGCCCTGCTGAACAAACAGCCGGAGCCCGGCGACGTCGGTGTCGAGCCCCTCGCCCGACAGAAGCGAGAGCGCCTCTTCGGCGGCGTCCGTCGTCACCTCGATCGCCGGGTCGGTCCCGGTGTCGGCCGGTTCTGTGCTCATGCGAACTCGTTCGGGGTGAATATTGAAAACCCTACCGGCGGCGCGGCCGGGTCACCGCGGCTCGATCCCCGCTCGGCCGCCGGCTCAGTCGTCCGTCCGGTCGCCCGTCGTCGCCACGCCGTTTGCGGCGTCTCGCTCTCGGCCGCTCCGGTCCCTGACGGTGACGTCGCGTTTCGGATACGGGATCTCGATGTCGGCCGCGGACAGGCCCTTGTACAGCGCACGGTTGAGCTCGTGTTGCGCGCGCCGCCGCCGGGTCGGCCCGTCGACCCAACAGAGGAGCTCGTACCGGAGCGCAGAGTCGCCGAACGAGCGAAACCGCGCCCGCGGCTTCGGCGAGTCGCGGACGAGCGGCTCCGCCAGCGCGGTCTCGACCGCGAGCGCCTCGAAGGCGTCCACGTCGGTCCCGTAGGCGACGCCGACCGGCACCCGGACGCGACGGCGACGCCCCGGCGCGGACTCGTTCGTCACCTTCGCGGCGTTGAGCGCCCCGTTCGGCACCGTCACCAGCAGCTCGTCGCGGGTGAGCAGCGTCGTCGAGCGCACGCCGACCTTGATCACGGTCCCCGCGGTGCCGTCGTCGAGGACGATGTAGTCGCCGATCTTGTACGTGTCGTCGAAGTACAACGCGATGCCGCCGAAGAAGTTCGCGACCGTGTCCTTCGCGGCGAAGCCGACCGCGATGCCGGCGACCCCGGCCGCGCCCAGAAGCGGCGTGATCTCGACGCCCCACAGCCACAGCAGCGTCCCGGCGCTCCCGACGAGGACCGCGAGCGTCCAGACGTTCGAGAACACGGGAGCGAAGTCGAACCGATTGCCCTCGGCGTTGACCTCGGCGACGAGCCGGTTCACGACGGTGTTGGCCGCGTACGCCCACACGAGGAGGATGACAGACAGCGACGGTCGCCCGAAGACGGCGTCGAGCAGCTGCGGCTCGACGAGCACCGCCCCCCGGACGGCGGGAAGCTGCGTGAGCACGTACACGCCGGCCAGCGCGGCGGTGACGACGAGCGGGGCGCGCAGCGAGGAGATGACGATGTTGTCGTAGGCGGTGTCGGTGTTCGAGACGTACCTGCGCGCGAGCCGGAAGACGACGAACTCCATCCCCACGGCGGCGACGACGGAGACCGCGAGGACGGCGACCGTCGTCCCGACCGCGGAGAGCCCATCGAACAGCGCGGACAGCGAGGATATCATGCCTTCGAGACGCGGCTCCGGCGCATAACGGTTGCTGCGTTGGAGGCGTCACACACCGGGTCAGGGCGGCTCGACGACGTCGACGGGCTCGCGGAGGCTCTCGACGGTCGGCTCAACGTCGGGATCGAGCGCGGCGTTGTGCTCGCGCCGGAGCGGCCTCAAGGCCGGAACCGCCGGCCCCAAAGCGCCGCAGGTCCGTCGACGCGCTGTGTGCGGCACGCGGGCGGGAAACGACCCGCACGGCCGACGAGCAGACGGATCTGCGAGCGGCCCGCGGCGTCGTCACTCGAACCGCTTCCGGACGCTCTCGGCGTGCGCCTCCAACCCCTCGGCCTCCGCGAGCGTCGTGACCGTCTCGGAGAGGGCATCGAGCGCGTCGCGGTCGAGCCGCTGGACCGTCGACGACCGGAGGAAGGTGTCCACCGAGAGCCCGCCGTAGCGCTTCGCGCCGCCGTTCGTCGGCAGCACGTGGTTCGTGCCGGTCGCGTAGTCGCCGGCCGCGACGGGGGAGTGCGGGCCGAGGAAGACGGAGCCGGCGTTCGTGATCCGGTCTAAGAGCGCCTCGTCGTCGTCGGCCACGATCGAGAGGTGTTCGGCGGCGTACTCCTCGGCGAACAGCACGGCCTCCGGCATCGACCGGGCGTGAAGGACGCCCGAGGCGTCGTTGTCGAGCGCGGCCCGGATCGTCTCCTCGCGCTCGCGTTCGGCCGCCTGCTCGTCGACCGCGTCGGCAACCGCGGCGGCCAGGTCCGCGTCGTCGGTGACCGCGACGACCGAGGCGTTCGGGTCGTGTTCCGCCTGCGCGAGGAGGTCGGCGGCGACGAGTTCGGGGTCCGCGGTCTCGTCGGCCAGCACGAGCACCTCGCTCGGTCCCGCGAGGAAGTCGATCTCGACGTCGCCCTGGACTACCGCCTTCGCGGCGGTGACCCACTTGTTGCCCGGGCCGACGACCTTCTGGACGCGGGTGACGGTTTCGGTGCCGTACGCAAGCGCCGCGACCGCCTGCGCGCCGCCGACCTGGTACACCGCGTCCGCGCCCGCCTCGTGGATCGCGGCGAGCGTCGCGGGGTCGATCGTCTCGGCGGGCGGGGTCGCCACCGCAACGTGGTCGACGTCGGCCACGGTCGCCGGGATCACGCCCATCAGCGCGCTCGAGGGGTACGCGGCCGCACCGCCGGGCACGTACACCCCGGCGCGGTCGATGGGACGGAACCGGCGGCCGAGCTTTCGCCCGCCGAAGTCGTCGCGCCAGTCCTCGGGGCGCTGCCGCTCGTGGAACGCGCGGACGTTCGCCGCCGCGTCGCAGATCGCGTCGAACACCGGGTCGTTCGCGTCCGCCAGTTCGTCGCGGGCGCGCGCGGCGTCGTCGGTGATGTCGACGTTGCCGACGGCCACGTCGTCGAACTTCTCGGCGAACTCGCGGAGCGCGACGTCGCCCTCCTCGCGGACCCTGTCGACGATGCCCCGCACGTCGTCGCGGACCCCGTCGACGCCGGCATCGCGCTCGAAGAACGCGCGCCGCTCGGCCGGAGAGAGGTCGGCGACGGTTCGGACGTTCATACGCCTGCTGGGGGGTACAGAGGCAAGGGCGTTCCGACTCCGGGCGCGGCCGGCGAGTCAGTCGGTCTGCGGGACGCCGTGGCCGCGGGAGCCGTGCTCGTGACGGTCGCGACCAGGGTCGAACTCGGTGCACATCTCGCGGAACACCGCGTCCGGATCCCGGTTCCACTGCCACTTCCAGCGGGTCCGCACCAGAAGCGAGATCTTGCGGGTGAATGAGAGCTCGGGAGTCGTCGACACCGTGTCGTACCCCAGCTCGCGGATGAGCCGGTGGTGGTCGGCGTACAACACCGCGGCGAGCAGCACCGCGAACTGGCAGTCCTCGGGGAGGTACTGTATGCCCGCGACCCCCTCCTCGTAGAGCCGCTCGGTGCGGGCCAGTTCCTCGCGGATCGCGCCGGCGACGCCGCTGTCGAACTCCAGGTCGAGGATCTGCTGTTCGCTGACGCCGTGGCGGCGGAGCGTCTCCGTCGGGAGGTAGATCCGGTCGCGCTCGACTGCGTCCTCGCGGACGTCGCGCAGGAAGTTCGTCATCTGGAACGCCTCGCCGAGCTTCGTGGCGTGCGGGAGCGCCTGGGCTTCGGTCTCTGCGTCGAGGTCCATGATCGCCGTCATCATCCGTCCGACGGCGGCCGCGGAGCCGTCCATGTACGCCTCCAGGTCGGCGTAGGTCTCGTACCGGTCGGTGTCGATGTCGCTTTCCATCGCGTCGACGAAGGTCTCGACGTCGCGGTCGGGGATGTCGTGCCGGTCGCACACCTCGGCGAACGCCGCCAGCACCGCGTCGTCGGTCGGCTCGTCTCCGAGCGCGGCGGCGCGGAGCCGGTCGAGCTCCGCCCGCTGTTCGGCCGGCGGTGCCGTCTCTTCGGCGTCGACGACCTCGTCGGCGATACGAAAGAACCCGTACAGCACGTACGTGGGGTGACGGATGCGCTCGGGTAGCAGCCGCGTGGCGACGTGAAACGTCTTGCCGGTGCGACGCTGGATCCGCTTGCTCCGGGCAACCTGGGTTTGCTCTACCATGCTGACCTCTGGAGGTCGGCAGGGAAGGTCGCGAGCGGGTCACCCATCATAAAAGGAAGGTAAGTCTCCACGACTATAACAGTTCGCACAGCCGCCGTTAGGTTCGCCGTCGAGGGGCCGGGCGGTCGTCGAACCGGACGACTGCAGAGGGGCCACCGTCCGAGGCGGGGAGACGAGCGACGTGTGTCGCCCGTCGAGGAACGACCGATCGGTCAGTAGAACGTGTCGCTACAGTCGTAGACGACGCCGTGCGCCGGGCAGACGTACTTGCAGTGCCGGTGATACATCGGCGTCTCACAGACCGGACAGGGGCGACCGGCGGCGGTTCCGTCGTTCACGTCGGGGTCACGGCGTCGGGACACATAACTCCTCGCCGTCGCCGGGTCCGCGTCGATCGGCGGCGGCGCGGCTCGCGGGAGAGACCGATCCTGACCAGTCAGGAGGCAGCGAGCTCCGCGTACACGGAGCGGGCAACCGCCTCCTGACCGAACGGGAGCGTCACCACGCCGCTCCACTCGTCGTCCGTGAGCGAGGCGACCGTCGTCGCGTCGAGTTCGACGCGGCGGACCTCGGTGCCGTCGAGCGTCATCGACACGACGAACGAATCGGGGTCGTCGGTCGCGCCCGCGCTCGCAAGGCGGTTTCGGAGCGCCTCGATCGCCGCGTCGCCCAGGACGACGTGCACGCGGTGTTCGCCGTCCGCCGAGAAGACTCCCGCGACCTCGTCGAGGGCCGCCGCGTCGAACAGCGTGAGCTCGTCGCCCGCGGACTCGTCGACCAGCCGCGCCACGAAGGGCGCGTCGGGATCGACGGCGACCGCTCCCTCCGGGTCGCCGTCGTCGGTCGGCTCCGAGCCGTCACCGCCGGCGGTCGGTCCCGGGCCGTCGCCGCCGACGCCGTCGAGCGCTTCGCCGTCGGTCACGCGCGCCGCGCCGGCGAAACCGACGGCCCCGAGCGCGCAGGCCGCGCCGAGGCCGCCGAGCACGCCCCGTCGAGAGAGATCCATACGGCGCGGTCCGAGCCGACGAATAAAAGCGTTACACGCCGATTAACGCGGCTGATAATCGCGGTGAGCGGGACGGGCGACGTCTCGCGGCGAGCGGGGCGCGGCGTGTCACGGGGACGCAAACGCGACCTCGTCGCGAGTCGTCGTCTCGCCGAACAGCCAGTCGGCGTGGTCGACGGCGTACGCCTTGTGGTCGGCCGTGATGTAGCCAAGCGCGTCCTCGACGACGACCGGCCGGTAGTCGCGGAGGCCGGCGCTGCCGGCGGTGTGGAGCACGCAGACGTTCGCGAGCGTCCCGCAGATCAGCAGGTCACGGACGCCGTGCGCGTCGAGGTATCCGTCGAGGTCCGTCCGGTAGAAGGCGTCGTACGTGTGTTTTTCGACGACGTGGTCGTCGTCGCGCACGTCGAGATCCGCGACCAGTTCGGCGTCCCACGAGCCCTCGACGACGTGTTCGCCCCACCGGTCGAACTCGTCGTAGTAGTGGGCGTCGTCGAACTGCTCGGGCGGGTGGACGTCGCGGGTGTAGACGACGGACGCGCCGGCCTCGCGGGCGCGGTCGACGAGCGCGGTCACGGGCGCTATCGCCGCCTCGCTCGGGTCGGCGTGGAGGCTCCCGTCCGGGTGACAGAACCCGTTCTGCATGTCGACGACGACCACGGCCGTCCGATTCGGGTCGAAGGGCATACGCTACGGTACGAGCGCCGTCCGAAAAAATCCGCCGCGGCCGCACGGCCGACCGCGACGGGCCGGATGCGGACAGACAAACTACTTATCGAGGCGGTCGCTACGATGGGTATGCGACGGGGTCCCGCCCTCTCGGCCGCGGTCGCCGCGCTCGCCCTCCTCTGTGTCGCGTTCTCCGGTGGCGCCGCGGCCGCGCCGGGAGACGGAGGCGGTTCCGCCTCGGTCGCCGCCGCCGCGTGCGAGGCCGGCGACGGCGACGAGCTGGTCGGCTGCTGGAACGGGACCCACTACGCGGACTCGGTCGCGGTCAACCAGACCGACGGGCTGAATCGGACCGAGCTGGCTGCGCTGACGGACCTGACGATGGCGCGCGTCGAGCACATCCGCGAGCGCCCGTTCCGCGAGGACGTGCCGGTCGAGATCGTCGCGCGGTCGGCGTACGCGAACGGCACCGCGACGGCCGACGGCGACGAGGCGTTCGGTCGCTGGAACGACCAAGTGTGGCGGGCGCTGTTCGTCGTCGGCGACGACGCGGACGCCGGCAGGGAGATTGGCACCGTGTTCGGCGGCGCGGTCTCCGGGTTCTACTCGCCGACAGAGGACCGGATCGTGATCGTGGTCCCGGACGACGAGACCGCGCACATCGACCCCTCGACGCTCGCCCACGAGCTGATCCACGCGATGCAAGACCAGTATCACGACCTCTCGGAGCCGCGCTACGCCGGCGCGACACAGGACGGCGACCTCGCGGTCAACGGGATAGTCGAGGGCGAGGCGGTCCATGTCGAGGAGCGGTACGCCGCCCGGTGTGCGGGCAACTGGACCTGCGTCAACGCGCCGGGCGACGAGGGCGGCGGCGGCTTCGACGGCAACGTCGGCATTCTCCAGACCGTTCTCCAGCCGTACGGCGACGGGGCGCTGTACGTCCGAGAGCTCGTCGCGGCGGACGGCTGGAGCGCGGTCAACGAGACGATGAGCGACCCGCCCGAGTCGACCGCGGAGGTCATCCACCGGAATCCAGACTACGAGGAGGGCAACGTCACCTTCGAGGACGCCGCGACGGGCGGCTGGGAGACGTATCCGAACCAGGGCGTCGACGGCGCGGAGACGGCGGGCGAGGCGTCGATGTTCGTGATGTTCTGGTACCAGAGCTTCGAGCACGGTGCCCCGGTGTTGGAGCCGGACGCGTCGGTCGGAGAGAACGTGCGGCTCCACCTCGACGCCGACGCGCAGCTCCGGACACGGCCCGTCTACAACTACGCGCATCCCGTGACGGACGGCTGGGTCGGCGACGAGCTGTACCCCTACCGGAACGGCGACCGAGACGGTCACGTGTGGGCGACGGAGTGGCGGACCGCGGACGACGCCGCGGCGTTCGCCGACGCCTACCGCCGGACCGTGGCAGCCCACGGCGACGGCGACTACGAGAGCGGAGCCATCTACGTGGTCGAGGAGAACGAAAGCGACGCCTTCCCCGGCGCGTACGGGGTCGAACGCGACGGGACCCGGGTGACGATCACGCACGCGCCGTCGCCCGAGGGCGTCCTCGAGCTCCGGCCCGACGCCGACCTCGCGCCGCCGACCGGCGACGCGGACGGCGGCGACGCGGATACCGGCAGCAACGGCGAGACCGACGAGAGCGAAACCGAGACCGAAGGCGGTACCGACGGAGTCGGAACCACCGGCGCGAACACCCCCGGATTCGGCGTCCTCGCGGGCGTCGTCGCGCTGCTCGGGGTCCTGTCGCTGCTCGCGCGGCGGACCGGCTGAGTCCCGATGGGTCGGCCCGCCGGCGGGCGGCGGCTTCGGTCGTGACACGGGTGGCTTTTCGTCCCCGCGGCCGAACGGCCGGGCATGAGCGAGTTCGACATCGTCGACGCGGCCGCGGTCCGGTCCGGACGCGCGACCGACGCCTACTTCGACCGGACCCAGGCGGCGCTGGAGGCGGCAGGCCGGAACCCCCGCGTGGTCGCCGAGGTGACGGCCGACCAGTTCCCCGACGGCGAGTTCGAGCTGTTCGCCGGGCTGGGAAACGCCGTCGAGCTGCTCGGCGGCCGCGGGGTCGACGTCGACGCCGTCCCGGAGGGGCGGCTGTTCGACGGCGGCCCCGTGATGCGGATCGAGGGGCCGTACCTGGAGTTCGCGCGGCTCGAGACGGCGCTTTTGGGCTTCCTCTCGCACGCGTCCGGGATCGCGACCGCGGCGCTCGACTGCCGGGTCGCCGCGCCCGACGCCGCGGTGCTCTCGTTCGGCGCGCGGCACGTCCATCCGGCGATGACCGCGGCCGTCGAGCGCTCTGCGATTCTGGCGGGGTTCGACGGCTTCTCGCACGTCGCCGCCGGCGAGCTGATCGGACGGGAGGCCTCCGGGACGATGCCGCACGCGCTCGCCATCTGCTTCGGCCGCGGCGAACAGGAGGCGGCGTGGCGCGCCTTCGACGAGGCGTCGCCGGCGGACGCGCCGCGGATCGCCTTGTGTGACACGTACTCCGACGAGGTAGACGAGGTCCTCCGGGCGGCGGAAACGCTCGGCGACGACCTCGACGGCGTCCGGCTCGACACCACCGGTTCCCGTCGAGGGGACTTCCGGCACATCGTCCGCGAGGTCGGGTGGGAGCTCGACGCGCGCGGTCGCGGCGACGTCGACGTGTACGTCTCCGGGGGGCTCGATCCGGCCGACCTCGGGGAGCTGCGGGACGTCGCGGACGGCTTCGGCGTCGGCGGGTACGTCTCGAACGCCGACCCCGTCGACTTCGCGCTCGATCTCGTCACCGTCGCGGGCGAGCCGGCGGCAAAGCGGGGCAAGCTCTCGGGCGCGAAGGCCGTGTACCGCACCGCGGACGGCGCTCACGCGGTCGGGCTGGCCGACCGCGAGGGGCCGGACGGTGCCGAGGCGCTCATGCGGCCGGTGATCCGGGACGGCGAGGTGGTAGACGAGGACGCGTTCGACCTCTCGGCCGGGACGGAGCGCGCGCGCTCGGACGCGGCGGCGGTCGGCTACGGAACGGGCGGCTGAACGAGGGCTCGGGGCGGGCTCAGAGCTCCTCGACCGCGCCGCCGTCGGCGCGCTCGCGGAACACCTGTCCCTCGATGAGCGTCACCATCGTGTCCTCGTCCTGCCAGGCGGTGGGACTGAGCCGCGCCTTCCGGCAGGTCCGGGAGAGGAACTCGGCTCCGGACCAGCCGTTCTCGACGGGGACCGTGGGGTAGAGCCAGCTGTGGGCGGTGCCGCTGTCGACGGCGACGCCGTGCGTGCCGACTACCAGGTCGTCGAGCGGGTCGTTCGTGAGCACGGTGTTCGAGACGACGAACACCGAGACGGTGAGGTTGTCGAGCTCCTTCGGTTCGACCTCGGAGCCGCAGGAGTCGCCGGAGGCCGCCTTGATCGCCGCCTCGACGATCGCGTGGCCCAGCTGGTCGGAGGAGTCTCGCGCGCCGGCGCAGCCGCGGAGGCGGCCGCGACCGCGGGTGGACCGGAGGCGAACGAAGGCGCCGGTCCGGGCGTAGAACGCCTCGCGCATACTGCCGGGCTGTTCGCGTTGCCCGTGTCGGACAAACGACTCAACCGCCTCGCGCGCGAGTTCGACCGCTCGTGCACCATCGTCGTACGACAGCTGGACGGTCTGGGCCTCGGACATGAGAGTTCATTATGTTGCTGACGACTTGAACGCTTCCCCTGTCGATCCGTCGAACACACGTCGTCCCGGCGGCGGAGTAGGGGGTGCATACCGACCGAACGGACGGCGTCTCGCCCGACCGAACCGCTTATTCGCCGGCGGGCGATACGACGAGTCGGACAGAGGGAGCCCGACTCCCGTGGTACACATGAGGAAAGTCCCCCCACCGGCCGGACGGGCGACCGGGCACACGCCCGGAGTCGGAGACGGCTGGCTCTGGAACAGCAACGACACCCCCCGCCCCGA
>Ga0207714_1001719_pt1 | contig 13931 bp, 11 predicted proteins | sample PonA232FremontCA_2_FD_187270 | JGI IMG/M metagenome (GOLD analysis project Ga0207714, IMG submission 187270) | Marine sediment microbial community from Fremont, CA, USA - Pond A23 Sediment 2 (SPAdes) | ecosystem: Environmental > Aquatic > Marine > Unclassified | place: USA: Fremont, California... | reverse complement strand
GGACGCGGCCGGCACGCTCGTGATGTCGCTCCGCTCGTAGCGGGTCGGCTCGGGCTCGCCCGTCGCCGTGTCGACCGAGTCGAGCGGCTTGATGAGGGTCGGGATCGGCTTCATGTAGCCCCGCACGACGAGCGGCATGCCGGTGGTCGTGCCCCCCTCCGTGCCGCCCGCGTGGTTGGTGCGGCGCGGGTAGGCCTGCGCGCCGTCCTCGCGGGGCTCGATGGGGTCGTGCACCTGTGAGCCGGGACGGTGGGCGTTGAAGAAGCCGTCGCCAACCTCGGCGGCCTTCTGGGCCTGGATCGAGCAGATGGCCTGCACGAGCTGGCCGTCGAGGCGCCGGTCCCAGTGGACGTACGATCCAAGGCCGGGCGGCACGCCCGTAACGACCACCTCGTAGACGCCCCCGAGCGAATCGCGGTCCTTCTTCGTCTGGTCGATGTGCTCCACGCAACGCTCCGTCATGTCGTCGTCGATCATGCGCGTGGCGCTCTCATCGGCCCTCTCATAAAGGGCACTCGCCCCGCCGCCCTCCTCGATGAGCGCGTTGCGCCGATCGGCCCACTCCTCGGGCTCATCGAACCCCACGTTCCCGATGCGCACCACGTGGCTGCCCACCTCGATGCCGAACTCGTTCAGCAGGCGCCGGGCCACCGAGCAGCAGGCCACCCGCATGGCCGTCTCGCGGGCGCTCGACCGGTCGATGACGGGCCGCATGTCGTCGTGCTCATACTTCTGCTTGCCCGCCAGGTCGGCGTGTCCGGGACGGGGCATCGTCACCTTCTCCATGTCCTCCGGCGGCTCGCCTTCAATGGCCATCTTCTCGGGCCAGCCGGCCTTGTCCTTTTCGTAGGCCCCATTGTCGATGCGGAAGGAGATGGGACTCCCGAGCGTCTCGCCGAAGCGCACGCCCGAGTAGATGTACACCTTGTCGTTTTCAATTTTTGACCGCCCCCCGCGCCCGTAGCCGAGCCAGCGCCGAGCGAGGTGCTCATTGATGTCGTCGGGCGTGAGCGGCAGCTGGGCCGGGGCGCCTTCGAGAACGCCAATGATGGCCTCGCCGTGCGACTCGCCGGCGGTCAGGTATCGGAGCATACTGTGGTCGTTGAACATCGGAATGGAAATCGGGGACAGAACGAGAACACGCCCTCTTTGGAGAAGGGCGCTCCAGAACTACTGCTCAATTTCGTAGAAAGCCGGCGTGCCGTCGCGGCGCTGCACCTCCACGAGCACCGCCCCGCCGGCCTCTGACAGATGCTGGACGACATCGGTGGGCGACTCAATGGGGGTGTCGTCCAGACGGGTCACCACGACGTTGCGGGGCAGGCCGGCGGCCGCCGCCCGTCCGCCGCTCTCCACGTACGCTACGTACGCCCCGGCGTCCGCATCAAAGGCGGAGGCCTCCGTGTCCGACAGTGGACGCAGCCCTATGTCCCACCCGTCCACCTCGGTCACGGCCGCGTCTCGCTCCCCGTCGTCGGGCGGCTGGTACTCCGGCGGCTCTGCGTTGGGGGAGTTCCCCGACTGAAGGTCGCTCAGCCACTCCTGGTACACTGGCGTGTCCTCGCCCATCAGCTCCACGCCGAACGTGCGGGCCGTGCCGTCCCGCCATACCTCCACGGCAACCGTGTCGCCCGGGCGCTGGCGCGCAATCAGGCTCTGGAGGTCGTTGGGCGCGTTTACCGGCTCCCCCATGATGGAGGTCACCACGTCGCCCCCCTGCAGGCCGGCCCGGTCCGCCGCGCTGCCGGACTGCACGTCTTCGAGGTACACGCCCCGAATGTCGCGCAGTCCGATCTCTTCGGCCCGGTCCGCGTCCACCGGAAGGATGCTCACGCCGAGGTACCCGCGCCGCACCTCCCCGTACGCGATCAGGTCGGTGATCACCCGCTCCACGAGGGCCGAGGGAATTGCGAATCCGTAGCCTTCCGTCCGCCGGCTCCGGCTGGCAATGGCGGTGTTAATGCCGACGAGCTCGCCTTTCAGGTTGACGAGGGCCCCGCCCGAGTTGCCCGGGTTGATGGCCGCGTCCGTCTGAATAAAGTTCTCGATCCGGAACTGGTCCTCGATGATCCGCAGCTGGCGGCCCAGCGCACTCACGATTCCGGCCGTGACGGTGGAGGTGAGCTGGAGGGGGTTGCCGACGGCCACCACCCAGTCGCCAACCTGCACCTGGTCCGAATTGCCGAACGGCACCACCGGAAAGTCCTCGCCGTCCACCTTAATAACCGCAAGGTCGGTGGACGCGTCCGTGCCCACCACGCGGGCCTTGAACTGGCGCTTGTCGGTCAGTCGCACCTGGATGCGCTCCGCCCCTTCCACCACGTGACTGTTCGTCACGACATAGCCCTCCGGACTGATCACCACCCCGCTTCCGAGATTCTGTGCCGGCTGGCCGAGCGGATTCTCCCCGCCCCCATCCGCGCTGGACGCGACCCGGATGGAGACCACCCCCTCGGTCACATCCTGAGCGACGTCCCGGAAGAGCCGGTTAAGGGCCGCGGGTGGCGGCCCGTCCGTCTGCCAGTCGCGCGGGGCCGACGCCGTTCGGGTTGTGCCGGCGGCTTCGGTCGTCTCCACACGCTCCACGATGCGGGCCACCTGGGCCGTGTCCGACTCCTCCTCCACCCACAGCATCCCGAGAACCCCAGACAGCAGTCCCACCAGCAGAAGCCCAATTCCGACAAGCAGTCGCGCAGAACGTCCCGAAGACGAAGCCATTGGGGAAGAGGCAGAGGGTGAGGAAAAGCGGGGCCAAAAGCCCACCCCAGATGCACAAAATTGTTTCCCTCGGGTCGCCCGATGCCCCCCTCCACTCCGCCTCAATGCCGCTCAGGCGTGTAAAGCGACTGCGACGATTTTCTGTTCGCCCCTCAGCGTCGGCGGCCCCCGTCCCCACGCAGGGTGCGGTCCGGCCTGCGCCTTACTCCTCCACCCCGGCCTCTACCGGCTCCGACGAGCGCGGAAACTCCACCCGGAACCGGCTGCCCTCGTTTTTCTCCGTCTCGACCCGAATGGCCCCCTCCATCTGGTCCGCCAGGCGCGCCGAGATGGCGAGGCCGAGGCCATTCCCCTCGTAGGTACGCGAGCGCCCTCGCGACTCCTGCTTGAACTCCTCGAAGAGGTCCGGCAAAAACTCCTCGTCGATGCCAATGCCCGTGTCCTCCACCTCCACGTAGACGCGATCGTCGACGGTGCCTGCCGACACTGTTATCCCGCCTTCCTCAGTGTACTTGATGGCGTTCTCGATCAGATTTCGGAGGATCTGTTCCAGGTACTGCTCGTCGAGCTCGGCCCACGCGGGGGCCCCCGAGAGGTCCACGCGGAACGAGAGGCCCTTCTCCTCCGCGTCCGCCCGAAGGTCCGACGCCACCCGCTCCACGCACTCATCGAGTGGCATCGGCGTGAGCTCTAGGTCCTCCTCCCCGGAGCGCAGCATTGATAGGTCGAGAAGGGCGTTCAGGGTCCGCTTGAGCCGCTGGCCGTTCTTCTCGATCATGTCTAGGAACTCGGTCTGCTCGCCGTCCATCATGCCCCGGAGCACCTCCAGGGAGCCGAGGATGTTGGTGAGCGGCGTGCGCAACTCGTGGGACGTGGTGGCGAGGAAGTCCTCCTTGAGGCGGTTGGCCTCCCGCAGCCGCTCGTTGGCCTTCTTGAGCCGCTCCGCGACGACGCGCTCTCGCTCCAGCTCCCGCACCCGCTGGCGGGCCTGCCGCCGTTCCCTTTTTACCAGACGGTATCGCCGGTACCCGTAGGCCAGCCCAACAAACACGAGGCCGTAGGCCAGATAGGCCCACAGCGTGCGGTACCAGGGAGGAAGAATTTGAATGGAGAGGGCCGAGGCCTCGCTGACCTGCCCACGATCGTTTCGGGCCTGCACCTCGAATTGATACGTTCCCTCCCAGAGGCCTCGGTACCGTTGGCACGCGTCGGTCGTCCAGTCGCTCCATTCTCCGTCGCGCCCGGCCAGCCGGTAGCGGTACTGATGGGGTTTCGTGGTGCGGTACTGCGGAGCCGCCACCTCCACCTGGAAGTCACGGCCGTGCGAGAGCGTCAAGCCCCCCTCGTCCCCGGACGACGGGCCCGTCCCCCCGTATGCCGTTCGGTCATTCTCAAGCAGAGAGACCCGTCGGACGATCGGCGATGGGGGGGAGGGGGACGACTGGACGTCCGAGCCCTCTCCCCGACCGTAGCGGAACAGGTCGGACCCGTGGCCGAGCCACAGCGTGCTGTCCGGGCTCACAGATGCCCTCGTCCGGCTGGGCTTCGGAAAGTGGAGGGGCTCGACGGCCTTCCACGTGTACTGGTCCCCCGACTGACGGCCGTCTTCGGTTAATCGCCCCAGAAACACCTGGTTCTCCGCGATGACCCAGAGGCTGTTTTCACCGCTGGTCACAGACTGAATTTTGAGAGTATCGGCACCGCTGATGCCTGACGGGACGACCTGCTCACGAGCAAACTGCCAAGACTCCGGAGGCTGATCTGCGTTTTGAATCTGGTAGAAGCCTTTCTCAGATACAATTGCGGTTTGCTCACCAATGGACGTCAATTCTTTGTATCCCGAAGGAAGACCGCTCTGGTCGTCGTATCGGATTATCTCTTCTGCCCGACGACCATCGGGAGAAAGAGAAACTCGGAGGATCTCGCCACTTCCCGTGCTCACCCACAGATTACCTCCTCGCCCGCTGGCAAGCGATCTGGCATCTGAATCTACTTGGTCGATAGAGAATGAAGTCCATCCCTCCTGCGACCGAGTTAAGCCTTTCAAACCCGAGCGTGTCCCGGCGTAGACAATTTCACTATTTTCTGGCCTTAAAAGACTGTAAGTATATACCCAATTTCCTATTGGCTCGTCATTGCCTTTCTTGATCCTGTAGGCAGCATTCTTATCCGTTGCCAACAGCAAGTCTCCTTTAACAGAAACCATATCTAAGACAACAGGCAGGTCTCCATCTCTCCACTGCTCAAATCGGGACCCCAACTGTCCGGATAAACGGTTCTGGCCTTCTCTAAGCACGTAGAGCCCGGCGTCCGTCGAGACGTAGGTCGTGTCCTGATGCCTTTCGATGGCGTTGATGGCGCTGCTAAGGCCCATCCGCTCATCGTGAACCGTGAGCGACGAGGTGAGGTCGGCCCGGAAGATTCCCTTGTTGTTGAACGCCATCCAGAGTTGCCCTTCCCGGTCCACATAAAGGCGGTTCACCACGTTGTCCGGGAGCCCCGATGACTTGTCCAGGACGCGGTCCACCTGCCCCTGAGGCCCGACGACAACGACCCCTCCGCCAAGGGTTGCCAGTCCGTATCGGCCTCCCGGAAGCGAACGGCCATGATAGAAGTCACTCTCCTGAAGGTACGAGGTGAGTTCGGGGGCGAAGGCCCGGAACGTTTCCCCGTCGTACCGCAGAAGTCCCTCGTTCTGCGTGCCAACGAGCAGGTCCCCACTCGGATGGGGCTCTATCATGTAAATCGGCGTGTCGTGGAAGATGTCTCCCCCCGCCACGAGCTCCAGGGACCCTTCCTGCATCCGGAGGAGCCCTTTTCCCATCTCTCGCACGTAGAAGGTGCCGTCCACGACAAACGACGTATGGAAGCCGCCGTCGCTTTCCCAAGATGTCACCTCCGACCCATCCCACCGGAAGAGGTACTGGTTGGACTGGTAGTATACGAAATCGCCAACGACGTGGGTGCCCCACACGTCGTTGAAGTCACGCTCGTCTCTGGGGACGTGTTCGTAGAGCGAGGTGTAGCGGAGCACCCCCACCGTGTCGGGCTTTAGGTAGCCAAAGTCGCCTCTCGCCCCGACGTACACGAGGCTATCGGCAGCCAGGGACCGGACGAATGCTCCGGAGGCCGTCGGGATGAGGCGCCACCGCTCCCCGTCGTACTGGAGAACCCCGTCGTTATTGGCAACATACAGGAGCCCCTGATTGCCCTGAACGACGTCCCAGTTCTGAGCGTCGTACCCGTACTCCGGTGGCGCGTAGTGCTCACTCGGAAACGGCACGCCCCGCTCGTCCAGGTCCGCCGGCTGTGCAGAAGCAACGTGGACGACGGAGAAGAGAAGAAGAGTAATTTTTATACACCTGTGTGTCATAAGTACCTACTCAACACAAGGATATAGCGTATTTAACAGGAAGCAGGGTTGGAACGAGGAAAGGTGAGGCATATAATAGATTTTGTATTCCAGAGCGAATGCCATGCCAACGACCCTGTAATCAACCCTGTATTCTCATGAGCCGTTCTACACGTTCCACCATCGCGTCCCTTTTCAGCGCCCTGCTGGTTGCCAGCGCCCTGCTGCTGAGTGGGTGCAGCAACAGCCTCACCGGTCCCCAGCAGGCCGACGAGGCCCCGACAGTTCAGCAGGCCGAGCACAGCACGAATGACGCCGATACCGATCCACGAGCGGGACACAACACCACCAATGAAGATTAGTGTCCCGTTCTCGAGATCACCTGCTCTCTCTTGAGGCAGGATCGATCTACTTTTCGAGCGACCAGCGCCCGGCCGGAGCCTTCCGACCGGGCGTTTTTCTGTGTGTCCACTCTTTCTACCTACGCGCATGCAAAATTCGGACCTTAGCTTTGTGCACTGGCGTACGGTCTTCCCTCATTTCGTGGATCGTTTTCTTCCCCGTTAGGAGCCGCTGGAGATTGATGCGCGTCAGTTATTGTGACGGCTACTACGTCCCCCTCCCCGAGGGGCATCCGTTTCCGATGGCCAAGTTCCCGGCCCTCCACCAGCGGCTTCTCGACGAGGACCTCATCCACCCGACGGACGTGGTCGCCCCCCGGCAGGCCGACTGGACGGACCTGCGGCGCGTCCACACCGCCGACTACCTGACCCACCTTGCCGAGGGCAGCCTGTCCGCCCACGCCGAGCGGCGCATGGGGCTTCCGTGGTCCGAACGCCTCGTGTACCGGTCCCGGGTGGCCGTGCAGGGTACCATCAACGCCGCCCTCATGGCGCTCACGGACGGCGTCGCGGCCAACCTCGCGGGCGGCACCCACCATGCCTTCCCCGGCCACGGCGAGGGCTTCTGCGTGCTCAACGACGTGGCCGTCGCCATTCGCGTGCTGCAGGCGGCCTGCTGGGTCCAGCGCGTCCTCATCGTGGACCTGGACGTGCACCAGGGCAACGCCAACGCGGCGGTCTTTGCGGACGACGCGTCGGTCTTTACCTTCTCGATGCACGGGGCGAAGAACTACCCGTTCGAAAAGCCCCCGTCCTCCCTCGACGTGCCCCTCGACGATGCGACCGGCGACCAGTCGTATCTCGACACGCTGCAGTCGTACCTGCCCCAAACTCTGGACGCGGTCCAGCCGGACCTGGTGTTCTACCTCGGGGGCATCGACGTCGCGACGGACGACCGGTTTGGGCGCCTCTCCCTGACTCGCGCCGGCCTTCACGCCCGCGACCGATACGTGCTGGAGCAGATTCAGGCCCACAACCACCCGGTGGCGCTTCTCCTCTCGGGGGGATACGCCGACACCCCCGAGACCACCGCGGACCTCCACGCCATCATGTACCGGGAGGCCGCCCGCGTCTTCGAGACGCCCCGCTCCTCCACCGTCAACTAGCCGCTTCCCCCTCGGTCCGCCCCCACACGATCCGCGGATGCCCGCTCAGGTCTTCCTCGGTGTGCACCGCCCCCACGACTTCTTCTCCCCGGAACAGTTCTTCCACCTCGGCGGCGTACTCGGCGTGCACTTCCATGACGAACGAGGCCCCTGGCGCACAACACGCCCGAATCCAATCAACGAGGGCCCGATAGAAGCGAAGCGGATCGCGACCGGCGAAGAGGGACCGGTCGGGGTCGTACTCCCGCACGACGGACGGCAGCGACTCAGCCTCCGCGTCGGGAATGTAGGGCGGGTTGGAGACCAGGAGGTCCACGTCTCGCGGCGCCGCGGCCGCGGCATCAGCACGCAGATCGCCCTCAAAAAACTGAACGTCGAGGGCGAGGTTCTGGGCATTGGCCCGGGCCACCGCGAGGGCGTCCGTACTAACGTCGCAGGCGTGCACCTCGGCCTCGGGCCGTTCGTGCTTGAGGGCAAGGGCGATGCACCCGCTTCCCGTGCCGACGTCGAGCACCCGGGGTCCCGAGACGCCCTCGATGCAGGCCAGCGCCCGGTCGACAACCCTCTCGGTCTCGGGGCGCGGTACCATCACGTCCGGAGATACTCGCAGCCGCAGCCCATGAAACGACGCATACCCGAGGATGTGCTGCAGCGGCTCCCCCTGCACGCGGCGCTCCACCATCTCGCGGAACTGCTGCGCCGCCGACGCGGCAACCGTCCGGTCTGGATGGGCGTACAAATGCGCCCGGTCGCAGTCCAGCAGCTCTGTCAGCAGCCACTCTGCCGTTCGTTGCGGGGCCGAGCGGTCTGCCGACTCCAGGCGCTCGGCTGCGCGATCGATTAGTGCAAGCCGCGTCGGGGAGGCCCCGATAGGTTCCGCGTCCGACCCTGATGGAGGCTCCATGCCGATCTCTCCTGATCGATTCGTAGTCGTCCTCCGGACTCAGCGCCGCACCCGGAAGCCCTCAAACGCGTCGGCGGCCTCGGACCAGTCTACGTCAACATCCTCCACACGCGCCATGCGCGGGCCGTTGTGCACGGCCTCGACGAGCGATTCGAGCGCATCAGCGGGCCCCTCGGCCTCCAGCCGCACCGACCCATCGGACTCGTTGCGCACCCAGCCGGTGACGTCTAACCCCCGGGCCCGCCGCCGCGTAAAGTTGCGAAACCCGACACCCTGCACGCGTCCCGTAATTCGCGCGGACACCCGCTTCTCCGTCTCTGTCTCCATGGGAACCCATGAGAGGCTGATTTAAGAATCTGGCTCGCACGTTCAACCGACGGCCCCACAGATGTTTTCCGTAGGCTCCGGGATCGATACGGACGCGCCCCGCCGCCGGACATCCGACAGGGCGGGGCGCAGCACCAATCTTGAAACGAGCGCAGGACAATGCGGCTACAGAAGCCCGTTCTTCGAGGTCCAGTCGCGGAAGCCGTCCACGAGCTGCTCGAAGGAGTCGAGGACGAAGAGCTCCTCCTGCAGGTTGTAGACCTCGTAGTCGTCTTTCTCGACGATGTGCTCGGGATCGAAGGGGTGGAGCGTCACCTCGTCGGAGAGGGCGTGCGTCACCTCCTCGTTGGACGACACGATGCCCGCCCCGAAGATTCGCTTCTCCCCCTGTTCCTGAATCAGCCCAAACTCCACCGTAAACCAGTGAAATCGCTCTAGGCGGGGACGGTCGGCCCCCTCTGCGTTCTGGGCCGCCTGGCCGTAGAGCTGGTAGAAGTCGGCAAACTCCGGCTGCGTGAGCATCGGCATGTGCCCAAAGATGTCGTGGAAGCAGTCCGGGGCCGGGGTATAGTCGAGCTCTTCCCGCCCGCGGACGTAGTTCGTGGAGGGGAACTTGCGCTGCGACAGCAGCGAAAAGAAGTTCTTCTCGTGGATGAGGCCCGGCACATTGGCCACCTCCCATCCGGTCTCCTCGTTGAGGCGCCGACTCAAGTGGGCCAGGTCCGGGATCCGGTCCGCCTCCAGCCCCAGCACGTCCTGCCCCCGCAAGTACGCCTCGCAGGCGCGGCCCGGAAGCTGCTCCATCTGACGCTCCACAAGGATCTGCCACGTCTCGTGGTCCTCTTCCGGATAGCCCGGATATTCAATCTCGTCCCCGACCGGCGGTGGCTCCTCCAGCGTCTGCGGAATGGTGCGCGGATCGACGTCCTCCTGCTCCTCCTGGGCCGTTTCAAAGGCCGATCGCTCTTCGTCCGGGGTGCTTTCGACGGTGTCGCTACTCATGGTACCACCTCAGGGGTTGAATGCGTGTGGATGACGGCTCGGAATCGTGCTCCGTACGGACTGGAAGCGCTCCCAGATTTGAGGGCGCATAGAGCTGGATTCGAGTGGGATCTTTAACGAAACGTCCCCCGTCATGATTCTCGCTTCTCCAGCCCCTCGGCGCAAACGTCACTGCGGGGAGGTCTCGTCTCGGCGGATCAGCCAAGAAACCCCGAGGTACCCGAGGAATGCCGCTGCACTCATCACGAGGCCCGCCCGCGTGACCCGCGCACCCTCTCCAATCACCACTTCGGCCATCACCATTACACCCAGGAAGAGCACGGCGATGCCGCAGGCCCCAGCCAGAACGTGCGTCCAGGTCCGAAATGCGCGTCCGCCAAACATGGCCGTCAAGAAATGACACTGGGGTACAGGAGGCAGCCCTTGCCTTCCGGCGGCCCGCCTCATGCCCAACGCAGGGGTCCCTAGGCCGCATGGGCCGGGGTCGCGTCGGGCTTCCACTTGATATTACACCCCATGGACGGGGCCTGCTCCATCGTCACGGTGCCGTCGGCCAGAAGTTCGTCGAGGGCCTGGCGGAGGGCGTCCCCGTGTGCCTCCTCCCCGTCGGGGCGCGTGTCGTCGAAGCGTCCGCGGTAGGCAAGCGTGCGGTCGTCGTCGAAGACGTAAATGTCCGGCGTGCAGGCGGCCTTGTAGGCCGTGGCCACCTCCTGCGTCTCGTCCTGGAGGTAGGGAAACGGGTAGTCTTTCTCGCGGGCCCGCTCGGCCATGCGGTCGAACGAGTCGTCCGGGTACCGCTCCGGGTCGTTCGAGCAGATGCCCACAAACTGGACGCCCTCGGCCTGATACGCCTGCGCCACGTCGAGAAGTGCGTCCTCAATGTGCTTCACATACGGACAGTGATTGCACATAAACACGACGACGAGCGCCTCTGCGTCGTCGTAGTCCGCGAGCGAGCGCTGCGCGTCGCCCCGGTCGTCAACCCCGGGATTGGCCGCGGGCAATGAAAAGTCGGGGGCCGGGTGGCCCAGCTCCATCATCGTCGATTCGGTAAGCGCCATGAGGCAGTACGGTGTCATTTTGGAGAGCGCGACGGGGCTCCGGGGCGTCGTCCAGGCCCAGCCCCAAAAACGACGCGGCCCGACGCATGGTTCAGGCGCCGGGGCAACGCCCCTGGAATGCGTTCCCCGTCGTCAGTCTGGCGTACGGTAGAGGCTGTGGGTGTGAATGTAGGAGCGCACGGCCTCCGGCACGAGATACCGGATGGACCGATCGGCCCGGCGGCGGGCACGGACCTCGGTCCCCGAGATCTCCATGACGGGCGCAGCGGCGTACTGGACGTCGTTTGCAAAGCGGGGATTGGCCACCGACTCGATGGCGCCGGGGCGCTTGTACACAATGAGCGGCACGCGCTCGGCGATTTCGTCGGGCCGGTGCCAGTCGGCAAAGTGGTCGAGGCTGTCGCTGCCGAGGATGAGGGCAAAGTCGGTGTCGGGGTGCTGGTCTTGCAGGACGCGGAGCGTCTCGACCGTGTACGACACGCCGTCCCGTTCCACCTCGACACCACACACGCGAAAGGCCGGGTTGCCCTCAACCGTGCGCTCGGTCATTGTCAGTCGGTGCTGTACGGCCACCAACTCGTCGTTTGGCTTGTGGGGCGGGGTGGCGTTGGGAATCCACCACACCTCATCGAGCCCAAACTGGTCGCGGACGACTTCCGCGACGATCAGGTGGGCAACGTGGGGCGGGTTAAAAGACCCCCCAAAAAGACCAACATTCATGGGCACAGTGGGCCTACGATGTCCCTCCGTCAGTTGGAGCCGCCAGACGTGTCTTCCTGCGCCAGCGACTGCTCCCCCTCTTGGGCCTGCACGCGGTCGAGCTTTTCGCGGGCTTCCCCGTACAGGTCTTCCGCCCGCCCGAGAAGGGAGCTCTCGGGGAAAAGCTGCGTGAGTCGGTTGTAGTTCTCGATCGCTTTCTGGTAGCGCTCGGCCTGCTTGCGTTCCACACTCCGGTCCGCGTACCGGATGTACGTCCGGACCGCGCCAAGCAGCGCGTTGTCCGCCCAGGGCGTGTCCGGATACTGGTCGAAGGCGCGCTCGTAGACCGTCGTGGCGGCCTGCCACATGTTTCGCTCTTCGTAAAGCTGGCCCGCCTCGTACTTCTTGCGGGCGAGTTTTGCCCGGAGCTCGTTGATCTTTTCCTCGGCCTCCGGCACGAGCTCGTGGTTCGGGTATCGGTCAATGAAGAGGCGGAAGAGAGAAATGGCCTGCTCCGAGTCCGACTGATCGAGCCGGTAGGAGGGCGACCGGAGGTAGTACGAGTTGGCCCGTTCAAACTCGGCCTGAGGGAGAAGATCGTCGTTGCGGTAGAGCTGCGTGAAGCGCTGGAACTCGTTCGCGGCCACCAGATGCTTGTTCAGTTTGCGCTGCGCCATGGCGAGCTTGAAGCGCGCGTCGGGGGCCCACTCGTTGCCCCGCCCGTACTCGAACACGGCCCGAAAAAATCGAATGGCCTGCTGATGGTCGCCCTCTTCCATCTCGGCAACCCCCTTCTTATACGCTTCTTCGGGCCCGCTGTACGTTAGCTGCGTGCCGCTGGAGCACCCAACCAAGACCCCGAGAAGCGCAAACAGCAAGGCGGGAGCGAAAGCCGATGTACGCATGGAGGGACCGCTACGATGAAGGCAGTCGGCGAGAGAGCCGCCCCCCTTCGATTCGCTGTTCGGGGCGACGAGGGCAACGCGGAGCCGAAACGACAGGGGGGAGGGTCTGTTCCTGTCCGCAGCTTTAAGCCCGGATGGATCGCGCCGCCCACGTGGGACCCTCGTCCCTAGCGAAGGAGCTCTGTCCGTTGGTCGCGATAGCGGTGGATGAACAGCGCCTGATTCCCGTTTTCTCCCTGAAAGCCAATGCGCATCCCAAGCCCTTCGTACGTCGGGGCGGTGCGGAGCGCCCGGGGCACAGGGCCGGGGCCAGACGGCGAGAGGGTGGTCAGCAAGAACCGGGCGACGTCGTAGCCCACGTAGGCCAGGCGTCGGCCATCGGTGGAGAGCTCGTCCGGGGGGCTGCCTGTCAGCAGGCGGTACCGGCGCACGAACCGCTGTACGGCCGGCCGGTCCGTCTGCACGTAGAAGCCGTTCGTGTACGTGGCGCTGGCCGTACTGGCCGCCTCCTTAAAGGGGAGGTCGTGCCACTCGGCGTTGCCGAGCACCCGTTTCCCGGGCAGGATTTGCCGAAGGCCCGTGAGGACGCCCTGAATCTTGCCCGCAGTGCCCCGCCCCGACATGGGGAGGTAGAGCGCTTCCGTCTCTGCCAGCAGGGAATCGGTGGTGGCGGAGTCTCGGCGGGCGCGAAGGGAGTCGGTCTCGATGAGGGTCGAGTCTTCGAGGAGGGTGGGCAGTCGCGACCAGTCCCGCGCGCCCTGCAGCGGAATGCTCAGGGGCACCGTCAGGTCCTGCCGACGGGCCTCTTCCCGGAAGCCCTCGGCCATGCGTGCCCCCAGGCCGGTGCCCTCCTCGTAAACGATCCCAACGCGGTCAATGAGAAGCCCATTCTTGGCGGTCCGCGCCATGACCCGCCCACGGTCGGGGATCGTGGGGTTGGCCTGAAAGACGTAGTTCTTCCCCTCAGAGACACTCTCGTCGGTGGCCATTGGGGCAACAAGGGGCACGCGGGCGGCCTCGGCCCGCTCACCGGCCGGCCGCGCCACGTGGCTCCGGATGGGCCCCAGAATCACGTCCACGTCGTCGAACCGCACGAGGGAGTCGACCGCCGCCCGAGCGGCCTTGGGCCGCGGGCCCGCCCGACGAAAGTGCATCTTCGCGACCCAGTCCGGGCGCTCGACCTGCTCCGCGACCACCCGCAACGAGTCGACGCGGACGGTGTCGGCCGGCGCCGCCACCGTGGTTTCCCCATCCGCCGCCGCGAGGCTGTCCCCCGCGAGGCGGGCCGTGTCGTAGACCTCGAAGGTGTCGGCCTCCGTCCGCAGGCCGGGCGGACGAATGTACCGCCGCCGCAGGCCGTTGTGCTCGTCGACCGCGAGCCGAATGCCGTTGAACAGGGCCTGGGACAGGGACACCTCTGCCGATCCCATCGGAAGCGTCACGCCGACGTGGAGGG
>Ga0207714_1001716_pt1 | contig 13938 bp, 11 predicted proteins | sample PonA232FremontCA_2_FD_187270 | JGI IMG/M metagenome (GOLD analysis project Ga0207714, IMG submission 187270) | Marine sediment microbial community from Fremont, CA, USA - Pond A23 Sediment 2 (SPAdes) | ecosystem: Environmental > Aquatic > Marine > Unclassified | place: USA: Fremont, California... | reverse complement strand
TGGTATTATCAGACCGGGCGCAGAACTTCTGGTCGAAAGATATTACGATACAATTAGAATGGGACTAACCTCTTTAAAGGAGGGATAATATGACAGGTTCAGATGTGCAAGGATTTATTGAAATGCTATTAGGCAGGACAGTAGATTCCGACCTAATATTAACAGCAATCAATGACAGCATGAAAGAAATGGGTAAAATGAGTATGTTATATGGAACTATAACAGTTAATGTAACAGATGATGACGAAGAATATTCTTTACCTTCAACCTTCACACATTTAGAAAAGGTTGAAAAGATAGTCGATGATAAAGAATATATCTATGAGGATTATACCTATCGTAATGGTATTATTGAGTTCAATGATGAAGGAGATTTTTATATCGTATCTAAGAGATTGCCAGAAGAAATTTCTGTATTGGCAGATATAATTCCTTTGCATACCCTTTACGATATGGCTATTAAATGGTTTGCTCTTTACTATACCAGATTAAGCGAAGATATGGACGACCAGACAGCACAGAGGTTATATAAAGAGTTCACAGAGAAAGTAATCAGAGCTAAAAATACATTGATAGGCACTAAAGAGATAGCTCAATTTGGGGTGATTAGAAGTGCCAAATAATCAAAAGTTATTTAAAGACTTCAATTTTCAAATGGGATTAAATACTGATTTAACAAAATTTACCTTATCCCCAAAAGAGCTAGTAACTGCTGATAACTTAGAGGTTATGAACAGGGGAGGGGTTAAAAAAAGATGGGGTGTAACACCACTTAATTCCTCTTCTTATTCAGCCACAGTACACCAGATTATAGAGTGGCGTAGAGAAGATGGTACTTTAGATATATTAGCTCTTATCGGTAGTGATTTATATAAGGTTTCACAATCTGATGGAAGTCTCACACAACTTCAAGCAGTAAATGCAGATAGAATACCTTATTATTTCTTAAATGGAAACTTATATTTCATTGACCCTGGAACAGAATACTATGTTTATAACGGTTCATCGGTTTCAGCAGTTACACCAAACGGAGATTCTTCAAACGATTTATCACCTATAAAAAAATGTACGATGGCATATTATCACACTAAAAGCCACAGGATATTTTTCGCAGGTAATCCAGAAGCTAAATCAGCAATTTATTATTCAGAACCAGATGACCCAACTTATGTTAAAGGGACTTCCGTCTTATACCCAACCAGAGCAGAGGGTAATGTCTTAGGAATACAGGTATTGATGGACGCTTTCGTTGTTGGTTATAATCATGGCATGTGGATATGGAGAGGGGTAACACCAGGCACAGACGCAGTTTGGGAGAAACTTCCCACAAATCATGGTCCAATAAATCCAGAAGCCTTTGCTTTAACCACAGCAGCATTAGGTATGGTCTCTAATGAAGGTATATTTGCAGTATTACCTTCTATTATCGGTGTTAATATGGAAAACCAGGCAGGAGACCAGTATATAAAAAATATAGCTAAAGATAGAGTTAGTAATTTAATGAAAGATTGTACTGACCCAGATAAAATTAGAACTGTCTATCATAATAAATCTAGTAGATTCTTAATAGCTTACTGTGATGATGGTACAGGTAAGAACAATAAAGTATTAAGTTTTGATTTTGATACCAAAGGTTTCTCACTTTATAAAGGATTAAGTATAAATGATTTCTGCCAGACAACAGATGGTAAACTTTATGCAGCGATGGATAATTATATCGTAGAGTTCGATGAAGATTCAGTAGAAGATTTGGATTCTGATGGAACAACAACTGTTATAGATTTCAAAATGAAGACACCACCATACAGTTTGGGTAATCCTTTTTTGAGGAAGAAAGTACACAAAATAATTGTCGCTTATAAGAACTTCGGTGTTATTATTGATATTAAGATGTCTTTATATGTTGACGGAGAAAAGGTTGATGAATTTACTTTAAGCGGTGATGATTCCGGAACTGAGATTATTACACATCGTCAGAAAACTTATTATGCCGGACAAAAGTTTTCACTAGAGTTTGAGAATAATCAATATACACCAGTTGAAATATATGGTTTTGGATTATTATATACACCGGCAGATACGGGTGGTGAGAAAGTAAATGTCAGATAAAAGATTTAGACAGGTTGCTAGGTCAAGTGATAAGAGAACACAGGCACAGTTAGAAGAAATTACAGATAAATCAGACCAACCTGCTCCTCACGCTAGTTCACACTCTAGTGGTGGATATGACCCGATTTCTCCCGCTGATATAGGAGCGGCAAGTACGACAGATTTTCAAGCACATACGACAGCCGGTAATCCTCATAGTGATTCGGCGAATGATACTGAATTTCAAGCAGTTAAAACAGAAGTGGAAAATGCTAGAGATAGTGCAGATACAGGGACAACTTATTCTGATTTAGACGCTAGACTAGAAGATATTGAAAGCAGAATTTCAGCATTAGAAGGTAGTTAGAAAGGAGATGTTAATTTTATGTGGGGAGCTATAATAGGTGGCGGATTATCTTTATTAAGTAACATGTTAGGTAACGATAATAAAAAAAGCCAAAATGTTCAGACGGGGACTTCTACATTAGAAAAGCCGGAACGAATGTCTTACGAAGAAGCATTAGGACAAGCAGAAGATATTTTGCAACCTCAATATCAAGAAAGCAAAGAAAAAACATTAGACCAATTAAGTAATGCTATGATTGATACAGGATTTTACGGTCAAGCTCCTGGAGACGCTATTAAAGCAGAGACAATGGCAGATATGGAATCTGATTATCAAAGCCAACTCTCTCAATATGCGACTAACCTACAAGATAGAAGATATAACCAAGATTACCAGGCATATAAAACAAATTGGCAAATGCAACAGCAAAATAGAGCATATCAAAACCAGCAGCAACAACAAACCTTTGGTAATATAGGAACTGGTGCTGCAATCGGTCAACAAATAGGAGAAGGATTTGGAGAATCCGGTTGGGGTACAGGATTAGGAGCTTTAGCAGGGTGGTTATTTAGTTAAGAAAGGAGGTAGAATATGTCTTTACAAGCAGCGTGGAAAGGTTGGCAAGCCATACAAGGTGATAGGTCAATGCCGATGTTGAAAAAAGCATTTGGTGTATATGAACATACCGAAGACCCAGCATTTGAAAGAGATATGCAGGCTTTTCAACAGAATCCTACAAGAGGTAATGCTGATAGAATAATCAATAAATGGGGAGATTATCTTGAAGCAGATAACTATAAAGAATTAGGTCAAAGACTTAACTATTTAGAAGGAACACCGCAAGATATACAACATCAAATAAATAAAAATCAATTAACTCAATCTAATATTAGAACAGAAGCGTTACCAGAATTAACGGACGCCGAATTAAGAATAAAACAAGGACAAGCAGATATAACACAATCAAACGCAAATTATCAATCAAGATTTAATGAACAAAAGTATAATTATAATGATATTAGAAATGATTTACAAAGATTAGATTTAGCTTTCCAAAAGCAGACACAACCTGCTTCCATTGAAGCTGAAATAGCAAAAGCAAATGCACAGGCAGCACAAGGAAATTATCAATCAGATTATTATGGAAATTTAGACCCTAATCAGATGGCAGAATATAAGATGACACAGGCTGGAGAACAAGCTAATCAAGCTGAAATACAAACAGATATTACCAATGAGCAACTAACAAGAATACAAAAAGAGAACTCTGTTTTAAATGAACAATTACAAAATGATTTAACTATACAAGAACAAAATATATTAAGTAATAAAATTAATAATAAAATAAGAGAGTTAGAGCTTGAAAAAGGTAGAAAATTATTACCTTATGAGTTAGACCAAGCTAAAAATAGTGTTTTAAAACAAGAATTACAAATAGAAGGCTTAGAATACCAGAATGAAGTCGCTGCTGATGAATCCTATTTATCTGGTAGAAAAACAGATTTATATAGAGATATGACAGATGAACAACTTTCTGCTGCATTGTTTGGAACAGGCGGAAGTCAAGATAGTGGTGGAGCAGGTAATAGTGAGAGAATAGTAGGACAAACCGCTGATGGTAGGAATATTTATAACTCTGTCGGTGGGGGATATTATACTTATGACCCTAGAACAGGTCAAGCTAGAGCATTAACTAAAGCAGAATATAATAATGCCAATATGACTAACCAATTCGGCGAAGAAATGGTTAATCCTATGCAGTTTATTTATAATGACCCAGAAGTTCAAGCATTATATAGCGACCAACAATTAAATGAACTAGCAAATTCATTACCTAAGAGTATGCCGATAAATGAAGCTAGAACAGTATTAAGTATGGTTAAACAAAATTACGATATTTCAAAAATACTATCTTCCAGAGCACTTGCTGGTAAAATTCAACCAGAACAAACTTATACTGATTGGTCTAGTGGAGAGCAAGTAACACCAGAACCAAAACCAGAAACTACACCAGGAAATCAAACTAGAGAAACAAGTTTTACCGAAGCCGACCAAATGATTAGAAGCATGATGGAAGAATATAATTTGGATACGGAAGGATTAAGACAGTTAATAGTCAATAATAAACAATCATTAGAGAATGACTACCCAACAATAAACTTCGACACAATATTAAGTTTGTTAAATAAATAGGAGGGGAATTTTATGGAAGAGATAGATTTAACACCATATCTTAACGATGAAAAAGATAAAAATGAATCACTTAAAATAGATTTATCCTCTTATTTAGAAGAAGAGGATTCCTCTCCCGAACCTGTGTCTCAAAGTGAAGCCTTAGAACAAGGCAGAAAACAGTTTGATGAAGGAGAAACTATTGATATAGACAAGGTTATCGAACCTCTGTCTTCTTTTTTTGGACAGTTTAAAAGTAGTCAAGAAAATGTAGGAAGGAAATTGCCAGAAACACAAACTGAGATAGACGAATTAAATCAACCACAGGAACAACCTCCTCAAAGCGGTATAGAAGTGTCTGGAATCGACAGAACAGATTTAGAAACCTCTAGTATTGATTATGAAGAAAAAGGGCGAGAAAGCGTAGATATGTCGTTATTTGAGGATACTGAGATAGACACTCTAATACCTGGAACAGAAGTCGATTTAAGTAAAGTCGATACAACAGACCCTTATAAATTTACACCCGCCGGTCTGATGAAAGTATTGGGTAGTTCTGGAGCTAGTTTTGGAAGTGGTTTATTAAGTCTTATGGATATGTCTGTTGATTTAATGACAGGTAAAGATAGAGACACAATCTATGAAAGAATGGCAGAGGGTAGTCAAGAAGCTGCTCAGCAATTATTTGAAGAAGGCAAATGGGAAAAAGATTTAGATGTTGTTGATTCTATCCAAGAAGGTAACTACGGTGAAGCTGTTTCCAAAGGTATGATGGGGGTTACTCAAAACGCTGCTCAGATGGCTTCTGTAATGATGGCAGGATTAGGAGGAGCCGGAGCAGCAGGAACTCTATCTGGCGGTGGAGCTGTTGGTAATATGTTATCAGCAAGTAGTAATATTGCAGCTACCCAGATACCTTTAGGAATGATAACAGCTACTGCAACAGGTGGTAAATATCAAGAATTAGAAGATAAAGATATATCTCAGAACAAAAAAATTACAGCTTCATTATTAAGTGGTATGCTTGAATATGGTACTGAGAGTTTAGGCTCTGTAAGATGGTTGAGGGGTTTAGCTAAGTCTAACCCGGCAGCTAAAAGAGCTTTACAACATCAAGCGATTAATCTTGCTAGAAATATTATTAATCCTAAAGAATTAGCAAAACATGGATTAGAAGAAGGACTAGAGGAATATACAGCAGGATTAGGTGGCAGGATTATAGATTCTGTTATGGGTATAAGTGATGAAACTCTAACAGATATATTCACAGATTTAGCGAGCAAGGATTTAATCAACCAGGGAGCTATCGGTGCATTAAGTGGTATTACAATGTCCGGTACTGCTCAGTTATCACAGACTTATGATGTAATAGAACACAATAAACAAGTTGAAAACAGAGAGAGAAAGACCGAACACTTAATAAATTTCTTAAAAGATGTCTCTGATTTTGATTTTAGTGAAGAATCACTTACTCAGATTAGAAATGACGCGATGACTAAGTTAGACCCAGAGAGAATGATGATTAACTATCAACGCACAGAAGATATGATAAAAAATAATAAAGGAATCACACTTAAAGAATCCTCTGATTTGTTCAACAAGATGGTTACACAGTATATGACCGAAGAGGAAGTTGAAAAAACAGCGGGTAATATGTTAGAATTAGATGAAACAACAACCACAACACAAGAAGGGGGTTTAGAAGGTGGCGAAGAACAACAAATCGAAGTTGGACCAGGAGAAACTGAAACAAGTTACCGACAAGATTTACAAGAAATCCAAAGACAGGTTATTGAAAGAGGGGTACTCGAAGAAGGAAGCAGAGAAGATTATACAAGATTTAATTTAGAAATAGAAGATAAAATAATTGATGAATACAAACCTCTTAATAATAAACAAGAACCTGTATTTGAAATAAATGACGGACAAAAATATTATGAAGCTGTTTCCAGAGCGAAACAAGCAAATGAGCATGGAGCTTATGTGGACGCTAGTACACCAGAAGATTTAAGTAATAAGAGATTGTTTGTTTATTCTGGAGGAGCAGCCGGATTTGCTATTGAGCAAGATGGAAATATAACTAATGTATTTAAGAATCCTAATCTTACAGATAAAAAAGGTGTCGGTACTGAAATGGTATTACAGGCAATAGATAAAGGCGGAGATAGACTAGATAACTTTGATGGTTTCTTAACTGAATTATATGGTACATTAGGTTTTATACCACAAGCAAAAATGGAATTTAATCCAGAATACGCTCCGGAGAATTGGGATTTTGAGCGCGATGGACAACCTTATGTAGTATTTAGCAAACATACCGGTGATGATATAGATACAGTATTAGAAAAAGCTATGAACGATGAATATGATTATTCTTTAGACAATGTACCAACTGTCGAAAGTTATGAAGAAGGCAAGAGGTTACAAGAAGAAGCTCCTAGATTTCAAGAATCAGAAACAGTTACCGAAAAAGATACTGGCGACCTTGCTTTACAGTTCGATGATTTAACCAGAGAAGATTTATTAAATATCAAAGGTGTAAGTGAAAATATAGCAGATAGAATATTAGAATATAGAGAAAACACAGAAGGCGATTATGATTTAACTGGTAATGTTAAAGGTGTAGGTCCAGCGATTGCTGACAGAATAACCGAATATCAATCTAATCCTCCAGAGGATAGAGTTATAGAACCCCAGGAAACAGAGACGGAAGTAGAAGAAACAGACATAGACACAGAGCAAGAAACAGAAGAGGCAACCATAACAGAAGAAGAGAAGACAGCTATCGGAGATATGGTCGATGAACTACATCAAGTTGAAAATGATTTAGAAAGTGCTAGAAACAGATTTGATGAATCAACTGATAGAAGAGAACAGTTTAAAATAAGATATGAGATAAGTAAGTTAGAAAAAAGGCAAATTAACTTAATAAAGGAAATAGAATCTATCGACCCCAATTTTAGAGAAAAAAATTATGGTATAGACTTTGAAGAGTTGGCTGATTGGGAAGAACAGGGAATAAGTTATAGCAGGATAGAAAACACAGAAGAAAATATAAATATGAGCGGCAGACAGCAACAAATGAGAAACGGAGAAGCATATACCTGGCATGAAATAATAGAAATGCCGATTGAAGAACAGAACGAATATTACGCAAATATATTAAACCTTGATGAAATAAATATGGAAACTCTTGCTAATATATATTCTCAATTTAAAGCATTAGGGGTAGAAACAGCCTGGGAAGAAATGCCTGAAAACCAATTTGGATATTATGACCCTAACAACGAAAGAGCTAGATTTAGTGATGTAACAGACTTTACTACTTTACTGCATGAAATGGGACACGCTATGGATAAGAGAATGTTCGGGACAATAGGACAAAACAAAGACTTTGTTATGAGAATGGGAGAATATGATGTCTTTGAAGCTATCGGTATTATGTTAGATAAACCCACAAGTCAGATTAACCCTGCTTTATTAGAACAACATCTGGAAGATTTAGAAGCTAAAGTGAGAAGCGAATTAGGTACTATCAGTAAAGATTATATCAGACCTATATTGACCGAAGATTATTTTAGAAGAGATTATCGTAGGTCGATGGAAGAACTATTAGGAGACTTTTGGGTAATGTATATCGCAAATCCCGCGATGGCAAACGATATAGCTCCAACCGTTACTAAGATATACGACCAAAAATTAGCTGGTGATGATTACTCGCAATTACGCGGGTTTATCAATATGGCAAGAGAACAACTGAACAGAAGTGGACAATCCCCAGATATGGATATAAACTTCGTGAGACCAGAAGATGTAAGACAGTTCAACCATTCTAAGAATATGCCTGTCGATGTGCAAGCAAGAGATATTACAGCACATACAACCCGTTATATGAAGTGGCACAGGTTTGAAGCATACTTAGATATTAACCGTTGGTCTGAAATGGTCCCGGAAGAAATATTAGAAGATGTTCCATTTTATATAGAGCAAACTGGTAATCCTATTAACGGTAAGTCTTTTGAAGAGATTAAACAGGAAATAGAATCAGATGAAGATATAAGACAGGCTGTAAGAGAAATTCAGCTAAACTTTGAAAGAGTTAGGCAGGAATGGAACGAAGCATTAAGAGAAGCCGATGAAGATATGAGAATACAGTTTATCGACAATTACGCCCCCCGTTTATGGGAGACACCAGAAGATGAAATAAGGTCTTATCATCAAAATTATGGGGCAGAACCTGGAGCAGCTAAAAAGCGTACTTTTCCAACTGTTGTCGAAGGTATTAAAGCAGGTTATGAACCGAAAACAACTAATATCTTAACTTTATACCAGGAATATATAAATAGGACAGCTAGACCTATTGCTATGAAATTATTTAGGACAGCCGTATATGATATGACAGATGAAAATGGAAATCCTGTTGCTTTAACTATAAATCAATTGCAGAAGTTAAAGAAAAATAACCCAGAAGAATACGGAGACATAAAAACAATTAGTGAACATCAGTTAAAAGAATTTAAAGAATCTAATAAAAAATATTATGTAAAAATGAATAATCCTTTTATGCAGAAGAAAACAGTATTAGAAGGCAAAGAAGACAGCAAAGATATGTTAGTAAACGAAAATGTATATGTTAGAAGAGATGTATATAGATATATTAGAGAACATACCCAGGGAGATATTAATATCCCTATACTTAAACAAGTATCTGAAATAAACAATCTTTTAAAATCAATGAACTACTTATTTTCATTATTCCACGCATTTGACTTCGTGTTTGAATCCGGTATCGGTGGATTACATTATACTAAACAGTTGAAGAATTTATCTGGAGACAAATATCATGATTCAATTTTACCCTGGGAGAGAGGTTTAAAACTTTCTACCTATAAGCCGTTCATCAGAACAGCTATCATGAGCGGATTGCAGATTGACCCAATGGAAGACGCTTTCGTTGGCGAATTAAGAGAAGCAACTGATAAGTTACAAAGTTTGGCTAGCAATATACCTGGCGGTGAACAAGCGGTCGGAGCGTTTAAGCAATTTGAAACTGGCTGGCAGGAAATACTGTGGCATAAACTCTATGTCGGTTCTAAGATAAATTCCTTTTACGGTGTATTGAAGACCCAAAACGATGTACTCAATGATAACCCGACAGATAGAGATATACAGGCGTTTTATGAAGCCGCAGCGGACCAGGTTAATCAGATGTATGGAGGTCAAGAATGGTCGCAGCATGCCTGGGCTTCTCCACAGGTTAGGCAGCTTGCTCATTTATTCGTTAGAGCGCCAGATTGGACACTCTCCAATATCTTCATGGGGGCTAGATTCTTACAACCAAATATAAAGAACTTATATGATAGGATACAAGGCAGGACGCCACCACAGAAAGAAGGAAGAACTCAACAGGAAAGAGTTGAATTTATCCATAGGAAAGTAACTTCCAGAGAATCTAAGAAGTATTGGATTAAGATGGTAATAGGAATTGTGGCTATGATTAACGGATTAAATTATGCCTTGGTCGGTCATTTTACAAATGATAATGAAGAAGGTCATAAACTAGATTTTGATGTAACGCCGATAGTTACAGGTATTAAAAAACAGCTAGATAAAGCAGGAATCATAGATTATGAACCAGAAGAAGACGAAAGAAGATATTACGCTTCTCCTCTTAAACAGATGAAAGAGGTTTTTGGTTTAATGCAGACACCGTTTAAGTATGCAGGATATAAGTCTTCTCCTATTGCACAGGCGATGTTAGAACAATTTTTTGGTACACAAGCGGGTTCAATGTTTCCGTTAGAATTTGCTAATAATCCGAGACTAGGACCATGGCAAAAAGCCGGATTAAGAACAAAGAGATTTTTAAGCCATGCTTTACCGTTCTCTTTATCTGGTAACAACTTTATGATTACATTACCTCTACGCAGAGGTATAAGTGAATATGAATCTATATTAGCTTATGAAGATATGATTAAAACGGTTATTGACCCGGGTTTTAGAGAGAAATATTTCAGCACACAATCACCACCAGAAAATGCTTTGGAAACAGCCAAAGAATTAGACAGAAGACTTATGTTAAACGGACATAATCCGTTAGAAGTAAATAAAAGAGCAATAAGAAATCTTAAATCAATGTATTTTGAGACCTTATTTGAAGCTGTTAAAGAAGAGGATACTAAGAACGCCGAAGAAGCGGCGGCAGCTTTGATTAGACTAGGGGTTTGGGATATAAGCGGTAGTGCAGAATCAAGAGGGGTATCTATTGATACTGAAGTAAAAGCTATGCAACTCTTTACTAACCCTAGTGTTTTACAAAAAGCAGGTCGCTTACCAGAAGAATTATTAACACCAGAGATAAGATTCGATGAAGATAAATTAGAAGAGTTAATCATGGATATGTCAAGAATAGATATAAACGAAGAACAATAGGAGGGATTAATAGTGAAAAAATAAATCTAATAAGATATATACAATTAGGGGGTAGTATTTAATGGACGAAAAAGATAGAAAGGAATCATGTCCATTTGGGGAAAAAATTGAAAAAGCAATAACTTTATCACAACAGAACAACCTCCAACTAGAAAAACTATTAAACCAATGGTACACTAATAAAGATTTATTTGAAATGATAGAAAATCTAAAAGAAGACATGACAGAATTTAATGAAAACTTCCATAAATACAACGGTCTAGTGGAGAAACAGCAGAAATTAAAAAAAGAATTTCACAAGAAAAAAGAATTGGCAGAGAAGAATAAAAAAGAGATTGACAAAATGAAACAAAAAAAGCAAACAAAGTCTAGTGTTTATAAAAACTGGCGGCTTTGGGTAGCGTGGATTATTTCCATATTGTTAGGTATAAGCAATCTATACCTGGTGTTCAGTTAAGGGGGGTAAATTATGCACTCTATAATAGAACAACTTAAATTACATGAAGGGTTTCGTTCTAAACCATATAAAGACACCGAAGGGTATTTAACCATAGGCTTTGGTAGAAACCTTGACGCTAAGGGTATTTCTAAAGAAGAGGGAGAATACCTGTTAATGAACGACCTAGATGAAGCCTTTGAACTCTTGTTCGATAAACCTTATTTTAACAAACTAAGCGAAGTAAGAAAAAAAGTGTTATTAGATATGGCATATAACTTAGGAAGTAAGTTTTTCCAATTTAAGAAGATGATTGCAGCTTTGAAGGAAGATAATTACGATAAGGCTGCCGATGAAATGCTAGACAGCCTTTGGGCTGAACAGGTAGGCAAGAGGGCTAAGAGATTAGCTCTCATGATGAGGACAGGAGAAGATTATAATGACTAAAATACTAGACAAATTATTTACCGAAAAACAAAAAGAAGAATTAGCTGGTAGATTACTAAGTTTCTTGTCCAGGAAATTTATATTGTCATTTTTAGTATTGCTCCTTTCTACTTATATGGTGTCTAAAGGAGAATTAGAAGCTAGATACTGGTTAGGTATAGTCGCTTCCGACATTGTTGGTTATAATTTCTCTAATTCCTTTTCCAAGAAGCATAACTAGAGGGGGTCTTCTATGAATATCAAAAAAAAAGAAGTAATCTTTTGGATTGTTATAGCGATAATTATAGTCATAATCGCTTTGAAGTTCGGCACAGGTCTTGCCGCTTTAGTAGGAGCAATATTTGGTTTTGGCGGAGCAGAACGAGCCAGGAAAAAAGCAGATAAAGTAAAAGAAAAATCAGATGAAGCTAAAGTTGAAGCTGATAAAGCTAAAAAAGAAGCCGACAAAATAGTTAAAGAAGCCGAAACACTAAGAAAAGATAATGAACAACTCAAAAAAGAGAACACTAAGATAATGAACGAGGTTAAAAAGCAGGATAAAAAGAAGAAAGAATTAGATGAAAGGCTTAAAAAAATAGAAGAAAAAGATGATAAGTATTTTAAAGAAGGTGATAATTGATGAGAAAATGGGTAGTAATTCTGCTCATATTCGCTTTATTCTGTTCATATTCGGTTGCTGTGGCTCAAGAAACTGTTGACAATGCCAAAGTACCTAAAGAATATTCTAAGCTCAAAGAACAGTATCTGAGCCTTTTAAAAGACTATCTGGAAGTTAAGGACATAGCCAACGAATACAAAACCTTAGCAGAAGATAGAAAGAAAAGCATTATTGAGCTTGAAGAAAACTATTCTACATTACAAAATAATTATGATAACTTAGACCAAAATTTTTTAGAGTTAAAAGAAAAAGTTGACACTTTAGATAATAAAGTCCAAGAGTTACATGAGTTTAACAACGAATTATTAGACCAGATTGATGTGTTGATTAAAGATAATAAGCGAAGGTTGACTATATCTGGTGGATTAAATGTAACACCCTTCAACCCCGAAAACACAGGGGTTATAATCCAGGCAGGGTACACATTTTAATATAGATAAAGAACAAACCCCCTCTTTACGAAGGGGGTATTTGCTTTTCTTATTATTTTTTATGTTCTTCTCTTAGTTCTTGTATGTCAATGTCGCGTTCGTTCTTGTGAAAAGTTACTACCAAATAACCGTTTGGCGGGAATATAATCGCAGCATATAAACCGAAGTCTATCGGGACATGGACAGCTCCGGTTTTATCTACAAAGAGACCTTTCCTTAATTCATTTGCTAACCTCCTTGCAACTAACCTTCTTATTTTTCTTACCGTCCAGTTCTTGTCTCCGACACCCGGTATATCATCTGTATATTCCCAGAATCTTTTACAAGCATGTGTAGTAACTTTGACTTTCTTCCTTCTTTTTTCCTTGTTCAGATGGGTTCTCAGATGTCTAGCACACTCTCTGAGACCCCTTTCTATCTCATCTACAACTTCTGGAATATCTGCTATAGCTTCTTTAGCCTCGGATGTGAAAGGAACTCTAGTCGAAGCAACGTGGATCAGTATAACAGCTGGTCCAGATGGCATCCCTGTACCGCCTCTCTGATCTAAACCATATATCCTCCAGTCTATATCTTGTATAGCGGTAGTTGTTGCACATCCACCTTTCTTGTACATCAGTGGCACTCGGTTGGCGAATCTTAGAACCCTAACAGAACTGTCTTTAGGCAGATCACCACCGTAAACCAGACCTACTTCGACCTGGAACGGGTTGCCCGAATAGACAGTTGGTTCTCTCGTTGTAGGAGGAGCATAATATTCAGGATGACGCCCCTTGAGTACATTTTTCAGCCCTTTCTTGATGAGCATACTTTTGATAGGAGATAAACAGTCGGTCTTGGGAGACATTATCTTCACATCTTCAGCCGCTCTAAGTATAGCTTTGCAGTGTTCTACATCCATATCCGTTGGTGTCATCTTATGATCTAG
>Ga0207714_1001714_pt1 | contig 13952 bp, 13 predicted proteins | sample PonA232FremontCA_2_FD_187270 | JGI IMG/M metagenome (GOLD analysis project Ga0207714, IMG submission 187270) | Marine sediment microbial community from Fremont, CA, USA - Pond A23 Sediment 2 (SPAdes) | ecosystem: Environmental > Aquatic > Marine > Unclassified | place: USA: Fremont, California... | reverse complement strand
GGATTCCACGGGACAGCGGTTTCGGATGTAGCCCAACGGGCCGGTGTGGGCAAGGGGACCGTGTATCGCCACTTCGGCTGCAAGGAAAAGCTGTTGCGGGCCGTAATCCTGCAGGGGCTGCAAGAGCTTAACGGACAGCTCCGGTATGTGCTCAACTTCTTTTCCTCTCCGATTCAGGCTGTTGAAGGGATACTGGAGGTTCATGTGGATCAACACGAACGCTCAGGGCAGTTCGTGGAGATTCTGAGTCACGGAGGGAATGCCCGTGGCAACTTGTCTCCGGCACGAGTTGCTGATGGCCGAGATCGAGGAGACTCGGAGCCTTTACGAAAAGTTGTTTTCGAAAGGGATGGAGCAGGGTGGCTTTCGGCTGAATGATCCTGCAGGACTGGCTGTATTGTATCAAGGATTTATTTGGTCAGTTTTGCACACCTGTAATAGTTCTGAGAAAAATCATTCGCGCAAGGACCTGATAAATATTGCGCGAGATGTTTTTCTGTATGGAACAGTAAAACAACCTAATTCATTACAGCTTAAATTCCATAGATAATGTTTTGTACATCATTTAATTATATCTTACATCTTATGTAAAATAATTTTCATTATTACGACGAAACATTAGAAAAGTGTTTAATTAGCAGAGAGCCATTACAAGGAGAAAAAGAGATGAACAGAAAAAAAGCTCAGGACCGGACTGCATCCGTTATTGATGTCACTCTTTTTCATTGTGGGATTGACAGGCATTCTGAGCTTTTTCATGTTGATGTCAGAGGGATGAAGCATCTTCACGAATGGATGAGCGTCTTCTTTCTGATTTTGTGCGTCGTACACTTGATCCTGAACTGGAAAGCCTTCCGCGCCCATCTTAAAAACGGTCCTGTCCTGGTATCGGTCATGGTTATTTGTCTTTTGTTGGCATTGCTGTTGTTTAGCGCTGGTGAAAAAGGTAAAAATGCCCCATATGACCGATCAGGCCCAGGCAATTACAAGCATCAGAATTACAAGCACTAGATAGAAAAGCATTTAAAGATAAGATAGAGAACAAAATTTGGTGTGGCGTAGCGAACCATTGTCGATTTGTTTTTTCCTGGCATAAAGGCAAAAAACGCTCCACTTGACGTATTATAATTCATATCTATAACTTGATGGCGTTTTCATTTTTCAATCCCCAACAATTCCAAGTTTACTATGAAGATCCGCATTTTAATGCGCCATATCCCGCGATGCCTTTATCTGGTTTGCGCGTTGGTGCTTTTCCCGGTCTCCGGACACGGACGGATGGATTCCTATTTCGGGGTGGGAGCCGGTGTCTATAATGTGATGGATGCGGATGCTGGGATATATGGCGTCATCGACTACCGTCCGCCGCTTGGGATATACGGGATCGGGCCCTGGATCTCATTGAGCGCAACCGAAGAGCTGGGAGGCTGTTTCTCTGGAGGAATACTCAGGGATTTTTTCTTAACGGACTCAATTGTCCTTACGCCGAGTTTCGGCATCGGCATATACAATCGAGCTGATGATGAAGTGGCTCTGGGTCATCCCGTGGAATTCCGCTCCGCGCTGAAGCTCAGCTATGAGCTGGGGGAAAACAGGTCCCGCATCGGAGTCCGCTTTGGCCATGTCTCCAACGCCGGCCTTGGAGAAACAAATCCGGGGTCGGAATTCCTCTCCCTCATCTACAGCATTCATCTCGGCGGCGAATGAACTCCGCAATCCCTCCAATCGTTTTGGCTGTGTCTTGTTCACGGAAAGCGAGCGGCGCTAAAAGCATGATGAGCTGCTTTCGACCGGGAACAAGGCGAAACGGCAGCTCTCGAACTGAAAGCCAACATAACGCGTAAAGCGCGATCAGCATAATGAGGAATCTAGAGACGACGGAAAAGAAAACCGCCCCCCAAGAGAAGTGGCTCACCTTCCTGGCTGTTGGGCTGAGCATTCTCATGGGCACCATTGACATGAGCATTGTCAATGTGGCCCTGCCCACCCTGGTGGAGAGGCTGGACACGAGCTTTTCCACCATCCAGTGGGTGGTGCTCGGCTATGTCCTGATCGTCACCTCCCTGATGCTCAGCGCCGCCAGGCTAGGGGACATGTACGACAAGAAGAAGCTCTACGCCCTGGGGCTGGCGGTCTTCACCATGGGCTCCTTCCTGTGCGGCCTGTCGGTAAACGTCTACTGGCTGATCGCCTTCAGGGTGATTCAGGGCACTGGCGGGGTCTTCCTGCAGGCCTTGGGCATGGCGCTCGTCGTCGAGGTCTTCCCCTCGAGCGAGCGCGGACGGGCCCTGGGGCTGACGGGGAGCATCGTCTCCATCGGCCTCGCCTCGGGACCCGCTCTTGGCGGGATCATACTGGAGTCCCTCGGCTGGAGCTGGATCTTCTGGATCAACATTCCGATCGGCGCGATCGCCCTGACCACGCTCGTCCTTTTCGCTCCCTCGGCACCGCCCCGCAAGCGGGATCAAGCCTTCGACATCAGCGGGGCCCTTATCCTGCTGATCGTATTGGGCTGCTATGCCCTGGCCATGACCAAGGGCCAGCACGAGGGGTTCAACCACCCCCTTATCTTTCTGCTTTTCGCCGGCTCCGCCCTGGGAGCGGTTGCTTTCTTGGTCCTAGAGAAGGGTGCCAGACAGCCAATTGTGGATTTCGGCCTATTCCGGAATGTTCTGTTCAGCCTAGGCATCATTCTGGGATTCGCGATCTTTGTTCTGCTCGGCGGAACCATGTTCCTCCTTCCCTTCTTCTTGAAATACGTTCAGGAATACTCCACTCAGGTAGTGGGCCTCCTCCTCATGGTCGTGCCCATAGGCGAGGGGATCAGCTCGCTCCTGGCCGGCTGGATGACGGACCGATTTGGCCCTCTCGGGGTCAGACTGGTCGGGAACCTGATCATCGTGGCCAGCTGCTTCGCCATGAGCACTCTTCAGGCCGAGACCACACTTTTCGGCTATATTGCGCGAGTCCTCCCCTTGGGCCTCGGAGTGGGCACCTTTCAAGCAGCGAACAATACGGCGGTCATGGGCTCGGTTCCGGTGCATCGACTGGGTATCGCCTCGGGGCTGCTGGCTTTGTCCCGAAACACGGGAGTGACCACTGGGCTACCCATTATCGGGACGATTTTTACCCTTTCCGTATTGAGCTTTATCGGCGCCGATTCCATGAATATCGGCACAGTGGCACCCCAGGCGATACGAATCGGCTTCGACCATACTTTCCTTCTCGCCGGATTGTTTATGATCGTTCCCGCAATGCTGGGGATCATCGCTCTATGGCATCCCAAGACAGCCTGAGATAAACCCAGCTGTAACCCGATATTAAAGCAATTCCGAGATACCCCTGCATCTTTCTGCTGGTCGTGGCCTTGTATCCCTGACCGACTGTGCTTCTTTTTTTGCCCCCAAAAACGGAAAGAGGCCTTGATGCATCAGCTGCGGGAATATATCGACAAATATCATGGGAGCAGGTCCTTGACCTCGGATGCCCCCGGTTCGTCCGGCAATGGCAAAAGGCCCGGCCCGCGCGATCCCAAAGGCCGAATCGGGCTATATCCTTCCCAGTAGTCCAGCGGAGTGAATCATGCGCCGTATACCCATTCTGCTCATCCTGGTGGTCTTGTCCGGATGCACCGTGTTTGCTCCCAAGCAGCGGGATGATCCCCAGTTCCCTGTCCCGGAGCGCTATAGCAGGAATACCACCGAAAACGGGGGCGTTCCGGACAAATGGTGGAAGGGTTTCGGAAGCCGGGAACTGGACGAGATGGTGCAAACGGCGCTCAGTGGCAACTTCGACTTGAAGACCGCATGGGCCAGGCTTGAACAAGCCAGGGCGGTCGCCCGAAAAAGCGGGGCCACCGCTTTTCCCCATCTGGAGGGAGAAGCTGAAGGGAGCCAGGAGGACCGGTATCAGGATAGCCAAAAAATGAGCACATCCAAGGAACTTTCCCTAAGTCTGGCGGCCTCCTATGAATTGGATCTGTGGGGCAGAATATCCTCCGCGAGCAAAGCGGATCGGCTGAGCGCAAAGGCCTCCTGGCAGGAAGTGCAGTCCTCGGCAGTATCCGTCGCCGCCGAAGTGGTAAACACCTGGATCGATCTGCGCAGCGTGGCCCGGGAGATAGACGTGGTCCAGGAACAGATCGAGACGAACCAAAGGCTGCTGGAGAGGCAGCAGGACCGCTTCCTCAACGGCCAGGCTCAGGCCCTGGAGGTGTCCCAGCAACGAGAGTCCTGGGCCGCTTCCAGGACCAAGCTCCCCGGCCTGCGGAGGCAGCAGCGGACCCTGAGAAACAAAATGGCCGTTCTCCTGGGCAGGGCTCCCGCCGGAAACATCCGGATTGAAGGGGCGAAGCTGCCGGAATTGATTCCCCTTCCGGAAACCGGAATCCCCATGGATCTTCTCTCCGACAGGCCGGATATCAGAGCGGCAAGGCAGGAGCTGGCTTCGGCAGACTGGGAAGTATCCGCTGCCAAGGCCGATCTTTTGCCCTCAATCACCTTGTCGGCAAGAGGGGTGTTGTCCGGGGAGACCCTGGATGCGGCCCTGTCCAACTGGTACACCACCCTGAGCGCCACCCTGGCCCAGACCCTCTTCGACGCGGGGCAGAGCCGGGCGGAAGTGTCCCGGAAAGAGGCGATGGCGGAAGAAAAGCTCTATACCTATGCCCAGACGGTCATCGAGGCAATCCAGGACGTCCAGGATGCGCTGGCCCAGGAAGCGGAACAGAGACGACTGGTCTCCAGACTACGGGAGCGGATCCGGGCGGCCAAATCCGCGAGGCGCAAGGCCAGGCTTCGCTACCTCCGTGGACAGGAGGACTATTTGACCTACCTGAATCAGCTGGAGAACGTGCAGAGCCTCAGTCGTGAGCTGGTACAGGAAAGGGCTCAGCTCCTGCAATACCGGGTTGGGCTCTACAGGAATCTTGGTTCGGATTGGACCGCTTCCTTGAAGAGGGACAGAGAAGCAGGCTTCCCCCGGACCGGTGGAACCAACCACAGCTCGGAGCAAAAGGAATATGGGGAATAAAAGGAGGAAGCAAGCGGCAATCGCGGTGGTGAAGGCGGTTGTTCCCGTGGCCCTGATCGCGTCCGGAATAGCGGCGGCCCTGTTCTTTTCAGCTACCCGGCAGAGCGCGGAGCCCCGGGAGGAGACCTCCCCGGCTCCAGCTGTGGAGGTCGTCTCCGTGGAGAAAAGGGACGTGTCCCCACTGATTTCGGGGATGGGCACGGTCAGGGCCTCCCGCAGCATAACGCTCCAGGCGCGGGTGTCCGGAAAAGTGACTTCCGTGGCCGGGGATTTCCAGCCCGGGGGACGGGTGAAAAAGGGCGAAACCCTGATCCGCCTCGATGATTCGGACTACCGGATCCAGCTGGAAAAAAGCCGGAGGTCCTGGCAGCAGGAAAAAGCGGACCTGCAGATCGAGCAGGGCAAGCAGGAGGTGGCCAGAAAGGATCTGGCCTCCTTCAAGGAATCCTCGCAAAGGGAGGTGTCCAGCGAGAGACTGGTGCTGCGTCAGCCGCAACTGCTCCAGGCCAGGGCAGCTGTGGGCAAGGCGAAAGCGGATCTTAAGCAGGCCCGCCTTGATCTGGAGCGCACCACAATCGAGGCGCCCTTCAACGCTCTGGTCACGGAAAGGAACGTGAATCTGGGCTCGCAGGTGAACACACAGCAGGATTTGGCCACATTGGTCTGTACGGATACTTACTGGATCGAGGCGAAAATCCCCTTGGACCGCCTCGAACATCTGGCCCTGGAAGGCGGGGACCAGCCCCGGGCCACGGTCTATTCCCAGGCAAGGGACGCTGAGTGGGAAGGCAGGGCACTGCGAACCACGGGTGTGCTCGGGGAAGAAAGCAGCATGGCCACGGTTATTGTGGCTGTGGAGGATCCCCTAGGCCTGGAGCGGGAAACAGGCACGTCCGCACTTGCCTTTAAGGAATACGTCAGGGTGGCGATCCGAGGAGAGGAGCTGGCGGATGTGGCTGTCATTCCTCGCAGGGCGATGAGGCAGCAGAACAGGGTCTGGGTGGCCTCATCGGAGGGGAGGCTCGATATCCGCCGGGTTTCCACTGCCTGGAAGAGCGGGAACAGAGTCCTGGTTCAAAGCGGGTTGGAAACCGGAGAAAAGGTGATCGTCTCCGAGCTGGCCACGCCGGTGCCGGGTATGCGGTTACGCGTATCCGGTACAAGGGGGCGTTCCGGTAACGAAACCGAAGGCAGCTCGGGAGCGGAAGAATGAACAGCCCGCAGGGATACTCCGGGGACAAAGGCCCCCTGGCCTGGATGGCCGGCAACCCGGTGGCGGCGAATCTGCTTATGGCCGTGCTGCTCATCGGTGGGCTCCTGCTGGCAATGAACGTTAAGCAGGAAGTGTTCCCGGAATTCTCCATGGACATGGTGAACGTGAGCGTCTCCTACCCCGGGGCGAGCCCCGAGGAGGTGGAGCAGGGGATCGTGCTGGCAGTGGAGGATGCGATCGAGAATCTGGAGGGGATCAAGGAAATCAGCTCCGAGGCATCCCAGGGCAGCGCCAGAGTCAGCATCGAGGTCAGGGATGGATACAGTGTGAACAGGCTCTGGCAGGAGATCAAAAGCGAGATCGACCGTATCCGGACCTTCCCCGAAGAGGCCGAGGAGCCGGAGGTAACCATCGGCTCCCGCGAGCGAGAGGTCGTTTCCCTGGTCCTGTCCGGGACCCGGGATGACCTGGTCTTGCGTCAACAGGCAGAGAAGGTCCGGGACCGGCTCCTGCTCAAGGAGCATATTACGCGGGTCGAGCTCCAGGGAGTTCGGGACTACGAGATCCATGTGGAGGTCTCCCAGGACAGGCTCAGGCAGTACGGATTGACCCTGCAGGACATCGCGGACAAGGTGGCGAGCTCCTCCGTGGATCTGGGCGCGGGGGAAATTGAGACCTCCGGCGGAGACATCCTGCTCAGGATGAAGGAGCTGCGCAGCACTGCCGGCGAGTACGGGGATATCCCGATAATCGCCCGGCCCGACGGGACCCGGATCCTTTTGTCGGATATCGCCGAGGTCAGGGAGGGATTCGAGGACTCGGAAGCATGGGCCGCGTTCAACGGCAGCCCCGGGATCATGATCCAGGTCTACCGGGTTGGGAACCAGACACCGTCTCAGGTGGCGAAGGAAGCCAGGGAGGTTGCGGATCGGCTCAACAGAGGCATGCCCGGAGATCTGCAGCTGTCCGTCACTCGCAACATGGCCGAGGTTTTCGGGCAGCGGGCCGACCTTCTGCTCAAGAACGCCTTTCTGGGGTTGGGGCTGGTCTTCCTCTGCCTGGCCCTCTTCCTGGAAGCTCGTCTGGCCTTCTGGGTCAGCCTGGGCATCCCCGTCTCCTTTCTGGGGTCCTTCTTGTTTCTTGCCGGAACGGATTTCAGCGTGAACATGGTCACCATGTTCGCCTTCATCGTCACTCTGGGCATCGTCGTGGACGACGCCATCGTGGTGGGGGAGAACGTCCACCACCACAGGAGGCTGGGCAAGGGAGGGATCGATGCCGCGATCCAGGGCACCAGGGAGGTGGCCATGCCGGTAACCTTCAGCGTCCTGACCAATATGCTGGCCTTCCTCCCTCTCTTCTTCGTTTCCGGCTTTATGGGCAAGATCTTCAAGTATATTCCCATGGTGGTCATCGCCGTTTTCCTGGTCTCCCTGGTGGAGAGCCTGTTCGTGCTTCCGGCGCATCTTGCCCACATCAAGGAGAAGAAGGTCTTTGGCCCCTTCGCCAGTCTGTCCGGGGTGCAATCCAGGTTCAGCCGCCTTGTGGAGCGATTCATCACAAACGGCTTTTATCCCGCCCTGGGGCTCGCCCTTCGCCACCGCTATATCGTGCTCTCTTTCGCCCTGGCTCTTCTGATCGGCACTGCCGGATTCGTGCAATCCAGGATGGGGCTTGTCCTGTTCCCGGAAACAGAGTCCGATTTCGCCTACGCAGAAGCGGTCCTTCCCACGGGATCTCCACAGAAGCGTATCAGAGAGGTGGAAGAAAGGCTCCGCGAGGCTGCCGCGGACATCATCCGGGCCCATGGGGAAAAGGAGCTCTCCGAGGGCATTTTCAGCAGGGTGAACGGTGACACCATCCGCATGCGTGTGTTCTTGACGGATCCTTCGGTGCGTCCCCTTCCCACCTCGGAATTCACCCGGAGATGGCGAAGCCGGACAGGGGAGGTGGCCGGGCTGGAATCCATCCGTTTCGCCGCAAATATGGCCGGGCCGGGTTCGGGCAAGGACCTGACGGTCAGGCTCAGCCACAGGGACCGGGATCTGTTGCAACAGGCGGGGAAGGATCTGGCCGGCATTCTGGGTGATTATTCCGGAGTGCACGACATCGATGACGGCTCCGCCCAGGGCAAGCAGCAGTTCGACATTCGCATCACGCCGCTCGGCGAACGGATGGGCCTTCGCTCCAGGGACGTGGCCGACAGGGTGCGCAATGCCTTTTCCGGGGCGGTGGCCAAGCGCCAGCTGCGCGATCAAAACGAGGTCACGGTGCGGGTATGGTTCCCGGAAAGCGAGCGGATCAGCCGATCCCGCCTGGAAGACATGGTCCTGCAGGCCCCGGAAGGCAAGGTCCTCTTGCGGGAGGCTGCCAGACTGGTCCCGGGAAGGGCCTACACCTCGATAGAGCGGGTGGACGGCCGCAGGACCCTATCCGTTACAGCCAATGTAACCCCCCAGACAAGGACTTCGGAAATCAGCGCCTCCCTGAAGGAAAAGGCCATGCCCGAATTGGTCCAGGAGTATTCCGGTCTCAGCTCCAGCTTTCAGGGGAAGCAGGCGGAAATGCGAGAAAGCGTGACCAGCCTGCTCAACGGTCTCATTTTGGCATTTATCGGCATATACGCCCTTCTGGCCATTCCCTTCAGGAGCTACGTCCAACCCCTGATCATCATGTCCTGCCTCCCCTTCGGCCTGATCGGGGCCGTGTTCGGCCATCTGCTCCTGGGATACGGACTGAGCGTCATGAGCCTTTTCGGCATGGTGGCCCTTTGCGGGGTGGTAATAAACGATTCCCTGGTCCTCATCGATTTCGCCAACCGCAACACAAGGGAAGGGAAAGACCTGCTCCAGGCTGTTCAAACAGCGGCAACCCAGCGCTTTCGGCCCATTATATTGACCACTCTGACCACCTTCGGCGGGTTGGCGCCCATGATCTTTGAGACCTCCCTGCAGGCCAGGTTCCTTATTCCCATGGCCCTTTCCCTGGGATTCGGTCTTGTTTTCGGAACCTTCGTGATCCTGATTCTGGTCCCATGCATCTTTCTGTTGCTGGAGGATCTGAGGAAATTGCTAGCGTATCCTCACGCGCAAGCGCAGAAATTGACGGATACGGAGTAAAGGATGCAGTTCGGTATGGGGAAGTTGAAAAATGTGCCCTCTTAGAGCAAAGATAAAGGAGCATGCTTATGAGTATTTCCGAGGCGATCGCCAAGAGAAAGAGCATACGGGCGTATTTGGACCAGCCGATTCCGGAGGAGGATCTGGCGCGGATCGTCGAGGCTGGCAGATGGGCGCCGAACGCCGGGGAATTCCAGATCACCGTGATACGGAATCCCGGGCTGCGGCGGAAAATCAATGATCGGACCCACGAGGCCATGCTTCATTCCGGGGTCGAGTTCCTGCAGCAGAGGGCTTCCCTGCCGGGATATCGGCCGCTCTACGGAGCCCCGGTTCTGATCCTTTTGTCCGGACCCGAGGATCATCCCTACAGCGGCTTCAATACCGCGCTCGCAGCGGAGAACATGCTTCTGGAGGCCACGGAGCTGGGCCTTGGCTCCTGTTTTCTCGTCTCACCGACCCTGGCGCTCAAGGGAGAAGAGAACCGGAACCTGGCCCGGGAGGCCGGCATCCCTGAGGGATACAGCTTGCAGTGTGCGCTGGTGGTGGGTTACACCCGGGACGAGGAAGAGTTCTCCCTTGGAGAACGCACGAGGAGGGGGGTGCTCCACTTCATTGACTGATCTGGAGTGTATCTCTCTGCTGGTCCCGATTCCCGCTTCACAGCGCATTGAGCGGGTTACAATTAATCGAGGCATCCGTAGCGCTCCAGGATCTCGCCCAGGATTCGCGCGCCCGATCCGGTATATCCGGCGCACCTGACCCGGCCCTCGCCCTTGACGAAGGATTTGATCTGTTCCTTGTCCGTCCAGTCCACCCGCGTGATCTCGCTGCAATTGATCTTTCCCTCGGTAACATCCCGCAAAAAGCGCTTGTGAAAGCTGCGGCCAGCCTTCCACATGGCAGGGTCGTCCTTTTGCTCCGGCGTCTCCTTGCCGTAGACCATGCCCAGGCAGAGCACGGCACCGACAATCACGCCGCAGGTTCCGCCTGTCGAGGCGATGCCGCCCCCAAGGGCGGCCATTCCCTGAACAGCCCGAGAATCCTCGATATCAAGCTTCTTCTGGCCCACGGCCAGAATGGCCTGACCTCAGTGATACCCCTGCAGCATGAGATCACGGGCCTCTGTTTCCATGTCTTCCGGCGTCATATGCTGTTCTCCTTCCCAATGCGTCTCATACAATCCTTATTTCAGGCCGGATCCGGGCTCTCAAAAGAAGCTTCCAACTGGTGCCCTTTCCTGCTGCAACTGGCACCTATCAGTTTGACAGATATCCCCCGGGCTGAAAAGGCACGCCACATCCCGCTCGGAAGAATAACTGCCCCGTTCGCCTTCCCGCGAAGCAACGCCAAGACCTCTTCTCGGCTCGAAAAGCCGATTTTCAGCAGCCAGCTTCACAAACCCCACAGCAAAACGTAGAATGGAAGAGAATGGGCAAACCTGTCTCATGCGCTAACGCATAGAAAAAGGAGCGGTTATGGACACCAATGAGCTCATCCATATGCTGAACAGGGATCTGCGGGACGAGCACGCGGCCGTCCTGCGCTATCTGATCCACAGCTACACCGAGGGAGAAGATACGCCTGTGGGGGCCAAGCTCCTCACCCGATCCAGGGAGGAGATGTGGCACATGCACTGGCTCGGGGCCATCATCGGCCGACTCGGCGGAGAGCCGGAGCTCTCCCCGGCTGAATATCCCCATGATCCCTCCAGTCGCGGCCGCATTCTCCAGTCCTACGTAAAGTATGAACAGAATCTCGTGCCCCACTACAACGCCGAGGCGGAAAAGGTGGAGGACCCCCACATCCGACGCGTGCTCGAGCGGGAAGCCTGGGAATCCGAGTTCCACGCCAACGCCTTCCAGAGAATGCTGGACCGCCTCGACTCCGCCGAGGCGGACTCCCTGCCGGAAGCGGAAGATGAGCTGCCACGGGAATTCCTGGACACGCTCCAGCGGGAGGTCGCGGACAAGTACACGGAGATGCTGGAACACATCCGCCACAGCTGGGTCCTGCCCGGCGGCTCACTGAGCTGGGGGCTTATGGACCAGTCCATGGAAAAAATGCGGCATCTGGCCCATTTTGCCGAGGATGTGGCGGAAAACGGAATAAGGCCGGATTTCTCCGCAGCGGATTACTCCCGAAGCAACGATCCGGCCATTGCCCTGCGCTCCAGCCTGAAGCGCCTGCAACAGGCCGGGGTGCGGCACAGTGAGCTGAAAAATGACCAGGAAACGCGCAAGCACGCCGGCCTGGTCCTCAACCTGGATCTTACTGTAAAACAGGAGCAGTTTCAGGAGGCGGAGGTCGGGGACTGGCTCAAGGAGCTGTGATCGATCCCCTTATTCCGGAGGAGCCTTCACGCCCTTTCGGGTTCACTCATTATGGATCCGAGCCACGAAGAACCAGTCACCAATGCCGAGTCACCAGTCAGGACCATAACCTTTCGCATGCGGAGCAAGGCCATGCGCTGGAAACAGCTGTTTTTGCCAGTACAGAGCATCGATCCCCAGCAGGCCGGAGAAATGATGGAGCACTCCGGCTCCGGCGAACTGGAGCTCCTCGATGTGCGGCAGCCCCGGGAATACGAAAAGGGGCACATCCCTGGCGCCAAGCTCATTCCCCTTCCGGAGCTGGAAAATCGCCTCTCCGAGCTAGACCCCGACACACCGCACATCGTGTACTGAGCCTCTGGCGGCAGGAGCCGCGTTGCGGCTCAGACACTCTCGGATCGCGGCTTTGAGCGGATCTACAACCTCAAGGGAGGGTTCAAGGCCTGGCAGGGCCGTGCCGCAGTCGGGTCCGAGGAGACCGGGATGCACGTGTTCAGCGGGGAGGAGACCCTGGAGGACATCCTGGTTCTCGCCTACTCCCTGGAACAGGGCCTGCAGGACTTCTATCGCCTCATGGCGGACAAAACCGAGGAGGGACGGGCCCGGGAGCTTTTCGAGCTCCTCGCCGGGATCGAGGACAAGCACAAGGATCGGATCTTTGAGGAATACAGCAGCTCCGTGAGCTCCCCTCCGGACAGGGACGAGTTCGAGAGCAAGGTGGTGGGGAAGTTCATGGAGGGCGGGATGACCACGGAGGAATACTTCGAGCACTTCCGCCTGGATACGGGTTCTCGCGCGGACATTCTGGACCTGGCCATGACCATCGAGGCCCAGGCCCTGGACCTCTATCGCCGCTCCGCGGACCGTTTCCACGATAAACAGATCACCCCCTTCTTCCTGCGCCTTTCCGACGAGGAGAAGGAACACCTCCGCCGTCTGGGACAGCTTATGGAGGAAAGCGATGAAGACGGGGACTAGAGCCGTGTTCTGGAGGTCACCTGCGTGAAGCACATCGTTCTTCTGGGAGGCGGCCACGCCCACCTGGTCACCCTGGCCAACCTGTGGCGGTTCCGCGATCTGGGCTGCCAGGTAACCCTGGTCCAACCCAAGGAAGAGCACTATTACTCCGGTATGGGGCCGGGATTGTTGGGTCGGACCTACACCCCCTCGCAAATCCGATTCGCCACCCGGCGGATCGTGGAGAACCAGGGCGGACACTTCCTGCGGGACGCCGCCACTTCGATAGATCCCGGTGCGCGGACCATTCGCCTGCAGTCCGGGGAAACACTGGAATACGACCTTCTCTCCTGCAACGTGGGAAGCACCGTGCCCGGCGGGATCGTCACCCCAACAGCGCGGGACGTGTATCCGGTCAAGCCCATATCGGAGCTGGAAGCCGTCCGGGACCGGATCGAGACCCTGGTTGGGCAAAAGCACTGCCATTTTGCGGTAGTGGGTGGAGGCCCGGCCGCCCTGGAGATCGCGGCGAACGCCCGGCGCCTGGTCCGGCGATCCGCCGGGCATCCCGCGCGGATCACCCTGTTCGCGGGCAATCGCTTCCTGGCCCGATTCCCGGAGAGGTTGCGGAAGAAATCCAGAAAGGTCCTGCGCGAGCTGGAAGTGAATTTGGTCGAGCAGGGTTATGCGCGCCAGGTGGACACGAAACAGGTCACCCTGGAGGACGGGAGCCAATGGGAACCGGACCTCAGCCTGCTTTCCCTGGGAGTTCGGCCGTCCTCGCTCTTCGCGGATTCGGGGCTGGCCACTGGGGACGACGGCGGCCTCCTGGTCGACGAGTATCTGCGCAGCGTGAACTTCCCGGAAATCATGGGCGGGGGTGACTGCATCGCCTATCAGCCCCGTACCCTGGACAAGGTAGGGGTGCACGCGGTGCGACAGAACCCGGTGCTCCTGCACAACCTTCTGGCCATGGTTCGCGGAGAGGATCTGCAGGTCTTCCAACCCCAGCCCCAATATATGCTCATCTTCAACACCGGGGACGGCAAGGGAATCCTGTGGCGTGGCAACCTGGTGCTTCGGGGCAACTGGGCCTTTCGCCTCAAGGATCACATTGACCGCAAATTCATGCGGCGCTTCCAGGCACTGGAAAACCCCTCGCAATCGTAAGCTTTCACGGGTGTCGTTCTGCGCTTTTGCGGCAGGAAGAGTGGCCCACCGCCGAGGCGCCTCAGTTAAACACCCCAAAGGGGCCCCGGTTTAACCGGGCAAGCGGAGAACGCGGAGGAAAGGACGCGG
>Ga0207714_1001713_pt1 | contig 13954 bp, 8 predicted proteins | sample PonA232FremontCA_2_FD_187270 | JGI IMG/M metagenome (GOLD analysis project Ga0207714, IMG submission 187270) | Marine sediment microbial community from Fremont, CA, USA - Pond A23 Sediment 2 (SPAdes) | ecosystem: Environmental > Aquatic > Marine > Unclassified | place: USA: Fremont, California... | reverse complement strand
AACACGTTCGACGAGCGTCACCTCGGCCCCACGGACGCCGACGTGGACGCCATGCTCGACGCCCTCGGGGCCGAGTCGCTCGACGCCCTCGTCGACGCGGCCATTCCGGACTCGATCCGGACCGACGCCCCCCTCGACCTGCCGTCCGCCCTCACCGAGCAGCAGGTGCTCGACGCGGCCCAGGATGCCGGCGCCAAGAACGACGCGTGGCGCTCGTTCATCGGCATGGGCTACCGCCACACCCACACGCCCCCCGTCATCCAGCGCAACATTCTGGAAAACCCGGCCTGGTACACCCAGTACACGCCCTACCAGGCCGAGATTGCGCAGGGCCGCCTGGAGGCGCTCCTGAACTTCCAGGACATGACCATCGACCTGACGGGCCTGGAGATCGCCAACGCGTCGCTGCTCGACGAGGCGACGGCCGCGGCGGAGGCGATGATGATGCTGAATCGGGTCGACCGCCGCAGCGACGCCGCTACGTTTTACGTGTCGGAGGACTGCCACCCGCAGACCATCGAGGTGGTAAAGGGCCGCGCCGCGCCGATCGGGATCGACGTCATCGTGGAATCCCCCGAGAACTTCGTCTTCGGCGAGGACACGTTCGGCTGCCTCCTGCAGTACCCCACGACCGACGGCGCGGTGCACGACTACCGCGACGTGGCCGACCGGGCCCACGAGGCGGACGCCTACGTGGCCGTGGCCGCCGATCTGCTGAGCCTCACGCTCCTGGAGGCCCCGGGCGAGTGGGGGGCCGACGCGGTCGTCGGCTCCACGCAGCGCTTTGGGGTGCCGATGGGCTACGGCGGGCCGCACGCCGCCTACTTCGCGACCCGCGAACGCTTCCAGCGCCAGGTGCCCGGCCGCATGATCGGCGTCACGAAGGACGCCGACGGCGAGATGGCGCTCCGCATGGCGCTCCAGACCCGCGAGCAGCACATCCGGCGGGGGCGCGCCACGTCCAACATCTGCACCTCCCAGGTGCTGCTGGCCGTGATGGCGTCGATGTACGCCGTCTACCACGGCCCCGAGGGGCTCCGCGAGATTGCGACGCGGGTGCACGACCTTACGAAGACGCTGGCCGAGGGGCTGGACCGAACGGGCCACACCGTCCGCCACGACGCGTACTTCGACACGCTCCGCGTGGACCTCACCGACGCCACCCAGGCGCAGGTCCGCGAGCGGGCCGAGGCGCATGAGATCAACCTCCGCTACTACGACGACGGGTCGGTGGGCGTCGCGCTCGACCAGACCGTCGACGCCGCGGACCTGGACGCGCTCTTCACCGTCTTCGGGGCCACCAACGGCCAGAAGCTGTACGCCGACGACCTGGCCGCGGGCCTCGACAGCGGCTACGACGGCCCGATGCCGCGGCAGACCTCGTACCTGGAGCACCCGGTCTTCAACTCGTACCACTCCGAGGGCGAGCTGACGCGGTACATGAAGTCGCTGGCGGACAAGGACCTGTCGCTCGTCCACAGCATGATCCCGCTGGGATCGTGCACCATGAAGCTGAACCCGACCGCCGCCCTCCAGCCGATCTCGAACCCGCAGTTTGCGGGCCTGCACCCCTTCGCGCCCCAGGAGCAGGCGGAAGGGTACGAGCAGGTGATCGACGAGCTCAGCGGCTACCTGACGGAGATCACAGGCTTCGACGACATCTCCTTCCAGCCCAATTCCGGGGCCTCCGGCGAGTACACCGGCCTCCTGATCATTCAGGCCTACCACGAGGCGCGGGGCGAGGAGCAGCGGGACGTGTGCCTCGTCCCCGAGTCCGCCCACGGGACCAACCCCGCCAGTGCCAACATGGCCGGGATGGAGGTCATCACCATCGACTGCGACGCGAACGGGGACGTCGACCTGGACGACCTCCGCGAGCAGGCCGAGGCGAACAGCGAGCGCCTCGCCGCCGCAATGATTACGTACCCGTCGACGCACGGCGTCTTCGAGGAGCACGTCGAAGAGATTTGTGACGTCATCCACGAGCACGGCGGGCAGGTGTACCTCGACGGGGCCAACGTCAACGCACAGGTCGGCCTCTGCCGCCCCCGCGAGTACGGCGTGGACGTGTGCCACCTCAACCTGCACAAGACGTTTAGCATCCCGCACGGCGGCGGCGGGCCGGGCGTGGGGCCGGTCTGCACGGCCGAGCACCTGAGTCCCTTCCTCCCCGGTCACCCGGTGGTGGAGACGGGCGGCGACCAACACATTCCCGCGATTGCCGCGGCGCCGCACGGCAGCGCCTTGATTCTGCTCATCTCGTGGGCCTACATCAAGCTGCTGGGCCCCGAGGGCCTCACGAAGTCGTCGAAGACCGCCCTCCTCAACGCCAACTACCTGGCCGACCAGCTGTCGAACCACTACGACATCGTCTTCCGGGGGCCCAATGACCGTGTGGCCCACGAGTTTATCCTCGACCTCCGCCCGTTCCGCTCCGAGCTCGACATCAACGAGCAGGACGTGGCGAAGCGGCTTATGGACTACGGCTTCCACGCCCCCACGATGAGCTGGCCGGTGGTCGGCACGCTCATGGTGGAGCCCACGGAGAGCGAGTCGAAGGCGGAGCTCGACCGCCTGGTGGACGCATTCGCCGCCATCCGCAGCGAGATCGAGGCCGTCGAGAACGGGACGCTGGAGGCGAAGGAGAGCACGCTCAAGCAGGCCCCCCACACCGCCGAGATGGTCACCGCCGACGAGTGGGACCACGCGTACAGCCGCGAGACGGCGGCCTATCCGGTGGAGGCGGTGCGCGAGCGCAAGTTCTGGCCCACCGTGCGGCGCGTGAACGACGCCTACGGCGACCGGAACCTCTACTGCGCCTGTCCCCCGACCGACGCCTACGAGGCGGACGAAGAGGAGGAGCTGACGTCGGCCCTCAAGACCGCGTAGCGACGTCGCTTAGGGCCCCGTCCCTGCGCGTATTTCGTGGGAACGGGACGTTCGAACACATTCAGCAGAAGGGCCGCGAGACCGTCTCGCGGCCCTTTCTCTTTGTCGGTTGCGCCCACTGCGATAGAGGCGGTCCATGGTCGAAATTGTACACGGGGATCTGTTCGACGCGGACGTGGCGGCGCTCGTGACCCCGGTCCACTGCGCCGGCCTCATGAAGCGCGGGCTGTGTCGCCAGTTCAAGACGCGGTTTCCCGACAACTACGAGCAGTACGAGGCGGCCTGCGACGCCGGGGCCCTGGCGCCGGGCGACGTGCTCGTCCACGACCGCGGGGGGCTCTTCGGGGACGCCCAGCATCCCCGCTACGTCCTAAACGTGGCCACGAAGGACCACTGGCGCGATGCCTCGTCCGCCACGCACATCGAGGCGGGCATGGCGGCCCTCGTCGACGAAGTTACTGCTCACGACATTTCGTCGCTCGCCGTGCCCGCGCTGGGCTGCGGCGGGGGCGGGCTCGACTGGCCGACGGTGCGCCCGCTGCTTACCACTCCGCTCACGTCGCTCGATGGCGTCCGGGCGCTCGTTTACGCCCCCCGGTCGGCGAACGCAGAGGGCGGCGGCCCCGACGCAGACGATCGCCCCGCCATGACCCGGGGACGTGCCCTCCTTCTCTCCGTCCTCGACGCCTACGCCACGCCGGGCGACACCGTCAGTCCACACGCGGCGCACAATCTTGCCTTCCTGCTGCAGGGGACGGGCGAGGACCTGCGCCTTACGTTCGAGCCGGGCACGTACGGGCTCCGCGCCGCGGGCCTCACGGCCGTGCTGCGCCGGATTGAGGGGGCTTTTATTGCGGGGTACGACCCGTCGCACCAGGACGCCTCGTTTCGCCTTCGCCCGCCCGCGGTCGGTGCGGCGCGGGACACCCTTTCGGACCACCCAACCGCTAGTGAGCGCCTGGGCCGGGTGCGGGCCCTCACCGAAGATTACGACACGCCCGACACGCTCGAACTGCTCGCTACGGTCGGCTGGCTCGCGCGGCACGACGCGCAGGCCCGGCGCCGTCCCGAGGCGGTCGTGCGGGCCGTGCAGGACTGGAGCCGCCGCAAGGCGGAGCGCTTCGCGCCGGAACAGATTGCGGCGGCCTGGCAGCGGCTCCACCGACACGAGTGGATCCGCCCAGGGCCCCCGGCGGATCCCAAGCACCCGTAGGGCGCGTGGCGGACGGGCCGGCACTACGCCGACTGCCTGTCCTCAAGCCGCGCCCGAAATTGCCGGATCCCGTCCTCGGTTCCGGCGACGAGCACCTCGTCGTCCGCCTCGAAGGCAACGAGGGCGTCGTCGGGATCGGTGAGAAAGTCGCCCTCCCGGTACACCGCAAGCACTGTGTAGTTGGTCTGTGCGTCCGGCTCGACCTCCCTCAACGGTTCTCCGGCCAATGGGGAGGCCGAGAGGCGGACCACGTTGATGTGTCGATCGCGAGACCGGTGGTCCTCGTCTTCAAATGCCGTGGCGGCCAGCATCCGCCCACAGACCGTCGGCAGGGCCTGCACGAAGTCCGCGCCGGCCCGGTAGAGGTTCTGAACGGCCGTCTCGTCATGGGCCCGGACGAGGATTTGCAGCTCCGGGTTCAGGTCGCGCGCGATGAGCGTCGCGAACGTGGCGACGCTGTCGTCGTCCACGGCGATGATGAGGGCCGACGCGTCCTCGATTCCGCAGGCCCGGAGCGCATCGGGGTCGCGAACGTCCCCCGCCACGTCCACCTCCGCCCCGTCTTCGAGGTCGAGCACCGTCACGTCGGCACGTGCCGCCCGAAGGGAGTCCCGCGCGGCCTGCCCCGAGTCGCCGTGTCCGGCGAGGATGATGGACTGTGGCGTGAAGGCCCGCACGTACGGGGCCATCTCACTGCGAAGGGCATCCAGTTGGTCGGGCGTGCCGGCGAGAAACAGGCGCGTGCCCGCCTCGAGGGGCGTGTCGGCGTCCACGGACGTCTCGAAGGTGCCATCGAGCCAGGCCCCAATGACGCGCACCCCGAACCGCTCCGAAAGCCGAAGGGCGCGGAGTGACTGATTGGGAGACGGGCCGTGCCGGGTCACGATGAGCTCCGCAAAGTCAACCTCAGTTCCCGCCGTCGCCTGCTCCTCCACGTTGGCCGCCGCGGCCACGGGCACCTGCGCGGCGAGGCTCCGCCCGAGCACCTGCCGGGGCGAAAGCGCCACGTCCGCCCCCGCCGCCCGGTGGTATCGGGTTGCCGAGGCGTCCTCGGCCAACGTGATGATGCGGCGGTCCGGACTGGCCTCACGGGCCGCAAGCACAATGCTGGCATTTTCGTCGTCGGCCACGTCGGCCACCAGGGCCTTTGCCGCCCCGACGGAGGCCCGCTCCAGAACGGCAGTCGACGTCGGATCCCCCTCCATGACCTCGTAGTCCCGCTCGTAGAGCGACGCGGCCTGCTCCACGTTGGGCTCAATGAGCACGTACTCCTCTCCCCGCTCACTCATCTCGTCGATGAAGACCTCCACCCGGGGCGTGTAGCCGCACACAATGACGTGACCGGACCGGTCGGGGAGGCCCTTCGGGGCCGTGGGCCGGAGCGCCTCGCGGAGCCAGGGCACCACGAACACGTCCACGGCACTCAGAATGAATCCGATGCCCGCGAGTTGAATCACGACCACCAGCATGTTCATCTGGGGACTGCTCCACGGCGCGTCCTCGCCGTATCCGGTCGTCGTGAACGTCTGCACCACCACCTCCAGGGCCTGGTACCACGGCCGCGGCCGTCCCTCCCATACGCTCATGCCCAGGCTGTACGCGCCCGTCAGTCCCACGGTGGCGGCTGCGAGCACCAGTAGGTAGTACGCCGTGCGGCGGGTCAGGGACGTCATCGCGCCGAGGAGTCGTCGGGAAGATGAAGGTAGGGGGTGAAGGCCTCGACCGACCCGGAAGAGGGCCCGTGGGGACTGGGAAACGGTCGGCCTTAACCTATGCCTCGGCGCCCCGAGGCACAACGTCTTCGTGCACCGGCCATCCGCCCCCGTTGCCATCTGAGCCAGACGGAACGACGCGCCGGGCGCACAAATGCAACCGGGAGGTCTTCTCTTGCATGATTTTCTCTCTGCTCGATGTCCGACGCCCCGGAGGCCCAGCCCGATGATGGCTCGTCGGGTCGAGGAGTCCCCTGTCAGAATTGCGGCGCGCCCCTCGTGGGCGAGTACTGCCACCAGTGCGGGCAACGGCACGTCCCCACGCTCCGGGTGCTCTACCTGGTGCGGCGCTTCCTCGAATCGGCCCTGGACCTGGAGGATTTGGAACGGGGCGTCGGGCAGACGCTCCGCCGCGCCGCGCGCAATCCGGGCCGCGTGGCCCGTCGGTACGTGGACGGGGAACGGAGGGAGTTCGTCAATCCCCTCGGCTACTTCCTGTTGACTGCCACGGCCACGTTTCTCGTCTTTTCGGTTTTTCAGGAGGCGTGGGTGCAGAACCAGGCCGAGGCGTACGAGGTGATGTGGCAATCGCTGGGCGCGAGTTCCGACGAGATCTTTCGACCCGGATCCCCGCTCCGGTCGCTCGGCTGGTCTTCTGCTCAGGATCTTGCGGCGGGCATCTTCCAGTTTTTCCAACAGGTACAGACGTACGTCGGGCTCTTTACCTGTGCCGCTGCGGGCCTGCTCCTTCGGTGGGGCTTTCCGAAACGGACCGTCGCCGAGACCCTCGTGTTTGAGCTCTACGTCACGGCCCAGGCCACCCTGTTCCTCGGAATGCTCGGCCCACTACTCTTCTGGGGAGCCCCCGCCTTCATCGGTGTCCTGCCTATTTTTTTGCAGGTCGGTCTCCACGTCCACGGCGCCGGGGCGTTCTTCGGAACCCGTTGGCGGGCTCGCCTCCTGCCCCCCTGTGCCTATCTGGCCAGCGTGGTCCTGTTCGTTATTGGCTCCGGCCTCGTCACTGTCGGCGTTGTGACCTACCTAGCCTGAGCAATCAGCCCTCCACGCCTCCGGCCACAGACATGGACTACTTCTCTACCGGGTGGCGGGTCTCCCCGTCCCCGTACACCACAAACTTCTCGGTGGTCAGCGCCTCCAGGCCCATGGGGCCGTAGGCGTGCAGCTTGGTGGTGGAAATGCCGATCTCGGCGCCCAGCCCCAGCTCGCCCCCGTCCGAGAAGCGTGAGGAGGCGTTTACGAGCACGACCGACGCGTCGACCGAGCGGACGAAGCGGCGGGCCGTCGGCAACCGGTCGGTCGCGATGACCTCCGTGTGGTTGGAGCCGTACTCGGCGATGTGGTCCAGCGCCTCGTCGGCGCTTTCGACCACCCGGGCCGCGAGGGTCAGGTCGAGGTACTCGGCGGCGTAGTCGTCCCCGGTGGCCGCCCCCACGCCCGGGAGCAGCTGTCGGGTCCGGTCGTCCCCACGGAGCTCCACGCCCGCGTCGTCGAGGAGCGCCCGGGCGCGGGGCAGAAAGTCGTCCGCCACGTCCGCGTGCACGAGCAGCGTTTCGAGCGCGTTGCAGACGCTAGGGCGCGAGACCTTGCCGTCGAGCAGGAGATCCTCGGCGACCTCCAGGTCCGCGTCTTCGTCGACGTAGAGGTGGCAGACGCCCTTGTAGTGCTTGATGACGGGAATCTGGCTCGTCTCGTCCACGAAGCGGATCAGGCCCTCCCCGCCGCGCGGAATGACGAGGTCGAGGTGCTGGTTGAGCGTCAGCATCTCCCGCACCGCCGCCCGGTCGGTGGTGGGGATGAGCGTGACGGCCGCGGGGGGGACGCCCTCCGCCTCCAGGGCCGTGTGCAGCGCTGCCGCGACGGCCTGGTTCGAGTGGAATGCGTTGGAGCCGCCCCGCAGCAGGACCGCGTTGCCCGCCTTGAAACAGAGCCCGGCGGCGTCGGCCGTGACGTTGGGACGGGCCTCGTAGATCATGCCGATCACCCCCAGCGGGATGCGCATCGTCCCCACCTCGATGCCACTGGGCCGTCGGGTGGTGCCCCCCATTTCGCCCACGGGATCGGCGAAGGACGCCACATCGCGCAGCGCGTCGGCCATCTTGGTGATCCGGTCGGGATTCAGGACAAGCCGGTCGATCAGGGCGTCGTCGAGCCCCTCCTCACGCGCAGCGCTCACGTCCTTGCCGTTGGCGGCCAGGATGGCCTCCTCGTCCGCCTCCAGCGCGTCGGCCATGCGGCGCAGCGTGCGGTTCTTCGTTTCGGTCGAAAGCGTGCTCAGCTCGCGGGCGGCGGCCTTGCAGGCCGCGGCGAGAGCGTCGACGGAGAGCGCTTCGGAGGTCGTGTCGGACATGGGCGCGACTGAATTTATTTGTTTGTTCATGCCGAAAAAGCAAGCTGCTATACACAGAGCGCCCGCCGGTGCTCCGACCGGTGTTGCCGTCGTTCGTACGGCGTAGACGGACAGGGGGGCCACAGTCCACAATCCGCCTCACGCCTCCACCACCAGATCGTCGCGGTGCACCACGTGGTCGGCGGGCGCCTCGTCGAGGACCTCGGCGATGGCGTGGCTCTGTCGCCCCTGGATGCGCTCCAGGTCGGCGGCCCCGTACTGCGTGATGCCCTTCGCCACGCGGGTCCAGGTCCCCTCTTTCTCGACCGCAATCTCCACGGCGTCGCCCCGGGCAAAGCGGCCCTCCACCGCCACAATGCCCGACGGCAGCAACGAAGCGCCCTCGTGTCGCAGGGCGTCGGCCGCCCCGGCGTCGACCGTCAGGCGGCCCGCTGAGGGAAGCGCGTGGAGCATCCAGTGCTTGCGCGCGGGAAGCGGCTGCTCGGCCTGCCGAAAGAGCGTGCCCGGCATCTCACCGCGCCCCAGCGCGTCGAGGTGGCCGCCTTTGGTTCCGTTGACCAGAACGGTATCGATCCCGCGGTCCGTCGCTTTTTCTGCCGCCTCCACCTTCGTCTGCATGCCGCCGGTGGCCACCTTGCGGTGGGAGGGCCCGACCATGTCGTAGATCTCGTCGGTGATGTCGTCCACCGCCGGCAGGCGCTCCGCGTCCGGGGTGTCGTGCGGATCGGCGGTGTAGAGGCCGTCTACGTCCGAGCAGATCACGAGCAAATCCGCCTCGGCCAGCACCGCCACGTAGGCGGCGAGGTTGTCGTTGTCGCCCACCCGCAACTCCTCGGTGGCGACGGTGTCGTTTTCATTCACGATCGGCAGCGTGTTTCGGTCGAGCAGCTCGGCGATCGTGTTCTTCGCGTTCACGAAGCGGGCCCGGCGCTGCAGGTCGTCGTAGGTGAGCAGGACCTGCGCACAGGGCACGTCGAAGAGGCGGCGCCAATGGGCCATCAGCAGCGGCTGGCCGAGCGCGGCGAGGGCCTGCCGCTCCGGGATGGAGAGGCCCGTGCCCGGCCCGCCCCGGCCCTGCTCGGCGAGCCCGGCGGCCACAGCGCCGGAGGAGACCAGAATCACCTCCTTGCCCTGCCGACGGCTCTGAATTACAAAGCGCGCAATGGGCAACAGGTGCGTCGTGCTGCAGCCCCGATCGTCGGGCGCAACGAGCGCGCTGCCCACCTTCACAACGGCACGGCTCCAGTCCGGGAGCGCAACGACGGGGGCCATACGCATCAGGCAGATCAGTCGACGGAAGCACGGTGGTGGTCGTTCTAACGTACGGACGCCTCCGGACAACGTGAAGCCCTGCGCACCGGGCCCGGACCCTCGGTCTTTGGACGACTTTCACAACAGCACCGAGCTGGCGGACAATATCGGCCTCCTGCTCCTCGTTGCATACCGGTGGCGCTCCAGGCGCCCACATCATTCCGTAGCCACCCTCCGTTTCAGCCAACGCTTCCTTTTCTGATGGGCATCACCGCGTCGAACCTGAGCAAGGTCTACGGCACCCAAAAGGCCGTCGACGACGTGAGTTTTGACATGAGCACCGGCGAGGTGCTCGGGTTTCTCGGCCCCAACGGGGCCGGCAAGACGACGACAATGCGGATCCTGACCTGCTACCTGGATCCGACGGCCGGCACCGCGACGCTCGACGGCTATGACATCCACGAGCACCCGGAAGAGGTGCGGCGCCGCATCGGGTACCTCCCCGAGGACACGCCCTTGTACACCGACATGCCGGTGATTGACTACCTGCGCCACGCCGCTGAGCTGCAGTCGGTCCCTCAGGCAAAGGTCACGTCCCGGATTCAGAAGATGATGGATGTGTGTGGGTTGGGCCGCGAGCGCCACAAGCGAATTGGCGAGTTGTCCAAGGGCTTCCAACAGCGAATTGGCCTCGCCCAGGCCCTTCTCCACGACCCGCCGGTCCTCATTCTCGACGAACCGACGACCGGGCTCGACCCGAATCAAATCGTCGAGATCCGCGAATTGATCAAGGAGATCGGCATGGAGAAAACCGTCATGCTCAGTTCTCACATCCTGAAGGAGGTGGAGATGACCTGTGACCGCATTCTCATCATCGACCAGGGGCGCGTCGTGGCCGACGGACCCACCGAGAAGCTCCGGAAACAGTTCATGGGCGGAACGCGCCTCCGGGTTTCCGTGGACGCCCCCGGCGACGCCGACGTCGGTCGCGCCTTTCGGGAGATGGAGGGCGTCGCCTCGGTTCAACGCACGAACGGCTCGTACGAGCTCGCCACCGCGGGCGACGCGGAGCCCGCCGCCGATGTCTTCCGCCTCTGTGCCGACCGCGGATGGACCCTCACGGAGCTGACGCCCATCGAGTCGAGCCTCGAAGACCTCTTCCGTGACCTCACGAAGACCCCGGACGCTCCAGCGGGGATCGCCTCAGCGGACGATGAGCGGTCTGAATCATGACTCGTAACTCGTGACTCGTGACCCGTGACTCGTGACCCGTGACTCGTGACCCGTGACTCGCGAGGAGGCTCAAAACCATCGCCGACGCCTCTCTTCATCGCACCGATCACGCACCACTCGTCACTCCCCCGCGACCATGCACGCCGTCTGGACGATCTGCAAGCGCGAGGTCAACGCGTTCTTCGACTCCCTCACCGCCTACATCCTGCTCGTCGTCTTCCTCGGCCTGAGTGGCACCTTCACGTGGCTCTTTGGCCAGGGGGATGTCTTCTTCGTGGGCGAGGCCTCGCTCGATACGTTTTTTCAAGTCGCCTTCTGGACCCTCTTCTTCTTCATTCCCGCCGTCACCATGGGCATGATCGCCGAGGAGAAGCGAAGCGGGACCCTTGAGCTGCTGGCCACCAAGCCGGTCGACGACCTCGAAATTGTCACTGGCAAGTGGCTCGCGGCGTGGAGCCTCGTCGCCATCGCCCTCGCCTTTACGCTCCCGTACTACGTCACCGTGGCACAACTCGGCCCCATCGACCACGGCGCCACCATCAGCGGGTACCTCGGCCTCCTCCTCGTGAGCGCAGTCTACGTGAGCATCGGGCTCTTTGCGTCGAGCCTGACCGGCAACCAGATTGTGGCCTTCCTCCTGAGCCTCTTCATCGCCGTCTTTCTGCACCTCCTCTTTGGACAAATGGCCTCTATTCTCCCCGATGCGCCGGCCAATGTCGCGTCGTTTCTCGACCTGCAGGGGCACTTCCGAACGATGTCGCGGGGCGTGATCGACGCGGCATCGGTGCTCTACGTGGGAACGCTTGCAGTACTTGGCCTGCTCGCCGCCACGGTGTCACTAAAGAGCCGACGCTGGAGCTAACCTCCCAACTTCGCCTCGAGTCCGAAACGCGAATCGTTGATCCGTCAACCCATGTCGAACGCTTTCGCAGGCTTTCTTGCGAACCGGCGCGAAGCCCTCCTTCAGGTCCTGCTCATCGCGGGCAGTCTCGCCGCCCTCACCTACACCGCCAACCAGTTCGTCCTGCGGGCCGACCTTACGGCAAACAACCGCTACACGCTCGCCGGCGCGAGCCACGACATCGCCCAGACCCTGAACGACCCGGTGACGGTGACGGCCTACTTCTCGTCCAACCTGCCCGCCCGGTTTGGACGCACGAAGGAGGAGTTTCGGGCGCTCCTGCAGGAGTTCCGCGCGGCGGCCGGCGGCAACGTCGAATTCCAGTTCGTAAACCCGAACGAGGGGGACCAGACGGCGCGCGAGGCCCAGCAGGCCGGCATCCGTCCGGTCACGGTGAACGTGCGGCAGCAGAACAAGATGACGCAGAAGCGCGCGTACCTGGGGGCGGTCTTTCAGTACCGGGACCAGCGGGAGGTCGTCCCGTTCGTGGAGCCGAATTCGGCCCTGGAGTATACGATTGCCAGTACCATGAAGAAGCTGACCGTGGACGACAAGCCCGTCCTGGGCGTCTTGCAGGGCCAGGGCGAGCCCGGCCTGAACGCGATGACGCAGCTCCAAAACGGGCTGAAGGGCCGCTACGACATGCGGACCATTTCGGGCGTGGACACGGCGGGGGTGCCCCCGGAGGTGGACGTGCTTCTCGTTTCCCGCCCCGAGAGCGAACTCTCCACGCAAACGGCCCTCGCCCTGGACCAGTACGTGATGCGGGGCGGCCCCGCCATCTTCGCGCTCAACCGGGCACAGGCCAACATGCGCTTCGGGCAGGCCCGTCCTCAGACGACGGGACTTGAACCCTTGCTCGAAAGCTACGGGCTCCCCATCCGCACCCGTCTGGTGCGCGACCGGAACGCAAGCGCCGTTCGGGTCCGGCAGAAGCGCGGCGGGTTTACGGTGATGAATCGGGTTCGGTATCCGTACATCCCGCAAATTGCCAACTTCGCCGACCACCCCATTAGCAACGGCCTCGATCAGGTCGTCTTCCGGTTCGTGTCTCCGCTCGACACCACTCAGGTTGACTCGACCGCACAACTCACCGTGCTCGCGCGCTCGTCGCAGCAGTCGGGCCTCGCCGCCCTTCCCAGCAGCATTCGCCCACAGCAAGAGTGGACCGTGTCGGACTTCTCGGGCGCGTCCTATCCCGTGGCCGGCCTGCTGGAGGGCACCTTCTCTTCCGCCTTCGCCGGGAGTGACACGCTCTCGGTGGAACGCACGAAAAGCCCGGACACGAAGCTGGTCGTCATCGGGGACGGGGACTTCATCGTGAACGGAACCGGCCGGCGAAAACAACGGCTGCCGGAGGGAAACACGAATCTCGTGGCGAATAGCGTAGACTACCTGGCGGGCGACACGGGGCTGATTTCGCTGCGGACCCAGCGCGTCACCAGTCGTCCCCTCATGCAGCTGGAGCCGACCACGAAAACGGTTCTGAAGTACCTCAACGTCCTGCTCCCCATCCTTCTCGTCACCGGGTACGGACTGGTGCGCTATCGCCGCAATCGGGCACAGCGTCGGCGCTGGAAGGACGCCGGCCTCAGCACCTGAGGCTGCTTCGCCCGCTCCCCTAGGCCCAACGAAACTGCTACACCGAGACTCCCCCGATCCCCCCGGCATGACCAACGCGACCAAGACTTTGGCGCTCATTTTCGCCAGCACCCTTGCCCTTGCGCTCGCCACCTCCTGGAGCTGGAGCACCGCGTCGAGCGCAGCCTTCCAGGAGCAACTGCTCGCCGTAGACACGAGCGCGGTGCAGGCCGTGCGCATTGAGCGGCCCAGCCGGCCCTCGATCCGCCTGGCACAAACGGACAACGGCTGGCGCGTATCCCCCGGCGACACGTCGGCCACGTACCCGGCCGGCACCCGTGCGGTGGATCGACTTCTGGGGACGGTGCCCGCCCTTGAGGTGAGCGCCGTGGCGACTCGCCAGCCGGACAAACACCCGCGGTACGGTGTCGACTCGACCGGAACCACAGTCACGATGCTCGGAGACGGGGGCGAGGCCCTCGGAACGCTCATTGTCGGGCGCACTCGCGTCCGGCGCTCTCCGTCCGGCAGCGGGGGCCCGTCTCAGACCCGACTTCGGCAACGGCGGCGTCGGGGCACACCCGTCACGTACGTCCGCCCCCCCGACCGGCCGGATGTCTACTCCGTCGAGCAGTCGCTCCGCTCGGTGACGGCCCGGACCGTGGAGGGCTGGCGCGACAAGACCATCTGGGGCCTTGCCCGCTCGGACATCCGGCGGATCGACCTCCGGTACCCTGCTGATAGTTCCTTTACGATGCGGCGGGTGGCCGCAAGCGATACGGCGGCGGCCCCGGCCGCGTGGGTGT
>Ga0207714_1001712_pt1 | contig 13961 bp, 13 predicted proteins | sample PonA232FremontCA_2_FD_187270 | JGI IMG/M metagenome (GOLD analysis project Ga0207714, IMG submission 187270) | Marine sediment microbial community from Fremont, CA, USA - Pond A23 Sediment 2 (SPAdes) | ecosystem: Environmental > Aquatic > Marine > Unclassified | place: USA: Fremont, California... | reverse complement strand
ATCTGCGCGAGCAGGCCCTGGTCCTGAAGGTCCCGGACCACGCGCTCGCGTGCGGTGTAACGGTCGAGACCGCGGTACGCTTCCGGCACATTGGCGTTCAGGCAGGCGTCACGGTCGAGGATGTTGATCATCTCGAGATCGTTGCGCCGGCCCACCTCGAAGTCGTTGAAGTCGTGCGCCGGCGTGATCTTGACCGCGCCGCTGCCCTGCTCGGGGTCGGCGTGGGTATCGGCAACGATGGGGATGCGTCGGCCCACCAGCGGCAGAACGACGTGCTTGCCCACGAGATGGGCGTAGCGTTCGTCCTCGGGGTGCACGGCCACGCCGGTGTCGCCCAGCATGGTCTCCGGGCGCGTGGTGGCGACGGTGAGGTAGACGCCGTCCTCGCCCTCCACGGGATAGCGGAAGTGCCAGAGCTTGCCCTGCACTTCCTCCTGGTTGACCTCCAGGTCCGAGATCGCCGTGTGCAGCTTGGGATCCCAGTTGACCAGGCGCTGGTCGCGGTAGATCAGCCCCTCGCGGTGGAGCTGGACAAAGACCCTGGCGACGGCCTGCGAGAGCCCGTCGTCCATGGTGAAGCGCTCACGCGACCAGTCGGGCGATGCGCCCAGGTGCGTGAGCTGCTGCGTGATCGTCCCGCCGGATTCCTGCTTGAAGCGCCAGACGCGCTCCAGGAAGCGCTCGCGACCCATGGCCTGGGCGGAGCTGCCCTCCTTGGCGAGCTGGCGCTCCACCACGGACTGCGTGGCAATCCCCGCGTGGTCCTGTCCGGGCTGCCAGAGCGCGTCGTAACCGGCCATCCGCTTCTGCCGGATGAGCACATCCTGGAGCGTGAACGTCAGGGCGTGGCCCATGTGCAGGCTGCCCGTGACGTTGGGCGGCGGCATCATGATGGTATAGGGCTGCGCACCGCTGTCGGGGTCACACTGGAACGCCCCGGCGTCGCGCCAGATCTCGTAAAATTTCGCTTCGATATCGGTCGGGCTGAAGGTTTTGTCCAGCATGGCGCCGCGTCCCTGTGAGCAAGTATTTACTTTAAGCGGCGCAAACCTACCCAAAACGGCGAACAAAACAAGGGGCGAGCCGCGGCCCGCCCCGTGCCGGCTATCGCCGTCCGTGCGCCCGACGCCGCAGCGCGCTCACACCGCCGTGGCGTGGCGGCGCTCGCTGTTCTGAAGATAGGCGTCGAACGCCGACGCGGCCGTGCGCACCAGCAGGCGGTACGTGTCCGGCACCGTGACCACGTAGCCGTCGCGCTGGACGACGCCGTCGGCGACCATGTCGTCGAGTTGGTCCAGCGCATCGTGGAAGATCGCCGGATCGAAACCGTGCTCGCGGGCGACGGCGGCAGCATCGACGGTGAGATCGCACATCAGCCGGCCGATGACGTCACCGCGCAGCCGGTCCTCGGCCGTCAGCTCGATGCCGCGCTCGATGGGCAGCTCGCCGCGGTCCAGCATCTCGGCGTAATCGCGCACCGCCTTGACGTTCTGTGCGTGCCCCTGTGGCAGGCCGCCGATCGCCGATACGCCGAGCCCGACCAGCGCCTGGGCGTTGTCCGTGGTATACCCCTGGAAGTTCCGGTGCAGCTCGCCTGCCGCGTGCGCCTGCGCCATGGGATCCTTCGGATGGGCGAAGTGATCCAGCCCGATGGGCACGTAGCCGCCGTCGCGGAGCGTGGCGCTGGCGCGGTCGAACTGGTCCAGGCGCTGCTGCGCCGTAGGCAAGTCATCCTCGGAGATCAGCCGCTGATGCTTCTTCATCCACGGCACGTGGGCATAGCCGAACAGCGCCACGCGGTCGGGCGACAGCGTCATCAGCCGCTGCACCGTCGCCACCGTTCCGGGCGCGGTCTGATGCGGCAGCCCGTACATCAGGTCGATGTTGAGCCCGTTGACCCCGCGGGCGCGCAGCATATCCACGACATCCCGCGTGGTCTCGAACGGCTGGATGCGGTTGACCGCTTTCTGCACTTCGGGGTCCAGGTCCTGGACGCCGATGCTGGCGCGCGTCAGCCCGATCTCGGCGAGCGCGTCGGCGGCCGATTCCTTGAACCCGCGCGGATCGACCTCGACCGCAATCTCCACATTGTCGGTAAAGGTGAAGTGCTTGCGCAGCCGGTCGAACAGGGCGTGGAACTGATCCGGCGAAAGAATTGTGGGACTGCCGCCGCCCATGTGCACGTGTGTCACACGGCGCGTATCGCCCAACTGCTCCGCGACACGGTCGATCTCCTGGAGGAGATAGTCCATGTAGTGCCGAATCGGTTCGGGCCGGTTCACCACCGTGGTAAGGCAGCCACAGAACCAGCAGAGCGTGTCGCAAAACGGTATGTGAATGTACAGCGACAGGTCGGTGTCACTGTCCAGATGGGCCAGCCACTGACCGTACCGGCTACCGTCGACGCCCGCATGGAAGTGCGGCGCGGTCGGGTAGCTGGTGTAACGCGGCACGCGCGCGTCGTACTTGGTGATGAGATCCGGCGTCATGGTGTAAACAAAGCATGACGCCGGCCCCGCGCGCAAGGGTTCAATTCAACTAGACACCGGTCCGGTCGCCAAACCGGCATCGATCAACCGCCCGTCGCCGTTTCCGGGAGAGGTTCGTGCGCACTGGTTGCGCTTTGCAGGACGCGGCGGCGCAGTTCCTGGAGCGCCCGGTGCTCGATCTGGCGCACGCGCTCCTTGCTGATCCCAAGCTCCTCGCCCAGGTCCGCCAGCGTGGTCGCCTCCTCCTTGAGGTGACGCTCCTGGATGATGTGCTGATCCCGGGCGGGCAACCGCGTCAGCGCCGCCTTGAGCCAGCGACTCCGGACCGCATTGTCGTTGTTGCGCTGAATTCGGTCTTCCGGGGACGGTCCGTCGTCGACCAGCAGGTCCTGCCACTCCGAGCTCCCGTCTTCGCCGATGGGCGCGTTGGCGGACTGATCCGGGCCGGACAGCCGCGCCTCCATGTTCTCCACCTGGGTAAGCTGGACCTTGAGGCGATCGGCGATCTGCTGACGCTGATCCGTGTCATCGGTGGTGCCGCCATCGGCGTTCGCGATCATCGCCCGCAGCCGGCGCAGGTTGAAGAACAGCGCCTTTTCCTGCGTGGTCGTGCCGAGCCGCACCATGGACCAGTTGCGCAGGACGAAATCCTGCACGGCGGCGCGAATCCACCAGATCGCGTAGGTGGAGAAACGCACCTCGCGGGTGTGGTCGAACCGGGCGGCCGCCTGCATCAGCCCCAGGTTCCCCTCCTGCAGCAGGTCGGACATGGACAGGCCATAGCCGCGATATGCCGTCGCCTGGCTGACCACGAGGCGCGCGTGCGCATCGACCAGCTTGTGCAGGGCGCTCTCGTCCTTGTCCTCGACCCAGCGGCGGGCAAGGTCTTCCTCTTCCTCGCGGGAGAGAAGCGGGGCCTTCATCGCATTCCGGATGAAGCGCTGGGCCGCCCCTTGGCTGTCGCTCGTTGCTGTCATCGCCATGATCCGTTTTCCGCAGCCGTTTCCATCCTGTCCGAGTGTACGAAAACGGCTGCGGCCCGGATCAGGCTCACATGTCGACGAAAAGGTTCAGGAAACGCCCCACCGGCCCGGTCATGCGCAGCGGGGCGGTGGTCACGATCAGGCAGGTGCAACCTTCCGGGTCGGCCACCGGCCGGTGGGTGACGTGATCGTCCACGGCCGAGACGTCGCCCGGCAGGTAGTGGCGGCCGGTGTCGGTGAACCCGCCTTCAAGGACGAGGGTGTACTCGTCGCCGTCATGCGTGTGGTTGGGCACGCTCGCACCCCCCGCCATGCGCAGCAGGCGCGTCTTGTAGCCGTTCTGCTCGTGCTCGGGCAGAAGCTGGTACTCGGCGATCTGCCCGCTGCGCTCCTTCCAGCTCAGCGCGCTCAGATCGTCGGTGCCCAGATAGCGCCGTAGCGGGGCCGGCAGCTCGCCGTCGCCCGCCTGCCCGCGCGGCGCCCCGGCGCGCTGGCCCGCAACGGCCGCGGCCTTGGCGCCCGACACGTTAAAAGCCGGCCCGTCCTCGTCCAGGCGCGCCATGACCTTGTCGAGGGTGTCGCTGGCCAGACTCTCCGGCTCCAGGTCCTCGATCATGCTGCCGCCCACGGCTTCGAAATCCCGGACCGTCCGGCGGCTCTCCGGCGCCAGCGAGAGATGGCTGACCACGAAGAGCGCCAACGGCTCGGGCAAGGTTCCTGCCGCATAATCGAAGAGAAGTTCCTCCGGCGGTGTATGTGCAACCATTATTGTACGTCCTCCAGCATCGTCCGCAGCCGCGTCATTGCAAGACGCAACCTTGATTTCACGGTCCCCAGCGGAAGTTCTGTTTCTTTTGCTATGGCGCTGTGGGACTTATCTTCAAAGAAGGCCATGCGCAGGAGCATGGCCTGCTGGTCGGGCAGCGACCGGACCGCCTGGTGCAGGCGATCGCTGCGCTGCTCCGCGGCCACCGCCACGTCGGGCGGCTCGTCCGCTTCCGGCTCCAGCCGGGAGTAATCGGATTCCGCCTCCGGCCACTTTTCGCGACGAATGGCGTCGATGCGTTTGTTCCGCGCGATCGTATAGATCCACGTGCTCACCGCGGCCTGACGGCGATCGAAAAGATGCGCGCGCCGCCATACGGTAAGCATCACCTCCTGGGTGAGTTCCTCCGCCAGTACGCCGTCCGCGCCGAGCCGGCGCAGATAGGCCTTTACGCGCGGACCGTAGTAGGCGAAAAGTTCCTTGAACGCCTCACGATCCCGGTTTTCCGCGATGGATTCCAGAAGCTCGGCCGACACCTTGGCACCCGCCTCGTCATGACACGACTGATTGGACGTACGTGCCCGACGTTGTACGCCGCCAAGGTTCTGCGCCGCAACCCATGTCGCGCCTATCGGCTGGGTAACATCAACGTGCATAACCAACCTCGCGTTTTTCCTGGCTACGCGCCGGAACGGCGACTGGATGTCACAGCGTGTCAAATTTTTGCCGCTCGACAGGAATTGCGAGGCCAACCTAGCTTTCGCCCGCTTCCCGGACCGCCGGTGCGCCGCCGGTGGACGTGATCCGGGCAGCACATCCCGACGTACAGGTTGAGACAACAAGGATGGGAACGCATGCGCCGCATCGCCATTATCGGGAGCGGAATCTCCGGTCTGGGCGCCGCCTGGGCACTGTCGCAGCAGCACGCGGTCACCCTCTTCGAGGCGCAGGACCGGCCCGGCGGCCACGCCAATACGGTCCACGTCACGCAGGAGGGACGCGTCCGCCCGGTGGATACCGGCTTCCTCGTCTACAACGCGCACAACTACCCGCATCTGGTGCGGCTCTTCGCCGAACTCGGCGTGACCACGGCGCAGAGCGACATGTCCTTCGCCGTGTCCATGGACGACGGCCGGCTCGAGTACACGGGCAGCCCGCGCGGCCTGTTCCTGCAAAAGCGCAATCTGTTGCGTCCGCGCTTCTGGCGCATGGTGCGCGACACCCTGCGCTTTTATAAGGAAGCGCCCACCTGGCTGGCGCAGCGCACCGGAGATGACCGCGACGACCCCAGCATCGGCGCGTATCTGGCGCGCAACGGCTACAGTCGGGCGTTCATCGACGACCACCTCGTGCCCATGGCGGCGGCGATCTGGTCCTGCCCCGACCGCGAAGTGCTCGACTTCCCGGCGGAGAGCCTTTTGCGCTTCCTGGACAACCACGGCCTGCTTCAGGTCGAGGGCCGGCCCCAGTGGCGCACCGTGGCGGGCGGCAGCCGGCACTACGTGCGCGCCATCACCGACCCGCTGGGCGAGCGCTTGCGCCTGAACAGCCCGGTCAGCGCGGTCCGGCGCGAGGCCAGCGGGGTGACCGTGACCAGCAACGGCACAACGGAACGCTTCGATGCCGTGGTGCTGGCGACGCACGCGGACCAGACGCTGGCCATCCTGGGCGACGACGCCACGGCGCGGGAACGCGAGGTCCTGGGCGCCTTCCGGTACAGCCAGAACCACGCGTGGCTGCACAGCGATCCGGGGTTGATGCCGCGCCGGCGCGACGGCTGGGCGAGCTGGAACTATCTCGGCCGCTCCGGCCGGAGCGACGACCGCACGCGCGACGTTTCGGTGACGTATTGGCTGAACCGGCTGCAGAACCTCACGCCGCCGGACATCTTCGTCTCGCTGAACCCACACCGCGAGCCGGCGCCCGACAAGGTGCTCGCGCGCATGAACTACGACCATCCCATCCTCGACGGCGCGGCCTGCGCGGCCCAGGATCGGATTCCCGAAATCCAGGGCGGTCAGAACACGTGGTTCTGCGGCAGCTACCTGGGTTACGGCTTTCACGAGGACGGTCTGGAATCGGGCCTTGCGGTGGCGGCGGCGCTTGGGGCACCCGTGCCCTGGTGCGACGCGGTGTCGCCGGCGAGCCCGGCGGATCGGCGCGCGCGCCCGCTGGGCACGGGAACCGACCAGGCGGCGGCATAGGAACATGAGGATGCACTCGGCGCTTTACACGGGCCGGATCATGCACGCGCGCCATCAGCCGGTGCGCCACCGCTTCGAATACGCGGCAACGGCGGTCTATCTGGATCTGGCCGAACTCGACGAACTCGATCGGCGCCTGCGCCTGTTCAGCGTGGACCGGCCCGGGGTGGTGACGTTTTATCAACGCGACCACGGCCCGCGCACCGGCGCGGCGCTGCGCCCCTGGATCGACGCCACGCTCGCCGAGGCGGGCATCGACCTGGCCGGCGGCCCGGTGCGGATCCTGTGCATGCCGCGCATCTGGGGCTATGTCTTCAATCCCCTGACCACGTGGTTCTGCTACCGGCGCAGCGGCGAACTCGCGGCAATCCTCTACGAGGTGAGCAACACCTTCGGCCAGCACCATTGCTATCTCATCCCGGCGGCGGGCGCGCGCGGACGCACCGGGGTGATCCGGCAGGCCTGCGAGAAGGGGTTCTACGTCTCGCCGTTCAACCCGGTGAACGGCCGTTACACCTTCCGCCTGCGTGAGCCGGGCGAGCAGCTTTCGCTGGGGATCCACTATCAGGCGAACGACGCCAACGCCCTGGCGGCCGTCCAGACGGGCACCCGGCGCGCGCTCACGGATGCGAACCTCGCGCGCGTGCTGCTGCGCCAGCCCGGCCTGACCTTCAAGGTGATCAGCGCCATCCACTGGGAGGCGCTGCACCTCTGGCGCAAGGGCGCGCGCTTTCACAAGCGGCCCGCCCCGCCCGAGACCCTCGTCTCCACCGAATGGCGTCACGAAGAGGCTGTCGAATGACCCACGAGCCCGGCACCACGGCGCACAGCGTCCCCACCCGCGGTCAGCGGGATTCCGCCGCGATCCGCCTTATCCTCGCCCTCGCAAGGCGGCTGCAGTGCGGCCGGCTGGATATCACCCTGCCCGACGGGCGCCAGCGCAGCTTCCGTGGGCCGGAAGACGGCCCCACGGCCCAGCTTACCGTCCATCGGCCGCGCTTTATCCGGCGCATGGTGATGGGGGGTGCGTTGGGATTCGGCGAGGCCTACGTCGACGGCGACGTGGACAGCGCCGACCCGGCGAAGCTCCTTGAGTTGACCGCGCGCAACGAAACCGTGCTGCGGACCATTCTCCGGGGCAAGCCGTGGGCGCGGGTCATGGCGCAGTTGACGCACATGCTCCGGCCGAACAGTCGGCGCGGCGCGCGTCACAACATCGCGGCGCACTACGACCTGGGCAATGCGTTTTATTCCGCGTGGCTGGACGATACGATGACCTATTCTTCGGCCGTTTTCGCCCGGCCGCAGGACGACCTGGAAGCCGCGCAGCACGAAAAATACCGCCGGATCGCCGAACTCGCGGGCCTGCGCCCCGAACACCACGTCCTCGAGATCGGCTGCGGCTGGGGCGGGTTCGCCGCCTACGCCGCCGGGGTCGTGGGCTGCCGCGTGACTGCACTTACCATCTCCGAGGCACAGTACGAGCACGCGCGCGCGCGTATCGCGGCCGCGGGGCTGGACGACCGGGTCACCGTGGCCTTCCGGGACTACCGCGACGAGGTCGGCTCCTACGACCGCATCGTCTCCATCGAGATGATCGAGGCCGTGGGCGAAGCCTGGTGGACGACCTATTTCCGCCAGCTCCACGACCGGCTGGAGGCCGGCGGGCGCGCCGTGCTCCAGGCGATCACCATGGACGACGCGTTGTTCCCCAGCTACCGGCGCGGCGTGGATTTCATACAGCGCTACATCTTCCCCGGGGGCATGCTGCTCTCGCCGGGCATCCTGACGCAGGAGGCGCAGGCAGCGGGCCTGACGCCGGCACAGAGCCACGGCTACGGGCCGCACTATGCGGAGACGCTGCGCCGCTGGCGCGAGCGCTTCGAGGGGGCGTGGCCGCGCATCGCGGGTCTGCGTGGCGGGCGCTTCGACGAACGCTTCCGGCGCATGTGGCGCTACTACCTGGCGTATTGCGAGGCGGGCTTCGTCGAGGGCCGGCTCGACGTCGTCCAGGCGGCCTTCGACCGCCCGGCCCCGAACGCCGCCGCCGGAGCCGCCTCCTGATGGCGGGCGGCGGCCACCAACGTCCGGTGTTCCGGCTGGAGGATTATTTCGCCGGCCGGACCCGCGCCTGGGGCATCTTCCAGGACCGTTTCGGCACGCTGCGCCAGCAGTTCGAGGTAACCGTCGACGGGACCTGGGAGCCCGAAAAGCGCCAGCTCACCCTGGTCGAGGACTTCGTCTACAGCACCGGCGCCACCGAGCGGCGCATCTGGTACGTCACCAAAACCGGCGACACGCACTACGAAGGGCGCACCAAGGGCATCGTGGGCCGCGCCCACATCCGCGCCCTGCCCGATGCGGTGCACCTGCGCTACCGGTTGCAGGTTCCCATCGGCGGGCGGAGCTGGACGCTGGCCTTCGACGACCGGATGTACCGGCAGGACGACCGGGTGATGATCAACCGCGCCATCGTGCGCAAGTGGGGCTTCCTGCTGGGAACGGCGACGATCTGCTTCCAGAAGGAAAGCGCCGAAACGGGCGGCGCCGCGGCCCCGGAGAAAGCGGCCGAGGCCGGCGCGGCGTCCTGAATCACGCCGCCAGGCGGTGGCGGATGCGGCGCAGCAGCCAGCCGATTCCGGGCAGTTTCTCGTAGAGCTGTCCGGCCGCGTCCCAGTGGTCGATGTGGGCGCGCAGAACGCCCGCTTCGTCGAAGTGCAGCTCGCTCATGCCTTCGAGCACCCATTGGCGCCCGCTGCGTTTCGGGCGGAAGGCGAAACGCCAGCGCAGATAGGCGGTGGTGCCGCTGACCGCCCAGTCGCGCACGTCGATGTGCAGGTCCGCGACATCCTCGAACATCTTGGCGAACACGGCGCGGAAGCGCCGGCGGCCGCGAACATCGTTGAACGGGTCGACGAAGCGCACGTCCTCGGCGCACAGCGTGACCAGCTCGTCCAGCCGGTCCGGCCCGAGCGCCTCGAACACGGCGATGTAGTTGCGCACGTGCGGGCGGATGTCCGCGCTCATGCCCGAATCCCCGGAAGACGACGCATCCACCATGGATCATGGCCCCCATGCTTCGACAGGCTCAGCATGCGGGCGTCACCCTGAGCGTGCCGGGGTATACGAAAAGATGAACCCGTCTTCACCCGAACGCCTCATCTTGAGCCTGTCGAAAGATGAGCCCGTCGAAAGATGAGATCACGGGCATACCAAAGATCGCCCTGCCAGAATTTCAACCCGACTGGGACGCCTTGGAGACCATACCACGGGCGATGCGAAGGGCGAGCGCATAGGGCAGGCACCGATACAGCTTGACGAAATAGCAGAACCGCCGCGGGAAAATGATCTCGAACCGGGTGCGCTGCAAGCCCTTGGCGAAGGCGGCCGCCGCATCCTCCACGTCCATAAGCATGGGCATGGGAAATTCGTTCTTGTCCGTCAGCGGTGTCTTGACGAAGCCCGGGTTGACCACCTGCAGCAGCACGCCCTCGGATTCCAGTTCGGGGCGCAGGCTCTCCGCCATGGCGATCGCCGCGGCCTTGCTGGCACTGTACGCGGCCGCCGTGGGCAGGCCGCGGTAACCGGCCACGGAGGAGACGACGGCCACCTGCCCCTTGCCGCGCTCGCGCATGCGCGGCAGGAGCGCCTCCAGGCAGGTCGCCCCACCCGTCACGTTGAGCCGGAGCAGCCGATCCACCACCTCGGCGCGGAAATTCTGTGCCGTCATCGGCTGGTGCGTGCCCGCGTTGAGCACCGCCAGCGCGATCGGGCCGTGCTTGGCCTCGATGGCACGCACGGCGTCCGCCACGGCCGCGCCGTCGGTGACGTCGAGCGCCCAGGGCGTGATCGGCCCGTGCGTCGTCTCCGCGGCCACGGTCTCCAGCTCGCCCTGGCGGCGGGCGGAGATGACCACGTGCCAGCCCTCGCGGGCCAGGCGCAGCGCCAGCGACCGGCCGATGCCGCTCGACGCGCCGGTGATCCAGGCGCAGCCGTCGCGCGGGCTCGCCGGGCTCACCATGCCCCGGGCTCCGCGTAATCCAGGGAATCCAGGAAGCTCTTCGCCTTGTCCTGCAGCGCGGCGACCTTGTCCGGGGCCATGCGCGCCAGCGTCTTCAGCGGCATCGTCATGCGGGGATTGCTCTCGAAGGTTTCGCGATTCGCGGCGATGAACGCCCAGTATAAGGCATTGAGGGGACAGGCGTCGTCCGTCAACTGTTTGCGCACGTCGTAGCGGCAGTGCCTGCAGTAATCCGACATCCGGTCGATGTACTTGCCGCTCGCCGCATAGGGCTTGGAGGCGAACACGCCCCCGTCGGCGAACAGCGCCATCCCCTGGACGTTGGGCAGTTCCACCCATTCGTAGGCGTCGGCGAAGACCACCATGTACCAGTAATTCACCGCGTCCGGGTCGAGTCCGGCGACCAGGGCGAAGTTGCCCGTGACCATGAGGCGCTGGATGTGGTGGGCATAGGCTTCCTCGCGTGTCTGCGTGACCGCCTCATGGAGGCAGCGCATCGCCGTCTCGCCCGTCCAGTAGAACGCGGGCAGCAGCCGGGTGGCGTTGAGCGCGTTCAACTCGCGGTACTCGGGCATTTTCAGCCAGTAGACGCCGCGCACGAACTCGCGCCAGCCCAGGATCTGCCGGATGAAGCCCTCCACGGCGTTAAGCGGCGCCTGGCCGTCACGGTAGGCGCGCTCGGCCTCGCGGCACACGGCCCACGGCTCGAGCAGGCCCGCGTTCAGGTAGACCGCGATGCGCGCGTGAAAGACGAAGGGCTCGCCAACGCGCATGGCGTCCTGGTAGTCGCCGAAGCTGGGCAACGCGCGCTCGACGAAATCCGCGAACGCCGCCCATGCGTCCTCGGCGGTGACGGCAAAATCGAATCCGTCGAGCGTGCCAAAGTGGTGGCTGAAGCGCGCCCCGACCAGATCGAGCACCTCGCGCGTGATCGCATCGGGTTCCACGGCAAAGCGATCCGGTGTGCGCACCTCGGGGGCGAGCGCCTTGCGGTTCGCCGCATCGTAGTTCCATTTGCCGCCCTCGGGCTGGCCGTCGGGCGTCAGCAGAAACCCGGTGCGCCGGCGCATCTCGCGGTAGAAATGCTCCATGCGCAGGGTCTTGCGCCCTTCCGCCCAGCGCCCGAAGCGCGCCGGCGTGGTGAAGAACCGGGTGTCGCCGCGGATCTCGACGGGCACGCCGAGGTCGGCCTGCCAGCCCTGCATGTCCCGCCACAGCCGCCACTCCCCGGGCTCCGTGACGACCATCCGATCCGGCCGATGACGGGCCACGCCGTCGGCGACGGCCGCGCGCAGGCTTCCCGGATTGTCCTCGGCGTCCAGGCGCGAATAGTCGACCGTCACGCCCTCACCTTCGAGCGCGGCGGCGAAGTGGCGCATCGCCGAGAAGACGAAGGCGATCTTCTTCGGGTGATGGCGGACGTAGGTCGCCTCCGCGTCGACCTCGGCCATCGCCACCACGTCCCATTCGGGATCGAGGTCGGCGAGACTCGATATGTCCCGGCTGAGCTGGTCGCCGAGGATGAATCGAAGCGTTTTGGTCATTGATTTTGCAGCATTCCGTATCACCCCCTTCGAACAGCGTAGGATGGGTCGGGCAACAGCGAGCGCCGCCCTCCGCGCCGGTCGCGGCCTACGCGCCCCGGCGCGCAGCGGATCGCCGCCGGCTCAGTCCCGCTGCCCGTTCGCCGCGTCGGCGTACATGGCCTCGAACTCGATGATGAGGTCGATCTCGTCCCCGACCAGATCGTCCTCGACCGCGTAGGTCATGCCGTAGTCCGAGCGCTCGATGGTGCCGCGCGCCGAGATGCCGATGGCGTGGTGGCCGTCGCCGAAGGGGTATTCGCGGCTGCCGTTGTAGGTGACATCGAGCGTGAGCGGCTCGGTCCGGCCGAGCAGGGTGAGATCGCCCTCGAGCTTCGCCGCGCGCTCGCCCGTCTGGGTCGCCCCGTCGGCGGTGAAGGTCATGGTCGGATACTCCCGCACGTTCAGGAAATCCGGCCCGCGCAAGTGCTCGTCGCGCTCCTGGTGGTTGGTGAAAACGCTGTCGGTCTGGACGGTGATCACAACGTCCGAGAGCTCCCCGGTCTCCGCGTCGAAGGTGAAGCTCCCACTGGCCTCCCGGAACATCCCCACGGTGTCGGCCAGGCCGAGATGGTGAACCATGAAGGCGATGGCGAAGTGCTCCTGGTCCATGACGTATTCGCGCGGCTCGGCCCGGGCGGTTCCGGCCGCCGCCAGCGTCGCCGCGAGCACGATCCCGGCCGCCAGGCCCTTGAGATAACGCATGACGATCCTCTCCCTGCTCGACATTGTCATCCGGCGCATGCATGACACCTAACCGATGTACGCGCGGCGGCGCCGTCGCGATCACCGTTCCGTGGACGCGCCCGAGGATCGCATACGCATGTCCGAACGCAACCACTCGGCGGACGTGACGAGCCGGGCCTTTTGGGTGACCGGGCCCGGCCAAGGGGCGATCCGTACCGAAAGCCTGCCCGAACCGGACAGCGGCGCAGTGCACGTGCGCGCCCTGTACAGCGCCATCAGCCGGGGCTCGGAGAGCCTAGTCTTCGCCGGCCGCGTCCCCGAGAGCGAATACGCGCGGATGCGCGCGCCCTTCCAGGCGGGCGATTTTCCCGCGCCGGTCAAGTACGGCTACGCCAGCGTGGGCGTGGTCGAGGCCGGACGGCCGGACCTCGTTGGAAAGACCGTGTTCTGCCTGCACCCGCACCAGGACCGCTACCTCGTCCCCGCCGACGCGGTGGTGCCTCTGCCCGACGGTGTGCCCGCGGGCCGCGCGGTCCTGGCGGCGAACATGGAAACCGCGGTGAACGCGCTCTGGGACGGCGCGCCGCGCGTCGGCGACCGCATCGCCGTGGTGGGCGGGGGCACCGTGGGCCTGCTCTGCACCGCCCTGGCCGCACGCATCCCGGGCGCGCGGGTCGAGCTGATCGACCCCGACCCGGGCAAGCGCGGTACCGCGGAAGACCTGGGCGCGTCCGCGGCACACCCGGACGATGCGGCGGGCGAGGCGGATCTGGTGATCCACGCCAGCGGCCGGGCCGCGGGCCTGCGCACGGCGCTGGCGCTTGCCGGCTTCGAATCGACGGTGCTGGAGCTGTCGTGGTACGGCGTCGACGAGGTGCCGGCGCCACTCGGCGGTGCCTTCCACAGCCGGCGCCTGACGCTGGCCTCGTCGCAGGTGGGCAGTGTCAGCCCGGCACGACGGGCGCGCTGGCCGCACGCGCGCCGGCTTGCGCTTGCCGTATCGCTGCTCGACGATCCCGTTTACGACGGCCTGATCACCGGGGAGAGCGCGTTCGCCGAGCTGCCCGGCGCGATGGCCGCGCTGAGCCGCGCGCCGGGCGGGACCATCTGCCACCGGGTTCGCTATCCCGAGACCTGACGAGGAACCGCCATGTACGCCGTCACCGTGCGCGACCGCTTCATGATCGCCCACAGCTTCGCCGGCGAGGCCTTCGGCCCCGCCCAGCGC
>Ga0207714_1001711_pt1 | contig 13968 bp, 11 predicted proteins | sample PonA232FremontCA_2_FD_187270 | JGI IMG/M metagenome (GOLD analysis project Ga0207714, IMG submission 187270) | Marine sediment microbial community from Fremont, CA, USA - Pond A23 Sediment 2 (SPAdes) | ecosystem: Environmental > Aquatic > Marine > Unclassified | place: USA: Fremont, California... | reverse complement strand
GAGAATTTTATCGCATTATGATTCTCTCGCGAAGTCGCAATCGGTATCGGTATCGGGATCGGGGATCGCATCGTCCGGCATTCCGATTTCGATAGCGATTTCGATTAAGAACGGACAGGAAAGCCCATGCTGTTTTATCCAATGAAGTACCACCCGCCGACAACCGCGTCAAGTGTGATACGGGCAATAAAGCCAAACCGCCGGGCGGCGTGGATGGACAGGAGTACCGCAAAAAGGCCGACATATACCGGAGATAAAGTCTCTACCTTGGCGGTCGACGGGTTGGCTGGTACAGATGTTCCTATACTTCTGGCATAACCGATTTTTTTACCAAGAAATATCGACTATATTCCCCATATCTTAAGAGCCGAAAAAAGGGCGTTTATTACGTGGACGATAGTGTTCTGTATCGGCATTACCTTAACTAAACTAAACGTTCGTTGATTATCGTTTCAACAAATCACCTAAGTGCGTAAGCTGCTCGGCTGGTTTCAGATTTCAGTGTTCAGGTTTCAGGGGGGGTCTGAATGTTGAACGCCGAAACCTGACACCTGAAACCGGCGGCCATTGGTAGCCAGCATATTGTGCACCACTTCGTAAAAGAAAAATAACGCCACATTATGTAAGTACATTTGACATACACCACACTCGTAGACCCCTGCGACCTGCCAAAAAGGGATGTGAATTTGGAGGAACACCACACAGCGACCATAAGTACAGCCTCGGCCGCGGAGTGTTTCCGCGACTTGGTGCATCATGCTGTCGAACTCGGTGTCAGCGACCTTCATTTCACCCCCGCTTCGGATCAAAGTATCGACGTGCAGGTACGCCTCGATGGTGTCCTGCAACCCTTCTTCCGGGTGCCGGCCGCGATCGCGGACCAGATGCCCGGCCGGGTTAAATACCTCGCGGGGTTGCGTACTTACCAGACGCGATTTCCTCAGGATGGGCGAATTTCTGCGGAAGAAGCACCGCATGGCGGCGACCTCCGCGTATCCACCTATCCGACGATCCATGGGGAAAAACTCGTGGTCCGCTTTTTTCACGCCTCTCAACCGTCTTTCTTCGAAGACCTGAGACTGCCGCAGAACACGATAAGCGCTCTCCGGGAAGCGGTGAACTGCCCTTCGGGCATGATCCTGATCACGGGGCCTGCCGGCAGCGGTAAAACAACAACCATCTACGCAGCGCTTGCAGAATTGACAGGCCGCGGCGATCGCCACATTATCACGCTCGAAGATCCTGTTGAGACGCAGGTTCCCGGCGTAACGCAAACGGAAGTCAATCCGGCGGTCGGATTGGATTTCGCCACTGCGTTGCGATATATCCTGCGCCAGGACCCGGAAGTCATCGTTATCGGTGAAATCCGGGACGAAGAGACAGCGGCCATTGCCGTGCGCAGCGCGTTTACCGGTCACCTGGTGATCGCCACGCTGCATGCCGGATCTTGTCAGGGTGTGCTCGAGCGTCTGTTCGATATGACCGAAGACAACTACGCCGCCGCCGCATCAGTACAGCTTATTCTGAATCAGCGCTTGATCCGGCGCCTGTGTCCGCAGTGCGCAGGCCAAGGGTGTGCGGATTGTCTGGATTCGGGCTTTTCGGGTCGGGTACCTTTGGCGGAACACGTACGCATCAACGAGCAAGTACGGGATCACGTTAAGCAGGACGGCCCGCGTGCCGTCAAGCCCGACACCACCATGCAACTCGCATCCGCAACGCTGATCAAGCAGGGCATTACAACGCCTGAAGAGACGGCGCGGCTGTTCGGCGATACGCAAATCGACTCAGAATAGCAGGAGGTTCGTTTCATGAATCACTATGATCTTGCGGTGGTCAACCGGCAGCTTGCGGAGATGCTGGATGCCGGGGTTCCGTTGGAAGGAGGGTTGCGTAAAGCGGCTGCAAGTCTCCGCAGTGGATCCGGGCGCCGTGAATTCGAGCAGCTTGAAGAAGATCTGAAACGCGGCACACCCTTGTCCGACGCGGTCGAACGACGCCGCCTGCCGCAATTCTACAAGACGATGCTCGGCGTAGGCGCATCGAGCGATATGCTTGCAACGGTTCTGCGGAATCTCGCCGACTACTACCACGAAAAGGCAATTATACGTACACGCCTGGCTGGCCTGATGGTGTACCCGGCCATTGTCCTGGTATGCCTGTTAGGTTTTATGTGGTTTAACTCGTGGTTCCTTTTCCCGAAGATGAAAGAGCTGATCCTTGACATCGCAGAAAGCAGTTCTATACCCGTCTTCCCGACTGTAGCTCCGCCTGTCGTCATCTCCCTGCTGCTCGTGGCGCTCATTTGCATACAGGTGATTCCTTCTCTTCGTAACCGGCTTTCCTGGCACATCCCTCCGTTTTCATATCGGAACGTCGCGAACCTGGCCGGGATGTTCCACGTTTGTCTTGATGCCGGGATGAATCTCAGAGATACGCTGAATCTGCTCGCACCGGCGGAATGTGCGCCCACTTCGCACAAACTTCAGCGGATGCACGACGCACTGGCGGAAGGCAACACAGCATTGGAAGCAGCAAAACCATCAGGCTTATTTCCGCCGCTATGCCTATGGATACTGGAATGTTCCGGCGAAAACCTGAAAGAGGGCTTCAAGTCCGTGGCTTCGTACTATGGGAACCGCGCTCGCAGCACGGCAGACGTGATGCTTTACGCGGTTCTTCCGGGTTCATTGATGGTCCTGGGCGGATTGATTATGTGGCAATTACAGAGTGCGATGGGGCCCCTTATCCACTTGTTGAAACAATTGGGTGCTTAATGTTGCGCCTTGACCGAACGGGAAAGCAGCAATGACTCACATGGGTGGAACAACATTTATACCACTTCTGGCCACCGTGGGCGGCAACTATAACGCCGCAACCTCTGGTGCGGACATACTGGCCCAGATCGCCCTTTCTATCATAGGGCTGGGGGTGAGTGCCGCCGTTTTTGCGGGACTGCTCTGGTTCGTAACCTTGCCGCTGCGACATCGGAATCGGGCCCGTGCTTTCCTTGATGCTTTCACACTGGGATTGCGCGCGGGGCGTCCCCCGGAGAAGATTATCGCCGGCATCCATGCGTGCGGGAAGCATAACCTGGGACGCGCGTTTGATGAAATGGCGCAAAAGATCTGCGCGGGCAACGACTTTCTGACCAGCCTCAATCTCGTGCCCGAATTTCTTCCACCGCAGGCGCGGGGCATACTGTACACCAGCGCGGCGACCGGTGATCTGGCCTCAGCTGCCGATATAGCTCGGCAGAGTGTCACGCCCGGCGTAAGTCGTACGCGGGCAGTGTGGCATCACATCATTCTGTTCGTGTTCTACGCAATCCCTCTTTTAACTGTGCCGGTGGCTATCATGCCGAAATTTGAAACACTGATGCGGCAGTTAGTTCCGGCAAATGCCGTAAATTTTGCTCCCGGCATCGAGATTCTGGCATGGGTCATGTTTGCCACATGGACCTTCGCGTTCATTTTCTTTGTGTGGGCGGACAGTTCGTTAATGATTCCCTCCACCTCGAGCCTGATCAGCCGGGCCAGACTATGGCTGGCCCCCTGGCGGCGTAAGCGATGTCGACAACGATTCTCCCTCGTCCTCGGACAGATGCTGGAAGCCGGCGTACCTGAATCCCGCGCGTTACGCCAGGCCGCCGAGGCGACCGGCGAAGATGCTTACATCAAACAGGCTGCAAAAGGCCAGGAAGCTTTAGCAGGCGGCTCGCCGTTGTCCACAGTGGTTACCGACTTCTTTGATCCCAGCGGCGAACTCGGTTGGCGCTTGAACAGTTTTGCGGCGCAAAACGATTATACAGGTCTGCGCTCCTCGCTTGAAGCCTGGGGGCGGTATCTCGACGCTGCCGCTTTCCGGGACGAACAGGTGGCAGCCCAGATATCCAGCACGGTGTTATTCTTACTGGCGGCCGCGATCGTGGCAGACTTGGTTATCAGTTTCTTTTTTTGTATAATCACATTGATGCAGGGAATAACAATATGGTGAATAACGGATTCCATTCCAGTATGCGACAAAAACGCACATTCGCACTGGCCGAGGTTATCGCGGCGATGGCGGTCCTGGCCATCGCCATGATTCCTTTAATAGGGGCGCTCACCGCGGAGAAAAGCCGCGTACAATCGTTCTACAAAAGAGGTGTAGCCGAACAGGTGCTGGACGGGTATCGTGAGGTGTTGGCCGCCGGTGCCTGGCGCAAATACGAGCCGGGAACGTATCAGCTGGACATGGACAGCCGTGCACTGAACCAACTTGCAGATTCAGATGTGTCCCTGCGGGTTACGGCAGAAGACGAGCAACTGCGCTACAAGTTGGCCTGGCATCCGGAACATATCAAAGCAGTTAAACCTGTTGAAAAGGTCTTTACCGTGAAGAAAAATCGGCGGTAATACCCGCACACTGCGCCCGAAAATAGCCGGGGCCGTAAATGGACAGGGAACAGGAAGAAGAAAGCAACAGGAGGCTTGAAGTGAAAACCTATACCGGCAACCTGCGACGTAGGCACATGACCCTTGTCGAAGTTCTGGTCTATATGAGTCTGGTAGCCCTCGTATCCGGTCTGGCTATACGGATATTCTTCGGCGGGATGGATGCTGCAGCGACGGTCCGGAGCTCAAGCGAGCGTGTCCTGAACACTTTCCGCCAGGGCGACCGTTGGCGGGAGGACATTCAGAAAGCCAAGCGTGTAGAGGCGGGCCAAGACCGCACCGCTCTTCGCCTCGTGAAGGACAACGGCGACATCATCCACTACCGCCTGCAGGAGCATGACCTGCACCGCATCAGACACGACAGCGAAAACGGCAGGACAGCCACTGTTGTTGTGAAAAAAGTACAGAATTGCCGATTCACACCTTTTCCTGCGGACAATCCCCGCGGCTGGAAGATGGCCCTGGAACTTCAGACCAAACAGGACAAATCAAAGATCGATCCCCTCTTCGACTTTATCGCAGTACCGCAACAAGGAGGTGAATGATGAAACCCCGAACCGAGCGACAGCAAGGCAGTGCACTGGTCATTGTTTTGGCCCTCAGCAGTGCCTTATTGCTGATTATACAGGCGGCAACAACCCGGGTCTACACGATGCATCGGGAGATTGAATTCATGGAGAAAAAACACAATCGCACGTTCAGGGAGCGGCATCCGGACTTGGCAGTTGAATCGTCGGCGTCTCACCACCCTGACGACCAGGAAAAGACCGCCGCCATGACGCAGTAGAGCAGGCACGCGGTATAAGCAGGTACCACGACGTGCGCAGTCACAGGATGCCATAAGCGCTAATCAATGGGATGTCATGAGGTAGTTGCATGAACCATTACCACCTGGCAGTCGTAAACAGCCAACTTGCCGACATGCTCGATGCAGGAATCCCCTTGGAACAGGGTCTGCACAAGGCAGCTGCCACTATGCCCGCCGGTAGAAGCCGTCGTGAATTCAGGCGACTGGAGGAGGAGCTGAAGCAGGGCACGCCTCTGCAGGACGCGGTCCGCCGTCGACGCCTGCCCTCTTTCTACAAGAGCATGCTCAGCGTGGGATGCGGCAGCGATGCGTTGGCAGCGGTTCTCAGGCAATTGGCCGACTATTACCTCGAAAAAGCTTCCATACGCTCGCGGCTGGTCGGACTCACCGTTTATCCCATGATTGTCCTGGTTTGTATGGTGGCGTTCTCGCTGTTCATCTCCCTCTTTCTGCTGCCGCAAATCGTAGACTCGTTCTTTCGGGCTACCGGCAGTATGTTCCCATCGGAGGTTAATCCTGAGCTTTCTTCACTCCTGCCCGGCATTGCAGGCCCGCCAGCCGTAGTCATTGTATTGCTGGCGGGGTTTGTGTGTGTGCGTTGGCTTCCTCCTCTTCGGAACAAACTGGCGCGCCGGGTGCCGCCGTTTTCGTACCGTAATGTCGCCAACCTGGCGGGTATGTTCGAAGTCGGCCTGGGTGCGGGAATGACATTGAAGGATATCCTTCAGTTGCTGACGCGCTTCGAGTGCCGCGAGACTGCCCGCGGAATCAAGTGCACGGAAGAGGCATTGGCCGAAGGAAAGACCCCCGTCGAAGCAATAGAAGAGGGGAAGCTCTTTCCCCCGTTCAGTTTCTGGATGCTCAGATGTACCGGCGATAACCTGAAACAAGGCTTCCACGCCATCGCCTCCTATTACGCTGATCGGGCCCGCAGCACAGCCGACACAATGCTTTACGGGGTTCTTTCGTCCGCAATAATATTACTGGGCGGACTCGCCTTGTGGCAGTATTCTGTTTTCGGAAAGGTAGTTATTAAGATTGTGGGATCTTTTGTCTCGCTAACACAAAGTTTAGGGGGCTGAACAACAGAACCCCGGAAGAATGTAAGGATTTGCAGATAATGAGCTTGGTACAAAGTAACGTTTTTTTTGTGGTTGCCGGTATACACGGCGGATCGTCAGGGGACGGAATTACGCAGATTGTTTTGAACATCCTTGAAATCATCATAGGTGGATCGCTGACGCTAGCGATTTTTGTCGGGATCTTATTTCTCATGATATCGCCCTTGCGTAAACGCAATCGGGCGCGAGCATTCCTGGATGCCCTGCAGTTGGGCATTGAGTCAGGACAGACGCCGGAAGAAACGGTCCGTGCCATACAGGAGAGCGGGGAACACAAATTGGGGAGTGCATTTGAAGAATTTGCACAACACGTCACACGAGGGCAGGATGTGGTAACTGCCCTCCGAGCCACCCCGGCGTTTCTGCAACCGCAGGTACGCGGAATGCTGGAATCAGCGTTCAAAACCGACAACCTGGCTGCGGGTCTTGAGCTGGCGCGTCAGACCGTCACGCCCGGCGTCAGCCGCTCGCGTGCCACAATGAACTACGGGATTCTTTTTGTGTTTTACGGCGTTCACCTCTTGACCATCCTCGGCATTGTCAGTGGGTTGCAGGTGTTTATCCTTCCGAAATTTGCAGCGATTTTCGAAGACCTGGGGATTGGCGCCACTGTAGCCCCCATGCCGTTTGGCCTTATGATCGGCGCCACGGCCGCGGTATGGGGTCTTGCCTGCGCCTTTTTTCTCTGGGCGGACAGTTCCCTGATGCTCCCCTCTACCTCAAAACTCATCAGCCGTGTACGTCTCCGATTGGCGCCGTGGCGCCGTAAGCGATGCCGATACCGATTCTCCCTCGTGCTGGGCCGCATGCTGGAGGCAGGATGCGGAGAAACTGAGGCTGTGCGCAATGCGGCCGAAGCCACCGGAGAAAGCGCGTATATGATCCTGTGCTCAAAGGCAGACAAGGCCTTGGCAGACGGCATGACGCTGCCGGACGTCTTGACCCGATATTTCGACCCCAGCGGCGAACTCGCCTGGCGGATGGAGAGCTTCGGCGCGCAGCAGGACTATACCGGCTTGACGTCATCTCTCGAAGCGTGGGGACGCTACCTGGACGCTGCGGCGTTCAAGAACGAGCAGATGGCCGCTCAGATCACAAGTACGGTCCTCCTGCTGCTCATGGCCGGGGTGGTAGCTCTGGCCGTTGTCACCTTTTTTACGCCTTTGATAAAAATGATCGAAAGTTTCACGATCTGGTAATAGATGACCTGGCCTATACCGCCAATAGAAAGACGGCGAGGAAGATAAACAGAGCGGCCGTCAGGAATTTCACGGGCGCGGCGTGTTTTTGAAGAACTTCGGATAAACGTTCACTCCGGAGACCAAAGCAGGCGAATCCGAAGATGACGAACAAGGGTGCGACAAAAGCCACGTTATAGAGAAGCAGCATCATTAACGCGCTGAATGTCTCTTTGCCGGATTTGAGCATAAACAGGATGGTAGGTGCGTAGACCTGTCCGGTACAGGCAAGCTCAAGGAACGAAATACCAGCCCCGATCACGAAGGCGCCCCATGCAAAATGACGGTAATTGATGCGGTGCCGTATCAGCCCTCTAATCCGGTCTTTCAGTTTATCGGGCAGTTGCAGCGTCATGCTCTGCATGCGCCCCTGCATACACAAGACGCCGTCCCTGACGCTCAAGGCGGCGATAATCACTGCTGCCGCCGCGATCGCGGTGTTCACCCAAAAGCTTACGGTATGCAGCACCTGAAGCTGGGAGATGATTTGCACAAACCCGAGCCCTAGGATGTAGTAAGATAAAAACACCCCCGCGATAAATGCCAGTCCGGTAATAGCGACTTCATGGAAACTTCGACGCCTGAGCTGAAGGTAAGAGAGGAAAAAGATGATAGTGGCAAACGCACACGGATTCAGACTATCCAGGAGACCTGCAACACCAACCACAGCGGCATTAAATCCGGAATATCGTTCTTCAATTGATGTTTCTGCCTTTTCTATGGAGGAGCTTTTAAACGCGTACCAATTCCTGTTATCATTTTTCGCAGAGCGGCGTACCAACTGAACAAGGGCATTCCGGCTGATCTGGTCTTTCACCAGCGCCCCGGCAGCGCCGAATACAGCGGGTGTGACGAGATGCAATTTCTCCTTCACCCCGAATCTCTTACAGAGAGCTTCATTGTATTGCATGGTATCCGCTTTGCGTATGTTGAGTTTTTCAATTCTGAAATCGGGTGTATCCGAAGCAACGTCTTTGAACATGCGTTCAACGTCGTCACATTCATCGCACCCTGGACTAAAGAAGAAAGCGATGTGAATGGGTTGTTCTGTTGCTTGTGAAGCTTCTTCTTTTTTGGCTTTCTCGGGCGCTGAAGGCTTTTGATAGCTCGTCCTCAGTTTTCTGTTCGGACTTTCCAGCTCTGTAATTTTCGAATCTGCTTTGTCTTCGGATATATCGAAGTGATTTTTCATGCGTCGGATTTTTTCAGCCTGATACGACCTATTCTCGACAAAATTCAGCAGCACCGCGAATTCCGAGTCAAGTCGCTTGTAGTTGTTCAGCATAAAATCCGTGATTCGGTCTTTTATAGCATCCCGGTCGGGTACCTGCTCGAGCTTAGAGACAAACGAATCCAGGTCGATGGATTTTTTGTTCTGCAAGAGACTGAAATACGCTTCCAGGCTGACTTTGAGTGAGGGATCCCGTGTAAGTTTCCTGAGGAGCTTTTCCTGTGTCGCGTCCAGTGATGACGATCCAGCATCATGACCGGAGGATAGGAGAGCAGCAGCCCTGTAGCTCCCATACGTTTTCTTCGTTTTGTCCTTCGAAAAATAATGCACCCACTGCCGGCTTTCCCTGGAAAAGGCACAGGGAACTACCATACGCACAAGCTCGGAGGTGTCGTTTGCAGCCTTTTCCATGACCTTTTTGAACTTTTCCGGAGCGCTGTTGGCCAAAGTCCTGTAAGCGGCTCTGCGTACAAACACATTGGAGGAATCCAGAAAAGGCTTGATTACAGCTGTGTCTTTACTACGCCAGACCCGATCAAGAAGAATGATGCCGAGGGTTCGATATCGGGCTTCATCCGATTCTAAAAGTTCCCGGGCGCCGGCACGAAATATTCCGCGGCTCTTTTCGTTCTTTACGGCCTTTCTAAGTCCCGTGCGCACATAGAATTGGTGTGGTTCGATTTTGGCGTCAGGCCGCTGCAGTTCATTGAATAGTATCTTCATAACATCCGGGTTTTTTGCCTGCTGCCAGCCGGCGCGTAGTGCTGCCTCGCGCACTTCGTGTACGTCGTCGCGAAGAAGTTTCCGTAACAATCGATTTGCTCGGGTGCCGTTTATGTAGCGAAGACTGCGCGCAGCTTTTGCCCGCTGGACGGCAGTTAGATCCGGCAGCAGATCCCGATAAGTACGCACCGACGGCACGCTTCCCAGATTCGCCAGCACGCGTGCCGAATGGAAGCGGGTAACGGTCTCGTCTGAGGAGTCCCGCAGTTCGCTGAGCTCATCTACCAATTCGTCGAAACCGTAGGTCTGTTTCTCTCCTTCGGCGTCCGTTCCCGTTGTTTCAAATGCATTCAATACACTCTCCGCTGATGTTTCGTCGGAATCGGACTTTTCTCCGTTGTCTCCATCCCCTTCGGCCGTTTCAAATGCATCGTAGGTGTTTTGTACCGTTTCGGATCTTTTCTGCCGGCTTTCGTTGTTCCCGCTTTCCGGCGTCCGTGCAACAAGAGAGCCATAAAGATTGCGCAATTCATCATTTATCCGGATTGCGCTTACAACGGCCCGGGTTTTTTCGGCTTCACCCTCCCGGAGAACTGTTACGAGGTAATGCTGGACCTTCCGTTGTTGCAGTCCCCTCCGGGCCAGCTCTTTGAGAACTATGACCTGTACGTCCTTATTCGGGTAATTGCGGAATTTGTAAACGATATCGGGCGATTCATCGCTGCGTTCAGATAACGCCGAGACAGCGGCTTGAACGACGTCTGTCGAAGACTTCTTCAACGTGGAGATAAGAGCGTCCGGTATTGCTACATCCATCGCCACAAGCGTCTTAATAATAGATGCTTTCAGTTCATCCGAAGATTTAAACATCTTTTTGAGTTTCGGTACAACCGATTCGTCTCCGACCACAGCAATGGTTTGCAGCGCTACCCTGCGTACAAAGGGATCGGTGTCACTGAGTCTATCCTCGACGTCATCACGCAGTTGTTGCAGTGAGAGCTTGCGCACAGTCTTCAGTGCGGCGGCTCTAACCCGCCAACGTGAATCCGAAAGGCACATCTTGACACCGGGAGCACATAAACTGCTTTCGAGCTTAGCAAGACTCTGTAACGCTGCTATCACTAAATCCTCGTTTTTACTGTCGAGGTATTCGAGCAGGATTTTCAAGGCACGCTTGCTCTCGAGGTCGCCCAGATTTTTGAGCAGGACATATATAACGTCGTCATCTTCTTCCTGCTGAAGGTGTTTTTCAAGGATGGGAACAGCCTTTCGCCCTGCGGATTCAACGAGACAGTCAATTGCCGTTTCCCGCAGAATAGCTTCTTTTTCGTCCAGCATGTCACGGTAAATCCGGGACACTTGCGAACCGCATTGTTTCAGTTTCTTCATCGCTGCCCGTTTATCGTCGACATCTCCGTAAACCAACCGATGTGCAGTGGCAGCGGGTTCAACGCCCGCGTCTTCAGGAATGTGCAGGGTGTATTGGACTTCCTTAACTCTACGTTTTGCTTCGGAGGTTAAATCCGGATGACCTTCCAGAAATTCAGATATCGTCTCGGCCGTCCGGCTTCCGCCGTGCTGGAGCATGCGCATGGCCCGAACAGCCAGTTCACGCTTGTCGGAGACAAGATCGTAGATATAATCCTTCACCTGATCTGCCGTGAGGGAGGAATAAACGGATTCTACGTCATCATTCTTGTTCGAGCTCCAGTCCTGCCAGCGCTTCAGCGCCGGCCGACGTTCATGCTCTGAGGGCGGCTGCCAGGGATCGAACCCCATATCAGTTCCCGCCGCTTCTTCGAGGAGTTCAAGCGCACCCAAACGCACGGCAAGCTTACTGTCTGTCAACAGCTTAATAAGCTGCTTTGCGGGAAAACGGTCCCGCTGAAAGATCAGTTCCCGCAGCTTTTTGCGGCGAGAGCGTTTATCCAAAGCGGCACAAATTTTTCTACACTGCTCGACGGACAATGGCTCGTCAGACTGCAGGATGGAAACGCACTCCTGGAGTGTTGGGTCTTTCCCGGAGGCTTTTTCACGCTGCGACCTTCGTGTCAGGAACTGTTTCAATTCTTTACCGGCCGCATAGCCGTCCTGACGGGCGATGACTTTACCATCGGCGTTGAGCAGAAGCAGGGATGGCACACCTCGTACGCCGTAACGCCTGAAGGTTTCTTTGTGGGAATCCGGGGTGACTTTGACCAACTTAAAATCCTGCACCAGCTCAGCTATAGGTTTACGACGCAGTTCCTCTTTCAGCCGTTTACACCATGGGCAATCCGGGGAACTGAAGAAAACAAGCACTTTTTTGAATTCTATTGCCGCGATGCCTAACGCTGAGTCAACGTCCGAACCCCATACAGTTTCTTCCGGCGTTGTCTCGGGTGATTCCGTATCCAGCGGCACTACACCTTTGCTCGACCATCCCGGTTCAGGGAAAAGCAGTACGCCGGCAAAGAGTAACGCAAGGCACACATAACGTTTATTTGTCCAATACGTTTTCATATTGCTCCATCAATGCAGAAGTGCATAAACCAGTATGTTCACATTCACTTCCAGCGAGTTGTCAATTTCGTTACCGCCGCAGCAACAGCATCCTTCGGTATGAGCGGTATCATTCAGTCCGTGCGGCGAATAGACCGCGATCAATTTTCCATTCTTTTCTATGCCCTGAAGGCGAACAGGTTCGCCGGTGTTTTTACGGTCATCAAGGCGGAGGTTTTTTATGTCCTTTACCGTATGGAAAAGAGAATGATCCATAGGGATTTGCTTAAGCGCCCCCGAGCCGAATATGCTTTTCATTTCACGGCGGAACGAACGGTCGAAGTCTTCACTGGAGCATCCTGCGGAAGCGAGCAGGAATCCGTCGTTCAGAAGATACCGTTTGAGATTTTTGCGCTCCCTCGGTGTAAGACGAAAATTATCCTCTCCGGTCATCATCACGAAGGGAAAATTGAACAGCGTTTCAGAGGCAAGTTTTACGCTCTTGAATCGTCGTTCCGTGCGTACACTTGTCTCAAGATTCGCTTCACGCAGGAATTCATCGCTGAAACACCTTGATGTATGCGTGCCGCCATAGATAAGATTGGCACACTGAACCGCGTCCTTTTTTGCGCACACTCCCACCGTTGTAATCCCCCAGATACACAAGCACACGCTTGCTGCCACACGAAAATACCTCATTGTTCTTCCCCCCTGTTGCTGAAGTACCGTTTAACCGCTTCCCTGTAATCCGGCGGAACCTGCATTGACTGCAAGCTCTCAGAGCGTTCCTGACCTTCGCCGCCGGGGAGGTTTTCTCTTTGGTTGGCATTGAGCTGCGTGGATGTTCCACCGCCGCCGGTTTTATTGGCCCCGGATTCTTTTTCTGTCTGTTGCGCCTGGACAGGCCCTGATGACCACCTTGATCGGTCAGGACCATACATGGGTGTATTCAGCGCTGAATATCCCTGCATCCAATACCCATCGGAGCCGCCTCCCTGCATCCCGACGCCGCCCCTGCCGAATCCGACACCATCGGGGCCACTCCCTGTGCCCAAACGCCCTGCGCGTGTCGCAATTTGCCGAAGCATCTGTTTGAGTGTTTTCGTATGCTTAGCAAATACGTTGGGCTTTGTTTTTCCGCGGCACAGCCCGGCGAAACAATTGCCTTTTTCTGAAGACTGTTTCATAAGCTGTTGCAGCCGTTCACTCGCGAGCTTAGCTTTCGTGTATGTTTTCTCACCGTCCTGGTTGTCGGCGGCGACGGAAGCTTCTCGCATTGCATCGAGCGCTTCGGATGATTGTAACGTTTTCGCAAATTTTCGCGCATGTTCACCCAATGCACGATACGCTTTCGGGAGCTCTTCAGCCGTGCGCTTGATCTCCTTGATCATAGATTTCCATTCCGTTCGATAGTGTTCTTGTTTTTCGCCCAGCGCAGAAAGACGACCATCTGTTGCGGCTGAGACGTCCCGGTAACGCTCCAATCGGCGAGCCAGTTTGGCCTGTTTGTCGGCAAGAGAAGATATCCGGACAGCGAGTTTGATCAGTTCCGCCGCAGTGGCAATTCCTTCGGCTTGTTCCGCGTTGCGGTTTAACGGTTTGCGGGAAGCCCGCAACTCATCGAGCATGTTCCCGGCAACCGTTGCGACATTCTTGTCGCCCGATTTAAGTTCATTCAGCTTTTCGGCAATTTTTTCGAAGCGCTGCGCACGTTCGTCTAATAGATCGGCCAGGCCTTTTTCAAATTCATAGATCGGGAAATCCGAGGCAAGCTTATCAAGGTTATCGGCCAAACGGTTCGCGTTTTTTCGAGCTTGTGTCAACGCCTTTTCTATGTCTGCGTTCTCCTGCGCCGCTGATCTGAGTTCCTGGAGCGTCTCCGTCAAACTGTTAAGCTGTTTGCGTATGGATGTATACCTTTTGCGGAATT
>Ga0207714_1001707_pt1 | contig 13988 bp, 11 predicted proteins | sample PonA232FremontCA_2_FD_187270 | JGI IMG/M metagenome (GOLD analysis project Ga0207714, IMG submission 187270) | Marine sediment microbial community from Fremont, CA, USA - Pond A23 Sediment 2 (SPAdes) | ecosystem: Environmental > Aquatic > Marine > Unclassified | place: USA: Fremont, California... | reverse complement strand
CATCCATAATCTCTTTATTATCATTAAATACCAGATTAAGAGCTAAACTTATTGAAGATATAACTAAGGCTTTTCTTTTTCCAATTTTAACCCAGGCTCCCCTGGATTCATTATCTTCAAGAGGAAGAATTATTTTTTCTATAAGTTCTCCACTTTCTAATACATTCTGTTTAGGCCCTGTGAAAAATTCATTGGCATCTACTACTTTTTCTCCATCTTTTGAAATTGTTTTAAGCTTAGCATCATATACTAAAAGAGGAGGTAATAAGTCACCTGCTGGTGATGAAGTTACAATATTTCCACCAATTGTACCCCGGCTTCTAATTTGGGGCGAACCAACATCAATCGCCGCCTCTTGAATAACAGGAAAATGTTCCTTTATTTGATCTAATTTAGCAAGTCTTTGATGAGTAACCATAGAACCAATTTCAACTTTGTCGTCAAAAAACTTTATTTCTTTAAAACTGTCCAACCAATTTAAATCAAGCCATTTTTCTATTTTGTATAAATTCTTATAATTTGCTACTAAAAGATCAGTACCACCAGCAATGACTGTCAATTCACCATCATGTTTTTCCAAGATCTTAATTAACTCTTCTTTACTCTCAGGTCTGAAATATTTATCAGAATCTTTTCCAGAAATCTCTGGCTTGTTTTTGACATTTTTGGATTGTCTTTTCATAATCTAATACCTTCACCTCCTGATTTTCCATCAATACATTTCCATTTACAATTGTAGTATCAACAAGTCCGCCATTAAAACCAAATACAACATGATAAAAATAATTGTCTTTATTAATTGGGGTTGGTGCTTTATAATCCAACATAATTATATCTGCTGGAGCATTTTTTTCAATAACTCCCAGTTTCTTATTAAAATATTGTTCTGCTATCTTTCTATTATTTTCAAAAACTATTTTCCTTATATCATCCCCACCTAAATTGGGGTCTGAATTATCATGTTTTTGCAGTAGGTCAGCAACATTTATGCTTTCAAACATATCTGTAGTATATCCATCTGTTCCTAAACCTACCGTTAAACCTTTATCTAAAGCTTTTTTAAGGTTAACCGCTCCCACAGCATTACCCATATTTGATTCTGGGTTATGGATTAAATAGACATCATTTTCAGCCAAAATTTGATACTCGGCTTCTGATAGATGCACACCATGGATTGCCAGCGAGTCTTTCTTTAATATATTTAGTTTATCTAATCTGTCAGCCAAGTTTTTATATCCTCTTTCACGGCTGTTTATTTCATCAATAGCTCCTTCAGCAGCATGGAAATGCATTGGAGTATTGGTCCTTTCAGCCAACTCAGCAACCTCTTTTAACGTTTCATCTTCTAAGGTGAAGGAGGCATGTAAACCTATTGCAGGTGTTATGAAATCACTATTCAATGAATTAGTACGATTGATAAACCTTTTATTTTCTTCTATTGCTTTTTTAGATTTTTCTTTACCGTGACGATCTGATATCTCATAAGACAAATTAGCCCTTAAGTTTGCTTTAGTTACTGCTTCTGCAATAACATCCAGACTATTTTCAATATAGCCGTAACTAGCATGATGGTCAAAAATAGTAGTTGTACCGTTTCTTATACTATCAATTAAGGCATAAAGAGTACTATAATAGATATCTTCACTATTCATTGTTTCATCTAAACGCCACCATAACTTTTCTAATATTTCTTCAAAATTCTGGGGAGGGATATCAGTCTTTAAATCCATCCCACGTGCAAAAGTACTATAAAAATGCATATGACTATTAATCATACCAGGCATAATTACTTTGCCCTCTACATCCAAGTATTCTGCTTTTGGATATTTTGTTTTTAGGCTTTCTGTTTTTCCATAATCTTTTATTATATCATCATCGATTAGTATTGCTCCATCTTTAATTACAGGGTCTTTTGAATTTAAAGTTATTAAAACACCGTTACCATAAAGCTTCAATTATAACCCCCCTTAGTTATGCAAAAGTTTTTCTGCAATCTGATTGTGCTTTTCTATTATATTATCTTCATTAATAGTTGTTAATTCACCTTCGCGTACTACAATTTTACCATTGACTATATTATAATCTACTTCTTGCGTTGTCCCGGTATTAACTAGCGCTTCTACTGGATCACTCTGACCACCTGCAAAACCTAAGCGGTCGCTACGTACCATAATTAGATCTGCTGCTTTACCTTTTTCGATACTACCTATTTCAGGTTGATTTAAGACATCTCTTCCGCCATTTGTCGCAATAGACAAAATATCTTCGGAGGTAATACTATCTATGCCGTGGAAAGCTTTGTGTAATAGATAAGCTAGTTTTAGCTCTAGAATCATATTGGAAGCATCATTGCTCGCACTACCATCCACTGCTAAACTAACAGGCATTTCATTTTTTAACATAAAAGGTATATTTGCTACTCCTGAAGACAGTTTCATATTAGAAGCAGGGCAATGTGAAACCCCTGTTTTAGTTTCTGCTAATTTAGCAATTTCAAATTCATTAAAATGAACGCCATGGGCAAACCAAACATCTTCACCTAGCCAATCTAGCTCTTCCATTAATTTTAAAGGTCTTTTTCCAAAAGAATCAACACAGTATTGATTTTCATCTAATGTTTCTGCTAAATGGGTATGGCTTAAAACATTATTCTGGCGGGCTAATTTTATAGATTCTTTCATTAAATCCATTGATACTGAGAAAGGTGAACATGGAGATAAGACTACTCTCTGCATTGCAAATTTACTATCATCATGGAATTTGTCAATTACTCGTTGTGAATCTTTTAAAATCTCCTCTTCGGATTGTACGACAGAAGCAGGTGGTAAGCCTCCATCTTCCTCGCTCAATGACATACTTCCTCTACTACCATGAAATCTAATGCCGATCTCTTCAGCTGCCTTAAATTGATGATCTATTAAGTTATCTTCCTGGTCTTCAGGAAATACATAAAAATGGTCTGCACTTGTAGTACAGCCTGTTTTCAATAATTCAGCTGAAGCTAATAAAGTACTATAATAAACTGCTTCTGGAGTTAATTTAGCCCAAATTGGATAGAGAAATTTTAACCAGTTGAAAAGTTCTACCCCTTGAGCTTCAGGAATGTTTCGGGTTAGGGTTTGATAAAAATGGTGGTGAGTATTTATTAAGCCGGGAAAAACAAAATAATCCCCGGCTTCAATTATTTCATCAGTTTCTTTCAAATCAATTTCAATATTTTCAGCAATTTGCTTTATCTCTTGATCTTCGATTAATAGATCTATATTTTTATATCTCTTTCTATTCTCATCCATTGTTATTAACTCTTTAATGTCTTTAATTAAAATCCTAGACATTGCTATTCACTCCTATCTTGATTTGCAGCACTTTCGATCGCCTCTATAATCTGTTGGTAACCTGTACATCTACAAAGATTACCTTCAATTGCTGTTTTGATTTCGTCTCGATCAGGATTAGGATTTTCATTTAACAAGGCCTTAGCAGACATCAACATTCCAGGGGTGCAAAATCCACACTGGACTGCCTGATGATCAATAAAGGCTTCCTGTAAGGGATCTAATGTTCCATTAGTTTCTAAACCTTCTACAGTTAAGACTTCACTCCCATCGATCTGAAAAGTATACACCATACAGGAGTTGATAGCTTTTCCATCTAATATAACGGTACAAGCTCCACATTCTCCTATACTACAACCTTCTTTAACACCGGTTAAATTAAGTCTGTCTCGGAGGGTATCAAGTAATCTTTCATCAGGTTCAACTGTGACTGTATGTTTTTTCTTATTGACGGTTAAAGTAACTTCTATTTTTTGCATTACTGCACCTCCTTAATTATTTCTTGGAGGGCTCTCTTTAAAAGATTCCCCACTACAGGCTTTTTATAAGGTGTAGACCATCTTTCGCCTGTAATATCTACCATTTCCTGACCTGTTTTCTCTTTAATCTCATCATAATCTATATCATTAATGTGCTTATTTTCTAGCTCTTTTTCAATCTCACTGAAACGTATCGCTGTTGGAGTTGCTGATCCAAAGGCAATCCTTATATCCTTAAACTTATTATCCTCTATATCAGTAAGAACCGCAAGATTAATCCTAGCAATTGCCACAGCTTGTCTACGTTTAACTTTTTGATAATTATTATAATAATCAGTTGGTAAATATGGTATTTTTACTGCGGTTAATATTTCATTTTCTTTGCGGTTGTTTTCATAAGGACCTGTAATAAATTCACTTAATGGTAATTCACGTTTCCCCTTGCTAGAATGTAAAACAACTGTTGCTCCTAAAGCAATCAGTGGTGTTATTAGATCAGCTGCCGGAGAGGAATTATTAATATTACCTCCTACAGTGCCACGATTTCTGATTTGAGTCGATCCTATTGTTTGAGCAGCTTTTCTCAAAATAGGAAGCTTTTCATTTATTAAAACAGAATCTATAATCTCACTATGAGTACATAAGGCACCTAATTTTAGATGGTCTTCATTATCTTCAATTATATCTAAACCTTTTACCGAACTTATATCTAGCAAATAATTAAGTCCCTTTAGATCTTCATTTTCATTATGAATACTTACCAACAAATCTGTTCCACCGGCAACAATCTTTGCCTCTTTTTCTTTATCATCCAATATATTTACTGCTTCATCAATAGTATTGGCTTTTAAAGCTTCAAATTCTATCATTAATGATCTCCCCCTTTGGTAAGATCCTTGCCAACTATTACTTTTTCAAGATTAAGAGGAAGTGATCTAATTCTTTTATTAGTAGCATTTGCTACTGCATTTGCAATTGCTGCTGCTCCTAATTCTAAAGTAGGTTCACCAATTGATTTTGCACCATAAGGCCCATTAGGATCTGGATTTTCTACAATAATAGGTTCAATATCAGGCATATCTTTCACAGTAGGTATCATATATTCATCAAAGTTAGTATTTTCTATATATCCTTCATTTGTTTCAACTTCTTCCATAATACCGTAACCTAAGCCCATTAATACTCCACCATAAATTTGACCTTTTACATTGGCGGGATTAATTGCCCGGCCTACATCATGAGCAGCTGTCATATTTAAGACATCAATTTCACCAGTTCCGGTATCAACTTCAACTTCAGCCACCTGGCAACCGTAAACATATGTGAAATATGGATTACCATGACCAGTTTCTTCATCCCAAGAAATATCAGGAGAAACATACCAACCGTAAGTGGTCAAATAAACACCTTCCATTGCTGCCTTGGCAGCCATTTCAGTTATTTTCATGATTTCAACATCTTTTTTCCCGTAAATTGCACCATCTTTTAAAACTATATCTTCTTCTTTTTGGTCATATTTATCAGCGATATATTCTTTTATCTTATCAATTAAATTATCGGCTGCTTTTTTAACAGCATTACCTCCAATTAAAGTCGCACGGGAGGCAACTGTAGAACCACTATCAGGAGAAATCAAGGTATCAACTTCCATAAAGTTTACTTGAGAAGTTTCTAAACCTAATTCCTCTGCAGCTATTTGGGAGTATACAGTTTTTAAACCTTGGCCGTTTTCTGCAAGCCCACTATAAAGTGTTACACTACCATCTTTTTTAAGGGAAAGAATTATTCCCGCTGCATCAATTGCTTCAGCACCTAAACTACAGCCTCTGAAACTAATTGAAAGTCCAATTCCACGTTTCTTATCTCCAGGTTGTTCTTTTTGATATTCTTTAAACTTTTCAACAAAGTTACTTTTATCAACAGCTTTAGTTAAAACTTCTTCTAAACTAACTTCATGGTTATCCAATTTTTGTCCACTGGCAGTCACTGAATTATTATGATAAATATTTTTCATTCTTAATTCAACAGGATCAATATCTAACTCATCAGCTAACTCATCCATTAATGATTCCTGAGCAAATATTATTGGTGGTGATCCATAACCACGCATTGCTCCGGTATATACATTGTTAGTATAATAACCATAAGTATCAGTTTTAACATTGTCTACTTCATAAGGTCCAGTGGCCTGAACCACAGATCTCCAGGTTACAAATGGAGTCTGGCAGGCATAGGCTCCACTGTCTGCAACTGCTTCTATTTCCATTGCTTGGATTTTACCATCTTTAGTAGCACCAATTCTATATTTCATATTATAGGGGTGTCTTTTATAACTTTCCTTTATAGATTCATCTCTAGTATTAACTATTCTAATAGGTCTTTCTGTTTTTAAAGCTAATACCGAGGCGCGAGCTGCTAGTGAAGATATGACTTCATCTTTTCCTCCAAAAGCTCCCCCCATATGATTTTGTACTACTCTAACCTTATTAAGATCTTCTTGTAAAACTGTTGAAACAGCATTTTGCGTTGCAAAAGGATTTTGAACCGAACCATAAACAGTCACAGTAGAATTTTCTTGATAAGGTACTGCTACTACTGCCTCTGGTTCTATATAAGCTTGCTCAATAAAGGGCGTATCATATTCCCTTTCAATAATTACATCAGAATTTTCAAAACCTTTCTTAATATCACCTTTTCTTAAAGGGTGATGAATAACTTCATTATCTTCTAGCTCTTCATGAACTAATTGAGAATCTTCTTGTCTTGATTTGAGAGGGTCATAAATTCCCTCTAATTCTTCATATTCAACCTCTATCATCTCAACAGCATTTTTTGCTTGTTTAGCTGTTTCAGCTGCAACTACAGCTATACCATCGCCGATATATAAAGCTTTCTCTTTGGCCAAAACCTGCTGGTTTTCAATAATTACACCAAATTCATTATTAGGGATATCCTCGGCTGTAATAACAGCTTTAACTCCTGGTTGTTTTTCAGCTTTACTTGTATCAATATTTTTTATTTTCGCATAAGGATATTCAGTATATAAAACTTTTGCATGTAGCATATCCTGGAATTTCATATCAGCACCATATTTAGCTTTACCGGTTACTTTTTCATAAACATCTACTCTTTTTTCAGACTTATTAACATGCTTAAAATCCATTAAAACACCTCCATTTATATTCTTAGATAAAAACTGTGTTTTTGTTTTTTTCTTTTTATACAATTTATAGTTCATTTATATCTTTTACCACATATTTATTAATATTATATCATATGACTTATAAATTTTTAATGTAAACAAATCTAAATAAATATACTTTTATATGGATATTACCCCCGCCCGTAAATCAGCCTTGAGCGGGGATTTCTGTTTAACATTTTTAATAGCTTAAATGTAATTGATTATATTTTTTTATTTCTTAATTATTATTTTCCACCCATGGTTAAGGTCATAACTGCTTTAGCAGTGTGTAATCTATTTTCTGCCTCATCATAAACTATGGAATGTGGGCCATCAATTACAGAATCTTCTACCTCATTACCTCTATCAGCAGGTAACGCATGCATGTACATGACATCGTCATCAGCCATTTCCATCATTTCTTCTGTACATTTCCATTTTTTATATGATTCCTTATTTTTTTCAATCTCTTCTTCACTTAAATCAGTAGCCCAACTACCCCAGTTTTTAGGTATAACAACATCTGCATCTTTGTAAGCGACTTCCATATCATGTGTTATTTTAAATGATCCACCATGTTTTTCGGCATTTTCTCTTGCTTCTTCAATTACCCAATCTGGTAGATCATATCCTTCAGGATATGCTAAAGTAACATCCATTCCATATCTTGGGAATAGAAGTGATTGAGTTACAGGTACTGAAATTGGCTTTTTATGGCTTGTTGCATAAGCCCAAATAATTGAAACTTGTAAATTTCTAGTTTGTTCTCTTTTTTCTTGGATAGTCATTAAATCCGCAATTCCCTGCATTGGATGGTAAAGATCATCCTGTAGACTTAATACTGGTACAGTAGAATGTTCAGCCAAACTGCTTAAATAATCATTACCAATTCCCCAATCACAGTTCCTGCAGGCCAACATATGCCCATACCTTGATAATATGATACCGGTATCTTTAGCTACTTCTCCATGTGAAACTTGCATTGTAGAAGTATCTAGAAAATTAGCATGGCCTCCTAATTGAGCTAAGCCTGCTTCCATAGAATTTCTTGTTCTAGTTGACTGTTCAAAAAACATTAACATTCCCGTCTTATTTTTTAAATATGGGGTATCAATACCCATAGCAAATTTTTTCTTTAAATCAAACGAAACTTCTAATAATGTATCCACTTCTTCCTTTGACCAATCTTGTAGAGTAATAAAATCTTTTCCTTTAAATATAGTTTGCATTTTTATTTTCCTCCTTGAGTTTATTTAACAATATTTTTGGTTTTTTCTGGCATTTTATCAGCATATTTATTTACATATGTTTTCGGTATAGATGCATAAAAAGCTGCTGCCTTAACTAACTCATCTTTCCAGGTTTTTTCATTAGGAGCATGTGCCTGATCCTCATGTCCAGGTCCAAAACCAATACAAGGTATTCCATGTCTTCCCATTATGGAAACTCCATTTGTTGAAAATGTCCATTTGTCAACAAGGGGTTCTTCATCAAAAAGTTCTTGATAACTATCTACTAAGGAATGACAAAGTGGATGATCTTCTTCAATAACCCAGGTTGGAAAGTATGATTCTATAGGATATGTAAATCCTGTATAAGATGGTCTTTCATATTCATACATTTCAACCTCTGCCTCAGCGTCTTTAACTGAAGGAAGATTTTTAATCTGCTGTAATGCGAATTCCCAGGTTTCCCCAGCAGTTAATCTTCTATCTATTGAAATAGAACAGCCGTCTGCAACAGCACATCTAGAAGGTGAGCTAAAGAATATTTCAGATACCGCTAAGGTACCTTTACCTAAAAACTCATCATGTTTTAAATTCTCATTAAGTGCTTTAAGTTCATTAATTATGGGAGCCATCTTATAAATTGCATTTTCTCCCCGATCAGGAGCAGAGCCATGACAACTTACTCCATGAGTAGTAACCTTAATCTCCATTCTTCCCCGATGTCCTCTATAAATATTACATGAAGATGGTTCTGTAATTACAACAAATTCGGGCCTTATATCTTCTTCTTCAATCATATAATGCCAGCATAGTCCATCACAATCTTCTTCCTGTACAGTTCCAGAAATTAGCAAGGTATAATCATCTTCTAAATCAAGATCCTTTATTATTTTACCAGCATATACCATAGAAGCCATACCGCCTTCTTGGTCACTGGCACCTCTACCAACAATTATTTCATCATCTTCATAACCTTCATAAGGATCATAATCCCAAAGACTTTCATCACCTACACCAACTGTATCTATGTGGGCATCCATTGCTATTAAATGGTCTCCATGACCGATATAGCCTAATACATTACCCATTTCATCAATCTCTACTTTATCAAATCCAACTTTTTCCATTTCTTCTTTAATTCTTAAAATAACATCTTTTTCTTCACAGCTTTCACTGGGAAGGGCAATCATGTCTCTTAAGAATTTAGAAATATCAGGTCGATATTTTTCAGCTTGTTCCAATATTTTCGAAAATTCCTTCATTCTTTACTACCTCCATTATTTAATAATTATTAAAAATTAGGTGGAGTAATTGCAGAAATAAATATAAGTTCTTCTTCCCCAACACTTGTTATTTTATGAGGAAGACTTGCATTATAATATATACTATCTCCTTTATCCAGTTCATAATGCTCGCTTCCGATAGTAATTTCCATTTTCCCTTGAATAACAATACTGACCTCTTCCCCATTATGAGCTAATGGCTTATCTAAAGTACTAGCTCCTGGTTCCAACTTTGCTTCTATCATTTCTATTTCATGCTCTAGGTCAGGTGAAATCAATTCAAAAGTCAAGTTGGAGCCTGGAAATCTTAAAACTTTCCTATCTTCTTTTCTTACCACAGCATTATGTTTTTGGTCTTCCACCAAAAAATAAAATATAGGTACATTAAGAGCCTTTGATATCTCTCTCAAAGCCGTAATAGAGGGCTCGGCTAATCCTCTTTCTACCTGGCTTAAATAACTTGAAGTTTTACCTATTTTTTTCGCCAAAGCAGAAAGACTTAAATCCTGGGTTTTTCTTATGTTTCTTATTTTTTTACCCATTTCCATATTAGCTGTCATCTTTAGATTACCCCCTTTTCACCAAATACTTGTTCTAATTTATCAATATCAGCTTCTATTTCGATTAAATCACCAGCGGCTTTCCTAGCATTTGAAGTGTCTTTTAATCCATTACCAGTAATTACAACAGCCACTGATTCATCTCGGGAAATAATCCCTTTTTTTACTGCCTTCTTAATTCCGGCTAATCCAGTCACTCCTGCGGGCTCACCAAATATTCCAGTAGTACTCCCCAATGTTTTCATCATTTTCAAAATAGAATTGTCACTTACATTAACCATTTCACCATGAGAGTTTTTAACAGCATTAAGGGCTTTGTTAAAGTTACGAGGACTACCAACTGCTATACTATCTGCTAGAGTATTTTCCTCAGTCACTTCTAAGTCTTTACCAGTTCTAAAGGCCTTAGTAATCGGAGCACAACCTTCTGCCTGTACACCAAGTAATTTAGGTATTCTATCAGTAAAACCGATCTGTTTTAAATCATATAAGCCCTTATATGCTCCCGCTATAGTACATCCATCACCAACTGAAAAAACAACCCAGTCCGGCATTTCCCATTTTAACTGTTCTGCCATCTCTAATACTGCTGTTTTTTTACCTTCTACCAAATAAGGATTGATGGCTGCATTTCTATTATACCAGCCCCATTTTTTAATAGCATCATCAGAAAGATAGTAGGCGGCTTCATAAGAATCCTGCACTGAAACCACCTCAGCTCCATAAATTAATAATTGAGCAACTTTTCCTGCTGGAGCTCTTTTAGGTACAAAAATAATGGCATTCATTTCTTCTTCCATCGCGGCTATATTACCTGCCAATGAAGAAGCGGCATTACCAGTGGATGAACAAGCTACAGTATCAGCATTTGCTTCTCTTGCTTTTACAGCTGCTATAGCTGAAGCACGATCTTTTAAGGAACCGGTTGGATTTAATCCATCATCCTTTATAATAAGATTATTTAAACCCAACTTTTTCCCCATCTCTTTAGAATGATAAAGTGGAGTATGACCAATTCTTAGTTTAGGTCTTTTGCTCTCCTTTTCAATTGGAATTAAGGGAAGATATCTCCAAATTGATTGTTCTTGGTTTTTATCTAAATCTTTTTTAGACCACTCTTTTTTGATCTTTTCATAATTATACTGTACATCTAAAATACCCTTGTCTCCACACTTATCACATAAATATTTATCTGGTATTGCTTCATAGGTTTCGCCACAGTTAGTACATTTTAAATTTTTTACATATTCCATTTTTTAACACCTACTTATACTTCATTAAAGTTCGTCTAATAAACCTACTTTTTTATTAAATTCTCTTATTAATTCATCAATTTCATCAGTCATGTTATGAATTTTACCCCAGTAATTTTCATAATCATACCATTGTGCATTTAATTCTTCAGTTTCTTTTCCTTGTTGTTCAACCCAGGTATAATATTTTAGATTATGGATTCTTTTTCTGCTTTCATATGTCAATTCTTCTAAATAATCTGTAGAAAGAGCTTTAAGATGGGAATGATAATCAACTGCTGCATCAATCTTATTATATTCACCATGTTTTTCTTCCATTTCTTCTAACCTTGATTGATAAAGTTCCATGGAATCAGTAAATACAGTTAAAATTACATCATCTTCACCCAGCTCATAATATTTAGCAAATTTAATGGCTGAAATCATATTCGCTACTCCAGAAATACCCATTAAATTTAATTTATCTATAAATGACTGTTCTAAACCTAATTCTTCTTTTAAATACTCGTGTCCAGCAGGCTCATTAAATAATCTTACTAAACCCATGCTGTCTTCATCATCAACAGCTATAACCATATCAGTATTTTTTACATTGTGAATCCAAGGCACATGTTTATCTCCAATTCCTTCAATTCTATGGGCACCAAAACCATTATTTAATAATGTCGGACATTGAAGAGCTTCAGCTGCTGCTATTTTACTATTAGGATATCTTTCTTTTAAATAATCTCCACAGCCTAAGGTACCAGCAGAACCAGAAGTTAATGTTACTCCGGCAAATCTTTCATCTTCTCCCATTTGTTCTTTTAAGACTTCTTCCATAGCACTACCAGTTACTTCATAATGCCATAGATGATTACCAAATTCTTCAAACTGATTAAAAGCCATCACATTTTCTCTGTTTTCTTTTAATTCCCATGTCTTATCGAATATCTCTTTAACATTACTTTCACTGCCCGGAGTAGCAATAACTTCTCCCGCTACTTCTGATAACCATTCAAATCTTTCTTTACTCATTTCTTCTGGTAAAATAGCAATCGAATCACAGGCTAAAAGTTCTGAATTATATGCTCCGCCTCGACAATAATTACCAGTTGAGGGCCAAATGGCTTTATGATATGTAGGATCAAACTGTCCGGTTATTAAGCGCGGTGCTAAGCAACCGTATGTAGCTCCTACCTTATGCGCGCCTGTTGGAAACCATTTACCTACTAAACCAATAATTCTAGCATCTACACCTGTTAGTTCAGAAGGTAGTTCTAAATAATTTACTCCATCATATAATCCGCCCTCTTTTTTAGGTTCATTTTTCCAGGTCGTTCTAAATAAATTATACGAATTTATATCCCAAAGACCAATATCTTTCAACTTTTCTTTAATCTCATCCGGTATCAACTCAGGATTTTTCATCTGTTCAAAAGTAGGCATAATGATATTTTTCTCTCTAGCCCTTTTTATCGTTCTTTCCAATTGTTCTTCATTAATCTCTAAATCTATCATCTTTTCCCTCCTTATATAAGTTAAACAATATTTAATATTAAGAAAACTTTTATTAAATATAATTTAATTCTTGTATTATATATTCAATATAATTTAATAATATCCTTCCTATTGAGCCCATCTTTTAAATTAATTTAAAAAACGGCAGGTGTAATACCTACCGTAGTTTAATAAAATATTATTTTTTAAATTTTAATAAAATAAATCTTCAAAAAAAGCGAGTGTTTCTTTTGGATCATCCGATTGTCTATAAAATAAATCTAATTTTCCTAATCTCTTAGTTAATCCAGCTCTTATCATGTTACTCTTCATAGTATATTCAATACTTTGATATTTATTCTCACCCTGATAAGTTCTTACATTATAGGCTTTCTTAAGTTCTCCTTGCCATCTTTTAACTATCATATTTTGATATTCGTCTGTGGATTTATCATAATTACTTAACTCATGGATAAACCCTTTTCCTTTAGTATAACTATTTGCTAGAAAATAATTAGTAAATTCAAGTTCTGTATTTATTCTCTTCTCGCTTTCTAAAGTTATAACAAGTTCCAAATAATTAATTTGTGGATCACTTTTATATTCTTTTTTGATGAAATTATAATTAATCTCTACCCCTGAGCCGTATAGATAAGTCTTACCTTTAAAAATCCAGTAATCATTCTGATTCCTTGTTCCGGTTTTATCAAACTTCACCGGTACATATTTCGAATCATCTTTTGAGGATTTTATTTTCAATATAAAAAACTTATGACCTAAAGGAAAATCTTTGTTTTTTTCAAAGAAATAACTAGGATCACTTACAAATCCAATATTATTGAACACAGGTAATATCCTAAAATCATTCAACTCAATTTCTTCATCTTTAAACAGTATTCCCTTATTTTCTATATCATCGATATATTTGATGTTCTCATTCCCCATAGTTTTCTGAGCTAAAACAGTCATACTACTTAATAGTATGACAACTATTATTAAGGATAGAGTAAGAATTTTTCTGTTCAAACTAACCCCTCCTTTTTTGAATTGCAGTAATTTATTTAGTCAGTATGCTCTATTTCATAAGAAGAAGTAATTTCAGCATTTAAAGAAGCAGAAGCAGAACAATACTTATTTTCCGATAGATCAATAGCTTTTTCAACTTTTCTCTCATCTAAATTTTTAC
>Ga0207714_1001706_pt1 | contig 14003 bp, 12 predicted proteins | sample PonA232FremontCA_2_FD_187270 | JGI IMG/M metagenome (GOLD analysis project Ga0207714, IMG submission 187270) | Marine sediment microbial community from Fremont, CA, USA - Pond A23 Sediment 2 (SPAdes) | ecosystem: Environmental > Aquatic > Marine > Unclassified | place: USA: Fremont, California... | reverse complement strand
GCTCGGCGGCCCCGATGAGGCGGGCTCGAAGATCTGGCCCTTCAAGGTCATCTACGGCCGGCAGCCCTACGACGCCGGCAACGACCACCTGGTGGTGCCCAAGCTGTTCGGCAGCGAGGGCGAGGACGCCGCCTACTGGCGCAGCTACGACTGGGACCGGGCCATCCGTGCCGGCATGGCGGAGGCGCAGGCCATCGGGCAGACCGACGCTGGCTACAGCGGCGACTACGGCTTCGTCGATACCCGCATGTACTGGCCGGTCAATCACATGGTCGCGCCCGCCGAGGAGAGCGTGGCCTGCGGCGAGTGCCACAGCCCCGGGGGCCGCATGGCGGGGGTGGCAGGGGTCTACGTCCCCGGCCAGGACGGCCATCCGCTGATCGAGCGGCTCGGCTGGGCGGCGGTGTGGCTCACGCTGCTGGCCGTCCTCTTCCACGGGGGGCTGCGCTACTACCTCTACCGGTACCAGCGCCACGGCGGTGGGCACAGCGAAGCGGAACGGGGCTCGTGAGCATGATTCGGATCTTCACCCGGTTCGAGGTCTTCTGGCACTGGACGCAGGCGGCGCTGATCTTCGGGCTGCTGTTCACCGGGCTGGAGCTGCACGGCAGCTACGCCCTGCTCGGCTTCGGCCAGGCCTTCGCCGTCCACATCGTCCTGGCCTGGGCGCTCATCGCGCTCTGGGCCTTCGCCATCTTCTGGCACCTGACCACCGGCGAGTGGCGGCAGTACGTCCCCACCGGCACCGGCGTGGCGCGCATGGCGGCCTACTACGCCTACGGGATCTTCTCCGGAGAGGCCAAGCCCTTCGTCAAGACCCGCTCGGCCAAGCACAATCCGCTGCAGCGGCTGGCGTACTTCGCCTTCAAGGCCGCCATCGCCCCGGCCCTGTGGATCTCCGGGCTCCTGCTGCTCTCCTACAACTACTGGGACGGGACCTGGCTGTCCGGGCCGCTGAGCCTGGCCGCGGTCGCCGGGGTCCACGTCACAGCGGCCCTGGCGCTGATCGTCTTCCTCATCGCGCACGTCTACATGGCCGCCACCACCGGCTCGCCCTGGTACGAGTACCTGCGGGCCATGGTCACCGGCTACGACTGCGAGGAGGGAGAGTGCCTGCCGCGACGGCGCTGAGCCCCGCTCCGCGGCGCGCCGGCCCGCCGCTGTAATCAATAAATATTCCGTGCGGTGTGGTTCAGGGATGCCACCACACCGGTCCCGCCGTCTCCGTAGGCTCTGTCCCTGCGTTCAACCAACGGAGAGGCAAGACCATGAGCGAGCAGACGAGCGAGAACGCCGCTACCGGTACGGCGGAGACTGGGCAGCAGGGGCCGCAGCCGAGCGGCGGCCAGGGGGACGGGCAGCAGCAGAAGAGCATGTCCATCATCGTCACCAAGGGCACCCTGGACTGGGCCTATCCGCCCTTTATCCTGGCGACTACGGCGGCAGCCATGGACGTGAAGGTGAGCCTGTTCTTCACCTTCTACGGGCTGCAGCTCCTCAAGAAGCGGCTCGACCACCTGCGCGTGTCCACGCTGGGCAACCCGGGCATGGAGATGCCGATGATGGGCGGGCACATGAGCATGCCCAACCTGATCTCCGTGCTACCGGGGGCCGACCGCATGGCCTCGACGATGATGCGCAACCTGATCGCCCGCAAGGGGGTGAGCTCGGTCGAGGAGCTGCGCGAGGCGGCGCAAGAGATGGACGTACGCATGATCGGCTGCCAGATGACCCTGGATCTGTTCGAGTTCAAGCAGGAGGACCTCATCGACGGGGTCGAGCTGGCGGGCGCCGCAACCTACATGGAGAGCGCCCTGGAGTCGGACATCAACCTCTACATCTGACCTGTGACGCCGTCGGGCCGTGCCTGCCCAGGGCCCGACGGCGATCTATCACCTTCGGGGAATAGGCCCTGCCTCGCGGGAGCCCTACGCTGGCCGGGCGTGGTCATCGTCGAGGAGGCACGCCATGCCCGAGGCCATCCCGATGGGGGCGCTATCCGCCTGGCGCGACGGCGCCGAGGCCGGCGCGTGGGGGGAGACGCCGCTGGAGCGGATGTTCAACCGCTGCGCCCCGGCGGAGGAGCGCGGTGCCTATGAGCCGGAGCGCCGCTCCCTGCGCGTCGCTGGCCACTGCACCACGATCCGCCTGGAGCGTGCCTTCTGGTCCGTGCTCGACGAGATCTCGGCCGGCGAGGGAATGACTGTCCCGGAGATCATCGCCCAGGTGCAGAGCCACTGCCAGCGCGTCAACGACAAGAACCTGGCCAGCTGCCTGCGGGTGCTGTGCCTGAGGTACCTCAATACCCGTGCCGCGAGCGGCACGGAGGCCCCGGACCCTGAGCCGCACCCGGCACCGGACCGGGGTGCGCGGATGGAGCTGGACACGCGGGGTCTGGGCTGCCCGCAGCCGATCCTCAAGACCAAGCAGGCGCTGCACAGCCTGGCCTCGGGAGAGGCGCTACGGGTGATCACCAGCGATCTGGGCTCGGCCATGGACTTCGAGGCCTTCTGCCGGTCGGTCGGCCACCACCTGCTCTGGGAGCGGCACACCGAGGAGACCTTCGTCTTCCTCATCCGCAAGGGGTAGGGGCCTCGGGGACGGATCCGGCGAGGGCCATCCCGGGCCCGCAGTCGATCCCCGGCCGCCGTGGCGAGGGGGAAGCCCTTGCGGGGCGGTCTAGGGGCCGGGCTCGCCAGGGCCCCGCTGCGCCGGGGCAGGGTCTCGGTGGCGGTGCGCGACGGGCCGCAGGCCCCGCGTCGCGCCAGCGGACAGGCCATCGGGGATGCCGGGATGCGGGCCGCCGCTGCGGCCGGTGTCCGCGCTGCCGCGGGGGGTGTCGATGAACGCGAGCAGCTGCCCGGCCAGCGCGTCGGCGCTCAGGGCCTGGGCCCGCTCCAGGCGCCGCCGTGCTCGCTGCGGGTCCCCGGCGGCGAGCGCTGCCACCGCCCGCTCGCGTAGCACGGCCGCGGCATGCTCGGTCCTGCGGAGCAGCTGCAGCTCCATCCCGCAGCGCCGGCAGTGCTGCGCTCCCTCCTCGAGCCGGGCGCGGCAGTTGGGGCAGCGCTCCATCAGGACTCCAGGTAGAAGACGAGGTCCGAGAGGGTGTCGCCGGCACGCCGGATCGCCTCGGTGTCGCCCTGGTCCTCGGCGTCGCGCAGGGCCTCGATGGCGTCGACGAGATCCTCCCGGTCCTCCGGTGTGGCCGTCTCCAGGAGCCGCTCGGCGCGCTGGATCAGCTCCGCGCTCGGTGGTGCCCCGGCGGTGGCCGGCGCCTCCGGGGCCTGGGCGTCGCTGTCGATCAGCGCCTGGACCCGCTCCCGGGCAGCGCCCATCTCCTCGCGCTCGAAGCGCGCAGCGGCGCTGTCGATGGTGATCTCCTTCTGCAGGCCGGTGAGCTTCTCCACCGAGGAGACGTGGAGGATGCCGTCCACGTCGAGGGAGAAGGTCGTGATGATGACGTTGCCGGCGGGGACGTCGCTGAGCCCCTCGATACGGAAGGAGCCGATCTGGGTGTTGTTCAGCGCGTCCGGGTCCTCGCCCTGGTAGACGCGGACATCGATGGCCTCCTGGCCGTCGTAGGAGGTGAAGAAGGCCTCGCTGCGCGTGACCGGGATCGGGGTGTTCTTGCGGATGACGGGGATGAAGCAGTACGGGTAGCGCTCCCCGTCGAGCTCGGCGATGGCGCTGGTGCCGAAGGTGTAGGGGGTGACGTCCACCAGCATGCCGGCGATCCGCTGGCCCCCGATGACCCCGCCCTGGATGGCCGCGCCCATGGCCACGCACAGGTCCGGATCCAGCTCGCTGCGCGGCTGCAGGCCGAGCAGCTCCTCCAGGCGCCTTTGGATGAGCGGCGTCCGGGTGGCGCCGCCGACCAGGACGATCTCGTCCAGCTCGGCGACGGTCAGCCCCGCCCCCTCCAGCGCCGTGCGCACGGCCTCCAGGGTCTGCTCGACCAGCGGCTCGATCATGGCCTCGTAATCGGCCCGGGTGAGCTCCAGGGCGAGGTTGATCGGGCCATCCCGGCCGTCGAGCAGGTACGCCTCCTCGATGCGGGCGATAGGTCCGCGGGAGAGCTCCACCTTGGCCGCCTCCGCAGCGCGGCCCAGCCGGGCCATGGCGCGCGGGTCGTCTACGGGGTCGAGGCCGTGGGCCTCCTTGAGGTGGGCGCGCAGCTGATCGAGGATCAGCGCGTCGAAGTCATCGCCCCCGAGGTGGTTGTCGCCGTGGCTGGCGAGGACCTCGACCACCTCCGACTCCATGCGCACCACGGAGACGTCGAAGGTGCCGCCGCCGAGGTCGTAGACCAGGCTGTGGTGGCGCTCGCCCTGGCCGCCCTCGTAGGCGAGGGCGGCGGCGGTGGGCTCGTTGATGATGCGCGCCACCTCCAGGCCGGCGAGCTGGCCGGCATCCCGGGTCGCCTGGCGCTGGGCGTCGGAGAAGTAGGCCGGGACGGTGATGACGGCCTGCTGTACCGGCTCGCCGAGCTGGCTCTCCGCCGCCTGCTTGAGCCGGGCGAGGATCACGGCCGACAGCTCCTGGGGCGTGTAGCTGCGCTCGCCGAGCGGGATCTTGACGTCCTCCCCCATGCGGCGCTTGATGGAGCGGATCGTGCGCTCCGGGTGCAGGGCGTGCTGATTGCGGGCGGCCTCGCCGACGAGCAGGTCGCCGCTGTCATCGAGCCCGACGGCGGAGGGCATCAGGTACTCGCCCTCCACCTCGACCAGCTGCACCCGGCCGTCGCGGACGACGGCGACCTCGGAGTTGGTGGTCCCCAGGTCGATACCGACGATGGTGTCGTTCACGTCTTGCTGTCCTTCTTGTTGACGATGACCTCAGCGGTGCGCAGGACACGGCCGTTGCGCAGGAAGCCTCGGCGGACCTCCTGGACCACCGTGCCGTCCGGCATGCTGGGCTCTTCGGTCGTCTCCACGGCGTGCATGGTCTGCGGGTCGAAGGGCCGATAGACGGTCTCCTGCGCCTGGACCCCGCGCCGGGCGAGGATCTCGTCCAGGTGGCGGAGGTTCATCTCCATGCCCTCGGCCATGCGCGCCAGGTACCGCCGGCCTCGGCCGAGGCGGGCGAGCAGCCCCAGGCGGTACCCTGCCGCCTGGCTGTGGCCTGCCGCCATGCGGTCGCGGAGGTCGAGGAGCTCCTGGAGCACGCCCTGGTCCGCCCCCTCGCTGGCCGCCTCGGCCCGGCGACGCTCGCGCTGCAGCCCCTCCTGGAGCTCCTGGTTCTGCTCACGCAGCGTCTCACACGCCGCCGAGAGCTGGTCCAGCGCCGATTTGAACTGGCGGGACTCGAGCCGCACGTCGTTCTTCAGCGCGGCGAGCTCGGCGAGCAGGGTGAACAGGTCCGGCACCTCGCCCTGCCCCGCGTCCGTGGCCGGCTCTGAGGCGGCCTCTGGCGCGGCCTCCGGCTCCGCGGGGACCTGCTCCAGATACGCCCGGAAGCGGGAGACCAGGGCCTCGCGCTCGCTGGCATCCATCAGCCGTCGCCCCTCAGCAGCGCCCGGAAGGTGCCGGCATCGGGCTGGCCCGGTCCGGTCACCGGTGCGGCCCGCTCCAGCAGATCCAGCGCCCCGGCGGGGGTCGTGTCGAGGTACGCGTGGGCCAGCCGGTGGCGCTCGGTGCGGATGGCCTCGTAGGCCTGCCGCAGGGCCTCGAACCGCTCCGGGTCGTGCTCCGGCGGGCACGCCTTGATCGCCGTCAGGTAGGCGGCGTGGACGGCCTCATCGTCGGCCTCGCGCCCGATACCGAGGATCAGGTACGGATCGTACATCGTCGATTCCCCCTCCGTGTCGCCCTCCGGTTCTTAGCCGCTGCCGGCCGCCCGGGTCAAGGGGCAGCGGGCGTGGCTCACGGCGCCTCGGACGCCGGCACCAGGCGCTTGATCAGCGCGCCGAGGCGGTGGGCGGTGCGCTTGTCGTCCATTGCCTGCGCGCGCCGGAAGGCGCGCTGGAGCTGGTCGATCTCGCGGCTGGTGGCTCGGCGCCCCCTGCCGGGCGGATGGCGCGCCTCTAGGGCGTGGAGGATGAAGGGCGGCTCCTCCGGCCGGTGGCGCAGCGCCGCCCGGGCGAAGGCCTCGCGCAGCCCTGGCTCCCCTACGGCGCGCAGGGCCTCGCAGGCGGTGGCGTAGTCGGCCAGGGCCAGCCCCTTCAGGCGCGCGGCGCGCTTGAGCGGCCGCCGGAACGGCGCCAGCGCCCGCTCGAGCTGCTCCGCAGGGGCGTCGGCGGCCTGCTCCAGGGCGCTGCAGAGGGCGAGGAGGTCCGCGCGCGCCGGCGGGCCGCCCGCGGGCAGCAGGCGGCCCTGGTCGAGGATCTCCCGGGCGCTGGCGCCGAGGCGCTCCGCCTCCAGCGCGACCGCGAAGGCCCCGGCCAGTCCGTTGCCGTAGCGCTGCGCTGCCTCGCGGATCGCCCGGGGGCTGCCGCCTCGCTCGTGGCTCCTGTCGATCACGGTGCGGATGCGCTCGATCTGCTCGCGGGCGGGGCCCGACTCGCTCCAGCGGGCCGCCTCCGCCAGGGCCCGGCGGGCCTCGTCCGAGTCCCCGGCCGCGGCGCAGGAGCGCGCCCGGGCGATGAGGGCGTCGTGGAGGGCCGTCCGCGCCCGGCGGTTGATCGGGTCACGCTCCAGGAGCTGCTGGGCGTAGCCGGCGGCGGCCTCGAGGGCCTGCTCGTCCAGGGCCGTCTCGAGGGCCGCCTGGAGGAGGTCCGGCGCCTGCGGCCAGCGCGCCAGCGCCGCCTCCGCCGCCTCCCGCGCCTGTCGCGGCCGCCCCTGGCCGCGGAGGTGCTCGATCAGCAGCCGGTGGCCGGGGGCGTAGTCCGGGTCCAGGGCTACGCTCTCGGCGAGGGCGGCCTCGGCCTCGTGGGCCCGGCTGGTGTGCGCCAGCTGCAGCCCGGTGGCGAGGTAGCGCTGGATAACGGCGATGGGAAGGGCTGCCGAGCTGCCGGGCGTCGGCTCCCCCGCGGCGCGCAGGGCGGCGATCACCCGCTGCCAGGCGCCGAGCGCCGCCTCGGGGTCGTCCGGGTGGTCGCGCTCGGTCTGCCAGGCGGCGAGCAGGGCCCGGTCCGCCGCCGTGAGCCGCGCCGTCAGCGTCTCATCCAGCGGCTCCGGCAGGTGGTGGTAGGCATAGCGGATGAGCTGCTGGCGGCTCCAGCGGTCACCGAGCTCGGCGCGGTGCTCGAGCAGCACCGACAGGCGTGCCTCGAGCGCCGCGGCCTCGTCGCCGTGGCGGTAGAGCCGCGCCCAGAGGGCATAGCGCTCTGCCGACCAGCCCCGCAGGGCGGTCGCGAAGCGCCGGCTCGGCTCGTCGACCGCGGCCAGCGCCTCGACGAGCTCGGCCTCCGGCAGCAGGGCCAGGCGCGCCGCGGCGGCGGCCCGGGCGAAGGCCGACGCATCGTCGATGCCCGCGAGCAGGCGCTCGCTGCGCCCGGGGTCCTCCGGGTAGGCGAGCAGGGCCTTGAGCAGGATGGCGAAGTCCCGGTAGGGGGAGCGGAAAGGGATCGCGCCCAGGTGCTCGGCGGCGGCTGCGAGATCCCCGGCGCAGTAGGCGGCCAGGGCCGCTTGGGCGCGCTCGCCGTGGCTACGCACCGGGTCGTCGTCGGCCAGGGCGGTGAGCGCCTCCGGCTCGGCGAGGTAGTGGGCGGCCAGGCGGGATTGGGCCTCGGCGACCAGCTCGGGTGCCTCGGCGGCGACGAGCTCCCGGTAGGCGGCGAGGGCGGCGTCGAGCTCGCCGAGCGCCAGCAGCAGGCGGATCTCCTCGGGATCCGGCAGGGCACCGGGACACCGCCACCGGCGGTTGCCCCAGATGGCCAGCGCCTCCCGGGGCATGCCCTTGGCCTCGAGCTCCAGGGCGCGGCCCCGGTAGGCCCGGGACAGGCCTTCCGCCCAGAGGCTCGCCGGCTCAGTCTGCGCCAGGGTCCGGTAGGAGCGGATGGCCTCGCGGTAGCGGCCGGCGGCCAGAGCCTCGTGGGCGTCGGGCGCCACCGTCTGGCGTGCGGCGCCCAGGGCGCTCGCCTCGTGCCTCGGTTCCCGGTGCTCGGCCACGTTCTCTCCCTGGCTGCTGCGGGTGGCGATGCTGGGCCCGGACCGGCCTTGCTGGACATGATACCCGCCGAGCCCAGACGGCTCACACCCTGCGCCGCACCGGAGCCGGAGAGGCCGGGATTGCCATCAATCGTCTTCTGAGTGACGAAAAGTCCTGTTGATGATGGTCAAAGGAGGTGCAAGTTGATAATTTGTCGCACACTGCTACGACTAGCCCCGTCCGACGAGGCGTAGGGAGCGGCTGTCGCGGCGGCTCGATGGGGCAGTGCACAAGCCAGCAGAAGGTGCGGGATGAGGTTTGATTTCTTCTACAATTTCCTGGCAAGCCTAGGGTACAACCACCCCGTCCATCCAATCTTGGTCCACATCACGATCGGCCTGGTCGTGGCATCGTTCCTCTTCGCCCTGGTCGCGACGGTGCCGCGCTACAGCAAGTTCGCGGTAACCGCCCGGCACTGCACCACCCTGGCCGCCATGACGGTCCCCCTGACCTTCCTGGCCGGGATCATGGACTGGCAGCACTTCTACGCCGGGGCCTGGACGGGCACCTTCAAGGCCAAGCTCACCCTGGGTAGCGTGCTGATCGCGTTGCTCGCTACGGGGGTGTTCCTCTCGCGCCGGCTCGCCTACCGGTCGCCGGGGATCTACGCGGTCTATCTGGCCGCCTTCCTGACGGTGGTAGGGTTGGGCTACTACGGCGGTGAGCTGGTCCACAGCGGCGCTGAGCCGGCCTCGGCCGAGTCCGGAGGCGGTAGCAGCGGGGATGCGGCCGCGACGGATCAAGACGGCGAGGTCGCCTACACGCAGATCGACTCGATCATGCAGAGCCGGTGCGTCTCCTGCCACAGCACCGGCAACCCCATCTGGGGGCTCGATGCCAGCTCCTACGAGGCGCTCATGGACGGCAGCAAGAACGGCCCCATCGTCGAGCCGGGAAACCCGGCCGATAGCGAGCTGGTCAAGCGCATCAAGGGGATCACGCAGCCGCAGATGCCCCTGGGCGGCTCCCCCCTGTCCGAGCAGCAGGTGCAGCGCATTGAGCGCTGGATCGAGCAGGGCGCCCCGGGGCCGGACGGCGAGCCCGCGTCCGGGTCCGAGGCGGGCTGAGCCCGCGCCAGCGCCAGGAGGCGCGCGATGAGCGGAAAGATCCTAGAGCCGATCCACACGCCGCGCACGGCCCACTACCCCGGCGCCCTGGGGCAGCTGGGCGCCTGGGCCGCCGAGCTCTGCCCCGCCGGCAGCCGCCTGACGCTGGTCACCGGCCGGCAGACCGTCGAGCGTCTACCCGCCCTGGCGAGTGCGGTGGCTGGGCTCAGCCAAGCCGGCTGGCAGGTGACGACCGTCCGCGTCGACGGTGAGCCGAGCGCCGAGTGGGTGGACGAGCAGCGCGGCCGGCAGGCGCAGGCCGGCGCGGATCTGGTGGTCGCGGCCGGCGGCGGCAGCGCCCTGGATACGGGCAAGGCCCTGGCCGCCATGGCCTGCGAGCCGGGGCCGGTACGGGCCTATACGGAGGGGATCGGCGACCGTGCCCCGAGCGGCGAGCGGCTGCCCTGGATCGCGGTGCCGACCACCATGGGCACGGGCAGCGAGGTCACGCACAACGCTGTGCTCGGCCGGCCTGCCCTGGAGGGCGGCTACAAGAAGTCCCTGCGCCATCCTCGCTACGTCGCCGACCGCGTGATCCTCGACGCCCGGCTGTCCGTTTCCCTGCCGCCCAGCGTGGTCGCCAGCGCCGGCCTGGATGCCTACTCCCAGCTGCTCGAGAGCTACCTCGCGCCTACCTCGTCACCGCTACTCGATCGCTGGCTGGCGTACGGCCTGGGGCTCGCCGGCAGCGCCCTGCCGGCGCTGCTGTGCCGCCACGGCGACGAGGACCTCGAGGCGCAGCGCCACGATATGGCCCTGGCGGCCATGCTCTCCGGGGTGGCCTTGACGTATACCGGCCTCGGCGTGGTGCACGGGCTCATCGGGCCCCTCGGCGCGGTGGCGCCGGTTGGCCACGGTGTCGCATGCGCCAACTGCCTGCCCGGCGCCATGCGCCATACCCTCGCGGCGGCTCGCGCTGCGGGCGGCGAGCGGCGGGCCTTCGTGGAGGGACGCATGGCCCGTGCCGCGTCGGTGCTGGACGAGCCTGCCGTAGCGGGCGCCGGTGCGGACGACGCGGCGGGCGCGGACGCGCTGGTCGAGGCGCTGGAAGGCTGGCGGCAGCTCGCCCGCGACGCGGCGGGGCTGCCCGGTCTGGCCCAGGCCGGAGTCGAGGAGCGCCACATCCGGGCCGTGCTCGATAAGGCCTCCGATCGCCGCAACCCCGTGCCCCTCGACGGGGCCCGCCGGCGCGCCATCCTGGACGAGGCCCGGGGCTAGGTGCCCTGGCTGCGGCCCTCTAGCTCCTGCCAGCGCTCGTAGGCCTGCTCCAGGCGCGCCTCCAGATCGGCGAGCTGCTGCTGGAGCTCGCCGGCCTGCCCGCCGTCCCGCTGGTACAGGGACGGATCGGCGAGCTGCTCGTGGAGCCCGGCCTGCTCCGCTTCCAGGGCCTCGATCTGCCCGGGCAGGGCGGCCAGCTCCGCCTCCTCCCGGCGCGTGAGCCGCTTCGACGGCATACCGCTGCTGGAGTCGCTCCCCCCGGTGCTGCTGCCCGAGTCCTGGTGCTGGGGCGTCGTCTCGCCACTGCGGCCGCTGCTCCGTCCGGAGCTGTCGTGATTGTCGCCCGCGCTGGCCGGGCGCTGCTGGACCCAGTCGCTGTAGCCGCCCGGGTACTCGCGGAAGACCCCGTCGCCCTCGTAGGCCAGGCTCTGGGTGACTACGGCGTCGAGGAAGGCGCGGTCGTGGCTGACCACCAGCACCGTGCCGTTGAACGCCAGCAGCCGCTCCTCGAGCAGCTCCAGGGTCTCGGTGTCGAGGTCGTTGGTGGGCTCGTCGAGCACGAGCAGGTTGGCCGGCTGGCTGAACAGCCGCGCTAGCAGCAGCCGGTTGCGCTCGCCGCCGGACAGGGCGCGCACCGGCTGGCGGGCCCGCTGGGGCGGGAAGAGGAAGTCCTGCAGGTAGCTGAGCACGTGCCGGGAGCGGCCGCCGATGTCGAGGTGCTCACGGCCGCCGCCGACGTTGTCCTGGACGCTGGCGTCCTCGTCGAGCGCGGCGCGCTGCTGGTCGAAGTAGGCGATCTCGAGCCGGGTGCCGCGGCTGATCTCGCCGGCGGTGGGCTCGAGGTGGCCGAGGAGCAGCCGGATGAGCGTGGTCTTGCCGCAGCCGTTGGGGCCGATGACGCCGACCTTGTCGCCGCGCAGGATGGAGGTGCTCAGCTGCCGGATGACGGTCTCGCCGTCGTAGGCGAAGGCTGCGCCCTCGGCCTCGGCGACGATCTTGCCCGAGCGCTCCGCCTCCTGGACGCTGAACCGCGCCTGGCCCTGGCGCTCGCGGCGCTCGGCGCGCTCGGCGCGCATGCGCTGGAGCTGGCGGACGCGCCCCTGATTGCGGGTGCGGCGCGCCTTGATCCCCTGGCGGATCCAGGCCTCCTCCTGCGCCAGGCGCTTGTCGAACTCGGCGCGCTGGCGCTCCTCGGCGTGGAGGCGCTCTTCGCGGCGGCGCAGGTAGCTCTGGTAGTCGCCGGGGTAGCTGATCAGCGCGCCGCGGTCGATCTCCACGATGCGCGTGGCCAGGCTCTGCAGGAAGGCGCGGTCGTGGGTGACGAACAGCAGCGCCCCGGACCAGTCCTTCAGGAACCCCTCCAGCCAGGTGATGGCGTCGATGTCCAGGTGGTTGGTCGGCTCGTCGAGCAGGAGTAGATCCGGGTCCGTGACCAGGGCCCGGCCGAGCAGGACGCGCCGCTGCACGCCCCCGGAGAGCGCGGCCATGGGGGCATCCGGGTCGAGCTGCAGGCGGCTGAGCACCGCCTCCACCCGCTGCTTGAGGTCCCAGCCGCCGTGGGTGTCCAGGGCGTCCTGGCAGGCCTGCATCTCGCCCAGCTGGGCCGTGTCGCCGGCGGCCACCGCCTCGGCGAGGCGGTGGTAGCGCTCCACCATCCCGCCGAGCTCGCCGAGCCCGGCGGCGACGTGCTGATAGACGGTACCGCTGGTGTCCTCGGGCAGCTGCTGGGCGAGCTGCGCCACCCGGACGCCAGGGTCGCAGACGACCTGGCCGTCGTCCGGCTCCTCGGCGCCGGTGAGGATGCGCATCAGGGTGGACTTGCCCGCGCCGTTGCGGCCGACCAGGCAGACGCGCTCGCCGTAGTCGAGGGTGAGGTTGAGATCCTCCAGCAGTGGCGGGTGGTGGCCCAGGGCGAGGTGGACGTTGCGTAGCTCGAGTAGCGGCACAGCTCCCTCAGTCGGCAGTCTCCAGGCGGTAATGGTAGCGTATTTCCAGCGGCGCTCGTACCATTCAAGCAAAGGAGGTCGGCCGTGGACAGTATTCGCTCGCGCACCGGTGTCCCGGTGGAGGTCATGGACCTCCACTTCCAGGGCAAGCCGGGGCTCATCGCCAGCTACCTGATCCGTCACCAGAACGGCGTGATGGTCGTGGAGAGCGGGCCGGGCAGCACCATCGGCGGCCTGGAGCTGGAGCTCAGCCGCCGCGGGCTGAGCCCGGGGGATGTCACCCACGTGCTGCTCACCCACATCCACCTGGACCACGCCGGCGCCGCCGGCTGGCTGGCCAGCCACGGGGCCCACGTCTACGTCCACCCCAACGGCGCGCCCCACCTCGTGGAGCCGGAGAAGCTGCTCCAGAGCGCGGCCCGGATCTACGGCGACGCCATGGAGGCGCTCTGGGGGGATTTCTACCCCGTCCCCGAGGCGCAGGTCACGGCGCTGGACGACGGCGACGAGATCGCCGCCGGCGGCGTGGCGGTGGTCGCCCTGGATACCCCGGGCCACGCCGAGCACCACCTCGCCTACGTCCTCGACGATATCTGCTTTACCGGCGATGTCGGCGGCGTACGGATGCAGCACTCGGGGGTGGTAATCCCGCCCATGCCGCCGCCGGAGCTCTCGCCGGACCGCTGGCGGCGCAGCCTGGAGCACATCGAGGCGTACGAGCCCGAGTACCTGGCACCCACCCACTTCGGGCTCTTCCTCGATCCGCCCGAGCACCTGGCGGCCCTGCGCCGAGGGCTGCAGGCGGTAGAGCAGTGGGCCGAGGAGGGCGTGCCGCAGAGCGAGGACGTGCCCGACCTGCAGGCCCGCTATGCCGCCTGGCTGCAGGAATGGGCCGCGGAGCAGGGGCTGGACCCGGGTGACTGGCCGCGCCACGAGGCCATCAACCCGAGCTGGATGTCGGCGCTGGGGCTGCGCCGCCTCTGGAAGCAGCGGCACAGCTGAGCGGCCTGTGGCGGCTGCTACGCGGAGGAGCTGCATGGCAGCGGCACCGAGCTACGACCACCTGCCCATGGCGTGGGTAGGCAACTGGGCGGGGCGGCGAGCGGCCTTGACGCCGGGGCGGCCGGCCCTCTACGAGCCGGACAGCGGCCGCCGGTGCACCTTCGAGGAGATGGACCGGCGCGCCGAGCGGGCTGCCGCCTTCCTCGCCGAGGGCCTCGGTATCGGGCCAGGCCAGCCCGTGTGCCTGCTCGCGCGCAACCGCCTGGAGGCCGTGGACCTCTACCTCGCCTGCGGCAAGATCGGGGCCGTGCTGGCGCCGCTCTCCTACCGCCTGGCGAGTCCCGAGATCGACGGCCTGATCCAGCGCATCGCCCCGCGGGCGCTGCTCTACGATGAGGCCTTCGCCGGGCTCGCCGATGCCCTCACGCTCCCGGCAGGCGCGGAGCGCGTCGAGCTCGCCGACGGCCGCGGCGCCTACCACGAGGCGGTAGATGCCGGGGCTGATCCCGGCGGCACGTACAACCGCCCCCTGGCGCTCGCGGACCCGTTCCTCTACGTCCACACCGGCGGCACCACGGCGACCCCGAAGATCTGCGTGGTCTCCCACCGGCAGATGGTCTGGAACGCGGTGGACATCCTGGTC
>Ga0207714_1001703_pt1 | contig 14026 bp, 30 predicted proteins | sample PonA232FremontCA_2_FD_187270 | JGI IMG/M metagenome (GOLD analysis project Ga0207714, IMG submission 187270) | Marine sediment microbial community from Fremont, CA, USA - Pond A23 Sediment 2 (SPAdes) | ecosystem: Environmental > Aquatic > Marine > Unclassified | place: USA: Fremont, California... | reverse complement strand
TGTGTGGGAATCGAACCCACCACAGGCAGGACCGCCTGCCTGCCACTGGATTTTTAAGTGCAGAATTAAGCAATACATAATGTTTGTGAAGTGTATTTTCAGAAAGACCTTCTCCAGTTATTTTATTCCCACTTTCTCTTTTCTCTATGAAATAACTTTCTAAATGAAAAGACTCCAATTTTTGCAATAAAACATCACCTAAAGCTGGTTTTAAATGTGCGTTGATAATTGTTTTATAACCATCTTTTGTAGTTTCAGCTATTTTTTTAGTCTTAAGCCAGTGATCTAGATAGTTACTCAGAGTTATTTTTTCAGGATCTACTGTCATACCATGTTCACGTTCAGTTATAAATTCAGCTTTTTTAACTTTTGCACGTTTTTTAGCTTCAGTTTTAGTAAGATTTTCACTTATAGTGAAAGTTTTAGTTTTTCTTCTTCTATTTTGGCCTCTCCCAATCTCAACTACAACTTTATAAGCCTTAACCTCACCTGAACTATTTTTTACTTTCTCTATATGAGCCACTTAATTCACCTCCATTCTTTAAAATTCTACATAATATACGTTTTTTCTCACCCAGTATCCCCTTTTGAATTATTTTTTTGATTCATATCAATAATAGATTGTAGTTGTCCTTGGATATATCCTTTTTTAGATTCAGATAATTTTCTGTATTTTCTTATTAATTCTTTTTCCTCATCAGATAAATTCATGCAACTATTTTTTAATTGTTTTTTAACTTCATATCCCATTAGCCAGACTGGATTAACGCCAAAATATTGTGCTAATATTTTTATTGTAGTAATTTTAGGAGACATTTTTTGATTAATATATCTCGATATTGTACTTGTGCTAAGATCAAGAATTTCAGATATAGTATATATTGTTTCATTGTTTTCATCCATTAATTCTCTTAATCTTTTTGAAAATTTCTTCAATTTGATTTGAGTCATTTTTTCAACTCCTTTCTGATTTAATTATATATTATTATATTGCATAAATCAAAAAGAAATTCTTACAAAAAAAGCATATTTCTTTCAAAAAGTGTTGACATACGCATTAATCTTTGTTATTATATTTATAGTGCGAAAATCAACAAAGGAGGTGAATTAATTGGCTGATAAGAAATATCCTGAGATGTTGAAGTTGAAAGGTAAGATTGTCGCAGAAGGCAAGACGCAAGATGAAGTTGCAATTGAAGCAGGTATAAGTAAGAGTGCTTTTCACAATAAAATTAACGGAACAACAGCTTTTAGAATAGATGAGGTATATCGCATAGCTGAGGTTCTCAACATATCAGAGGAAAAATATGTTGAATATTTTTTTGAGGATTTAATGCGTAACGCAGTTTAATAACTTATATAAGGAGGGTTTATATGAAAGATTTACAAATATTTGAAAATGAAGAGTTTGGCGAAGTTAGAATAATTGTAGAAGATGGCGAGCCATATTTTGTAGGGAGAGATGTTACAAATGTCCTGGGGTACCAAAATGGTAGTCGGGATTTAAATAGGCATGTAGAGCAAGAAGATAAAAAAACTAAACAGATTAATGATGGGATACAAACGAGGAAAATGATTACAATTAATGAATCTGGTTTATATTCTTTGATTCTAAGTAGCAAGAAAAAAGAAGCAAAGAAATTTAAGAGGTGGGTCACTTCAGAAGTCCTGCCCAGTATCAGAAAACACGGAATGTATGCAAAAGACGAATTATTAGATAACCCTGATCTACTTATTGATGTAGCTCAAAAATTAAAAAAAGAGCGAGAGGAAAGAAGAAGGCTTGAAACTCAGAATAAAAAGAAAGATCAGTTAATTGGGGAATTAAAACCTAAAGCTGATTATACCGATAAGATACTCAAAAATAAAGGTCTTGTAACAATAACTCAAATAGCAAAAGACTACGGAATGTCAGGCAGAGCAATGAATGATATGCTTCATCAGTTAGGCGTTCAGTATAAACAGTCTGGTCAGTGGTTGCTTTATTCCAAATATCAAGACAAAGGGTATACACAATCCCAAACTTTTGAATTCGAGAGATCTAATGGTCGCAAAGATATTAGTCTTAACACTAAATGGACTCAAAAAGGAAGATTATTTCTTTATAACTTACTCAAAAAGAATGGTATTTTGCCAGTTATAGAGCAATCTGAAATGGAACAAGCCGCAGCTAATTAATAGGAGGTGCCGAAATGTACGAAGGTCTCGAAGTTTTAGATCATGATGAGCATATGCGCAAACATGCAATGAAACAAAAAACAACTCATGAAAAAGTAGTATTGAAAGCTAAAGAAATACTAGAAAGAAAGATTGACGAGAAGTTAGAAAAGTATCCTTCAACTTTAACAGTAGAGCACTTGCAGAAGATCATGAGCTCCAAAAAAAATGAATTATATAGCAAGTCACAGATATATAACTTACTTAATAATGGTCAGATACCATCAGCGAAAAAGATACCAGGGATGGGATGGAGAATTCCAGCTTTGACTTTTTTCGCTTGGTGGCTTGGCTCTGGGGAGGTGAAATAGATGAGAACAGCAGAAGAAGCATATCAGAGTGTATTAGATTTCTGTAAGGGGTATGAGGTCGATAATAGAGAGAAAGGCCATGATTACCTTATCTTGAAGCAATTCGTCAAGAATGAATTAGAAGAGGAGAAGGTTAGAAATGAGGAGGAACTCAACAATGCATGATGGAGTGGGAGCTGCACTTGGAAGTTTTATAATGTTCTTTGGAATGTTGGGGGTTGGTGCGTTAGTTGATTATATTAAGACAAAAATAAAAAGCTCGACTGAGGTAACAGCCGAGCGAACAACTAAAGATGTTTATATTAAGTATAGCATATCCTGGAAGGAGTTACAAAATGGATAATATAGATGCAAATCTTAAAGAGTATTATGGGAGAGAAAGAGAATTTTTTAGGAGAGTGATCGAACTGGAGGAGGAAGATAATAATGAAAAAGATTAAATTGATTAGTTTAGAATTGAATAACTTCAAAGGAACTAAACATTTAGAGTTAGAGCCCAATGGTGATGATCTTGAAATATATGGTCAGAATGAGACAGGCAAAACAACAATTGTAGATGCATGGAGTTGGTTGTTGTTCCACAAGGATAGCAAAGGAAATAGCACGCAGAAATTTGATATTAAACCACTCCAAAAAAATGGAGAAGCTGTTCACCAGATAGAAACATCGGTTAAAGCTACATTACAGATTAATGATAATCAACTGACACTTGAAAAGATATATTCAGAAGTCTGGCAAAAGAAGCGTGGTAGTAATAATAAGCAGTTTCAGGGACACACTACTAACTACTTTTTATCCGGAGCTAAAGTTAAGAAAAAAGAATATGAAGAGCGTATCAAAGAGATAGTAGATGAAGATATATTTAGGCTTATCACAGACCCATTACATTTTAATAATTTACACTGGAAAGAACGCAGAGAGGTATTAACTAACTTGCAAAATGTTACCGATGAAGAAGTCATTACAGAAGATGAAAAGCTAGAACAGTTAGCTGATGCTCTAGAGAAGCATGATGTAGAAAAACATAAGGAATCATTGAAACGCAAAATGAATGATTTGAATGATGAAATTGAGAAAATACCTATTCGAATTGATGAGGTTAATGAAAGCCTTCCAGATATACAAAAGTTAGATAAAAATGAAATAAAAAAGAACATTGAAAAGTTAAAGAAAAATAAAAAAAGCAAAGAAAAAGAGATATCAAGAATTGAAAATGGTGGGGAAATTGCTCAAAAAGAGAAAGAACTAGCAGAAATTGAGACCGAACTACAAAATATCAAAAATGATTATACTGCTGAATATGATGAGAAGATTGAAGAAGCAAAAGAAGAATTATATTCAATTAGAGACAAAATAGGAGAAATTAATACTAAAAAATCAGAAAAAGAAAATAGTATAAAAAGTAATAATTCAGATATTAAAAGAATTGAAAATAATAAAAATACATTAAAAGATGATTGGTATGATAAACAACAAGAAAAAGAAAAATGGTTAGAAAAAGAATTCAACGAAGACCAATTTGAAAAAGTTATTTGTCCAGATTGCGGCACTGAATTTCCAATTGAAGATTTAGAATCACATAAAAAAGAATTTAACCAAAAAAAGGCAGATAAAATAGAAAAATTAAATAAAGACCAAGAGGAAATTAATAAAGAGGGTAAAAAATGCAATAAAGAAATTAAAAAATTAAACCAAAAAAATGATGAATTAAAAAAATATATTAAAGAGCTAGAAGACCAAGAAAAATATTTTGAAGAAAAAAAGTCTGATCTACAGGCTGAAATTAATAACTTGCAGCAGAAGAAAAATAGAGTTTTTGAGTCTGATACTTATAAAGAAATACTCAAAGATAAAGAGCAGCTGCAACAGCAAATTAAAGAACTTAAAAATAATGATAACAAGGAGGTTGGCAGGCTTGAAGTTGAATTACAGGGCATTGAGAGAGATATCGAACAGGAGAAAGAAAAACTTAGCAGTATTAAACAGTACAATAAGTCGCAAAAAAGAATCGAAGAGCTCAAAGCCAAAGAAAAAGAGTTAGCTCAAAAATATGAAGAGTTAGAAAGAGAATATTATCTCTGTGAAGAGTTTGAAAAACAGAGAGCGGGGTTGTTAGAAGACAAGGTTAATGATCTATTCGATATGGCAGGTTTCAAACTTTTTGAGGAGCAAATTAATGGAGGTATAAAACCGACTTGTAGGACTTTATATCAGGGAGTCCCTTTCAATACAGGTCTCAATGATGGTAACAGAGTCAAGGTAGGGTTAGATATCATCAAAACATTATCTAATTACTATGAAGTGCAAGCTCCTATTTTTATAGATAACATGGAGAGCGTGACTGGAGAAGTTAAGGCAGATAGTCAGTTAATTAAGTTGATTGTTAGTCCGCAAGATGAAGAACTTAGAATTGAAGATTCAAACAAAAATATTAAGGAGGCGGTTTAAATGAGTAAAGAGTTAGCATTAGTTAAAGAAGATACAGTTGATGTGGTGATGGATAGGGTCAGAGAATTTCAGTCAAACGGTGAGATAGATCTACCGAGTAATTATAGTGTTGAAAATGCAATGAAATCAGCCTGGTTAGAATTGCAAAGCACTAAGACCAAAAACAAAAAGCCGGTTTTACAGGCTTGCACTAAAAATAGTATAGCAAATGCCTTGTTAGATATGGTGGTACAGGGTTTAAATCCTGCCAAAGAGCAATGTTATTTTGTCCCTTATGGAGAAGAGCTTACTTGTATGAGAAGTTATTTTGGCAGTAAAGCATTAGTTAAGCAAGTCGCTGGTGCAGAAGATGTAGTTGCTCAAGCGATATACAAAGGTGATGATATAGATTATAACATCGAAAATGGAGTAACTAAAATTACTAAACATGAACAGGATTTCCAAAACAAATTAAATGGAACTGTTGTTGGAGCTTATGCAACTATCAAATTCAAAGATGATAGGCCAGATTATACAGAGATCATGACTATTGATCAATTAAAACAATCCTGGTCTCAAGGTCAGACTTATCACGAAGGTGGAAATGGAACACATCAAAAATTTGATGAAGAAATGGCTAAAAAGACAGCTGTAAATCGTGTCTGTAAGCAGTATATAAATAGTAGTGATGACAGCGGAATGTTAGATGAGAGCATCAATAGAAATAGTGTAGTTCAAGCTGAACATGAAGCTGAAGAAGAGATTGAAGAAAATGCTAATAGTACAGTGATTGATATAGAAGAGTCTCATGATCCAGAGCCAGAAAAAGAAGAAAATTACCAAAATGATGAAGAAGAACAACCTCAAGAATTAAAAGATACCGGAACACAAGGACCTGAATTTTAATGATTAATATTACAGCATTAGCTTCCGGCTCTGGAGGGAATTGTTACAAAATAGATGATGGTGAATCCTCGCTTCTCCTCGAAGCGGGGATATCCATGAAAAAGATAAAAAAAGGACTAAATTATAGATTATCAGAGATTGGTGGAGCATTAATAACTCACGAACATAAAGATCATTGCAAGGCTGTTCCAGAAGTAATGAGTTCGGGCATTGATTGTTATATGAGCTCAGGTACAAAAGAAGCACTTATTGAAGAAGGATACATTGAAGATAATCACAGAATTATTACTCCTAAGACTTATGAAGTATTCTCGATTAGTAACTGGATAGTTAAATCATTTGAAGTTCAACATGATGCAGCAGAGCCCTGGGGTTTTTTAATTTGGAATAAGGAAACTAAAGATAAATTAGTATATATTACAGACAGTTTTTACTCAAAATTTAAGTTCCAGGATATCAATTACATTATGATTGAATGTAATTATTCAAGGGAAATAGTAAATAAAAATATAAGATCTGGCAGAGTTCCAGCAGTGCAGAAAAAGAGATTACTTAAGTCTCATTTCAGTTTAGCGAATGTAAAGGATTTTTTGAAAAGTAATGACTTATCGAAAGTTAAAGAAATATGGTTATTGCATTTAAGTGATAGGAATAGTGATGAAAAGTTGTTTAAGAGAGAGATTCAGGAGCTAACAGGTAAGCCAGTTTATATTGCTGAAAGTGGGTGAGTGTAAATGGCCAGACCAAACAAAACGGGATTAGATTATTTTAGTTTGGATGTAAAGATGGATGATGAAGTTGAATTAATAAAAGCCCAACATGGGATGGAGGGCTTTGGTATATTAATTTCAATGTATCAAACTATATATAGTGATAAAGGATATTATAAAAAATGGAATGAAAGAAATCAAATACTATTTAGCAACAAAGTTTCTACTGACAGAAAAATAGTTGCATCTATAATTGATGACTGCATTAAGTGGGATATTTTCGACAAAAATTTATATGAAAAATATAATATTTTAACTTCCAAAAGAATACAAAAACAATATGTAAATGCTACTTATAAAAGGTCAGAAGTAGAACTTATGCGGGAATATTTACTATTAAAAGAAAAGGATATTGACAGAGAAAACATTACTTGTAACTCTGTTTCTGATGTCAATAACTCTGATGAAAGCAAAGTTTCTGATGGAAAAAGTACACAAAGTATAAGGATTAAGGATAAGGATAAGGATAAGGAAAGTAATAAACCGTCGGATAAATCCGACAAACAGACTGATGAATTTTCAATCAAAAAACTTGATAATGGCAGATATGATTATCCAGATGAATATGAAAGAATTTATTCTCTTTATCCAGATAATAAAGGAACTAAAAAATCTGGCTGGAGAAAATGGGCAGCAAGAAGAAGAGAGGGAATTAATCAAAAAGATTTGGTTGAAGCTGTAAAAAATTATGCTAAAGAGTGCAAAAGAGAAAATAGAGACAAAAAATATATTAAACATTTAGCAACTTTTTTAGGACCGGATGATCATTGGAGAGAATATTTATTAAAAAATTATACAGGGGCAGGTGAGCAAAATGAATTTTCAAAAGCTGGTAGAAAAGAAAAAAGAGAAAATAGAGAGCGAAAACAGTCAAAATACGACCAAGATGTTGTCTTTGGATAGAAAGGTTGATGAATTATACAAAAGAATTATTTATAACGCATATATTCCCCAGAGGTTCAAAGAAAAATCATTTGATAATTATGAACCTAACAAGAAAAATAAAAAAGTATATGAAGAAGTATTGAATTATGCTAGAAAATTCTATAAACATTATGAAAATGGGAATTGGCTTTTAATGCAAGGGAAATATGGTACTGGCAAAACTCATTTAGCAATAGCAACAATCAAAGATGCAGCTTATTGGTTTGCTTCTAATTATTCAGATAAAAGAATCGATTATCCTGTTGATGCTATATCTACTAAAGAAAATATGAGGCCAATACTCTTTAAAAATGTTACTGATTTGCTGCAGGATATAAAGAAGGCATATAACCATATAGATGTAGATGAGGATCAGGTAATGTGGAAATATCAGACAAAACCATTACTTGTCATTGATGATCTAGGAGCTGAAAAACCTAGTGAGTGGCAACAAGAAAAATTGTATAGCATATTAGATTATAGATATAGAGAGTTAAAACCTACTGTTATTACAACAAATTACAGTATGGGTGAACTTATAGATAGAGTTAGTCAAAGAGTTGTAGAAAGAATTCAGGAAGCATCATATAAGACAGGTTTTCGTGGAGAGAGTTACAGAATGGGAGGAAAACAGTAATGAAGTATGATTTAGAAGAAATTATGAGAGTTTTTAAGTGTGACAAAGAGACAGCAGAAGAGATCAGAGAAGCAGCTAAGATTATCAAGAAAGAAAATCTACCATTCTAGGAGGGGTAGGATGTTAATAATAGCTGCATTTTTTGGAGGATTAGCATTATTTGTTACAGGAATATCAGTTGGGCTCAAAATTGGTGAGTATGATGAAGGTTACAATGCCGGTAGAAAACATGGCAGAAAAGAAGCAATAAGATTATTTGAAAGGAGTGATAACTAATGGCAAACTGGATTAATTCAGCAAAAGCTTGTAAACTGGCAAAATGTGCTAAATCAACTCTATATAATCTTGATAGAAAAGGGAAAGTAGAAACTAAAAAAGATCCTGATAACAAAAATAGGAAGTTATATAAGAGATCTGATGTTAAGAACATAGAATTAGGTAGGGAAAGTAAAACTATGATAGAGGAAATTAATGAAAATGATATTGACAAAGAAAAATGGATTACAGTCAAAAAAGCTGCCGAAATGAGAAATTGTAATCCAGGAACTATCTATCAATGGATTGAAAAAGGTTGGGTCAATGCTAAAAAAATTGATATTACATTAGTTAACAAGGAAGAAATTAAGCTGATGGATAGAGGTTATAATAAACAATCAGCAGATGGAATCAAAGAAAATAAAAGGCAAAAAGAAGAAGATAAAAAAACAATTGTAGCAGATGAGCACTGCAAAGGTTGTGTGTTTGGCGAGAAAGTAAGTAAAAATAAAATCAGCTGTCCATTTCACAGATGCATACATCAAAAAGGCTGGTCAGCTGATCAAAAAGAATATGAGAGGGTGGGATAGATATGCAAGATAAAGAAGATATATTAGAGCTAGAATATAAAGATGAAGGCAGGAAAGTTAAAGCAGAGATAGATGTAAGGGGAATGGGACCTAAAAAAATAATAAGAGAAATAGAGAAGATTACAGGGAAGGATGATGATTAATGAATTGGGAAGTAATAACCGTTGAAACTATACCATTCAGAGAGCAGTATGATGTATTAGACGAAGAAGAGGAATTAGTTTGCAGCTTTATAGAAACCAGAGAAAAGGCAGATCTAATAGCAGCTGCACCAGAATTGTTAGAAGCTGCAGAAAAAGCAAAAAACCAGCTAGAATGGGAAGGGTTAAAAGTAGAAGGATTAGAAAAAGCAATAAATAAAGCTAAAGGAGTTGATGATAATTCTTAATAGAATAACAGTAATCGGGCGGTTAGATCAAGGAGGTGATTTAATTGGCTGGTGGTAGATTGTGGTCTGATAAAGAAGAAGAGAGGTTAAAAGAATTACACAAAACTAATTTAACTTATAAAGAAATTGGCGAAAAATTAAATAGAACTAAAACTGCCATACAAAAGAAAATTTCAAAACTAGGTTTAGCCGGGGAGAGATTACACAGACCTACTAGAGAAAGAACTAAAAAGAAAATATCCGAAAGTAAAAAAGGGCAAACACCTTGGAATAAAGGGAAAACCGGATTACAAACTGCGTGGAACAAAGGAAAAGAATATGAAGCAGTAAAAGGTAAAAATAATCACAATTGGAATGGTGGGAAAAGAGAAAGGGAAGATGGATATATTCAAGTATTGAAGCCAGATCACCCTTACTCTGCAGAAGAGGGGTATATTATGGAACATAGATTAGTTATGGAGAAATATTTGGGTAGATATTTAAAACCAAAAGAAATAGTCCACCACAAAAACGGGGTTCGGGATGATAATAGGTTAGAAAATTTAAAGTTATTTAGTTCTTTAAAAGAACATCAAAAACATCATTGGAGAAAAAGAATGGAGGAAAAAGAGAATGGAAAACTTGGTTGTGTTAATTGGTAGACTCGGGAAAGATCCTAGTTTAAGGTACTCATCAAATGGTACATCTATTTCAAATTTTAATTTAGCAGTTGAGAGAAGTTGGGATGATAAAGTTGATTGGATACCAGTAGTTTGTTTCAAAAAATTAGCTGAGGCATGTGCCCAAAATCTTAATAAAGGGCGTTTGGTTTATGTGAAGGGGAGGCTTCAAATTCGTAAAAACGAAAAGAATGGTAGAACATATATTAATCCGGAAATATTAGCTGACAATGTTCAGTTTTTAGATTGGCCTAAAAATAACGAGAATAGGGAAAATAGCGACATGAGAGAGCAAGCGATTAATAATACTGCTAGAGATAATGAAAGAGTAGAGCAGGAGGATGAGGATTTTGACGTGCCGTTCTAAAGGGGTGATTGGATGAAGGTAGGTTTAGTTGATGTAGATAGCAAAAATAATACAGGAAATTTAGCATTAATGAAAATATCAGCTTATCACAAGGAGAAAGGTCATGAATTAGAATTTTATAATCCGATGTTCCAGTATGACAAGATCTATATGTCAAAAATATTTTCTTTTACAGATGATTATAAATATCCTCTCAATGCTGATGAAATTATCAAAGGAGGCAGTGGTTACGATCTTTATAAAAAACTACCAGATAAGATAGAAAATATAATGCCAGATTACGATTTATATAAACAAAAATTTGCAATGGGTTTTACTACTAGAGGATGTATAAGAAAATGCCCTTTTTGTGTAGTTCCTGAAAAAGAAGGGATGATTAAGCCAGTAAATGATATATATAATTTTTGGAATGGTCAAAAACAAATAATGATTATGGATAATAACTTAACAGCTCACAATGAACATTATGAAAAAATATTGAAACAATTAATCAAAGAGGATCTTGAAGTTAATTTTTCGCAAGGATTAGACATTAGATTAATCAATAAGTGGAAAGCTAAACTTTTATCAAAAATAAGATTAAAGCGCAATGGGCAAATACATTTTGCTTTTGATGATATTAAATTTGAAAAACAGGCAAGAAAAGGTATTAAAACATTAAACAATAATGGGATAAAGTCATATAAACTTACATTCTATGTTTTGATTGGTTTTAATAGCACTCCTGAGGAAGATCTAGAAAGAATTAATATTTTAAAAGAGTATGGAGTTAATCCATTTGTTATGCCTTATAAAGATATTAACGATTTAGATATGGATAAGGTTATTAAAAGGTGTGGTTTTGATAACAGATATAAGTACAATCAATATAAAAAGAATTTTGCTAGGTGGGTTAATCATAAAGCTATTTTTAAAAGTGTGGAATGGGAAGATTATAAAAAGAAGGTGATCTCATGAAAAGAATAAGTGGTGGAGTGCTGCAGATGGGAACTACAAAATTATATTCTCCAGAATTTCGCAATCAGATGTCTCCAGGGTTTTTTGCAATAAGATATCCAAAGAGAGGTGAAAATCATGACGAGGATTTTGATGTGCCATTTTAAATAAAACGGCGGTTTTGTGGCACTTTGGGGAGGTGTATTATGAACGAAAGCAATAAAGAATATATACAATCATTAGAAAATCTCTTAATATTTATGTGTGCAACGTATTATGAAATTGAAAAAGTTTTATTGAAAAACAAGAGTGATTTATTACTGAAATTTCCTAAAATACAAGGTTCATCTATAAATTTTAAATTACAAGATATAGGCAAATTAGACTTTGAACAACCAAAAATGGAATTGAAAGAAGTATATAAGCAAATCAAATTAAATAAAGAGGGTGAATAGATGTCTAAATTCAGAATAGAAATCGAAATACCTGATGAAAAGCTACCGAAAGATAATACTGCAAAAGTTTTTATGGTTGATGGTATGTTAGCAGAGGCATTAGCTGATTTTGATGAAATTGCTGGTAGTGCGACTATATTCGATGTTATGTTAATAGATAATTTTACTCATGAAGATATTTAGTAAACTTGACACAATATCGGCGAATAGTGGAGTTGATTATATGAAGTTCAGCAGCTATAAATATGACTGTTGTCGAGTCTGTGGAACTGAAATGCAGGTCAAAAGAGAAATAATAAATTTCAAAGGACTGATAAGTAAAGATATAGTTATCATAGTTTGTCCTTATTGTCGGTCCGGAGATGCAGTTTTTAGGCAAAACAGAAAATATAGATTGAGCCAGAAACATAAAAAAGAGATAGATCAAGAGAAGCAGGAAGAAAAGAAAATGAGTTTATTTTGAGGTGAAAATATGAAAAGAATAGCAGGTGGAATATTACAAATGGGAACTACAAAATTATATTCTCCAGAATTTCGCAATCATATGGCTCCTGGATTTTTCACTATTAGATATCCAAAGAGAGGTGAAGATCATGACACGTTGGAGGAATCTTACCAAAAAGCAGAAAAAATTACTTAATTTAGATATAGATAATAATAAGTCAAAAAGAAAATATAATAATAAAAAGCCAACTATTGACGGAATTAAATTCGACAGCAAGAAAGAAGCCAGATATTATGAAAGGCTTAAAATACTTAAACAGGCTGGGGAAGTTGAGAAGTTTGAGTTACAGCCACGATTTAAGTTATTAGATAGATTTGAAGACAATAAAGGAAAACATCATAGACCAATACATTACAGGGCCGATTTTAAGGTTTGGTGGAGTGATGGGACAGTTGAGATTATTGATGTTAAGGGATATAAGACCAATACTTATAAGTTAAAGAAGAAATTATTACTTAATAAATATCAGAATATTAATTTCAGGGAGGTTTAGCATGAAACAAGAACAAAAAGATTTAATACTTAATAGATTATCCAGGTTAATCAAATATGATATTTTACCTGATGAAGCAGTAGAAGAAATAGACAGCATTATGACAAGAGAATTAGCAAAAGATGAAGAGAAGCATGAGATAGATACAGAAGAGCTGTCATTGAATCCAGATGAAGAAGTTGATGCAGAGCATGGATATGAAAGAGAAATAATAGATGGGGCCTGTGAATCAGGAATATGCCCATCTAGATAATATAAATACATACCTACTGGCCGGTTAAGGCTCTCAGCTAGTAGGTTTCGCCGGCATCAAAGTTGAGAGCTTCATATATCCCATCCCACAATTTTGTGGATGTTGCAGTGTCGGCGGGGAAGGGGTGGTTTTGTATGAGTAGATGTATTATTAAAATCAATGATAAATATTTTGAATGGTCAACTATTGTAGATGCCCCTGTTACTTATGGGATGGATAAAAGCGAATTAAAAACATATATAAAAAATGAATATGGAAACGAAGGGCTGAGAAAATTACCTCAAAGATTAAAAAGGGTAGAAAAAAGAGGCGCAAGCTGGGTGGATGGACATGATTTAGATTATACTATTGCATTTAATAGAGCTGGAGAAAATGAAAGTGAATTAACTAAACAAGAAATATATGAAAAATATACAGAGGGGTGATTTTGTGGAAAAGATAGAATATAAAGGAGTTAAAATCATTATTCAAGAAGTATCTTTAGTTAATAAATTAGATAATGACATACAATACAAAGAAGCGAACATTAATTTCCCTGTTATAAAGAAATATAACCATTCTGAGGTATTTACAAATGAGCAAAAAGCAATAAAGTTTTGTAAAAATTATATAGATAATATTAAAAAATCTTTTGGATATCAAAGAAATATAATTGGTTATCATGCCGGAAAATTAAAATCAGAAATAGAAAAAGAGATAAGGAGGTTGCTAAATGTATAAAAAGGAGTGTCTTAAATGCGGTGAATATACTTATAGTGCCAGTAGAAAGATATGGAAATGCCAGACTTGCGGGAATCATATAGATGAAGTTAAAGCTAATAAAGCTAAGATCGAAAATAAGATCGAAAGAAAATACAGACCAGACTGGGAGAAGGAAGCATGAAAGAGGAGTTGATGCTAAATGCTAATAGGTGATCAAATTAAATTACAACA
>Ga0207714_1001702_pt1 | contig 14030 bp, 11 predicted proteins | sample PonA232FremontCA_2_FD_187270 | JGI IMG/M metagenome (GOLD analysis project Ga0207714, IMG submission 187270) | Marine sediment microbial community from Fremont, CA, USA - Pond A23 Sediment 2 (SPAdes) | ecosystem: Environmental > Aquatic > Marine > Unclassified | place: USA: Fremont, California... | reverse complement strand
TACCGGCTGCATGTCGGGATGGGTGGTGATCCATTCTCTCCAAAAGGCATCATTAAGCGCATCCTCATTCAGGACCCATCTCCTGAAGGCATCATCCAGCACAAAATCTTCTACGCTATATTGTATGTATTTTTTCATCGGAGAAAATGGCTTTTAAATCCTTTCGTTAATATAAAGGAAGATTTTATGCTTTTGTGGACAAAAAAAGAAAAGAAATTATTGAAGAAAGTGTGTCCGGTAGTGTAATATACTGGTTTTTATAAACATATTGATTGTTGTCATCGGTTGATTTTTTTGATATAAAACAACCGGTACCCTTCAATCTTGGCCAGATTAAGTTAGCTTTGGAAAATTTTTAAACCCTGGTTGATGGGATGAAGTTTTTGGGATACTTCCTGTTATTGACAAAATTGCTCATCAAAATAAGAGATTTCTTCCATTTTTTTACCGGAGTTAGGAAGGGGCGTATGGATCGGATAACTGAAATGGAGTGAAACGAAAAAATCTGAAAAATTTAAAAAAAAACTGTAACCTTATTTTGACGAACTGCGTTAAAATGAATACCAATAACATTTAGTTTTTGGTTAAACAATTGGGTAAGAAAAATTAAAACCCCGCCTGACGAGGCGGGGTTTTTTGTTGAACCCTTATTTTCTGGTTAGAAAGGGGGAGAACTGTTTATTTTTAACAGCATGTGTGCCCCATTCTGATTAATGATCATGTCCATTTTGGGGATGCCTGTATTTACTACGCCCAATCCTGTGCCGTTTTGGATGATTTCCCGGTAAACTCCGGTTTCGTGGTTTAGAAGGGTCCCAATCTGATCGTAAATAAAATTGTCCGATCCTTGCTGACGATAGTACCCTTGATTGGAGTTGCCGTAATATTTTACATCCATGATGTTTCCTGATCCCTGCTTCTGGATAGCCATGATGGAATTGGAATTGCCCTCCATATGTAATTTTATGAGGTTTTCATTCTCCCCAATGGAATAACCATTTTGTGCAGAGAGGTAATCTTCTACCGCTCCATAGGAGGTGGTCAATTCATAAAATTCCTGATGCCGCTGCTGGTAATTCCCTTCAAAATCATCATTTACCGATACCTCATTGGTCTGGTTGGCATTGTTTTGACCGTTTTCATTGTTTTGGAGCAGGGCATTTACATCAATCTTGCTGCCGGCAGGGTTGGCCATGTACCAGTTATTGTTGCTACCTACCTGCCCTTGACTTTGAGCATGCAATTGAATAGCAGACATCAAAAAGGACGAAAAAAGAAAAACCACCAAAAAACGATATGTATTCCAAAATTTAGTCATTTGATTTCCTTTTTTTTAGGTTGGTTTTGATGATTTTTCAGCCAATAATTAAGCAGGGCAGGCAAGCATAAAGCCTGGGCCTGCCTGCTTTGAAAGAGGGTTTAATAGTTATGTTGGATGGTGTTGGCGGTGTTACCTGATCCTGTTTGATTAATCATTTCAATATTTGGACCATTGCCCTTCTGTTCAATGAAAGCGTTATTCATCAGGCCACCTCCAGTGTGAAACTGGTTAATATTGGCCCAATTATACATGTCATACTGGTCAATGTCTACCTGGTTGATTCCACCTGATGAGGTCTGAATAACCGTTGCGTAGGTTTCCTCTAAGTGATAGTTTGTATTGGTTGCATGTTGATTGATATTAGAGGTGTTTTCGCCACCCAGAATGGCTACCTGATTTAAGCTAATCCAGCCTCCGTTAATGTTTTTCGGGGAATGGCCACCCTGGTAGATGGTAGAAGTATTTTTACTGTTGGCAGCAGCATGTTGAAGGACCTGGGACCAATGCGAGTTGTTCACTTGTTCTACTGTGGCCTCATTGGAACCTCCGCTGGTTGCATTTTGATTAACCCATGCCCATTGCTGATCTGCATTGGGATGTGCCTCTTTTCCCTGCATGACGTTGGCAGTATTGTCGCCCAGGTTTGTTATGTTTTGATGAACCTTGGCGGTATTGCCTCCGTTTTCGCCCCCATATTGTCCAATGTCCGAGGCATTCGTACCTCCAACATTTATAGCCATTTGCAATAACTCGGCTGCATTATTGCCACCTGCCTGGTTGATGGTGGATTCATCTTTGCCTGTGCCGGCATGGTATTGATCTACATCAGCTGACTGATTATACCCATTCTGATTGATATATGAGGTGATGCCATCATCTCCATATCCCCAGTTTCTTTGATAAACATTGGCATCGCTCTGTTTGCCGGCTTGATAAATCTCGGATTTGTTGTAGCCTTCATTCCAGGCATATTGATTAACCGTAGCGGAGCTTATGGGCTCATTTATTCCTCCAATGGATTGCTCGATGAATGATTCGTTTTTGCTGTTTGATCCTCCAGCAGTTTGATTCACCGTCGCATTTTTCGCGTTATTTACCTGATGGATGTAAGAATAGTTCCATCCTCCATCATTCGCAATTTGATTCACATAGGCATCCATTAAATCTGCATTGCCATTTACCTGGTTTCCTTGCTTAATCCCTGATTCATTTTTACCGGTGTTGGAGGTTGTCTGATTAACAGTCGCTAAATTGGGAAAAGCCGGATCATCTCCCCCATACTGTTCTACATTGGATGTGTTATCACCACCATCAAGGATTTGAGTTACATTGGCTGAGTTGTTGACACCATCCTGATCGGTCGTTGAACTGTTTTGTGCCATTGCCATTCCTGATACGAAAAGCAAAGCTACTAAAATACTTAATAAACGTTTCATAGCATAAAAGTTTTGGGTTAAACAATTGTTTGAATTAGATAATCTCAGGCGGACCTGTTTCAGGTTTGGCTGCCTAAGGCGGGTCCTGGGCCTGTTCAGCGTTTTTGAAGATTTCTATTTTAAGGGTTCAACAATCTTTTTGGGTGAATCAGTTGCTGGCAACAGCCGCTTTAAGCTTCTAATTTGCCTTTTGGATGATTTCGATCTCATTCAATCGACCAACCTGGTGGTTCCTCGTCTGGTTGCTCATCCCGTTTTGATCGATCTGCACTTTGTTGTAAGTTCCCTGTTGTTGGATGATTCCAATGTTTTGATATCCACTGCTTTCTACAAAATTTTGATTCCCTGTTCCGTATTGATTCGAAGAGATGTGGATGTTATAAGACTCTATCAGTTTAAAAATCGATCGGTTGGCGCTACCATTCTGCAACTGTTTGGTTGACCAACTCAAATCAACGCTTTTTTCCCGGTTGGTCTCGCCTTTGAGGTAGACCCGGGCTTGGTTTTGGTTGCCGAACTGATGTTGTTGAGATCGCAGTCCCTCGCCAATTTGTTCGATATATGCCGTATTTTGTTCTCCCTGTTGAATGATTTGACTGACATTGCCCTTTTCTGAATTACTGTTTGGACCAACCGGATGAATAAGGTACCGATGATTAATTTCCTGAAGAACACCTGTCGGTTTGTTCTCGAAATTCTGTTGTCCGGTATATAGATGATATTCTTTGGGATTCTTTTTCTGGCCGTTTTCTTCTTCCTTATATATCCTGTTTTCTGTTTGATTGCTGATAGCAGCTTGAGTCCCGGCACATACAGCGTCTTGTCGCTTATTCTTATTGTCGGGTGGTATGGCAGTATTCCCTTTATGGAACTGCTCTTTTTTGTTAGCGGAATGAGATTTACCCCTTTGGTGTTGTTCTTCCCAGTCTTTAAAATCGTTCATCCATGAGGAATTTTGCCGTAGGTCTGGTTTGAGGGTAACTAATTTATGGCTAATGGCATTGTACTCGACTACATCACCCGGGTTCATGTTAAGTGTCTTGTTTTGAGGCGCCTGAAGTCGTACTCTACCTGAGTTTAAGGTGACCTTTGTTTTGAAATCTCGGTTATTTACCATGAATTCTGTCCCCACCACTTCGATCAAAATGTTGTCGGTCTTAACGATGAATTTGAGTTGATTGCCTTCATACAAGGTTTCACGAACTTGAAAATAGGCTTCACCCTGAAGTTTAACTTTTCTTTCCTGTTTTTTTCGCCAGTTGAGTGCGTAAGACATTTTGGTGTCTCCTTTCATATAAACGCTTGAACCATCAGGTAACTGGATTTTCTTATGTTCACCTGTTGCGGTGGCGTATTGTTTTGTTATCTCTTCGGGCTGTAAATGAATATAAAGCCCCAGGGCTGTTGTCACCAGGACCAGCACTGCAGCTGCTATTTTCAGGTAGAACCCAGGCGCCGATTTTTTACGCTGATGCACCGTTTGTTCAAAGAAATGCTCAATTTCCCGATAACCCCGGGCAATCTCTGAAGGGCTGACCTTTACTTCTTCCATCCGCAGATCCAGCAGGATCCGGCGGGCTTCTTCTGCAAAGGACTTCATTTCCGGGTGCAGGGCAATCCATTCCCTCCAGAATGTTGCAGCTTCCGGGTCTTCGTTGTATACCCAGCTGCGGAAGCTCTCATCCAGCACGAAATCTACGGTAACGTACTGTGTAAATTTTTTCATCAGATCTTGAAAATATATGAATATATCCTTCCCTGATATAATAAAGACTTCATGGCCCCTTTTATCGCCAGTTTTTTTCAAAAAAAACAGGTTATTTTTTAATGTGCTGTAAAAGAGCTTTTTATATTTATGATGTCAGCCGCACCGATTTGCTATAAATCAAAGGGATGAAGGTGGACTTTGGAAATGAACTTTTGGCTAAAGTGTTGATAAAGAAATATTTATGTCTTTTTTTTCTGGTAACAATCATAGGTCTGTCCTTTAGAAGATTGCGGGTTGAGTCGCAAAACAGTATCGTGTAAATGCATAAATTTAAACTATACTGAACAGTTAAGAATAATGAATCGCTAAAAATATCATATATTCTGGATTATGGTCGTTGGCTAAGGAAGTGGACTGTAAGAATATGGGATGGTAATGGGTTGGGGATACGCCTTGGATTTTAAGACGGGTTCATAGGGCGGTTAAAGGGAAGGCATTGATACCCCAGGCAATGGTGCATAACAGTTAAAAAGAGGCCTTTTCGGCCTCCTGTAAGAATATGGGATGGTAATGGGTTGGGGATACGCCTTAGGTTATAAGCCCACGGGGTTATTCCCAGCTGGGTAGGGTTCCGCCGGTAACAATCTTTTCGCGGTTGTTTCCGTTATGATCCATGATATAGAGGTTGGGGGCCCGGGAATCATCGTTGGGGGCATTGGAGAAAATAATTTGGGCCCCGGTCGGGGAATAACGCGGGTTCATGTCGTTGGTGCCCTGGGGTTTGTTGCCGGATAGGTCGGTGGTGTCGTTGGTGGCCAGGTCGAGGCTGAAGATGTGGCTGTTAAGCATACGGCCCTCCTCTGTTTCATTGCCGGAGACATCATGGGTAAACAAAATCGATTCTCCGTCAATGGACCAGGAAGGCGATTGAACCACCCCGTCCAGGGAGTCGATCAGCACCTGCTCATTGCTGCCGTCGCGGTCCATTACCCGTATCTCGGAGTTGTAGATCTTTTGGCCAATGGTCAAAACAAGGATCTGGCTGCCATCGGGGGATACCGCCACTTCCCGGAAATGTCTCCCGTCAGGGGCCTTGGTGATCAGGGTCCGATTGGTCCCTTCGCTGTTGATCTGGTAAAGGCTCTGATTATGGCTAAAAAGGATCTTCCCGCGGTCCTCATCCCAGTCAAATGCATTGCCGTAATTGTGGTATCCGGCAACGGGGATTTCGCTCACCTGGCGGATGTCGCCTGAATTCTTGTCCATGGTATATATATAAGGCTTCACCCGCGAATCGCTTACATAGGCAATGCGCCCGTTCTTGGGGTTGAATTTGGGGGCCCAGTCCCTGAAGCTATTGAAAGTAAGCGGGTTAACCTCATCGCGGTCCATGTCATAGGCCATGATTTCATAATCGCCGCCGGTTTTTTTTACGAAAAAAAAGGCATTCTCGGATATGGCTTTGGTCTTAAAGCTCATGGTCTTACTGTATATCTCCTTTCCATCATTGCTCGAGGCACTGACCTGCCAGTAATAAACGCTGTTGTAAGTCAGAGGTTCAACCGTAAGGGAGGTATCGGTGATGTTTTCTGCGACTTTTCTTTTGGTCGGGGCATCGGAGGGATAAAGCCAAACGTCATATTTAATAGAATCGACATCCTGATCGCCTTCGGCTTTCCATGAAAGGGTCGGACTGATGGCCTGCCCTTCGGCGCCCTGGCCGGGCATAAAATTGTCCTTAAAGCTGATGTCGCTGGTCCCTGAATTGTCGGAAGCCGACAGCAGGATGACCACCCGGGAAGTGTCTTTTTCATTGACCCGTACACTGAGGATCTTGCTGTTGTAATCGGTTTTTTCCGCTACTATGCTGTACTCGCCCGTATCCACCTTAGAGATTATGTAATTCCCGTCAGCTCCGGTAACAGCTACACTTGTGGCAGGTTGGGTGGTAATGGTTACATTGCCCAGGGGAACGCCCGATTCGGCATCACGAACCTGCCCCTTGATGGCTCCGTTTACATCAGGTTCATAGGGCTCTTCCGTACACTGAAAGGATACAAAAACAAAAATGAGCATAAGCATCCACGATGCCGGCCGTAAATATTTGAATGTGCGTGTTTGTATCATATATTCCTTTTTAATGTTCTTTATGCATTATTTTTTTACTGAAGGGCCAAATTAATAAAATCCATAGAGACGCAACATATGTTTTCTTTTTTTCTTTACAAATCCCGAAACACAAAACCCTTGCTGAATGTTCAGTTTCTCTGCAGAATCATTTAAAAAAACAAGAGAAAAGCTCAGCCGGGGGCTAAGTATGTTCCTGCCCTGATCAGCGGGCCGGCTTCCCCGATGGGGATCGGTAAAAATATTTGACCTGGCATTTGCAATTAATTTAATGATAATCAAACGATTATTGTTGTGCCCCCTTTTTTTTATTTTGATGAATGGAGCTCTGTTTTGACGAATTGGTTGTATGTGGTTTTAAGTTGTTATACCTTTATATAGCCTTTAAAAAGGGTGCTTTTTAACCCGGAATTTATGCGGGTTAAAGGTTTTAAAGCCTGCAAAGCAGGCAAGCTAAAAAAACCGGGCAATGGTAAAAAATTGAGCGCAAAACAAATATAAAAATTTTTTAACCAGTCCCCAGCTTTTGCCTGAACGAAACAATGCGCAAGATTGTAACACGTTGTAAACAATGTACCCAATTGAAGTAGCTATGAAAAGACGAATTGCCTTACCACTTGTGCCGGTATGCATTATGATTGCGATGTCGGGTGCCTGGGCTCAGCAGGACACCACCGTTGCCTCCACTGGCGGGCAGCCCGATAAAGTACCGCCGGCATTGCGTAAGATTGTCGAGCAATACGAGCAGAAAGTCCAATCCGATACCCTCATCGATCAGGGTAAAGACCCTAAAGATGATGATTTTGTGCTCAACAACCTGGTCATGGATGAGACCCTCTCCAAGATGGGCCATGATTTTTACCGCGTATTTTATGACAATTGGGATCCCCCCAAAACTGACCGGAATTTTACCATTTATATCAATGAAAGGCCTTCCCCGGGAATGGGCAATATTATACAGGTTAAGATCAATTACGAAGAAATTTTTAAGCGGCGTATAAGTCCCAAACCGGAGTACATCAGGCAGGTTGCCCAAATGGCCGTTAAACAATCGGAGAATTATATCGTTCATTACCAAAAAATAAAACAGCAATTGGAAGGGGAGGACATGAAGGGCACCGGCATTTATTAATCTAAAACTATGCTTATGAGACATTTAAAGTTATTGGTGGGTTTGTTCATCGCCACCGTTTTCTCGATACACCAAAGCCAGGGACAGGATTTTGTATACACTCCTAAAAATCCGGCCTTTGGTGGCAGTTATGTCAATTATCAATGGATGCTGAGTTCTGCCAATGCCCAGAATACGTTGAAAGATGAATCGCAAGCCAGTTATGGACGCGATTACAGTTATGATCCTGCGGCCAATTTTGAGCAGGATTTGCAGCGGCGTTTTTTCAGTGAACTCTCCAGTCAGGTGGTCAACTCCTATTTTGGAGACGATATGGGCCAGGGGGGTCTGGAAGAAGGCAGTTATGAATTCGGCAACTACAAGGTGGATGTTTTTGAAGGCCAGCAGGGGGTCAACATCCGGATCCAGGATTTTCAGAAGGGAAGTGAAACCACGATCACCCTGCCGTATTATTAACCATCAAACAGCATTATGAAACAACTTGACACGAGATTACCTCTGATTCTTATCTCCTTATCTTTATTGATGCTTTCGGGATGCAGTTATATGATCAACCATCCCATGCAAACGAGTGATCCCAAGCTAGGTGCTAAGACTGAGACGGTCCAGCGGCTCAAGAAACTGCCCAAGCCCAAGAGCAAGGTGGTTGCCGCGGTTTATGATTTCCGCGACAAGACCGGCCAATATAAGATGAGCTCTTCGGGCGGTGGCTCCTGGTCGACCGCTGTCACCCAGGGGGCTACATCCATTCTGATCCAGGCCATGGATCAAAGTGGGTGGTTTATTCCCATTGAGCGTGGGGGATTGGGCAATTTGTTGAATGAGCGGAAAATCATACGCTCCTCCCGGGCCCATTATAATGGGGGCAACTCTTCGAAATCGGGTTTGCCGCCCCTGATGTTTGCCGGGGTGATCCTGGAAGGGGGTATCATCTCCTATGACCATAATGTAAAGACCGGTGGTGCCGGTTTGCGTTATTTTGGAGCCGGAGCTTCCGGGCAATACCGGCAGGACCGGGTGAGTGTTTACCTGCGGGCCGTTTCCACTAAAAACGGGAAAATCCTTAAATCGGTCAATGCCACCAAAACGGTGTTGTCCCAAAAGATTGACGCCGGGGTGTTCCGTTATGTCAAATTCAAACGGCTCCTGGAGGCGGAAACCGGGGTAACCTTTAATGAGCCCACCCAGCTTGCTGTGCGCTCAGCCATTGAAAAGGCCCTGGAAAGCCTCATCATAGAAGGGGTCTTTGAAGACCTCTGGAAACTCCAAAATCCCGAGGAGATCAATTCCCAGGTTATTCAGACCTATCTGAAAGATAAGGATCAGCGATCCAAAACCGATATGTTCGGCATTCAGCATAAATCACGCCCCTATAACTTTTCTGTCAGGGTCGATGGCGGGGTATCCCAGTATTCAGGCGACTATTCTTCCTCGATGAAAAGACCCCAGTTAAACGCCAGTGTGGGTTATCGCCTGAATGAAAAATGGATGCCTTTTCTGCGGTTTGGCAAAACTTATCTGACTGCCAAACCCCATTACAACAAGGCTTTTACCCATGTGAACGCGGGCATGCGGTATGATTTCACCCCCAAAAAAGTCTATACTCCATACCTCTCGGCCGAATTCGGAACTTATTCCGAAACGGGCATACCCTATGAGCGGGTGGTTCCCATTGACTTCAGTCAATTGTTTTACCATTCGGCTGTTGGCGCGGGTGTGGAATACTTTATGGGCCCCAAACGGCGTATCGGTGTTGGCGCCTCGGTGAAATACAACTATTTCTACAGCGACCAGGTGGATGAGGTAGTCCATGGCAGTTTTAATGATTTCTACTGGCAGGGTGACCTGGGCATATCATTCTACTTCTGATCGCTGCTGAAAAGCTGCATCTGAATACCCCTTCACCATAGAGAGGGGCGCGGAATGCAACAATAACACAAATATTGGATGGATCCAGTATACGGCTGCAGGCAAGCATGATTCATCAGGTTCTGCCGGCAGCCAAATGAAAGGTGGCTCATTGATAATAAATGGTATAATCCCCCGGCCTAAAGAGATGTGGCGTTGCATGTTGTTGATAAACAGCAGGATTTGCGCTTATTTAAAAGATCGGGGCGTTCAATAAATCAACTTTGAAGACGGATACGGATTGGTTAATTTGCACAAATTCTCATTGCATCCTTAAAGAAGGATTATTGGTATGAGCGAAAGCGAACGATCAAAAAATTTTGATTATTTCCTGTGGGAGAAATTTAAAACAGGCGATAAGGAAGCCTTATCCCGCATCTATTATGATAACTATAATCCCCTTTACGATTATGGCATTCGCATCCACAATGATCCGGCCTTTATTAAGGATACCATCCAGGAATTGTTTTTCGACCTGATATCCCGATTATCCAATCTGGGCCCCACCGATAACATCAGGTCCTATCTTTTGGCCTCCTTCCGCAGACGCGTCTTTGATAAACTCAAAAAGAAAAAAGGGTTCAATTATCTGGAGGATCAATATGAAGGGGAAACTTTTGAGATTGAACCTTCTGCTGAATCCAACTGGATTTCTGAAGAGAGCAAAGACGACTATACCCGTAAAATCAATGCCATGCTCGACAAACTGACCTCGAGGGAACGGGAAGCCATTTATTTGAAGTTTTATAAGAATTTATCCTACCAGGAAATCACCGACGTGATGGGGGTTAATTATCAGTCGGCCCGTAAGCTTATATATCGGGCTATTCAAACACTGCGGCAAATGAAAAAAACCGTCTTCGAGGATTTTTAAATGCGTAAAATTGGCTAAATAAGACGACATGAGGCATACCTTTTCACTTTATATACTTGTGATGCTGTTTATTTTTCCTTTTCATGAACTATCGGCCCAGACCCGCCCCCTGGTCTATCAGTTTTCGGTTAGGAATGCCGGGGGAGACTTGGTTAAGCAGGAAGAAGTGGATATTGAATTGGAGCTTTTAGCAGGTGGGCCTGAAGGAAGGGTTGTTTATCGGGAAACCCAGTTTGCCACCACCAGTGAAAACGGGCTGGTTCGTCTTAGATTGGGGCAAGGCTTTAGTGAACAGGACTTCTCAAATGTGACCTGGAATGTGAATCAGAGTTATTTTATCCGGGCCACGATTGAAGATTTGTTGAATACAGGTTATACTTTTCAACATACCAGTGAATTGTTGATGATAACGCCTCGTATTTTCAGCGGGGGGGTGCAGGAGCTTTCTGATCCTTTCATGGATACTGCCAGGGTAGGCATTAAAGCCCTGAGCGTAAAGGACAACAAGGTTTACCTGACCAATGGCGGGGTCATTGAATTGCCCCGGTTCATGAAGAATGTCAATTCGTTGTTGATCCAGGTAGAGAAGCGCGATGTAAGTTGCCATGGGATGAAAGATGGTGCCGTTGATATATCTGTTCAGGGTGGCCATCCGCCTTATTCCTATGAATGGTCGAACGGCAAGAAGACCCAGGATTTGGATAATTTGAAGGCCGGCGATTATAAAGTATATGTCACCGACAACAAAGGATATACTGCCATTAAGCAGGTGACCATTACCCAGCCCGATCCTCTGGAGATCAATCCTCAGATCCGGAATGTTTCCAGGGTGGGTGCAGAAGATGGCAGCATACAGCTGCGAACCAGCGGCGGAAGGCCTCCTTACAGCTATCAATGGTCAACCGGCGAAGAAAGCAACAGCCTCAGTGGATTAGCCCCGGGTTATTATACGGTGAAAGTCAGCAGCCGGGGGGCGTGTTCGGTGACCAAACGCCTGGTGGTGAAAGAGCCGGTTAAGTTGAGCTTTGACCGCGAACACGTCAAATGTTACGGCGAGAAAAACGGTTCGGTCAGAATGGATATTCATGGCGGCAAACCCCCATATACCATCCGGTGGTCTAATAATCAATCCGGCCGGGAACTGAACAACCTGCCTTCCGGCCGGTATTATGTTTCAGTCGAGGACAGCTGGGGCTATCAGGTCATCGACAGCGTCAGCGTTTTACAACCCTATCCTTTGAAAGTCAATGCATCGGTTGAAAACATCCAGGGTGATACGGCCACCGGAAAGATTCAACTGGATGTGAAAGGCGGTATTCCACCTTATTCCTATCAGTGGTCCACCCGAGACACCACCAGGAACCTGGCAGGTGTCCGCAACGGGGTCTATTCGGTGACGGTCAAAGATAAAAACGGATGCCGGACCCGGGAAAACAATATTTTTGTTTACCGTATCATGAAAGACCCCCGCGATACCCAGCGTTATCAGGTGATCACCATTGGTGAACAAACCTGGATGGCTGAAAACATGAATATAGGCCAGCAGGTTCCCCCCGACGAAATTCCGGAAGATGACCGGATCATCGAAAAGTCCTGCTACAACAATTCACAAGAAAATTGCAACTCCCTGGGTGGCCTCTATACCTGGGGTGAAGCAACCCAATACAGCCGCCCGGCCAATCGGAAGAATTCTACCGTTCAGGGGATTTGCCCCGATGGTTGGCATTTACCCTCGGAAAAGGAGTGGCGTAAACTTTCCGAATACCTGGGCGGGGAAATGGTAGCTGGCAATCGACTGAAAAACCTCAACTATTGGAATGATTCATCCAGGCGCCAAAACCGCAATCGCGCCTATCTGGATGTGACCGGCTTTGCTGCCCTGCCTGCCGGCCGCATCGATCTGACCGGCGATAGCTACTATATGGGCATCAGTACTTCTTTCTGGAGTGCCTCTAAACCCAACAGCGATAAAGCCTGGCACCGGACCATCACCACACGGGGATCAGGACTTTACCGAGATGCCAGCTATACTTCCCAGAAATTTTCTGTGCGTTGCATTAAGGACAAAAAGCATTAAAAGGAAATTTGATTCTTTATTGCTATTGCTTGAAAGCAGAAGTTTCTATTTAATATGGAAAAAATTCGTAACTTATTGGCACGCTCCAGCAGATCAGTAGAATGGTTTGTTTAAAACCTAACCGACCTGTATTAAAGGTGATCCAGCTAACAAGACAAGCGGGAAGGTCACTTTTAAAGAATCAATCACTTTTATTTTATTTTTGGGGCAGTTTTCAACCTTTTATAAAATCCTGATATTTTGGATACCCATATTGTGATCATCGGCGCCGGGGTGGTGGGGCTGGCGATTGCCAGAGAGCTCTCCGCTTCCCATGAAGGTGTTTATGTAGCAGAAAGGCATCATAAGTTTGGCCAGGAAACTTCCAGCCGCAACAGCGAAGTCATCCATTCCGGTATCTATTATCCCCCGGGTAGCCTGAAAGCCCGTCTTTGTATTGAGGGTCGGCATCTGCTTTACGATTATTGCCGCAAGCATGAGGTGCTACATCAGCAGTGCGGCAAATATATGGTGGCCACCAATGAACAAGAAGCGCACCAATTATCGGATATATTGCAGCGGGCCCGAACCAATGGGGTCGAATCGGGAACGTTCGTCGAGGCCGAGACCCTGCGCCAGGAAGAACCCCACATCAATGCCGTCAAAGCCCTGTATTTCAACACTTCCGGTATTGTTGACTCTCACGGGCTGATGAAACAATTGGAAACCGATGCCGTGGTTCGGGGCACCATGATGGCTTATGGAAGCCAAATCCACAACATAAGAAAAATTGACGGGGGATACGAACTGGAAATCTTCGATGAGGGAGGTCTGTTCCAGTTTACCGCCCAAAAAGTGATCAACGCCGCCGGACTGGGTGCCTGGGAGGTAGCCCGGATGGTGGGGCTGAATGATCCTGCTTATCAGCAACATTTCTGGAAAGGCCAGTACTGGGCGATCGGAAACGGTAAGCACAAAATGGTCAACCACTTGATCTATCCGGTGCCTCAGACCAAACTTACAGGGCTGGGCATCCACGCAACCATTGACCTGAACGGGGGACTGAAAATCGGGCCCGATGCAGTCTACCTGGAAAACGGGAAACTGGATTACGGGGTGGATCCAGCCAGCAAATCTGCCTTCTACCATTCAGCCAGAAAATTCCTGCCTTTTTTGCAATGGGACGACCTGCATCCCGATCAGGCTGGCATCCGTCCGAAACTCCAAAAGCCCGGCGATCCGGTAAAAGATTTTATCATCCGCGAAGAATCCCGGAAAGGCTTGCCCGGTTTCATTAACCTTGTGGGCATTGAATCGCCCGGCTTAACTGCTTCCCTGGCCATTGGCAAATATGTGGCCCATCTCTTGGATGGAAGAAAAGATTGAATCAGGAAGGAGTGAATTAGTAGGGAGTAGATGAGTAGGGAGTAAATTAGTAGGGAGTAGATGAGTAGGGAGTAAATTAGTA
>Ga0207714_1001701_pt1 | contig 14033 bp, 10 predicted proteins | sample PonA232FremontCA_2_FD_187270 | JGI IMG/M metagenome (GOLD analysis project Ga0207714, IMG submission 187270) | Marine sediment microbial community from Fremont, CA, USA - Pond A23 Sediment 2 (SPAdes) | ecosystem: Environmental > Aquatic > Marine > Unclassified | place: USA: Fremont, California... | reverse complement strand
CCTGTCCTTCTGATGCAATTGACTTTGAGCAAGAGGCACAGGACGTGACAATTGAAGCAGGATCCATCATTGCTGCTACCGGATATGATACTTTTGATCCATCCGAAATAAAGCAATACGGCTACGGACTATTTGAAAACGTCTATACTGCTCTTCAGTTCGAGCGCTTGAATAATGCTGTAGGACCTACGCAAGGCAAGATCGAGCTCAAGGACGGGTCAACACCACAAAGTGTAGGCATCATTCACTGTGTCGGAAGTCGTGATGTTCGATTTCATGAATACTGCTCTCGTGTCTGCTGTATGTACGCCTTGAAGTACGCCCACCTGATCAAGGACAAAGTGGGTCGGCACGTGCCTGTGTACAATTTCTACATTGATCTGCGCTGCTTTGGCAAAGGGTATGAGGAATTTTCCCGCACGATCCAGGAGGAGGGAGTGACCCTTATTCGGGGCCGCCCTGCGGAGGTAACCGACCAAGCCTGCACCTCCGGGGAAGAGGGCAAGCTGATCATTGTCTGCGAGGACACCCTTCTGGGCCGCAATCTACGCATCCCTGTGGATATGATCCTTCTTTGCCCAGCCATGGAATCCCGAGCTGACAGCCAGGAAATCAGCAGCCTCTTGGGCCTGAGCCTGGGCAAGGACGGCTTTTTCCTGGAGGAGCATCCCAAGCTGGGACCCATGACAACCGCAACTGAGGGGGTCTTTCTGGGCGGCTGCTGTCAGGGCCCCAAGGATATTCCGGACACGGTATCCCATGCCTCAGGCGCGGCAGCCAAGGCCTTGTCCCTGGCTACCAAGGGAGAGGTATCCATATCCCCCACAATCAGCTGGATTGACCCCGATATTTGCGCGGGCTGCCAAATCTGTATCTGGCTCTGTCCCTTCAACGCAATCAGTTTTGATGCCAGGCGGGGTGTCAGCGTGGTCAACGAGGCCCTGTGCAGGGGGTGCGGCAGCTGTGCCGCATATTGTCCCAGCGGAGCGGCCCAGATCAGGCACTTCACCCAGAAACAGGTCTTTGCCGAGCTGGAAGGCCTGCTCGAGCCAGTCAGTGCGTCTCCGGCCCAGTCAGAGGAGCAGGGCGAGGGAACCAGTTAGGCATGACCGTCAGGACCAGGGGGTACGAAGCATGGAGGCATTCGAGCCAACCATCGTGGCCTTTGTCTGCAACTGGTGCACATACACAGCTGCTGATCTGGCAGGGACCTCGCGCTTGATGCAACGCCCCAATCTCAAGATGATTCGCTTGATGTGCACCGGCATGGTGGATCCCAAATACGTGATCAAGGCCCTGCTCAGCGGAGCGGACGCGGTCCTGGTCAGCGGCTGCGAGCCCGGGGACTGCCATTACATCAACGGGAACTACAAGGCCAGACGCCGTATCAAGCTCCTCAAGGAGCTGCTCTGCAATTTCGGCATCGACCCCAGGCGGATCAGGCTGACCTGGATCGGGGCCAGCGAGGGCAACGAATTCGCGGCAACCGTGAACAACCTGGTGCAGGAGGTCAGGGAGCTAGGGCCCTGTCTTCCCCAACCTCGAGCTGTTTAGGATAGCCCCTTTGGGCAGCAAGTGAGGTCATCCATGGCGACCACGGCAAAAATCGACGTCCGGGAGCAGAGCCCTGTAGCAGCCATTCAGGAGCTATGCCGATGCATTCTGCAAAGCGGAGACATCCAGGCCCTGCTTGTGCCCTGCCGCTTTCCTGAGCTGAATACGATCATGCCGGCATTGATCACCGATCCGGCAGAGCTGGAGCAGGCGGACCCCTTGGCACCGGCGTTTCCCTTGAATTCCGCCAAGCTCGTTTCCAGGTTGACCAAGCGCGAACTCGGGGGATGCATCGGAGCCGTGCTCAGGCCTTGTGAAGTGCGGGCCTTTGTGGAGCTGGTCAAGCTCAACCAGGGCAACATGGATGACGTGATCCTGATCAGCCCGGACTGCTTCGGGGCCCTGCCCAATGCGGAATACAATTCGCTGCTGCAGGAGCATTCCATGGCCGACATCACCCGGGACTTCCTGCGAGCCATGCAAGAGAGCCAGGACAAGCTCGAGCAGGAATTCGATCTGGCTCGGGCCTGCACCGTTTGCGAGCACCCCTGGGCCCAGGCCGCTGATCTGAGAATTTGCCTGGCTGGCCTGGATATGTATCAGCGCATCCTCCTGCAGGCCCACAGCGCACGCGGCGAGGGGCTTTTAACCAGAATGGGCTATGAGGATCACCCCGAATCCACGGAACATCAGCAGGCTCTGGACAGGCTTGTGGCACAAAAGCGGGCCGCAAGGGAGAAGCTTGTGCGGGCCACCAGGGAAGCGAGCGACGATCTGGACAAGCTGAAGCACTACTTCGCCGGCTGCGTGAACTGCTCCAACTGCCGGGTGGCCTGCCCGGTCTGCTATTGCAGGGAATGCGTCTTTAACACAGACGTATTCGAACACAGCCCGGAACAATACCTGGGATGGGCCAACCGCCAGGGCAGCCTCAAGATGCCCACGGACACGGTGTTCTTCCATCTGACCCGCATGGCCCACATTTCCCTGTCCTGCGTGGGCTGCGGCCAGTGCTCCAACGCCTGTCCCAACGATATCCCGGTCATGGATCTCTTTCTCAGCGTGGCCCAGCACACCCAAGAGGCTTTCGGGTACGAGCCGGGACAAGATCCTGATCAGCCCATCCCGTTGACCGTCTTCGCCGAGCAGGAGCTCGAGGATGTGGTCGATCACCTGGCGAAGACGTAAAGGAGATGATCCATGCCCAGGCAGGAATTCTCAGCCCTGGTGGTGGGAGCCGGAATCGGGGGAATCCGTTCCGCCCTGGATCTGGCAGAGGCTGGGCACAAGGTGCTCATGCTGGACAAAAGGCCGCATATCGGCGGAATCCTGGCCCAGCTGGACTACCAGTTCCCCAGCGATCAATGCGGGATGTGCAAGATGCTGCCCCTCACCGAAAGGGACGACTCCTCCCAGTTCTGCCTGCGCAAGGGACTCTTCCATCGCAATCTGGATATCATGCTCTCCAGCTCCCTGATCAGCCTGGAAGGGGAACCGGGCAAGTTCCAGGCCCTGGTCAAGCAGCAGTCCTCCCTTGTGGACCCCTCCAAGTGCATCAGCTGCGGTCAATGCAGCGCTGTCTGTCCCGTGCGTGTGCCCTGGGAGTTCAACGCCGGCCTCGGAGAACGGGCAGCCATCTATCTGCCCGTCCCCCACAATATCCCCAATCAGTACGTGGTGGATCTGGAAAGCTGCCAGCGCTGCTGGCGGTGCGCAGAAGCCTGCCCCACCAATGCGGTGGACTTCAAGCTCGAGGAGAGGAGGGCGTTCCATATCCTGATCGTTCATCACGACCCCGGGGTGCGCTCCTTTATCGATCAGTCCCTGGCACAGGAAAACTTTCCCCTGCACTGGGCCAGCACAGGCGAAGAGGCCCTGCAGCGGATGGAGCAAACGCAGGACCTGGGTCTGGTTCTCCTGGCTGTGGACATGCCTGATATACAGGCCCAACGCATTCTGCAACGCGGCCTGGAATGCCGGAACGACCTGCAGGTGGTCATCCTGTGCGAGGCGGAGCAAAAGGAGCAGGCCAGGGAGCTCCTGACCAGGGGCGCCAGGGAGACCCTGTTCTGGTCCCGGGCAGCGGACTTCACGGCCTGGCTGGACAAGCTGTATATGCGCATCATCTCCGAGGAGACCAGCCGCCTGGAGGTGGGCGCGGTCATCCTGGCCTGCGGGCTCGAGTGCTATGACCCCAGCCCGTCCCACGACACTCTGGGCTACCGGGAGCTGCCCCAGGTGATCACCTCCCTGGAATTCGAGCGCTTGATCAGCTCCTCAGGGCCCAGCCAGGGAGTCCTGAAAAGGCAGGACGGCAAGCAGGCGCGCTCCATAGCCTGGCTGCAGTGCGTGGGCTCCAGGGACCTCCAGAAGGGGGCTGATTTTTGCTCCTCGGTCTGCTGCATGGTCGCCATCAAGGAGGCCCTGCTGGCCAAGGAACGCTGCAGCCGGGACATTGACGCGAGCATCTTCGCCATGGACCTGCGCAGCTTCGGCAAGGGATACCAGCGTTACAGGGACCAGGCGGAAAGGGAGCAGGGGGTGCGTTTCGTCCGTGCCCGACCCCACTCCATTCTGCCGGACGGGCAGGGAGGCGCCCTTGTGCGCTATGTGGATCAGACAGGCCAAGTGAACACCGAGCACCATGATCTGGTGGTTCTGTCCACCGGGGTCCGTCCCACCCGGGACATGCCCGCCCTGATCCAGGCCCTGGGCCTGGAGGAGAATGATTTCGGCTTTTGCCGCACCGAGCCCCTGGCCCCCACCCGGACCAATCAGTTCGGTGTCTACGCCTCGGGAGCCTTTGCCGAGCCCAAGGATATCGCGGACACGGTGATCCAGGCCAGCGCAGCAGCACTGGAGGCATCCCGCCTTCTGGCCCTGTATGCCGCGCCAAAGCCTGCCGAGCAGGAGCCAAAGCCGGTTTATCGCAGAGTGGAGCAGGAAGCCCCGAGCACCCTGGTGGTGATCTGCGATGCCTGTCCCACCCTGGAACAAAGCGTGGACATGCAAACACTTACTCACAAGCTCCAGAATATGGCTACGGTAAAAGGTGTAGTGCGCATCCCCCAGGCCTGCACCGAGGCCGGCTGGCAGAGTATTGAGGAACGGGTCCGGCAGGATCGACCCAACCGCATCGTCCTGGGCGCTTGCCTGCCTTATGCCCATGTGCCCGGACTGCGGCAGCTCGCACGCACAGTGGCCCTGAACCCCGCCTTTATGGAGGTCGTGGACATTTATACACCCACCTTCCCGGACATGCCCTTGTCCTCGGAGCAGAGACTGCAGGAGATCGTCACCGCCCTGGGTGCGGCAGTGGTCAAGGTCCAGCATGCCTCCCCAGCGCCTCTGCTGGAGACCGTGTCCGTGACCCCCCAGGCCCTTATCATAGGCGGCGGCTTGGCGGGCATGACCGCTGCCCTGGCCATTGCGGACCATGGCCTGGATGTCTGCCTGGTGGAGCAAGCAAACGAGCTCGGCGGCACAGCCGGAAAGCTTCGCTTCACCCTGGAAGGCGCTGACCCGCTCAGGTTGGTTCAGGATCTGGTGGAGCAGGTACGCAAGCATCCCCATATCAATGTCCTTACCGAAAGCCGGGTCACCCTGTCCACCGGACGGGCCGGACAGTTTATGAGCGCCGTTCAGACCGGGGACGGCCAATCCCTGACCGTGGAGCACGGAGCAACGATTCTGGCCACTGGAGGGGATGAGGCCCAATCCCAAGCCTATGGCTCCGGCGTGCGCAAAGGCGTCTATAGCCAGCTCCAGCTCGAGGACCGGCTTGCCTCGGGGGCCCTGGACGCCAGGGCCCTGTCCGGCGTGGTCATGATCCAGTGCGTGGAATGCAGACAGGAGCCGCGGAACTACTGCAGCCGTGTCTGCTGCCCCACCGCGATCAAGCAGGCCCTGATCCTGAAAAAGAGGAACCCACGGCTGCCGGTGTACATTCTGTACCGGGACATGATGACCTACGGCTTCCAGGAGCAATACTTCACCGAGGCCAGACGGCTGGGAGTGATCTTTATCCGCTATACCCTGGAACAGATGCCGGAGGTGGACCACCTGGAGCAAGGCTTTCTGGTCCGCGTCCGGGACAGCGTCCTGCAGCGGCCTTTGGAGATCCAGGCCGACACCCTGGTCCTGGCCTCTGGGCTCGTGCCCAACGACACCGAGGAGCTGAGGACCATCTTCCGGATTCAGGCGGATCAGGACGGCTTTCTGCAGGAGGCTGAATCCAAGTGGCGGCCTGTGGAGTTCCTGCGCCAGGGGGTCTTCCTCTGCGGTCTGGCCCGGGCCCCGGGCAACATGCGGGAAACCGTCGCCTCGGCCAAGGCCGCGGCCCAAAGGGCCCTGCGCCTGCTCAGCCGGGAGCATATCAGCGGAGGCACAATCACGGCTGAGGTCAGACACAGCCTGTGCTCCCTGTGTCAGACCTGCATCTCGGTCTGTCCCTACGGGGCCAGGAGCGTGGATTGGGAAAGGGAAGCCATTCAGGTGGACGAGGTCCTCTGCCAGGGCTGCGGGTCCTGTGCAGCGGTCTGTCCCAACAGCGCGGCTATCCTGCGCGGGTTCCCCGACGACCAGGTCCTGGCGGAAATCGATGCCGCTCTGGGTGCGATGCCCTAGGTTGCAATCCCGGAGCCTGGGAACAGATAAGGAGAAATCGGTATGGCTGCCGCTGTTTCCGCACAACGAGAGCAGGCCCTGCAGGATCTGCAAGGGATGCTCCAGGCCTGCATGCAGTGCGGGGCGTGCAGCGCTTCCTGTCCCCACAGCGCCCATATGGACTACACTCCCCGCCAGATGTGGCGTCTTGTCCTTTGGGGGGAGTTTGCCGAGATCTGGCGGAGCCACGCCTTCTGGCTCTGTTCCAACTGCTACACCTGCACCCTGCGCTGTCCCAGGGGGCTGGCTTTGACAGAGGCGGTCAATGCCCTGAAACGATTGGCCCCCAGGCAGACCCTGCACGAGCGCCGCGAAGCAGCCTTGTACCAGGTGTTCATGGCCAGTGTGCGCAAATACGGCCGCGTACAGGAAATGGACATGATGCTGCGCTACTTCGGGGCCATGAAGGACCTGAGACTGCCCATCAAGTTCGCTCCCCTGGGCAGCAGGCTCTTCTGGCGGGGCAAGATCCATCGGGACACGAGATGGTTCTCAGGGCAGAAAAAACTGGAGCGATTGTTTACCAAAGCCCGAGAGATGGAAGGCGAATCATGCGCTATGCCTACTACCCGGGATGCTCGCTGAAGGGCACGGCCCGGGAATACGATGTTTCCACCCGCGCGCTGTGCGCCATACTGGGCATCGAGCTGGAGGAGATCCCGGACTGGACCTGCTGCGGGGCCAGCGCCGTGGAGCCAATCAGCCGTCTGCTGACCCATGTACTCCCCGCCAGGAATCTGGCCCTTGCGGAATCCATGCAGGACATGGAAGGGGTGCTCATTCCATGCAGCGCCTGCTATCTGAACCACTTGCGTGTGGAAATGGAAGTGGCTGGGGACGAGGAACGCAAAAAGGCCGTGAACGAGGTTTTGGGTCAGGAGGAATTGGCCTATTGCGGCCACGGGGAAAAGGTAACGCATCTTCTGCAGGTTTTGAACGAGCCCGGAGTGTTGCGGGAATTGGCCCGGGCCGCAGTCAATCCCTTAAGCACGCTCCGGGTGGCCCCCTATTACGGCTGCCAGATCCTTCGCCCCTTTGCCCGCTTTGATGATCCGGAACAGCCAGGGAGCATGCTGCCACCCCTGCAGGCGGTCCAGGCCGGAGTGCATCCCTGGCGCATGGGCACCAAGTGCTGTGGGGCCTCCTTGATGACCACGCACAAGGACGCGGCCATGCGGGATGTGAGGGCCATCCTGCACGGGGCCCAGGGCGCGGATGTCCTGGTTACGGTCTGTCCCATGTGCCAGATGAATCTGGAAGGATTCCAGAAACAGGCCCTGCAGGACCTGCCAGGGGACAAGCCGGTGCCGGTGCTTTACCTGCCGCAGCTTTTGGGGCTGGCTCTGGGGATGGAGGCCGGGACACTGGAAATAGACAAGAATCTTTGTGCCGGACCTTTTGCGCGGGGCTTGCCTTGCCCGGGCCCCAGAGAGGAAGCGGCTTGGGAATAGGTCCAGGATCAGGGGAACCTTCTTATCACCATCTCGCGCTTAAGGAGGTATGATCATGTTTAAAGATATCGTTCTGGCAGCCACCCAATCGGAAGAAACCGAGCCCGGTGCGAACGTGGCCTTTGCTTTTGCCCGCAAGCACGAGGCCAGGCTGGTGATTATCCATGTCTGCGGCCTGCCCTCCCCTGGCTGGGGAGATATCAGGAACATGCTACCCAGCGGGGAAGTAGCTCGCATCAAAAAGCAAATCCAGGAGTACTACAGTGAGCGGGTCCAGGACATTCCCAATTGCCGATTCGAGGTCATCCCAGGGGTTCCACACAGCGAAATCCTGCGTCTGGCCCGGAAAGTCAACTCCGACCTGATCGTCATGGGGGCCCACACCAAGGACTTCGCGGAAAAGCGAAGAAGCAAGACCTGGGGCCTGGAGGGCTCCACCTTGGAACGTGTCAGCCAAAAAGCCCGTTGTCCGGTGATGATCGTGACCCGTCCCGTATCCGAGGCAGGCCTGGATTTCAAGAACATTGTCGTGGCCACGGACTTTTCCCACCAGTCAGAGTGCGCTCTGTACTACGCCTCGCAAATGGCCAGGCAGTACGCTGCCAACTTACACATCTTCCATGTCATGGAGAAGGGCATGTCCGAGCAAATAGCCAGCCAAGAAGAGATTGACCAGGCCAAAAAACGCTTGGCAGACGAATACCGGGAAAGGCTCAAGGGCTTGCAGAGCTGCACCTACGAGGCCTGGGTGGGGACCCCCTCTATGGAAATCCTCAAATTCGCCAGGCAAAAAAGCGCGGATCTGATCATCATGGCCCACCACTCAAAGGAAGTGGATCCGGAGGAAGCCGCCCTGGGCTCAACCGTGGAGCAGGTGGCCTTAAACGCGAGTTGTCCCACCATGAGCGTCAACCGCCACTTCGACCTGCGCTGTGCTCTGTACGAGTAGATTGGTCCACACGAGGATTCGAGACCAATCTGCTGAGGCATAAGGTGGGCGGCTGCATCGACTGCCATCGGCCCGGGAAGGACAATGACTGGAGATTCACCCCCAAAGAATGAGCCAGGCGTGGGCTGCCTTCCCAGAGGACCTGCCATGGTCCCCGGCAGTCAGCTTTGGTTTGCCGGGGGCTGATCCGCTTATCGAAAGACACGTTCCACCCCTTTTTAACCTGCCCTTTACCAAGCTCAACTCCGAAGCATTTGACGTTCATGCTTCAGGTATGTTTTGACAGCAGTTCAACTCTTCAGCAGGCAGGAATCCTGGGCCAGTCCTCGAATTCGGGCACTCGAGCCGTCCCGGCTTTCTCCTGTCGGCTACTCCCTTCGGGCTCCTGATTGGCTTGACTATCCACATGGGCCCATCGCGCTCAACAGAACCCGCAAGGCACATGTTCCGCATGGGACAGATAATGAGAGAGAAGCAATGGAAATGCAATCCAGGGAGGTGTCCAGACCCATGAAGCCAACCGCCCATGAACGGAAAATCCATGAACGCTACGAATGGCTCCATATACTCAATGACTTCCTGACCGCAGTATTCTTCATTGTGGGGAGCGTCTTCTTCTTTTATCCACACCTCACGTACTACGGGGTCTGGCTCTTTCTTATCGGAAGCTGTCAGATGATCATCGGACCGGGCATTCGGCTCGCGAACAAGCTGCATGTCCGAAATATCCGCAAAGAAGTCATCCATTGGTGAACGCTCGGGTTTCCCTCACGTGCCGATCGAAGACAATGGACAGAACCTTCGGTAAATGGAAGACCGTGAAAGCGTTGCGCGGGCCTGTTCCGTCTTCGGTGGCTTCGGAGACAGCAGGATACGTCATTCAGTCGGGATGAGGCTAAACTCCTGCGTGAATCATCCGATAATTCGGCAAGAAGGCCGGAAAAGGCCAACGGATTTTTTAGACTACGGTTATGCCCTGATAAAGGCCCTGCGCCGAAGCTGCCTCCTGAACACACATGATGTTTTTTGAGACGCCTTGGTCATTGAAGAGCCATTTCGAATAAGGTATTCTGGACCGTAAGAAGTGGATCAACCATCATCCCGAGCACCAGACCGCCTTTGCTTCGCTTGCCAAGATGACAAGGAGGCAGTTTGAAAAACTTTGACCCCGTGACTGATTATGCCAAAAAAAACAATCGATCCAGAAGGTCACCCTGCAGATTCAGGACGCACAAACGATGATTTGTCAGGCAGGGAACTGTATGGCAACCGGCCCGGGCTCGAAGACTTCTCGTTCAGGCTCAAACAGAGAAGAAAGGATTTCGGACTGAGCCAAAAACAACTCGCCCAGGCTGTGGGACTCAGCAGCAAAACCATCCAGAAGTACGAATATGGCGACACCCCCAAGGGATCCAACCTGATCAGCCTTTCCCGGGCCCTGAACTGCTCCATTGACTGGCTGCTCACCGGGCGATCGGGAGGCGGGGCATATGGACAGAAAGAGGCGCGGGTCTTTCAGGGCGAAACCGAGCTGGCCATGATCCCCAAAGTCCAGGGCAGGCTGCATGCGGGAGGTGGAAGCCTGGAGACGAGCGACAATGTCAAGGGCATGTACGGGTTTCGCCACGATTGGATCAGACAGAAAGGCCTTCCATCCAGGATGATCCTCATGGAGGTTTCCGGCGACTCCATGGCCCCGGAGATCAAGGACGGGGACACGGTCCTGATCGATCAGAGCCAGACCGACATATACATCGGCAAAATATATGCCGTAAGCATTGGCCAGGAAATCACTGTGAAATACGTGGAAAGGGCTCCGGACAAGATCATCCTGCGCAGCGCCAACAGAACCTGGAATGATATCGAGGTCGACATACGAGGAGACCTGGGAGAGTCGGTGAATATTCTCGGCAGGGTTGTCTGGTGGTGCAGGGAGGCGAAATAAAGGGCTTCCGAGGGGTCGCCCCAGGGACGGGGGCGATATGACCCTCGAGTCCGCCAGTGAAAGCACCGGCCAGCTGGATGGCGGTGGACCTCTCGGAAACAAGGGACTTGGCCTGGCAAAGGACCCAAGTTGTCTGCTTGATCCCGATGCGCTCCCTCTTCCCCAAAGACCCGCAGCCTGCCACCGGAAAAGAGGCACCTTTTCCCGACATTCGGAGGCTCACAATCTTCATTTTTTTCTTGACAAACTGGAGCAAAACGCGAATAGTGTCGGCATTCGCTCAATGGAAGTGGGCGAATGGTCTTTTAACCTAAGGGAAGGAAGTGAGGTTTCATGAAGAGGATGTATGTAGGCAACTTGCCTTATTCCTCGTCTGAGGACGATGTGAGGGACTTGTTCTCTCAGTACGGCGATGTTGGCGATGTCAACGTTGTCGAGGACAGAGAGACCGGAAGATCCAGAGGCTTCGGCTTTGTGGAGATGAACGAGGCTCAGGCCGAGGAGGCCATGAGCAACCTGGACGGGACCCAGTTCGGCGGACGCACGCTCAAGGTCAACGAAGCCAAGCCACGCCAATAGAACGTTCAGGAGAAAAGGCTACGTGCAGGCCATTCGGCTACCCATGCCGTAGCAGCGAGATCGAAAAAACGAGCCGTCCCTCATCAGGGGCGGCTCGTTTTTTTGACCGGCTGTCGGCACGCCTTCGACGAGGGATGCCGGGCCGTGCTCAACGCGGAGTGTCCCCGATCCGGCGATTGAATCCAATCCCGTGCGCGTGAGGCCCCATGAAATTCCTCACTTCCCAGCTGCTCTACTTTTTCCTGGATCGCACCACCCAGCGCAACGTGCGCATCCTCGTCAAGTTCCTCCTGATCCTCACCCTGCTCATCATCATCTACAGCTTCATATTCCACTGGATCATGGAGCTTGAAGGGCGCGAGCACTCCTGGCCCGCCAGCATTTACTGGACCCTGACCGTCATGACCACCCTGGGGTTCGGGGACATAACCTTCACCAGCGACCTCGGCCGCATCTTCTCCGTTGTGGTCCTGCTCTCCGGGGTCGTCTTCCTCCTGGTCATGCTCCCCTTCACCTTCATCCAGTTCTTCTACGCCCCCTGGCTCGAAGCCCAGGAGAAGGCCCGAACCCCCCGCTCACTGCCTCCCAGCACGCGGGGCCACGTCATTCTGACCCCTTTCGACGCTGTGGCAGTGCCGCTGATCGCCAAGCTGCGCCAATACAACTATACCTACGCCGTTCTGGTCAACGAGCAACAGCGCGCGCTTGAGCTCTTCGACCAGGGCTACAGGGTGGTCCTGGGAGACATAGACGACAGGCGAACCTACGAAAGGCTTCGTGCGGACCGGGCCGCCCTGGTCTTCTTCAACCGGGACGATCAGCTGAACACCAACGCCATTTACACCCTGCGGGATGTCTCCGCCAGCACGCCCATCGTGGCCAACGCCCAGAGACGCGCCTCCATGGACATCATGGAGCTTGCCGGCGCGGACCAGGTCTTCCACTTTTCCCACATGCTGGGCCGTTCCCTGGCCCGCAGGGTTTTGGGCATGGCCATTGGAGCCCATATCATCGGCGCCTTCGACAGGCTCTCCATCGCCGAGGTGCCGGCTCTGAACACCACCCTGGAGGGAAAGACGCTCCTGGACAGCGGAATACGCGACCGTACCGGAGTCAATGTGGCCGGAATCTGGCAGCGCGGGACCTTCATCCTCCCCGAGCCCGAGACTGAGCTCGGCCCCCATTCCGTGCTCGTGCTCGCCGGGACCGAGGATCGCCTGCAGCGCTTCGACGAGGAGTTTCTGATCACATGCGGCCGAAGGTGGCACCCCGTGCTCATCCTGGGAGGCGGGCGCGTGGGACAGGCCGCGGCGAAACATCTCCGGGACAACGGGATCGACTACCGCATCGTGGAGAAAAACGAGCGTCTCGTGCGAAACAGAGAGGACGCAGTTGCAGGGGACGCCGCAGAGCTGGACATTCTGCGGCAGGCAGGGATCGACAGCGCTCCCTCGGTGATTGTCACCACGAATGACGACAACATGAACATCTACCTCACCATCTACTGCCGCAGCCTGCGTCCTGATCTGCAGATCATCACTCGGGCCACCCTGGACCGCAACGTAAGCCAGCTGCACCAGGCCGGCGCCAATTTGGTCATGTCCTACGCCACCCTGGGGGCCAGCGCGGTGATCAACTATCTCCAGGATGTGCAGGAGGTCATGGTGGCCGAGGGGCTGAACATCTTCCGCATGCCCGTCCCTGAGGCCCTGACGGGAAAATCCCTTCGCGGGAGCGGCATCCGGGAAAAGACGGGGTGTAATGTCCTGGCCGCCGGTACAGGGAAAGACATGCGCGTCAGCCCGGAGCCGGAGACCATACTCCGCAAGGGCGAGGAGATCGTGCTCATCGGGACCGCGGATGCGGAAAAGGGCTTTTTGAGCGCCTTCGAACCCAACAGCATCAAGCGCAGCCCTCCATTTCGGAAACGAAAGCGGCCGGACTCGACATGAGGCTCACCATTCAGGGGACGGACTGCCATTGGCAAATGGAACAGAGCATCAACTGCTTTGAATCGAAAAGATCGGCTATGTGACACGTTTTCAAGAATTGCAAGCCGCAAGAGATGCCACACATGACTTCCCCTGCCAATCGTGCTCAAAACATCCTGGAAAAGGCCAAGTCCCAGGGCGCATCCCTTGCCGGAATCGCCCGGGTCGAGGATTTGAAGGACTCCCCCTCCCACCTGGTCTATCCCAGAATCGGCTCCGATCTGGATGCGCATTGGCCCGACCCGAAGGACAATTCCCAAATCGTCGAGGTGGCCTGGCCTGAAGATGCGATTTCAGCTGTCGTGATCGGGGTTGCGCACGGTGCCGACAACCCGGAGCTGGATTGGTGGGACGGCAAGGGGACACCCGGCAACCGCATCCTCATGCGGATTAACAGGGACCTGTCCCAATGGGTGGAGAGCGCATTGGACTGCACAACGTATAAGCTGCCCTATATTGTCGAGAAGGGAGGGATATTTCTCAAGGACGCCGCCGTCATGGCCGGATTGGGCTGCATCGGCCAGAACAACATGGTGATCACCCCTGAATACGGGCCCCGCATCCGCTTCAGGGCGCTCTTGCTGAACAGGAAGGCGGAAGCCACCGGTCCGATTGATTTCCGCCCCTGTGACGAGTGCGGGCAACCCTGCCGCGCGGCCTGCCCGGTCAAGGCCTTCCGGAGCACAACCTACACGGCCGAGGAGCTGGGGCTCTCCCAATTGCCGGGCACAGACGGGACATACGACAGAGTATCCTGCAACGCGAAGATGGGACAGGATACCGACGAAGCCATCCAGGCAAGGAATGCGGACGAGGAGAGAATCAAGCAGTCGGTCTCGGAATTCGAGGTGAGCGAGAACAAAGCGCTCCAGGAGAATGATACTCCGGCTTACTGCGTG
>Ga0207714_1001700_pt1 | contig 14040 bp, 13 predicted proteins | sample PonA232FremontCA_2_FD_187270 | JGI IMG/M metagenome (GOLD analysis project Ga0207714, IMG submission 187270) | Marine sediment microbial community from Fremont, CA, USA - Pond A23 Sediment 2 (SPAdes) | ecosystem: Environmental > Aquatic > Marine > Unclassified | place: USA: Fremont, California... | reverse complement strand
AGTCGGCCGGCAGCTCGACCTCACGCTGGCCGTCGTCGAGCAGCAGGGTCTCCTCACCGGGCCGCCGACCCGGCCCCTTGGCGATCCCCATCAGCGCCACGCCGCTGATCCCCAGATCGTCGAGGACGTCCCGAGCCTGTGCAACCTGCCCCTTACCCCCGTCGATGAGCAAGAGATCCGGCAGCGGCGCCTCGCCGCTCTGCACCCGCCGGTAGCGTCGGGCCAGGGCCTGGTGCAGGGCGGCGTAGTCATCCCCGGCAGCGGCCTCGCGGATGTTGAACCGCCGATAGTCGCTCTTCACCGGGCCCTCCTGGTTGAAGACCACGCAGGCGGCCACGGCTGCCTCCCCGGCGGTATGGCTGACGTCGAAGCACTCGATCCGCGCCGGCGGCGCATCGCTGTCGATGACCTCCGCCAGCGCCTGGTAGCGCCGCTGCTGGCTGGCGCTCGAGGCGTTCCGGGCCGAGAGCGCGTAGCGGGCATTCTCCTCGGCCATCTCCAGCCACCGGCGGCGGTCGCCGCGGACCCGATAGCGGATGCGCACCGAGCCGCCCGAGCCGGTGCGCAGGGCGCCCTCGAGCAGGTTGTGCTCCCGGACCGGCAGGTTGACCACCACCTCCGGTGGCGCCGCGCGCCCCAGGTAGTACTGCGCCAGGAAGCTGGCGAGGATATCCGGCGGCCGGCTCCCGGGCGGCACGTTGGGGAAGTAAGACTGGTTCCCCAGGCTATCCCCGGCCCGGATGTAGAACACCTGGATGCAGGCGGTATCCCCCTCGGCGACGCAGGCGATCACGTCCAGGTCGTCGTCGCGCTCCTGGGCCACGTACTGCCGCTGCTGGATCTGGCGCAGGGTGGCAATCCGGTCCCGCAGGCGCGCCGCCTCCTCGAAGTCCAGCCGCTCTGCGGCGCCCTCCATGCGCTCGACGAGCTCGTCGATGACCTCCCCCGAGCGCCCCTCCAGGAAGAGCTCCACGTGGCGCACATCCGCCGCGTAGTCCGTCTCGCTGATATACCCGACGCAGGGGGCCGTGCAGCGGCCGATCTGGTACTGCAGGCAAGGCCGTGAGCGGTTCCGGAAGAAGGTGTCCCGGCACTGCCGGATGGGGAAGACCTTCTGCAGGTGGTTGAGCGTCTCACGCACCGCGTTGGAGTTCGGGTAGGGGCCGAAGAAGCGCCCCGGACCGCTCCGCGCCCCGCGGTGGTACATCAGCCGGGGGAAGCGCTGCTGCGTCGTGAGGTGGATGTACGGGTACGACTTGTCGTCACGCAGCAGGACGTTGTAGCGAGGCCGGTGCTCCTTGATCAGGTTGTTCTCGAGGATCAGCGCCTCGGCCTCGGTATGGGTCACCGTGATCTGGATATCGGCGATGAGCTTGACCAGGCGCTCGGTCTTCGACGTCTTGCGGGCACGCGTGAAGTAGCTGGCGACCCGCCGGCGGAGGTTGCGCGCCTTGCCGACGTAGATGATCGTCCCCTCGGCGCTGAGCATGCGGTAGACCCCGGGGCGCTCGGGGAGGCTGCGGACCTGCTCGCGCAGGGGCTGACGCGGCTGGGCTGTCTCCTCCGGCACCTCGCTCATGCAGTCTCTGCCCTACAGCGTTGTGCGAGCCCTGGCCTGCCGGCCTGGGTCGGCTGATGCCCTGGGCCCGGCGATGGCCGAGGCCGTTACGAGCCCCGCAGGGGCCCGACCAGGCCGTAGTCCACGGCTACGCGGGTGAGCTCGGCCTCGTTCCGGACGCCGAGGCGCTCGTAGAGGCGAACCCGATAGGTGCTCACGGTCTTGGGGCTCAAGCGCAGCTCCTCGGCGATCCGCGAGCCGCGCTGGCCATCCAGCACCCGCCTCAAGACCTCGAGCTCGCGCTGGCTCAGCCCGTCGAAGGGATCCCGGCCCGCGCCGCCGAGGCCCGTCAAGGCCACACGGTGGGCGATATCGGCGCAGATATAGCGCCGCCCCAGCTGCGTGGCACGGATGGCCTCGATCAGCTCGCCCCGGTCCGCGCCCTTGTGGACATAGCCCATGGCCCCGGCACGCAGGGCGTGGGCAGGGTACGGGCCAGCGTCGTGGGCGGTTACCATGACCACCGCGATGCGGGGGTGGCCCTCCAGGATCCGCCGCGTGGCCTCGACACCCCCCATCCCGGGCATCTGGATGTCCATCAGGATAACATCCGGCGCGTGCTCCCGCGCCGCGCGCAGGGCCTCCTCCCCGGTACCCGCCTGCTCGACGACCTGGATATCCGCGGTATCCTGGAGGATGCTCGCCATGGCCTGGCGGACCAGGCGATGATCGTCAGCCACAACAACCCGAACCATTCGGCAACCTCGAGGCTGCGCCAGCTATCCGGGTATTCTGTAGAGCGGCCCATAGGCCGACAACCCGAACCGACCGAGCGCTCGTGCCCATGACTGCCCTAGACCACCCGCCCCTCCAGAGACTCTACCCAGCAGATTCAGAGAGATACGAGCCGCTCCCAGGCCTCTACCTGGAGATGCCTCTCCCGAAAGGGAGAGACGGACTGCCGTGGGTCTACGCCAACTTCGTGACGAGCCTGGACGGCCGCATCAGCCTCGACGACGGCGGCAGCGGCTGCCGGGTACCCGGCGCGATCGCCAATCCCCGCGACTGGCGGCTCTTCCAAGAGCTCGCCGCACGAGCGGACTGCCTGCTCACCAGCGGCCGCTACCTACGCGAGCTCGCCGCCGGCTGCGCCCAGGACATCCTGCCGCTCGGGGCCGGGTTCACCGAGCTGCAGCGCTGGCGCCAGGCGCGCGGCCTACCCCCGCAGCCCGACGTAGCCGTCGTCTCCAGCACCCTGGACTTCGAGATCCCGCCCGTGCTCCTCGAGCAGGGGCGGCGGGTATGGCTCCTCGCGCCCCAGGACGCGGATCCCGGCCGGCTGGAGCGCCACCGCCGGGCCGGGGCCGCTGTCGCGGCCCGCACCCAAGGGCCGCAGGCCCGGGGCAGGGAGATCTGCCAGGCCCTGGGCAGCCTGGGCTACCAGCGGGTCTACTCGGTAGCCGGGCCGCAGATCGCGCGCACCCTGATCGCCGACGGCAGCCTGGACGCCCTCTTCCAGACGGTCCGCCACCGCGTGCTCGGCGGCAGCCAAGGGGCGTTCGAGACGGTGGTGGAGGGGCCAGCGCTGACGCCGCCGGCGGCGTTCCAGCTGACCAGCCTCTACCTCGACCCGGGGGACCGGCCCGGCGCCTCCCAGCACTTCCTGCGCCTGGACCGAGTAGGCGGCGAGGCGCCCTAGGCCGGCGAGCCGCGACCGGCGGGGACGCTGGCATCCACCGCCCGTGCCGGCCTACCCCCCTTCGCCGGCGATGCCGCCCCGGGCGAGGTTGCGGGGATCGAGGAGCCGCTGCAGCTCGGCCTCGGAGAGATCGGTCATCTCCCGGGCGACCTCGATCACTGGCCGGCCCTCCTGGTAGGCCCGCTTGGCCACCTGGGCCCCCTGCTCGTAGCCGATCACCGGGTTCAGGGCGGTGACCAGGATGGGGTTGCGATCCAGGGCGGCGCGCAGGTTGTCCTCGTGGACCGTGAAGCCGGCGACGGCGTCCCGCCCGAGGATGGTAGCGGTGTTGCCCAGCAGCTTGATGCTCTCCAGCAGGTTGGCCGCCACCACGGGCAGCATCACGTTGAGCTGGAAGTTCCCCGACTGCCCCGCCACGGAGATGGTGGCGTCGTTGCCCATGACCTGGGCGCTGGCCATGGCCGCCGACTCCGGGGCCACCGGGTTGACCTTGCCCGGCATGATGCTCGAGCCCGGCTGCAGCGCGGGCAGCGAGATCTCCCCTAGGCCAGCCAGCGGCCCGCTGTTCATCCAGCGCAGGTCATTGGCAAGCTTCATCAGCGATACCGCCACCGTGCGCAGCTGCCCGGAGAGCTCCACGGCAGCGTCCTGGCTGGACAGCGCCTCGAAGCGGTTCGGCGCCGGCTCGAAGGGGATCCCCGTGGCCCGGGCCAGGAGCCGGCAGGCCCGCTCGCCGAGCTCCGGGTGGGCGTTGATGCCGGTGCCCACCGCCGTGCCGCCCAGCGCCAGGGCGTGGATCCGCGGCAGGCTCGCCTCCAGCCGGGCCGCCCCGTTGCGCACCTGGGTGGCCCAGCCGGAGAGCTCCTGGCCGAGGGTCACCGGCATGGCATCCATGAGGTGGGTCCGTCCCGTCGTGGTCACGTCCTCGAGCTCGGCGGCCCGCCGCTCGATGGTATCGGCCAGGCGGCGCAGGGCCGGGAGCAGGTGGTCGTGGGCCTCCAGGGCAGCGCTGACGTGGATGGCCGTGGGGATGACGTCGTTGGAGCTCTGCCCCATGTTGACGTGGTCGTTGGGGTGGACGTCACAGCCGGCTTGCCGGCTGGCCAGCCGGGCGATGACCTCGTTGGCGTTCATGTTGCTCGAGGTCCCGGAGCCCGTCTGGTAGACATCCACCGGGAAGTGCTCGTCGTACTCGCCGCGGGCGACCGCCTCGGCGGCCTCGGCGATGGCGTCGGCCACGGCCGGATCGAGGAGGGACAGCTCCCGGTTGGCACGGGCGCAGACCGACTTGACCAGCCCCAGCGCCTGGATGAAGGGCCGGGGCATGCCCTGCCCGCTCACCGGGAAGTTCTGCACCGCCCGCTGCGTCTGCGCCCCGTAGAGCGCATCCACGGGAACCTGCAGCTCGCCCATGCTGTCGTGCTCGACCCGGTAACCCTCTTGACTCATAGCCTGGCCCTCTCCTGGTTGGGTGGCGGCGGCCCTGCCGGGAGGGCCCCCAAAGCACGGCCGGACATTGTAGAATATGCGTCCGGAATTGGCAGCGGAGCATCTACCTTGGAGCTGGATCCCCTCACCGCGCTCGCGCCCGTCGACGGGCGCTACGCCGACAAGGCCGACCCCCTCCGCCCCCTGCTCAGCGAGCACGGGCTGATCCGCCACCGCGTCGTGGTGGAGGTGCGCTGGCTCCAGGCCCTCGCGTCCGAGCCGGCCATCGCTGAGGTGCCGCCGCTCTCGGACGACGCGGAAGCCTTCCTGCAGGGCGTGATCGACGGCCTCGATACGGAGCAGGCGCGCCGGATCAAGGCCATCGAGGCGACCACCAACCACGACGTCAAGGCCGTGGAGTACTACCTCAAGGAGCGCCTCGCCGAGCATGCGGAGCTGGCCGAGCGCGCGGAGTTCGTCCACTTCGCCTGCACCTCGGAGGACATCAACAACCTGGCCTGGGCGTGCATGCTGCGCGCCGCGCGCGACGAGGTGCTGCTGCCGGCGCTCGACGGCGTCATCGAGCAGCTCCGGGGCCTGGCCCACGCCCACGCGGAGCTGCCCATGCTCTCGCGCACCCACGGCCAGGCCGCCTCGCCGACGACCCTGGGCAAGGAGATCGCCAACGTCGTCCACCGCCTCCGCGAGCAGCGCCAGCGCCTCGGCGCCGTGCAGCCGCTGGGCAAGATCAACGGCGCCGTGGGCAACTTCAATGCCCATCTGGTCGCCTACCCGGAGGTGGACTGGCCGGCCCTGGGGCGCCGCTACGTCGAGGGGCTGGGCCTCGGCTGGAACCCCTACACCACGCAGATCGAGCCCCACGACTGGATCGCCGAGTACTTCGACGCCCTGGGGCGGACCAACACCGTGCTCCTCGACCTGAGCCGCGACATGTGGGGCTACATCGCCCTCGGCTACTTCGGCCAGCGCGCCGTCGCCGGCGAGGTCGGCTCCTCGACCATGCCGCACAAGGTCAATCCCATCGACTTCGAGAACGCCGAGGGCAATCTCGGCGTGGCGACCGCCCTGCTGGACCACCTGGCCCGCAAGCTGCCGGTCTCGCGCTGGCAGCGCGACCTGAGCGACTCCACCGCCCTGCGCAGCGTGGCCCCAGGGCTGGGGCACACCCTGATCGCCCTGAGGTCCCTGGAGAAGGGGCTCGGCAAGCTGGAGGCCCATCCGCAGCGGCTGGAGGAGGACCTGGAGTCGGCCTGGGAGGTGCTCGCCGAGGCGATCCAGACCGTCATGCGGCGCTACGGCACCGAGGCGCCCTACGAGCAGCTCAAGGCGCTGACGCGCGGCCAGCGCATCGACGAGGCGGCGCTCCAGGCCTTCATCGACGGGCTCGACCTGCCGGAGGCGGCCAAGGCGCAGCTGCGCGGCCTCACCCCGCAGCGCTACATCGGCAACGCGGCGGCCCAGGCCCGGGCCGTCTAGGGGACCTGGCCGCGTCCCGCAGGGACTAGCCGCCGCCGCGCCGGATCAGTCGTCGGCGTCCAGCCCCCAGAGGCCCTCCGGCCAGCCATCGCCCCCCGTCCACTCCTCGCGCAGCCGCTGGCGGTTCAGGGCGAGCCACTGCAGCGCGATGATGGGCATGGCGGCGCGGTAGTGCCCGCCGGCGACCTGGTCGATGGCCTCGTCCGCCGGGACCGCATGGGCCCAGATGTCCTCGTGCTCCTCGTCGAGGCCGTGGACGCCGCCGACGCCCTCGGTATCGCAGCGGGCGCAGTAGAGCATGACCCGCTCCGTGCTGCCGCCGGGGCTCGGCAGGTAGTCGGCGATCAGGCGCAGGTCATCGATCCGGGTCCCGGCCTCCTCCCACGCCTCGCGGACGGCCACGTCGCGGGGCTCCTCGCCGGGCTCGGCGATCCCGGCGATGGTCTCGGTCACCCAGGCGCCTCGCTGATCGTCGATGGCACCGACCCGGAACTGCTCCACCAGCACCACCTCGTCGCGCACCGGGTCGTAGGGCAGGACGGTCACCGCCAGCCCGCGGACGAGGCACTCCCGAGTCAGCTCCGGCGTCATGCCTCCCTCGAACAGGGCGTGACGCAGGCGGACCCGGTCAAGGCGCAGGAAGCCGTCGTGGCGCGGCTCCCGGGCAAGGATCTCGAAGCGGTGGGCCATCTCGGCTCTCCTCCGTCAGCCGCGGTCGAGGACCGCGAGGCTCTCCACATGGGCGGTGTGCGGGAACATGTCCATGATCCCCGCGGCGCTCAGGCGGAAGCCGTGCCGCTCGACCAGGATACCGGCATCCCGGGCCAGCGTAGCCGGCCCGCAGGAGCAGTAGACGACGCGCCGCGCGCCGGTGGCCGCCACCGCCTCGAGCACCTCCTGGGCGCCGGAGCGGGGCGGGTCGAGGAGCACCGCATCGTAGCCGCCGGCAACGTGCCGGATCCCTGCCTCGGTGGCCAGATCTGCCACCTCGAAGCCCGCCGCCAGCCCGTTGGCGGCGGTGTTGGCGCGGGCCCGGTCCACCAGGCCGGCCTCGCCCTCGATGCCCGTCACGGCTGCCCCCTGCTGCGCCAGCGGCAGCGAGAAGTTGCCGACCCCGCAGAACAGGTCGAGGATGCGCCGGCCTGGGGCAGGTTCCAGCCAGGCCACCGCCTGCCGGACCATGGCCTCATTGACGGCCGCGTTGATCTGGATGAAGTCCGCCGGCTGGAAGGCCACCTCGACGCCGTAGGGCTGCAGCCGATAGGTCAGCAGCGGCGCTGGGTCCGGCGCCACCGGCGTGATCGTGGACTCGTCCCCCGGCTGGCGCAGCACGGCCAGGCCGGTCTCCTCGGCGAAGGCGGCGAGGCGCGCCAGGTCCGCATCGCTGAGCGGATCCAGGTGGCGGAATACCAGGGCCGCCACGTCGTCGCCGCAGGCGACCTCGATCTGCGGGATGCGGTCCGGGATGGACAGCGCACCGATCAGCTCGGCGATGGCCTCGATACGCTCGCCCACGCGGGGATCGAGGACGGGGCAGCGCGCCACCGGCGCTACCAGGGGGCTGTGCTTCTCGCGGAAGCCGACCAGCGCCCCGCCCTTCTTGGGCACGTAGCGGACCGCCAGCCGCGCCTTGCGCCGATACCCCCAGAGCGGCCCGGTCAGCGGCGCCAGGCGCTGCTCCGGCGCCACGCCGCCGATGTGCCGGAGCTGCTCGAGGAGCACCCCCTCCTTGTGGCGCAGCTGCGCCTCGGATGGCAGGTGCTGGAGGGCGCAGCCGCCGCAGTAGCCGAAGTGGGGGCAGCCGGGGTCGATGCGCTCGGCTGCCGGCTCGAGGATGGCCTCCGCCAGCCCCTCGGCACGCTGGCGGCGCAGCTTGGTGTAGCGGAAGCGCACGCGCTCGCCGGGGAGCGCGAAGTCGATGAACACCGGCCGGCCCTGCTCGTCGTGGGCGATGCCGCGCCCCTCGTGGGCCATGCCCTCGATGTACGCCTCCGCGGGCTCCTTGGGGATGCGTCGCCTACGCGCCACGCCAGGCCTCCAGGAAGCTGCGCAGGTGGGCACGGTCCGAGGCGCGCAGCGAGGCCGCCACCCGGTCGGCCTCACGCTCGTGGTCCGCGGCATCGATGGCGCCGCGGAAGTGCTGGAAGCGCAAGTAGAGGAGATAGGTATTGAGCACGTCGATCTCGCAGTAGTCGCGGACCGCCTCGACCTCCCCGCGGGAGACGGCTTCCGCCACCGCTCCCCCGCTCATGCCCATCTTGCCAGGCAGGCCGCAGAGCGTGGCGATCTCGTCGAGCGGCGCGGCCCCGCGCATCTGGAAAGAGGCGAGCACGTCCATCAGGTCGGTATGGCGGTCGTGGTAGCGGTTGAGGTAGTTATTGAAGCGGAAGGCCCGGTCGTTCTCCCCGGTCTCCCAGTAGCGCGGGGCGCTGATGCCGTTGATCAGCGAGCGGTGGTGCAGCACCGGGATGTCGAAGCCGTTGCCGTTCCAGGAGACGAGGTCGGGGACGTAGCGGTCCAGCCCCTCGAAGAAGCGCTCCAGCAGGACGCGCTCCGGATCCTCCGGCGCCCCCAGGGACCAGACGCGGAAGCGCCCCTCCACCAGGCCGGCCAGGGAGATGGCCACCACCCGGTGCAGGTGCAGGCGCGGGAACTCGCTACCGACCTCCTGGCGCCGCCGCGCCGCCATGGCGCGCGAGACATCCTCGTCCCCCAGGTCACCGAGGCCGTAGACCTGCCGCCCCCCTGCCAGATCGGGCACGGTCTCGATATCGAAGGCCAGCACATTCATGGGTCCTCCCCGCCTAGCCGGTGGCCATCACCACGAAGGCCACGGCGTAGGCCCGTTCGTCGCTGAGACTGAGCTCCACGCGCGCCACACCGAGCGATGCGGCCCGCGCCTCGGCCTGCCGGTGGAGGCGTAGCCCCGGCTTGCCCCAGGCGTCGTGGCAGACCTCGAGATCGCGGAGGGTCACGCCGCGGCCCACCCCCGTCCCCAGCGCCTTGGCAGCGGCCTCCTTGGCGGCGAAGCGCCGCGCCAGGAAGGCCGCGGTGCCGCCGGCGGCCCGGAAGGCCTCGCGCTCCGGTGCCGCGAGCACCCGGCGGGCCAGGCGCTCGCCGTGGTGGGCCAGGGCCCGCTCGAGCCGGCCCACCTCGACGATGTCGGTGCCCACCCCGGCGATCAAGCCGCGAGCCGCACCAGCCGCCGCATCGCCGCCACGGCCGGGGCGAGGCCCTCGAGGACCGCGCGGGCGACGATGGCGTGGCCGATGTTGAGCTCCGCCATCCCCGGCAGCTCGGCGATGGGCTCGACGTTGTGGTAGTGCAGCCCGTGGCCGGCGTTCACCTGCAGCCCGGCCTCCCGCGCCCGCTCGGCGGCGAGGCGCAAGCGCTCGAGCTCCTGGGCCCGCTCCGTGGCCGTTGGGGCGTCGGCGTAGGCGCCGGTATGCAGCTCGATCACCGGGGCGCCGGCGGCCGCGGCGGCGTCGACCTGCTGCGGCTCCGGATCGATGAACAGCGACACCCGGATCCCCGCCGCGCCGAGACGCCGGCAGGCCTCGCCGATACGCTGCGGCTCGCCGGCCACGTCCAGGCCGCCCTCCGTGGTCAGCTCTGCGCGGCGCTCGGGGACCAGGCAGCAGTCAGCGGGGCCCAGCCGGGCGGCGATGCCCACCATCTCCTCGGTGACCGCCATCTCCAGGTTGACCCGCGTCTGCACGTGCCGCTGCAGCGCCTCGACATCGCTGTCCTGGATATGGCGCCGGTCCTCGCGCAGGTGGACCGTGATCCCGTCGGCGCCGCCACGCTCGGCCTCGGCTGCGGCGTGCACGACATCGGGATAGCGCGTCCCCCGCGACTGCCGCAGGGCGGCGACGTGATCGATGTTGACACCGAGCTGGATGCGTCCTGGCGCCATGGCTTGCCTCCTACGGGTCTTCGGTTCAGTGCCCGCGCAGCGAGCGGAACATCTCGCGGCTGCGCAGGCGCCGCCCACCCAGGTGATCGTGGAGGACGGCCCGCATCAGCCGCCGCGCCTCGCTGCGCACCGGCTCCTCGCTGAGCGCGTCGCCCTCCGTGGCCGCGAGGGCGAGCAGGGTCTCCCCGCCGACCTCGATGCCCTGCTCGGCCATCGCCGCCGGCACGGCGCCCTGCTCCGGGATATAGCGGTAGCGCTGCGCCCCGCGCACCGGCTCACCGTGCCGATCCCGCTCCAGCTGCAGGCCGTAGCCGCTGTCCGCCAGCAGGGCCATCTCGAAGCGCCGCAGCGCCGGCTCGGCGTCGCTGCACCAGGCGAGGCAGTCCACGGCCACGGCGTAGCGCTCCCAGGCCTGCGGGTGCGGATCCTCCCGGCGCGTCAGGGCGAGCAGCAGCTCCGCCATGTAGAAGCCGCAGGCCACGGCCTCACCCCGCAGGGCGTAGCCGCGGCCAGGCTGCTCGACCCCGGTGAGGGTCTTCAGATCCCCGCCGCCGCGCCAGGCCACCTGCAGGGGGATGAACGGCTCCAGCATGCCGCTCCACCCCCGGCGGCGCACGCCGCGGGCCACGGCGCCGATACGGCCGTGCTCGCGGGTGAACAGCTCCACCAAGGTGCTCGTCTCCCGGAAGGGGCGGCGGTGGAGGACCCAGGCCGGCTGCCCCTCGGCGGCGCTCAATCCGTATACCCGAGCTCGCGCAAGGCCCGGCTATCGTTCGTCCAGCGCTCCTTCACCTTGGTCCAGAGGTCGAGGTGGACGCGCTCGCCGAGCATGTGCTCCATCTGCAGGCGCGCGCTGCGGCCGATCTTCTTCAGCCGCTCGCCGCCCTGGCCGATCACGATGGGCTTCTGCCCCTCGGCCTCCACCCAGATCACCGCGGCCACCCGGGTCATCCCCGCCTCACGCTCGAGCAGCTCCAGCTGTACGGAGGTCGTGTACGGCAGCTCCTCACCGAGGTTGAGCATCAGCTGCTCGCGGATCAGCTCGCCGAGGCGGAACCCCAGGTCCCGGTCGGTGATCTGCTCCGCCGGGAACAGGGGCGGGCCGGCCGGGAGGCGCTGGAGCACCTCCTGCTCGAGGGCCTCCAGGTTCTCGCCCCGGGCGGCGGACAGGGGCACCAGGGCGGCGAACTCGCGCAGGCTGCTGAGCCACTCCATGTGGGGCAGCAGCTGACGCTTGTCCGAGATCCGGTCCACCTGGCTGATGGCCAGGATCACCGGGGCCTCGACCCCCTCGAGGCGCTCCAGCACGCGCTGGTCGGCGTCCTTCCACTCCGTGCCCCGGACCATGAAGACCACCACGTCGATGTCATCCAGGGCGCCGAGCGCAGCACGGTTGAGCTGCCGGTTGAGGGCGCGCTTGCCCGTCTCATGGAGCCCGGGGGTGTCCACGAGCACCGCCTGGGCATCGGCGCGGTTGAGGACCCCGAGGATGCGGTGGCGGGTGGTCTGCGGCTTGCGGGTGACGATGCTGACCTTCTCGCCCAGGAGGGCGTTGAGCAGCGTCGACTTGCCCACGTTGGGCCGGCCCACCAGGGCGCACATGCCGCTGTGGGCCAGCTCCCCGCCGCCCTCGGCCGTGATCATCGGTCCCTCGCCCTCCTCAGCCATGGCGACCTCCCGCCGTCTCGGCATCGATCTCTACCAGCATGGCCGCCGCCGCGCGCTGCTCGGCCTGGCGGCGGCTGCCCGCCTCCCCCACCGTGGCCTGATCGGTGTCGCTGAGCCGGCACTCCACGCGGAACTGCTGGTGGTGGGCACGCCCGCGCACGTCGAGGACCTGGTAGCTCGGCAACGGCCGGCGGGTGGACTGCAGCGCCTCCTGGAGCCGCGTCTTGGGATCCTTAAGCACCACCTCCTCCGGCAGCGAGTCCAGGCGCGGGCGATACAGGCCTGTGATCACCCGTGCCGCCGTATCGAAGCCGCTGTCGAGGTAGACGGCCCCGAAGACCGCCTCCATGGCGTCGGCGAGGATGGAGTCGCGGCGGTGGCCGCCGCTCTTGAGCTCGCCGCCGCCCAGGCGCAGGTGGCTGCCGAGCCCGATATCCCGGGCGATGGCGGCGAGGCTGGAGCGATTCACCAGGTTGGCGCGCAGCCGCGACAGGGCGCCCTCGCTGTCCCGGGGCCGGCGGCGGAACACCTCGTAGGCGATGACGAAGTTGAGCACGGAGTCGCCGAGGAACTCCAGCCGCTCGTTGTGCTGGGCGCCGGCGCTGCGGTGGGTCATCGCCTCCTGGAGCCGCCCGATCTCCTGGAAGCGGTAGCCGATCTGGTCCTGGAGCGCCTCAAGGTCCGACATGGTCACTCGATCCACTGCCCGATACGGTGCCAGGCGATGCCGCCGCTGTCGGCGTCCCAGCTCATCCAGATCAGGAACGCCTCGCCGAGCAGGTGCTCGTCCTCGACCGGCCCCCAGACACGGCTGTCGGCGCTACGGTCCCGGTTGTCCCCCACCGCGAAGTAGCTGCCCTCGGGGACGGTATAGGTGAACTCGCGGGCGCGCGATGCCGGGTGGAGGAGGATCGGGTGGGTGTGCCCCGCGATGTGCTCGCGGCGCAGCAGCGCCAGCTCCCCGTTGGCCACGCCGTAGCCGCTGTAGCGCCGCTCGCCCTCCTGCTCGAGCCGCTCGCCGTTGACGTAGAAGGTGCGATCCTCGTAGCGGATCTCGTCGCCGGGCAGGCCGATGATGCGCTTGATGTAGTCCTGGCTCGGATCCTCCGGGTAGCGGAAGACCGCCACGTCGCCGCGCTCCGGCTCGCCGTCGCCGAGGATCCGGGTGCCCAGCACGGGCAGGCGCAGGCCGTAGGCGGCCTTATTGACCAGGATGAAGTCGCCGCTCTGCAGCGTGGGCAGCATGGAGCCGGAGGGGATGCGGAACGGCTCCGCCACGAAGCCGCGTATCAGCAGCACCGCCAGGATGACCGGGAACAGGGAGCGCGGCAGGTCGATATACCACGGGTCGCGCTCCCGGTCGATGCCCTCGCGGCGGCGCAGCCACCGGTCCCAGCCCCAGACCAGGCCGGTGAGCAGGGTCAGCAGGACGAGGAGGAGCTCGAAGTCCATAGGCGCCGCTCAGCCCTTGCCGTCGTCGTCCACGCGGAGCACCGCCAGGAAGGCGTCCTGCGGGATGTCCACCTTGCCCACCTGCTTCATGCGCTTCTTGCCCTCCTTCTGCTTCTCGAGGAGCTTGCGCTTGCGCGTGGCGTCGCCGCCGTAGCACTTGGCGGTGACGTTCTTGCGCATGGCCTTGACGGTGCTGCGGGCGATGATGTGGCTGCCGATGGCGGCCTGGATGGGGATCTCGAACATCTGCCGCGGGATGATCTCCTTGAGCCGCTCCACCAGGGCCCGCCCGCGGTGGTAGGCGTGGTCGCGGTGGACGATGTTCGACAGGGCGTCCACCCGGTCGCCGTTGATGAGCACGTCCAGCTTGACCAGGTCGTCGGCCTGGAAGCGCTTGAGCTCGTAGTCGAAGGAGGCGAAGCCGCGGGAGGCCGACTTGAGGCGATCGAAGAAGTCGAGGACCACCTCGCTGAGCGGCATCTCGTAGACCAGCGAGATCTGCTGGCCGACGTACTGCATCTCCTTCTGGACGCCACGCTTCTCCTCGCACAGCGCGAGGACGCTGCCGATATACGCCTCCGGGACGAGGAGGCTGGCCTCGATGATCGGCTCGCGGATCTCCTCGATCTCCCCGTTGGGCGGCAGATTGGCCGGATTGTCGATCTCCAGCTCCTCGCCGTCCTTGGTGATCACGTGGTGGACCACGGTGGGGGCCGTGGTGACCAGATCCAGGTCGTACTCCCGCTCCAGGCGCTCCTGGATGATCTCCATGTGGAGCATGCCCAGGAAGCCGCAGCGGAAGCCGAAGCCCAGGGCGTGGGA
>Ga0207714_1001699_pt1 | contig 14047 bp, 16 predicted proteins | sample PonA232FremontCA_2_FD_187270 | JGI IMG/M metagenome (GOLD analysis project Ga0207714, IMG submission 187270) | Marine sediment microbial community from Fremont, CA, USA - Pond A23 Sediment 2 (SPAdes) | ecosystem: Environmental > Aquatic > Marine > Unclassified | place: USA: Fremont, California... | reverse complement strand
CCGTCGATGGCGACGTCGACGCGTTCCATACCCACACGCCGCTCCGTCGGCTATTAAAGCTCCTGTCATCGGGCGAGGTGGCGCGGCCGGCTGGCCGACTCAGGGGTTCGACCGCTCGCGGTCCCGGGTCCGAGGGGGTTCGGTCCCGGGACTCCGCGTGCCCGTCTCCGAGGCGTCGAACAGTGCCGGCCAGTCCGTCCCGACGTCCCGGACGGCCTCGTCGACTTCGGCCCGCTTCTCCGCGACCCGGCGTCTGAGGGTGTCGTCCGCGCCCGCGCCGGTCGCCTCGGCGGCACCGAGCCGTGCCGTCAGCGCGAAGTACTCGTCGAGCGCGTCCAGGTACCGCCGGCGCGCCCGGTAGGTCTCGACGACCTCCTGGACCTTCGCCTGTGTGACCGGCCTGCGGACGTACTGGTCGACGGGCAGCCCGGCCAGGTCCGGGTCCTCCGGCAGTGAACTCACGAGCACGACGTGGACCTGGCCGGTGCCGGCGGTCAGTTCGGCCGCCAGCCCCACGCCCGACGGACCGGCCAGACCGTGGTCAAGCCAGGCGACGTCAACCGAGCCGTCGAACCGTTCCAGTGCCTCCCAGCCGTCGGCCGCCGGCCGGAGCGTGTACTCCTCCAGCCAGCGACCCCACTGCTTCCGGACCCCGGGGTCGTCGTCCGCGACGAGCACCGTCAGTGGGTCCTCCATCGTGGACGGTTCTACGCCGGCTCCCGGTGTAAAACGAGCGGAGCATTTTCTCGAAGTGAAAGTACCGGCGGATGACAGCTACAGGTACCCGTTCTCCAGCAGCAGTTCGCCGTTCAGCAGTGACGCCCCCGCGGCCCCGCGCAGCGTGTTGTGGGCGAGACAGTTGAACTGGAGCCCCCCCTCGGTCGCCTGGAGGCCGCCGGCGGCGATGGCCATCCCGTTCTCCCGGTCGCGGTCCAGCCGGGGTTGGGGCCGGTCGGGCTCCTCGAAGACGTGGACAAGCTGGTCGGGCGAGCTGTGCAACTCGAGGGTGGGGTACGACCGCATCGCCTCGGCGGCCGCCTCGGGCGCCGCCTCCTCCGCGAGGTCGGTCCAGACGTTCTCGAGGTGGCCGTCAAGCGTGGGGATCCGGTTGCAGGAGGCGTCGACGCGGGCGTCGAGCCACTCCACCTCGGCGCCGTCGAACGTGCCGAGTAGCTTCCGGGACTCGGTCTCCATCTTGGCTTCCTCGCCGCCGATGTGGGGGATGGCGTTGTCGATGATCTCCATCGACGTCACGCCCGAGTAGCCCGCCCCGGAGACCGCCTGCAGGGTCGATACCGTTACTCGCTCCAGCCCGAACGCCTCCTCCAGGGCAGCAAGCGGCGGCACCATCGTGATCGTCGAACAGTTGGGGTTCTTGACGAGCGCGCCGTCCCAGCCCCGCCGGTCGCGCTGGACCTCGAGGAGGTCGATGTGGTCGGCGTTGACCTCCGGGATGGTGAGCGGGACGTCCTCGTCGGTCCGGGCGTTCGAGGAGTTCGAGGAGACGACGTAGCCGGCCTCACAGAACGCGGGCTCGACGGCCTCGCCGACACTGGAGGGCAGCGAGGAGAACACCAGCGAGACGTCGTCGGGGATGGCTTCGGGACTCGTCTCGCCGACCTCCATCTCAGCGACGCGCTCGGGGATCGGCGTGGAGATGCGCCACTTGGCGGCCTCGCGGTAGGTGCGGCCGGCGCTGTCCTCGCTCGCGGTCAGCGCGGCCACCTCGAACTCCGGATGAGGGTCGATGAGCTGGATGAGTCGCTGGCCGACCGCCCCCGTCGCGCCGATGATACCGACTCGCGTTGTCATACTCTCCCGTAGCAGATAGTCGGGTCAAAACAGTTTGGAAAGGGCCGCGGCCGCAGGGAGAGAACGGAAAGAGACGACCGGGCCGAGACACCTCCGGGTCGGGGTCGCTCAGGCTTCGGCGGTCTGGCTGCCCTGCTTGTGGGTGACGTAGCCCGCGACCCGGTTGCGGACGCCCTTGGACTCGATGTTGGTCAGCTCTTCGACGACCTCCTTGTTGTGCTCGAAGTCGGGGCCGAAGGCGTCCGGGTATCGCTCCATCAGAAGGGTCGCGGTCTTCTTGACGTAGGCGGGCTTGATGGCCATCGTGACCTCACGTAGCTGGCTGGCCGTCTAAAAGGATTCGACTCGGCGCGGGTACCGGACCGGCGGACCGTGCTCTGTCCGCCACGTTCGACGGCTCGCTGTGCGTGCTCTCACCACTCGACCAGCTCGCGCATCCGGGCGAGTGCCTCCCGCTCCCGGGGGCCACCGCAGCGCTCGATCACTCCGGCGAAGTAGTCCAGCCGCTCGCGCAGCTCGTCGGCGTCGTAGGCCTCGACGCCGAGCCGGGAGGCCGCGACCGTCGCCTCGACGACCGCGCCGTACCCGCGGTTAGTCGTCGGAACGACCGCCCGCTCGACGGCCGCCTCTTCGGGGTGGAGGTGCCAGTCGACCCACTCCGTACCGCCTTCGACGCCCTCCCCGACCCGCTCGACTCCGGCCCGGACCCAGGCGTCGGCGCTGTCGAGAACTGGGTCGTCTTCCTCCCGGACGGCGAGGGCGGCCTCCGTGAAGTCGACCGGGTCGCGAGTGAACTGGACGTAGCCCGCCCCGCGTTCTGTGAAGTTGCGCCACGTTCGAGTCCGGCCCCAGGTGCGTGCGCGGACCGGCCTGGCCCCGTCGGCGGCTTCCGCCCCGTCGCCTTTCCCGCCATCGGCGTGTAGTCCGAGCGCCGCGACGTTCCAGCGCCCGTTCGGCCCGAGCGTCGTCACGACCGACTCCGTGACGCCGCGGATCTCGACCGGCCAGGACACGTCAGACCACCAGCCCGCGCTCGAGGGCGACGAACAGGCCGCCGGCGACGAGGTCGGCCGTCGTGCCGGGGTTGATCCCGCGCTCGACCAGCTCGTCGGCCAGTTCCTCGGGGTCTTCCTCGCCGTCGCGGGCCGCCCGGGCGCGCCGGCGGACCTCCTCGGCGGTCTCGCGGTCGTGGGTCGTCACGACGAAGGTGTCCACCTCCGCCGCGAGCGCTTCGAGGTAGGCCCCGGCGGCGCGGTCGGTGACCGGGCCCGACCCGTCCCGGATGCGGTCGGCCATCCGGAAGGTGCGCCCGAACCCCTCCGTGTACTCGCGGGCGATGCCGTCCCCGGGCGCGCTCTCGGCCATCACGTCCGCCAGCGTCAGCCCGCGCTCGCGCAGTTCGGGGGCGGCGTCCCCGCCCCGGCGTACGTCGGGCAGCGCCAGGTCCTCCGGGGGGTCGTCGACCGCGACGCCGACGTGTTCGAACGCGCGGTAGAAGCCGACGGCGTCCTCGACGTCCGTCCGGCCGACGACTGCCCGGGCGCTCTCGGGAGTCAGCTCGCCCGCGGCGGCCGCCCGGACCAGCGGCACCACGAGCAGGACCGCACCGAACTGGGTGTTCCCGCCGGTCTGGCCGCTCATCCCCGCGACCGCGCGTTCGAATGCCTCGCCGACCGGCGCGCCCTCCGCCGCGCGGTCCAGCCCCTCGCGGGCTCCGACCGCGCCGGCGACGAAGTGCTCGAAACGGAGGCCGTCGTGGTCGCGGTGGCGGTCGACGTTGCCCGGTTTGGGGGTGCTCGAGACCTCCAGCAACAGGGCCAGCTGTGCGTTCTCGGCGGTCGACCGGCGCACCGTGTCGGTCACGGCCCCGCCTCCTCCCCCCGCTGGCGGGCTCGCGGGTGGACCTCCAGGCTCGGGCGCTCGGAGAAGGTCTCGACCGCGCGCCGCACGCTCGCGAGCACGTCCGGGTCGTCGCTGGCTCGACCGACGCTGACCGCGTCCGCGCCGTACCGGAGGTACTCCTCGACGCTCGCGCGGTCGCGGACGCCGTTGTTCGCCACGACTGCCGTCCCGGGCCCGACCGCCGCCACGATGTCCGCGACGACGGGCTCTGCGTCCATCGCGTCCACGTGGACCAGGTCCGCGCCGGCTCTCGCTGCCTGCCGGCAGACCGCGGGCAGGTCGACCTCCTCGACCTCCGCCCGGACCTTCACGCTCGTCGTCGCGCCGGCTTCGCCGGCCGCACGGACCTGCTCGCGGAGCCGGTCGGCGTCCCGGAGGAGGGCGTGGCCCGCCCCGGCCGCGCACATCTCCTCCTGGCGGCAGTGGGCGTTGACCTCGAGGATGGCGCCATGGTCGCGACAGACCGCCCCGACCGCCCGGAGCGGGTCGGCCGTCCCGCTCCGGACGTTGATCGCGGGCCGGAGGTCCACATTGGCGAGCGCGCCGAACTGCTCGTCGACGAAGGCCGCCGGGTCAGGCGGGAGGAACTCCGAACGGTCGCGGTCGACCATCTCGCGGGCCGCCGCCCGGGTAGCCCCGTCCAGTGCGATCCCCCCCAGGAAGGCACAGCCGACGTGCGCTTCGGCCGCGCGGGCCCACTCCGCGTCGGCCTCGCCGGAGAGGCTGGCCAGCGCGACCGGCGGATCGAAGGGGGGGCTCATCCGCCCGCCCCCACTGCGGCCAGCGCCTTGTCGACCGCCCGCGCGACGCGGGTGGCGTCGGCCTCCGTATCGAGTGTCGTGTCCGTCCGGACGACCGGGCGGTCGAGGTCGGTGCCGTCAGCCTCGTCGAGCACGAACGCGTCGGCAAAAGGGTACGCCTCCGCGACGCCGGCCGTCGAGGGGTCGTAGCCCACCCCTTCCATCAGGTCGGCGGCCGGCCCGGAGAAGACGGTGTCCTCGACAAAGGGCGAGACGGCGACGACAGTCGTCTCCGCGAGCGCCTCGGGGATCCCCTCGACGGCGAGCAGCGGGCCGACGCTCGTCACCGGGTTCGAGGGGCCGACCACCACAGGCTGGGCGAGCGCCTCGAGCACGGCGTCGGTCGACTGCGCGTCCTCGCCACCCCGGAACTCGACGCCCTCGACGGTCGGCTCGCCCCCGTGGGCGACCCAGAACTCCTGGAAGTGCATCGTCCCCTCCGACGTCTCCACGAGCGTCGCCACGGGGTCGTCGCTCATCGGCAGCAGGTCCCACTCGAGGCCGTAGGCATCGGCTAGCGCGCGCGTGACCTCCGTGAGCGTCTCTCCCTCGTCGAGCAGCCCGGTCCGGGTGATGTGGACTGCCCGGTCCCGGTCGCCGATGTACATGAACTCCGCGACGCCGGAAAAGCGCCGCCAGCGGGCGAGCTTCCGGCCGGCGGTCTGGGCCTCTGCGGGGAGATAGCGCGGGCCGGCCTCCAGCCCGGCGGCCTCGGCCAGCTCCTCCAGGCGTGTGTGGGTCGCGCCGCTGTCGTCGTCGATCCCCCACCAGGTCTCCCGGTCGAGCACGTCGCCGCCCAGAAAGAGCACCGTATCGAGGTCCGGGCAGACGAGGTGACCGGCGATCTCCACGTCGTCGCCGGTGTTCGCCACGACTGCGGTCTCCCCGGGGTCGAAGACGGGGCCGGCGCCCGCCAGTAGCTTGGGCGTGCCGGTCCCGCCGGAGAGGAACGTCACCATACCCGCCATGCGGGTCCGCCGGGGCATAAACCGTCTGCTCCCGCCCGCGGGCCGATCCCGGACGACGGTGGCTTGCCGGCTGCTCTCCTCCCGTGACGGAGGCTTTTACCGGGTGACCGCCAAACGCCCCCCAATGACGACGATCAAGGACAGCGTCCACGACCACATCGCGGTCGAGGGCGTCGCCCGTGACCTGCTTGAAACCCCGCCCGTCCAGCGGCTCCGGCACATCAAGCAGCTCGGGACTGTCGTGCTGGTCTACCCCTCAGCAAACCACACCCGCTTCGAGCACAGCCTCGGTGTCTACCACCTCGCCGACCGCGCGCTCGACCACCTCGGCGTCGAGGGCCGACAGGCCGAACGCGTGCGTGCCGCCGCCCTCCTGCACGACATCGGTCACGCCCCCTACAGCCACAACGTCGAGGGGCTCATCTACCGCCACACCGGGAAGTACCACGACGAGGTCGAGGGACTCGTCGGCGAGGGCGAGGTCGCCCGCGTCCTCTCGGAGCACGGGCTCAACCCCGACCGGATCGCGGGACTGGTCGCCGGCGAGGAGCAGTTCGGCCAGCTGGTCTCCGGCGAGCTCGACGTCGACCGGATGGATTATCTGGTCCGTGACGCCCACCACACCGGCGTCCCCTACGGCACCATCGACCACCAGCGGCTCGTTCGGGAGCTGTGTTTCGTCGACGGCGACCTCGTCCTCGACGAGGGCAACGTCCAGACCGCCGAGAGCCTGCTGCTCGCGCGGGCGCTGATGAACCCCACCGTCTACTCCCACCACGTCGCCCGGATCGCGAAGGTGATGCTCCGGCGGGGGACCGAGCGGCTGGTCGAGAGCGGGGTCGACCCCGGGCGGCTGCGCCGGATGGACGACCACGACCTGCTGGTGGCGCTGCGCGAGCGGGAGGCGACCGCGGAGTACGCCCGCCGGCTCGACCAGCGCCGCCTCCACAAGCGCGCGGTCTGGGCCGAGATGGACGCCGTCCCGGAGGACCTGCGGCAGGCCGACCACGAGGAGGTCCGGGCCTTCGAGGCCGACATCGCCGCCGAAGCGGGGGTCGAGCCTTCCCACGTGATCCTCGACGTGCCTCCGGAGCCGGCGATGACCGAGTCGACCTCGCGGGTGCTGGTCAACGGCGAGGTCCGCCGGCTGGGCGACCAGTCGACGCTCGTGGGGGCGCTGCGGGCGGCACAGCGCGACCAGTGGCGCCTCGGTGTGTACGCCCCCGCAGAGGAGAGCGAGCGGGTCGGCAACGCCGCCGTCCGCGCGCTGGGGCTGGACCTGGACGGCTCCCGGGTGCGGGACGTCAGGCCAGGGATCAACGCTACCCTCGACGACTTCCTGGAGGTCGACGGATGATCCTCGAGGGGACGGTCCTCCGGGGGGCGGAGTTCGAGCCCGTCGACGCCCGCGTCACCGTCGAGGACGGCCGCGTGGCGGCCATCGAGGAGGTCACGACCCCCAGCGACGACGTCATCCTCCCCGCCTTCGTGAACGCCCACACCCACCTGGGCGACTCCATCGCCAAGGAGGCCGGCGAGGGGCTCTCCCTCGAGGAACTGGTCGCGCCGCCGGACGGCCTCAAACACCGGCTGCTGCGGGCGGCCGACCACGGGGAGGTCGTCGACGGGATCCGCCGCTCGCTGCAGTTCATGGTTGAGGGCGGGACGGCCGCCTGCATCGAGTTCCGGGAGGGCGACGTCGAAGGCGTCGAGGCCATCCGGGAGGCCGCCGCGGGCGCCGCGGTCGACCCCGTGGTGCTGGGCCGGGGGTCGACCGCGGCCATGGAAGCCGCCGACGGCTTCGGTGCGAGCGGGGCCGACGACGCCGACTTCACCCGCGAGCGAAACGCCACCGCCCGCGCGGACAAGCTCTTTGGCATCCACGCCGGCGAGGTCGGACCCGGCGACATCAACCCCGCGCTGGACCTGGAGCCCGACTTCCTGGTTCACATGGTCCACGCCGAACAACTCCACCTCGAGCGGGTCGCCGACAGCGAGACGCCCGTCGCCGTCTGCCCACGTTCCAATATCGTCACCGACGTCGGCACGCCTCCCGTCCGGGAGCTACTCGACCGGACGACGGTCGCGCTTGGCACCGACAACGTCTTCTTAAATAGCCCGTCGATGTTCCGCGAGATGGAGTTCGCCGCCAAGCTGTTCGACGTCACCAGCACCGAGGTGCTCCGGATGGCCACCCGCAACGGCGCCGCGATCGCCGGCCTCGAACGCGGCCTCCTCGAGGAGGGCCGGCCCGCCGACCTGCTCGTGCTCGACGGCGACTCCGACAACCTCGTGGGCGCACGGGACCTCCGCCGGGCGGTCGTCCGCCGGGCCGGCGTCCACGACGTCAAGCGGGTCGTCCACGCCTGACTCGCCGCCGTCACCGACCGCCGGGACCGCCCCACGCGGTCGCGAGCGCCAGGTGGTTATATCCGTCTCCGGATACTTTTGCCGATATGTACGACGACATTCTGCTCCCGACCGACGGCTCCGCGGGGATGGAGGCGGTCATCGAGCACGCGGGCCGGCTCGCTGCCGAGCACGGCGCCCGCGTCCACGTGCTGTATGTCGTCGACACGGCCTCGCTGTCGGACCTGCCGGTCGAGGGGGGGTTCGAGGGCGTCAGCCGCCACCTCAACACCGAGGGTGAACGGGCGCTCGACGACGTCGAGGACCGCCTCGAGGTCCCGGTCGAGCGGACGCTCACCGACGGGTCGCCGGCCCGCGAGATCGTCGCCTACGCGACCGAGGAGGGGTGTGACGTGGTCGTGATGGGGACCCACGGCCGGACCGGCGTCGACCGGCTCATCCTCGGTAGCGTCGCCGAGCGCGTGGTGCGGTCCTCGCCGGTTCCCGTGTTGACCGTCCGCGTCTCACCGGACTGATACCGCGGCGACGGTCGCGGACCCGTGTCGCGCTGTTCGGTCTCCCCCCGGCTCTCACAGCGGCCGCAGGTGCTCGCAGTCCCCGGCCGTGACCTCCTCACGACCCTCGTCGGTGTCGACGACGAGCGTCCCCGGGAACCGGACGTCGACTGCCTCGCCGACCACCTCGCCGGTCGGCGTCTCGACGCGCACCCGCCGCCCGAGCGTGCCCGCGTGCTCGCGCCAGGCGTCGACCACTCCTTCCAGGCCCCCGCGAAGCTCGTGGAACTCCTCGAGCAGCCGCTGGGTGAACAGCCGGCGGCCCACGTCGCCGACCTCGGCGCGCAGGCTCGTCGCCGGCTGCCCGGTCGGCAGGTCGCCGGGGTCGACGTTGGCGTTCACGCCGACCCCGACGACCAGCCACGAAATCCGGTCGGCCTCCCCTTCCATCTCGGTGAGGATCCCCGCGAGCTTGCGCTCGCCGGTCGGCGCGTCGTCCCCGCTGTCGCCGGCCACGAGGACGTCGTTGGGCCACTTGATGACGGCGTCGGCGCCGGCCTCCCGGGCCGCGCGGGCGGTCGCGACGGCGGCCGCGAGCGTGAATGCGGGCGCGTGGGCCGGCGGGACGTCCGGCCGCACCAGGATGGACAGCCAGACGCCGCCGGACGGTGAGGCCCACTCCCGGTCCAGCCGTCCTCGGCCTCCGGTCTGGGCGTCCGCCAGCACGACCACGTCCTCCCGACCCTCCGCCGCGAGCTCGCGCGCCCGGTCGTTCGTGCTCGGAACCGCGTCGTGGTACTCCACCTCGAAGGGGGCCTCGAGGCCGTACTCGACGGCCGCACCGCCGAACTCGGGCACGCCGCGGAGTTCATAGCCCTTCTCGGTGCTCGCGACCTCGAACCCCGCCTCACGGAGCGCCTCGACCTGTTTCCAGACCGCCGCTCGCGAGACTCCCAGCCGGTCGGCCAGCGCCGGTCCCCCGACCGACCCCTCGGCGAGCGCCTCGAGCACCTGCCGGCGCGTCTCGTTCATGCGTACACGTACGCCCGAGCGGGTAAAAAACGGGACGGGACTCCGACTGGGCAGTTACGCCCGGCCGTTGAGCGGGCAGACGAAGAAGTTCGGCGGCGCGCCCTCGATGTCGGGGCGGCCTTTGTTGACGGTCAGCTTTCCAGCTTCCGCGGCCGCGGTCACTTCCGCCTCGGAGGTGAGCGGCTCCTCGAGCGTCACGCCGTCGACGAGTTGGGCGCTGTAGTGGACTCACTGCCCGCCGTTCCAGTCCCTGTCGCCCGGGGCGGACTCGGAGACGAACGGCGACCCCTCGCCGTTGACACCGCCGTTCGGCGGGAGCGAGGCGGTCGTCCCGTCGTTGACGAAGTAGATGGTGTCGCTGGGGTCCGGCTCCTCGTCGAGCACTTTCACGACGTTCGTCCGCCAGAGCACGCCGTTCGCCCACACCCGGCCGAAGGACTTGCGGTTCTCGTCGCCCCTCCCGGGGGAAGCCGCGACTGCACCGGCCGCACCCAGCGTCAGGTTAGCTGTTCCGAGCGCTGCGCCCGTTCGCAGGATCGACCTGCGTGTCGGTCGTTCGTCCATGGTTTCCGGAGGGTGTGTTCCTCCAGCCGGACAGTTGGTTGGTCGACAAAAACCGTTTCTGCGAACTCCGTGCGGAGTCAGTCTAGATTTCCTCCGAAGTTGCCTGTCGCCCCGGTCGGCCCCGGCGGTGTGTGTCGGCCCCGCACAGTCGGTCAACGGTTAATCCGTCGCTGACCGTACAGGTCTCCATGACCCGACTCACGCGGCGGCAGGCCCTCGCCTCCCTCGCCTCGCTCGGCGCGGTGGCGCTCGCGGGCTGTACCGAGGGCGCCGGCGGCGGGGGCGGCGACGGGAGCGACGCGACCGTCCCCGCGGCCGACGCCCGGCTGCCACTCCCGATGGAGCCGGCTGAACTCCGCGAGGCGGCGGTCTCGGGTGGGCCGGACAAGGACGGGATCCCCTCTATCGACGACCCGTCGTTCATCGCTCCCTCCGAGGTCAGCTTTCTCGCCGACGGCGACCCGGTCTTCGGCGTCGTTCGGGACGGCGTGGCCAAGGCCTACCCCCAAAAGATACTCGCCCACCACGAGATCGTCAACGACGAACTCGCGGGCGACCCGGTCAGCGTGACCTACTGCCCGCTGACCGGGACCGCCCTCGGCTTCGACCGCGGCGGGACCACCTTCGGGGTGTCGGGACGGCTGGTCAACAACAACCTCATCATGTACGACCGGGCGACCGAGACGTGGTGGCCACAGATCCTCGCGACGGCAGTCCCCGGTCCCTGGAACGCGGAGCCACAGACCCGCTCGCTGCGGGAGTTCCGGCTGGTCTGGACGACCTGGGGACGCTGGCGCGACCAGCACCCCCAGACGCGGGTGCTCTCGCGGGAGACCGGCCACCCACGCAACTACGCCCGCGACCCCTACGGCGGCTACAACCCCCGCGACGGCTACTACGCCGGCGGCTCCCCGCTCTTCCCGCCGCTTCGGGAGGACGACCGCTACGGCCCCAAGCGGGTGGTGATGGGCGCCCGGGCTCCCGAAGGTGCGGTCGCCTTCCTCAAAGACAGCCTGCGCGAGGCGGGCGTGCTGACGGGACAGCTCGGCGATGTGCCCGTACTCGCGGTTCACGACCCGCGCTACGACACCGGCTACGTCTACCGCAATCCCGACGAGGCGACCTACGAAGCGACCGACGGTCGGGTCAGGGGACCGACTGGCGAGAACGCCTTCGACCAGCTCCCGCTGGACCGCGTCCACACCTTCGACGCGATGTGGTTCGCGTGGGCCGGCTTCTACCCGGAGACCAATGTCTACGAGTGAGGCGGGGAGCGGCCCGGACGGGGCCGGCGGAGCCGACGGCGACAGCACCGGCACCGGTGCCGGTGGCGACCCCGACGGAACCAGGGGCTCGGGCGGGCTCAGGACGGCGCTCTCGCGGACCCGCGCCGCGACCGCCCTGACGCTACGACGTCGGGACAGCTTGCTGGTCGTCGCTGGCGTGACCGTCATCTACCTGCTGGGCTACCTCTGGGCTATCGGCGACCTCGCACCCGGCTTCGGCGGCTACGGGCTGGTGCTGGCTGCGGACCCGCTCGGAACCCTGTTCCGAACCACCTCCGGGGTCCTCTCCTTCGCGCCCGTGGCGCTGGTCCGGGCCGGCCCGCTCGCCTACCAGGCCTCGCTGAACACGCTCGTCGGGCTAGCCCTGGCGCTGCTGGTCGGGCTGAACCTCGGGCTCACCTACCTCACCCGCAAGCAGCCCGCGGCCTGCGGGCTGGAGTCCTCCGCGGGCGTGCTCGCCGGGATACCGGCGCTGCTCTCCGGGACCGCCTGCTGTGGCCCGGTCGTCCTGATCGCCCTCGGGATCCAGGCTTCCGGGGTGTTGCTGACGGCCTTTCAGGTGCTCCTGCCGGCGGCTGCGCTCGTCCTGCTCGGCAGTCTCGTACTCGTCGGGCGGCAGGTCCGGCCCGAGGCGATGACTGGCGCGAACGGGTAGGTCGCCGGCGCTCCGGACGACCGACGGTGGTACCGTCAGTCGATAACGACCAGCACGTCGCCCATGTCGACGCTCTGGTCGGGGCCGACGGCCACCTCGGTGACGGTGCCGCCGGATTCGGCGACGATGTCGTTTTCCATCTTCATCGCTTCGAGCACCAGCAACACGTCGCCGGCCGCGACCTCGTCGCCTTCCGAGACGTTCACGTCCAGGACGGTGCCCTGCATCTCCGCGGTGACCTGCTGGCCGGCGGCGGTCGTCGCCGACCCGCCCCCACCGCCACCGGCGTCGGAGCCGGGACCGGCCCGGTCCGGGCGCTGGCCGCCACCGCCGCTGGTGTCGACGTTGCCGAGGTCGAGGGCCGGCGCGCCCCGCTCTTCGAGTTCGACCTCGAAGCGTTTGCCGTTGACCTCGACGGTAAAGGTGCGCTCGGTGACCTCCTCCTCGCCGTCGGCTGCCGACTCGACGTCTTTCCCCCACCGCTGTTGTGCCTCGTCGATGCGCTCGGGGTCGAGTTCCTCGTCCAGATATTTCGTGGTGTGGTGGCCGGCGACGAAGGCGTCGTCCTCGAGCATCAGCCGGTGGAACGGGATGATCGTGTGGATCCCCTCGATCTCGTACTCCGCGAGCGCGCGTTTGCCCCGCTCGATGACCTCCTGACGGTCCTCGCCGTCGACGATCAGCTTCGCGATCATCGAGTCGTAGTCCGTGACGAGATCATCGCCCTGCCGGAGGGCGTCGTCCATCCGAACTCCGACGCCCCCGGGCGGGTCGTAGGTGTCCAGCGTGCCGCCCGTCGCCGGTGCGAAATCATCGGCGGCGTTCTCCGCATTAATACGGAACTCCATGGCGTGGCCGTCGATTTCGACGTCCTCTTGCTCGAAAGTGACCTCCTCGTCCTGGGCGACCCGGAGTTGCCACTTGACGATGTCGATGCCAGTGATCTGTTCGGTGACGCAGTGTTCGACCTGGATGCGGGTGTTGACCTCGAGGAAGTAGAAGTCCGCGTCCGCGCCCAGGAGGTCGCCGTCCTCGCGGTCGCGGTCCTCGACGAGAAACTCGACGGTGCCCGCGTTGTAGTAGTCGGCTTCCCGCACGCCGCGGCGGGCGGCCTCGCCGATCTCCTCCCGGAGGTCGTCGGTGAGGGCGGGGGAAGGCCCCTCCTCGATGACCTTCTGGTGGCGCCGCTGGAGCGAGCAGTCCCGCTCACCGAGGTGGCGGACGTTGCCGTGGTGGTCGGCGAGGATCTGGACCTCGATGTGGCGGGGATTTTCGAGGTAGCGCTCCAGGTAGACGGAGTCGTTGTCGAAGTAGGCTTCGCCCTCCCGCTTTGCGCTCTCGAGCTGGTCTTGGGCTTCCTCGGGGTCGTGGACGACTTTCATCCCGCGGCCGCCGCCGCCGCCTTCGGCCTTGATGGCGACGGGCCAGCCGTTGTCCTCGCCGAATTCCCGGACTCCCTCGGGCTCGGTGACGGGGTCGGTGGTGCCAGGGACGATGGGGACGTCGGCTTCCTGCATGATCTGGCGGGCCTGGGTTTTCTCGCCGAGCCGTTCCATGGCGTCGCTGGTGGGGCCGACCCACGTCACGTCGGTGTCCTCGACCTTGCCGGCAAATTCGGCGTTTTCGGCGAGAAAGCCGTAGCCGGGGTGGATAGCGTCGGCGCCGGCCTGCTCGGCGGCGTCGATGACGGCCTCGTGGTCGAGATAGGAGTCCGCCGCGCGTGCGGGGCCGACGTTGTAGGCCTCGTCGGCGTAGCGGACGTGGCCCGAGTGTTTATCAGCGTCGCTGTAGACAGCGACGGTGTCGATACCGAGTTCCTCGCAGGCGCGCATGACGCGGACCGCGATCTCCCCGCGGTTCGCCACGAGCACTTTGTCGAAATCAGTCATGGTTGAGTCCGTTGAGTCGTGCAGCAGCCGCCCATCTGTCTGTCGGTTCCCCTGCCTGTACCCGCCCGGGAGCGCCGGTCAGCGCCTCCCGCCGGCCGGCGAACGCCCAGCCCGTCGGCGCCCGGTCCCCGTCGTCGGCCTCCGCCGCCTCCGCCTCGTGCGGCAGCGCGACCGGCAGGCCGCCCGAGGCGGCGACGGCCGTGCAGTAGTTCTGCCGCAGGGCGTACCAGGGCATCCTGGACCAGCCGCCGGCCTCCTCGCTGTCCAGCGAGAGT